>WNFB01006216.1_pt1 | contig 10705 bp, 9 predicted proteins | sample 5400501 | NCBI WGS metagenome assembly WNFB01 (sample SAMN13153341, study PRJNA577476) | soil metagenome | isolation source: 200 cm saprolite under Douglas fir tree site 2 hole 1 | place: USA:California | collected 2015-04-18 | reverse complement strand
ACCATCCGCACGCCCACGCGGTCCGTGTCCTACGATCTCTCGGCGGTGCCGTTCTGCACCTTCGACTACAAGATCTTCTGCCGCGGCCTGCTCGCCCAGAGCGAAGCCCGCTTCCTCCGCACGCCGGTGACCGGGATCGAGGAGGGCGCGGTGGTCACCGGCGAGGGACGCTTCAGGGCGCCGGTGGTCGTGGACTGCTCCGGCTGGCGTCGCGCGCTCGTGAAGTCGCGCGGGCCGGAGCCGGGCGCGCGCGCTCACTCCTTCGGCCTCGAAGCGCGCACCGAACTCGATGACGAGGGGCTGTCGTTCTGGCTGGACCGCCGGCTGATTCCCAACGGCCTCGGCTGGGTCTTCCCCGTGGGCGAGGGAAGCCTGATCGGCCTGGGATCCTATCTGGGCCGGCCCAAGCTCAAGCCCGCGCTGGATCGATTCCTCCGCGACTGCGGCGCCGAAGCCTCCTCGTATCACGGCACGTATTTTCCGAACCGGCTGTGGCGCCCGACGACGGGGCGGCTCTTCGCCGTGGGTGACGCCGCAGGCCAGTGCCTGCCGCTCACCGCCGAGGGAATCCGGCCCGCGATCTATTTCGGCGCCGAATGCGGCCGGCTCATTCAGCGCGTGCTCGACGGAAGCCTCACGCTCGAGGCCGCGCTCGACGGCTACCGCCGGCTGGTGGAGCGCTACCGGGCGGCCTATCGCATCCTCGAATGGGCGCAGTGGCTCGCCGTGCACGCGCCGACCCGCTGGCTCGCCGTGATCTCCGATCTGGCGGCCCGCCATCCGTTCCTGCCGCGCTGGTGGCCGCGGTACGGATGGTTCGGGCGCTTCGACCACGACGTGGTGCCGGCCACGCAATGACGGCCACTGGCGGAGAGGGCATCGGAGAGCCCACCGCCGGCGGCTCGATCTCCCGCTATGCCTGGGTCATCGGCCTCGGGCTCGTTGCGCTCGGCATCGTCTACTGCGCGTGGCTCGTCTACACCGACGCTCCGATATACCGCTTCGTGGCGCGGCTGTACGTGGACCCGCACTTCCTCAAGAAGAACCTGAAGCAGTGGGGCGTCATGGCGCCGGTCATCTTCATCGCGCTCCAGGCGCTTCAGGTCATCATCTCGCCCATCCCCGGCGAGGCGACGGGCTTTCTCGGCGGCTTTCTTTTCGGCGAATGGCTCGGGCTGTTCTACTCGACCATCGGCCTCACGATCGGCTCGGTGGCTTCCTTCGGCATCGGCCGGTGGCTCGGGGCCCACTACGTACAGGGCCTCGTGAGCAAGGATACCTGGGACAAGATGGGCTTCATCGTCGAGGCAGAAGGGGCGATCCTCTGCTTCATCATCTATCTGATCCCCGGGCTGCCGAAGGACATGGTCTGTTACCTCTTTGGCATCAGTCCCATGCCGTTCTGGGTATTCACGCTGGTCTCCACGCTCGGCCGCATCCCGGGGACCTGGGTGCTCTCGGCCCAGGGCGCCCATACGGCGACGGGCAATTATCTCCAGGTGATCCTGATCACCGCCGTGGCGGTGGCCGTGGCCCTGCCGCTCTTTTACTACCGGCACCGGATCGTGGCCTGGTTCGAGGGCCGGAGCAATGGCAAGGAGGGCGACGAGGGGTAGTCGGAGGGGCTTGACAGGGACACGCAGCAATCGTACAGTGTGGGGCGCTTTCTTCACGGAGGGTTCAGCCGGTGAGCAGCAGGGAGATGAGCGGCACGGTAAAAGGACTCGCGGCCAGCTGGTGGTCGTACTTTTACTTTCCCTGCGTCTGCCACTGGCTCCCATGAGCTGAAGCCAAGGAGCCACGGGCGGACGAACCGCCGGCCCGTGGCCAAGCTCGAGATCGACGCCGCGGGCAAGTAACCCGCGGCGTTTCGATTTTCTGGACGCGGTGAAAGGACAGCCACATGATCATCGTTCTGAAGCCAGGGCGGACAGAGGCCGATATCGAGGACGTCTCGCGCCGGGTGAGAGAGCTCGGGTTCAAGACCCACCTCTCCCGGGGCGAGGTGCGGACCATCATCGGCGTCGTGGGCGACGATCGCGCCAAGGAGCAGCTGCTGGCGCTTCAGTCGCTCGACTGCGTCGAGAGCGTCGTGCGGATCCTGCAGCCCTTCAAGCTCGCGAGCCGCGAGGCCCATCCCCATGACACGCAGTTCAAGGTGGGCGGAGCGAGCATCGGCGGCAAGCCCCTCGTCGTGATGGCCGGCCCCTGCTCGGTCGAGTCGCGCCCCCAGCTCATGGAAATCGCCAAGAGCGTCAAGCAGGGCGGCGCCCAGATCCTGCGTGGCGGCGCCTTCAAGCCGCGCACCTCGCCCTACGCCTTCCAGGGACTGGAGGAAGAGGGATTGAGGCTGCTCAAGGACGCCAGCAAGGCCACCGGGCTGCCGGTGGTCACCGAGGTGATGGAGCCCGACAAGGTGGACGTGGTAGCGGAGCATGCCGACATCCTCCAGATCGGCGCGCGCAACGTCCAGAACTTCTCGCTTCTCAAGCGCGTGGCCGAGTGCGGCAAGCCCGTGCTGCTCAAGCGCGGCATGTCCACGTCCATTCAGGAGTGGCTGCTCTCGGCCGAGTACGTGCTGGCCGGCGGCAACCCCAACGTCATCCTCTGCGAGCGCGGGATCCGCACCTTCGAGACCTCCACGCGCTACACCCTCGACCTCAACGCCATTCCCGTGGTCAAGAAGCTCTCGCACCTGCCGGTCATCGTCGATCCCTCCCACGGCACCGGCCTCTGGGAGTACGTCGGCGCGATGGCCAAGGCCGGACTGGCCGCCGGCGCCGACGGCCTCATCATCGAGGTGCACAACAATCCGGCCGAGGCCCTCTCCGACGGCCCGCAGTCCCTGAAACCGGACAAGTTCGCCAAGCTGATGAGCGAGCTCCGCCCATTGGCCGAGGTGCTGGGGAGAACACTATGATCATCGTGCTGAAATCGGGAGTCGGGGACGCGGAGATCGACGACGTCTGCCGGCGCGTGAGCGAGATGGGCTACGCGCCCCATATCATCCGCGGCGAGTTCAAGACCATCGTGGCGGCGGTGGGCGAAGAGCGCGGGCGGCCGGATCTGAGATTGCTCGAGGCCGTCGAGACCGTCGAGTCGGTGATGCCCGTCCAGCAGCCCTTCAAGCTGGCGAGCAGGGAAGTGCGGGACGAGCCCAGCGAGGTCCTGGTCAACGGCGTCGCGATCGGCGGCAAGGCGGTGGTGGTGATGGCCGGCCCCTGCTCGGTGGAGTCGGAATCCCAGGTGCTGGAGGTCGCCGACGCGGTCAAGGCGGCCGGCGCGCGCATCCTCCGCGGCGGCGCCTACAAGCCGCGCACCTCACCCTATGCCTTCCAGGGCCTCAAGGAGCAGGGGCTCAAGTACCTGGCCGAGGCGCGCAAACGCACCGGCCTGCCCGTGGTCACCGAGGTGCTCGAGACGGAGAGCGTGGAGCAGGTCGCGGAATACGCCGACATCCTCCAGATCGGGGCGCGCAACATCCAGAACTTCACCCTGCTCCGCCGGGTCGGGGAGATGGGCAAGCCCGTGCTGCTCAAGCGCGGCATGGCGACCAGCATCCAGGAGTTCCTGCTCTCGGCCGAGTACATCCTCTCGGCGGGTAATCCCAACGTGATCCTGTGCGAGCGCGGCATCCGCACCTTCGAGACGTCGACGCGCTTCACGCTCGACCTCAACGCGGTGCCCGTCCTCAAAAAGCTCTCCCACCTGCCTGTCGTGGTGGATCCCTCCCATGGCACCGGGCACTGGGACCTGGTGGCGCCCATGGCCAAGGGCGCGGTGGCCTGCGGCGCGGACGGGCTCATCATCGAGGTGCACCCGCGTCCGGAAGAGGCCCTGTCCGACGGGCCGCAGTCGCTCAAGCCGGCCAGGTTCGCCCAGCTGATGAAGGAGCTGCGCCCGGTGGCGGAGGCTGTTGGCAGAAGCCTTTAGGGGTCAGGTCTTGAATTACGACATTGGCAGCCGAAAATTGTCAGGAACGCCATAATTCAAGACCTGACCCCGACGTGGCATAATCGCGGGGTATGCGGTTGAGAGTGCCGAGGCTCCAGGACCCGCCCCCCCGGGCATTGGCCATCGCCATTGCCTGCTCGGTCCTGCTGCATTTGCTCTTGCTCGCGCCGGTCTTCCTGGGCTTCCCGCTCTTCGGCTCGCCGATGTACATCAAGAAGGGCGAGCCGCTCTTCGTCGACATGAGCCCGGAAAAGCCCGACGAGAAGGCGCCGCTCGGCAATCCCTCGCGCCCGGTGGGTCCGGATGCCAAGGAGCCCGAGCCGCCCAAGCCCGCCGTGCCGCCCGCGCCCAGGCTGGCGGAGGCGCCCAAGCCGCCCGCGTCCAAAGCGCCGCCGCGCGCGCAGGTCGCCAAGGCCGAGCCGCGCCCCGCGCCGCCTGAGCCCGAGCCCGCGGCGCCCTCGCCTCAGCCCGCCGCTCCGGCCAAGCCCGAAACCGCTCAGGCGGCGGGCCAGGGCAGCCAGCCGTCGGCCGCGTCTCAGCCCTCGAATCCGCAGGTGGCCACGGCCCGGCCGCCCAGTATCTACCGCCCGCCGGCCGGCGGCGGAGGGCTGCAGGGCGGCGGCCGCGCGGGCGTCGAAGGCGAGCCCATCCCGCTCGACACGCCCGAGCCGAAGTACCAGGACTACTTCAACAAGATCCGCGAGAAGATCAAGGCGAACTGGATCTATCCCTATGAAGCCGGCTCGCGCGGCATCGAGGGCGACCTCAGCATCGAATTCGTGATCGCCAAGGACGGGCATCTGCAATTCATCGAGCTGCGCCGCTCGTCGCAGGTCAAGATGCTCGACGAATACGCGCTGAGAGCAGTGAAGCTGGCGTCGCCCTTTCCGCCGGTCCCCGACGACCTGGCCAAGCAGGCCCTCGCCATCAATGGGCTCTTCGTGTATCGGATCCGGGAGGACGCCGCGAGCCTCGTGAAGCGTTTCCGCTAACGGACCCCGGCGTGCGGCGCTGCATCGGATTCGCTCTCGCGCTGCTCGTCTGCGCCGGCTGCGCCGCGGCGCCGTGCGAGCGGCGGCCGCCCGCCCGGCTGCAGCTCCTCTCGGTCAACGATGTGTACCGGCTCGACCCCGACGCCGAGGGCCGGGGCGGCCTGGCGCGCGTGGCCACGCTGGTGCGCGGTCTCCGGCGCGAGAACCCCGACACGCTCTTCGCGCTGGCCGGCGATACCATCTCGCCCTCGCTTCTCTCGTCCCTCCTGCGCGGCCGGCACATGATCGAAGCCTGGAATGCCCTCGGCCTCGACGCTGCCACCTTCGGCAATCACGAGTTCGACTTCGGCCCGGACGTTCTCCGCGAGCGCGTGCGCGAGTCCCGCTTTCCGTGGCTCTCGGCCAATGTCTTCGAGCTGCCCGGCGGTCGTCCCGCCGCGGGCGCGCGGCGCTGGCTCACGCGCGACCTGGGCGGCCTGCGCGTGGGTCTCGTCGGGCTCACCACTCCCGAGACGGCGCGGACTTCGAACGCGGGACCGAGCATCCAGTTCGAAGGCGCGGAGGGCGCGGCGCGGGCCACCTTCGCGGACATGGGGCCCGTTGACGTGCGGGTGGCGCTCACCCATTTGCCGCTGCGTCAGGACCGGGCCCTGGCCGCGGCCATGCCGCTTCACGCGATCCTGGGCGGCCACGATCATGATCCGATGCTCGTCGATCAAGGGTCAACCGTCATCGTCAAGGCGGGGGCCGACGCGGTCAACGTGGGCCAGGTCGAGTACGAGCTGGGATGCGGAGGCAAGGTCGTCCAGCGCCGCCAGCGCCTGATCCCCGTCGACGCCGGCATCGCCGAGGCGCCCGACGTGGCCGATCTGGTCGCCCGCTACGCCGCGCTGGTCGAGCGCGAGCTGGACGTGCAGATCGGCCGCACCTCGGTGCCGCTCGACGCGCGCGAGGCGGTGATCCGCCGGGAGCAGACGGCCCTCGGCCACTATCTCGCCGAGGTGATGCGAGAGCGGGTCGGCGCCGAGGTGGGCCTGCTCAATAGCGGGGCCGTCCGGGGCAACCGGCTCATCCCCGCCGGTCCGCTCACGCGGCGGCACGTTCACGAGATGCTGCCCTTCAACAATACCGTGGTGCTCCTGGAGCTGACGGGCGGCGTGCTCGCCCAGGCTCTCGAGCGCTCGGTGGACGCCCTGCCGCGCCCCTCGGGCCATTTCCTTCAGACGGCGGGCGTGACGTTTTCGGTAGACGCCGCTCAGCCCGCCGGCCAGCGCGTGAGCGAGATCCGGGTACAGGGCCGGCCGCTGGACCGCGAGCGCCGCTACCGCGTGGCCGTGCCCGACTATCTGGCCCGCGGGCAGGACGGCTACACGCTGCTGGCGACGTCCGCCCGCGCGCTCCTTCTTCCCGAAGACGGCCCCGGCCTCATCGACACGGTCTTCCAGGCCCTCGCGGGAGGGCGCTCCCCTTGACAGCTATGTCGTCTATCTTGTAGTCTGTTCAGTGCTTTTTCGTGACGCAGGACGTAGGCTCGTAGCTCAGTGGGAGAGCGCTACCTTGACACGGTAGAGGTCGGCGGTTCGAAACCGCCCGAGCCTACCATTCGTTTTCGGAGCCACCGGGGGTGCCCATCGCCAGCGAGTTGAGCGTGCGCGAGTGAGGGAATTGCGAGCATCACCGGGCGCAGTCCCGAGTGGTGCTTTGCTGTCTTTAGAGGATTGAGACGCGGCGAGTGTTGAGTTAATGCAAGCCGAAGAAGAGCGACATCTCAAGTTCGCCGGAGACTTCGATTGTCTCCCCGAGCCCCTGCCGACACTCCGCCATTCGACCTCGCACGTGATGGCGCAGGCGGTGAAGCGGCTGTTCCCCGAGGTCAAGGTCGCCATCGGCCCCGCCATCGAGGACGGCTTCTACTACGATTTCCTCAAGTCGACGCCCTTCACGCCAGAGGATTTGGAGCGGATCGAAGGCGTGATGCGGGAGATCATCAAGGCGGATCACAAGTTCGAGCGCGAGGAGATGCCGCGCGAGAAGGCCATCAAGTTCTTCGAAGAGCGTGGCGAGCCCTTCAAGGTCGAGATCCTCAAAGACCTCGACGCCCCGACCGTGTCCCTCTACCGCCAGGGCGACTTCGTGGACCTCTGCCGCGGCCCCCACGTGCCCTCGACGGGCCACATCAAGGCATTCAAGCTGCTGTCGGCCTCGGGCGCGTACTGGCGCGGGGACGAGCGGAACGCCATGCTCCAGCGCATCTACGGCACCGCCTGGCCGACGCAGGAGGAGCTCGACAAGTACCTCTGGCGCCTGGAGGAGGCCAAGAAGCGCGACCACCGCAAGCTCGGGCGCGAGCTCGACCTCTTTGACTTCTACGACGTCGCGCCGGGAGCGCCGTTCTGGCTGCCCAACGGCATGATCCTGGTGCGCGAGCTGGAGAAGTTCGCCCGGGAATCGCTGGACGCCCACGACTACCAGGAGATCTCGACTCCCATGCTGGTCAACAAGCGCCTCTGGGAACAGTCGGGGCACTGGGAGCACTACCGGGACAATATGTTCCGGCTGGAAGTCGAGGAGCAGGAGTTCGCGCTCAAGCCCATGAACTGCCCGGAGTCCACCTATGTCTATCGGCGAGCGCTCCGGTCCTATCGGGACCTGCCGCTCCGGTACTCAGAGATGGGGCGCTGTCAGCGCAACGAGCGCTCGGGCACGCTGACCGGCCTCGCGCGCGTGCGACAGTTCACCCAGGACGACGCCCATATCTACATGCGCCTCGACCAGCTTCAGGGCGAAATCACCGCGCTCCTCGAGCTGGTCCGCGAGTGGTACAAGACCTTCACTCTCGCGTCGACGTTTACGCTCTCCACGAGGCCCGCGAAGAAGCTCGGCACCGAGGCCCAGTGGGATGTCGCCGAGCGGGCGTTGCACGAGGCGCTGAAGACCAATGGGCTCGCCTACGAGGTTGCCGCGGGCGAGGGGGCGTTCTACGGACCCAAGATCGACATCTTCGTCGAGGACGTCCTGGGGCGGAGTCTGCAGCTCGCCACCATCCAGGTGGACCTCAACCTGCCCGAGCGCTTCCAGCTCGAATACATCGACACCGACGGCCAGCCCAAGCGGCCGGTGGTGGTCCACCGCGCCATCTTCGGCTCCTATGAACGCTTCGTCGGCATTCTGGTCGAGCACTTCGCCGGCGCCTTCCCCACCTGGCTCGCGCCGGTACAGGCCCGCGTCCTGCCCGTGAGCGAGAAGCACGCGGAGTACGCGCGAAAGGTCTATCGGCAGCTCCGAGAAGTGCGGGTGCGCGCGGAGCTGGACGACCGGAATGAGAAGCTGGGCTACCGCATCCGCGAAGCCCAGCTCCACAAGGTGCCGTACATGCTGGTCGTGGGAGAGCGCGAGGCGCAGAGCGGCACCGCGAGCCTCAGACGCCGCACCGGGGAGGACCTTGGCGCGGTGGCCCTGGACCGCATCGTGAGCGAGCTCGTGGCCGAGATCGGAAATCGTTCCGCCACCCTCACCGTGGGCCGGACCGGCTGAGCCGGCCCCGTACGTAAGGAGCGCGCGCCATACAGGGAAAAGACATCCGCATCAACGAAGGCATCCGGGTAAGGGAAGTCCGGGTCGTGAGCGCCGAGGGCGAGCAGCTGGGGATCCTGCCCATCGCACAGGCGCTGGAGCTGGCGCGGCAGGGAGACATGGATCTGGTCGAGGTGGCGGCGGAGGCGAACCCGCCCGTCTGCCGGATCATGGACTTCGGCAAATACAAGTACATGCAGGCCCGCCGGCAGAAAGACGCGCGCAAGAAGCAGACGGTGATCCAGGTGAAGGAAGTCAAGCTCGGCCCCAAGACGGACACGCACGACTTCGAGTTCAAGGCGAAGCACGTGAGGCGGTTCCTCGAGGAGGGCAACAAGGCCAAGGTGACGGTGCGCTTCAAAGGGCGGGAGATGGCGCACACCGAGCTGGGCTGGAAGATGCTCAACCGGATGACGGAGATCATGTCCGACGTCGCGGTGATCGAGAACCACCCGCGGATGGAAGGCCGCATGCTGAGCATGATCCTGTCGCCGAAGCCGCACTAGAAACCCCCTCACCCCGACCCTCTCCCCAGAGGGGCGAGGGAGGAAGTTGTGTCCCTCTCCCTTGAGGGAGAGGGGAGGGTGAGGGTGGGATCCGAGAAAGGAACTGCGAGATGCCAAAGATGAAGACGAAGCGGGCCGCCGCCAAGCGCGTCAAGGTGACCGCGTCCGGAAAGCTCATGCGCCGCAGCGGGTGGAAGAGCCATCTGCTGGAGGCGAAGTCCCCCAAGCGGCGGCGGCGCCTGAGAAGGGCGAGCTTGATCGCCAAAGTGGACCAGCCGCGACTGCGGGCCCTCGTCCCTTATCTTTAACGCGAGGTATCCCTCTCCCTGAAAGGGAGAGGGAGCGAAAACAAAGGAGAGTCGCGATGCCACGGGCAAAGGGCGGGCCCAAGACCCGCCAGCGCAGGAAGAAAGTCCTCAAGCAGGCGAAGGGCTATTTTGGCGGCCGGCGCAAGCTCTACCGCACGGCGGCGGAGACCGTCCTGCGCGCCGGCGTCTTCGCCTACAAGGGGCGCAAGCAGAAGAAGCGGCGGGCCCGGGCGCTGTGGATCATCCGCGTGAACGCGGCCTGCCGTCAGCTCGGGATGTCCTACTCCACCTTCATGGCGGGGCTCAAGAAGGCCGGCATCGGGCTGGACCGGAAGATCCTCGCCGAGCTGGCCGTCCAGGACCCCACCGCCTTCGCCAAGCTGGCGGAGACGGCGCGAGCCCAGCGCGCCTGAGCGTGGCGGGGGACCCGCGCGTCCAGGAAATCCTCGACCGGGCCCTGGCGGACATCGCCGGGGCCCGCTCCACGTCTGACCTCGAGCAGATCCGCGTCCGCGTCCTGGGCCGCTCGGGCGAGCTGACGGGGCTGCTGCGCGCGCTCGGCTCGACGCCGGCCGCCGACCGGCCCCGGGTCGGCGCCGAGGCCAATGCCGCGAAGGCCCAACTCGAAGACCGGATCGCGGCGCGCGTGGAGGCGCTCAAAGCCCAGGAGCGCGAGCAGGCCCTGGCCGCCGAGCGGCTCGATTTGACGCTGCCGGGCCGGCGGGTGCCAGCCGGCGCGGTGCATCCGATCACGCGCGTGCTCGACGAGGTCATCGAGATCTTCGAGGGCCTTGGCTTCTCCGTCGCCGAGGGGCCGGAGGTGGAGTCCGACTACTACAACTTCGAGGCGCTGAACATCCCGCGCGACCACCCGGCGCGGGACATGCAGGACACCTTCTATCTGTCGCCCGACACGCTGCTGCGCACTCACACCTCGCCCGTGCAGATCAGGGCGATGAAGGCCCAGCGGCCGCCCGTGCGCATCATCATGCCCGGCAAGGTGTACCGGCGCGACCTCGCCGACCCGACCCACTCGCCGATGTTCCACCAGGTCGAAGGCCTGGCCGTGGACCGGCACATCACCATGGCGGACCTCAAGGCCACGCTCGAGCTCTTCGCCCGCGAGATGTTCGGCCCGCGCTCGACCACCCGCTTCCGCCCCTCGTTCTTTCCATTCACCGAGCCCTCGGCCGAGGTGGACGTCCGCTGCTTCAAATGCGGAGGCGAGGGCTGCCGCTTCTGCAAACAGTCGGGCTGGCTCGAGATCCTGGGATCGGGGATGGTGCACCCCAATGTGCTCCGCCACGTGGGCTACGACCCGGAGGATGTGACGGGCTGGGCGTTCGGCATGGGGATCGAGCGCGTCGCCGCC
>WNFB01018883.1_pt1 | contig 10707 bp, 10 predicted proteins | sample 5400501 | NCBI WGS metagenome assembly WNFB01 (sample SAMN13153341, study PRJNA577476) | soil metagenome | isolation source: 200 cm saprolite under Douglas fir tree site 2 hole 1 | place: USA:California | collected 2015-04-18 | reverse complement strand
CACGGTAACAGTTTGCCGAGATCGCCCAATGATCCCGAGATATCCCGATTCTTTGGGCAGGACACTGAGCTTCAGCGTTCGGATCAGCTCGCGGGCGCGCACATCTGACCCCGTCTGAGGCACGGCATGGAGGGTAACCAACCCGGCGATTCCGATCACTGCAACAAGGAAATATTCCATGCCCGCGAGACTGGCCGGGTGCGGCATCCTTTGTTTTTTGGGGCTGCTATCTCTCACTTCGATCTGTTCTCCAAGCTCAACTCCCAAATTGCCGGCGGCCCGCTTCTCGTTCTCTCTTGACTGTGCCACGCGAACGGATAATACCACCCCCAAAGATCAACACGGAGTTACGATACGGGATTTGGGTGTCCTGTTCTTGACGCTTTTCAAGGGCGGGGTTCTTCTGTTGACCCCCATGCGCACCCAGATTCCCACGATAGCTTCTCTCTGCTAGGCTCAACTTGGATGCTCGCATTTTCCAGACCCAGTTTTGATGGAGGTACCGATGCAAACGGCGCGCGTGCAATGGGTGGGCAAGGAGCGATTCGTGGCACAGGCTCCCTCGGGCCACATGGTGGCGCTCGATTCGGATCGTTCTTCGAACGGGGCGCCGGGACCGATGGAGCTTCTTCTCGTTGCGCTCGGAGCGTGCACGGCAACTGACGTCGTTTCCATCCTTGCCAAGAAGAGGCAGAAACTCGAGTCGCTGGAGGTGGAAGTCTCAGGGGAGCGAGCGGCGGAGCCGCCAACCGTGTGGGTGAAACTTGAAATCGTTTACAAATTACGAGGTAATCTCGACGAGCAAGCCGTGAAGCACGCGATTCAATTGAGCGAGGAAAAATACTGTTCGGTCGCGGCGATGCTACGCAAAACCGCACCGATTACATTCCGCTACGAGATAGCAGCTACTTAGCTTGCTCCATTCCGCGGCCCGCCCCGCGGGCTTTCATCGAAAGCCAGGAGTGGAAGACAGCACGCTTGTTTCGCCGGCGGCGTTTGCGTAGAATCACGATTCTTCTTGCCGAGGGTATCGCGCCAGCCTCACGGAGAACGGAATGTCCAGACGCATCGCAGCAAAAATTACTGGTGTGAGCGGGTTCGTACCTCCCCGGGTGATGTCCAACGCCGACTTGGAGAAGCTTGTGGATACCAACGACGCGTGGATTCGGGAGCGAACGGGCATCCGGGAGCGCCATGTGGCGGAGCCCGGCGTCGGGTCTTCGGATCTGGCGACGGCCGCCGCCAGGATACTGCTCGAATCCAGAGGAGTGCCGGCGGAAGACATCGACCTGATCATTGTCGCCAGCGTGACTCCGGACATGATGTTCCCCGCGACCGCCTGCCTGGTCCAGGACAAGCTGGGCGCCACGGACGCGTGGGGATTTGATCTTTCGGCAGCGTGCTCTGGTTTCGTTTACGCGCTGACCGTGGGCGCGCAATTCGTCGGCGCCGGAACGCAGAAGAAAGCGCTCATCATTGGCAGTGATGTCATGACTTCGATCCTGAATTACCAGGATCGAGCGACCTGCGTGCTCTTCGGCGACGGCGCGGGCGCTGTCTTGTTGGAACCGGCCGGCCGTGACGACGAAGGCATCCTCGACTTTGTCCACGATGTGGAAGGCTCAGGCGGGAAATTCCTTTACATGCCCGGCGGCGGCTCACTTCACCCCTCATCGCACGAGACAGTCGAAAAGAAAATGCACTACATCCATCAGGAAGGCGCGCAGGTTTTCAAGTACGCCGTGCGGCGCATGGCGGAGCTCGCCTGCGAGATGCTGGAGCGAAATGGCTTCACCAGCAGAGACCTGGCCCTGGTCGTGCCACACCAGGCCAACCTGCGCATTATCCGGGCGATGCAGGAAAGACTCGGTATTGACGATTCGAAAGTAATGATCAACATCGAACGCTACGGAAACACTACGGCAGGGACCATTCCCTTGGGATTGCGGGATGCTGTTGAAGAGGGAAAACTCAAGAAGGGAGATCTGGTGCTGCTCGTCGCGGTCGGCGCGGGGTACACTGCCGGCGGCATCCTGCTCCGCTGGGCCTATTGATATCTTGGACCGGAACCGAGCACTGGCGGCGTAACTCTTAAATCCCGCGCATCTGCGCAGCGTCAGCATTTCGGCGTTTGCCCAACTTGCCATCGCGGGAATCAGCTTGCCGAGCTTTTCAACCACAGAATAATAGGCCCTTACGCCAATGAAGCTGCCGTTCGGACCGCGCAGATCGGGTGACAAATCATGCAAACTCAAAATGCTATGGAAATCCTGGGCCCCGATTTGGGGGGCAGTAATTCCTGCCGCCGTTCGAATTCGCCCGGAGATAGGTTGCGTCGCAACTCCAGAAATGACCGCCCGCCAATAGTAAAGCGCGAACTGGACAAGGGCCACTGCGGACACCATGAATAGAATCGCGGCGATCATTGTCTAGAATTGGCCTCGGACTACAGTATTGCGCCTCCAACTGTCTTGAACAATGGGCCTCTCGTACCACGCGAAGTTCCCACGAGTACTGTAAGTGATGGGAGACGGGCATTTGGCGCTGGAAGGCACAGGGAAGTCAAGGTCCCCGCCACGTTATAACTCACTCATTCTAAGGCGGATAACTTATTGCTGGGCAGTGATGGCAGCCGCCTGGCGCGACTCCTCTACCTCAGGTCAGAGCCAGTCACAGAACATGAAATTTCCGCGCTTATCGAACGCCAGTAATAGAAACAGAAATTCCTGAACGATATGGAAGAAATAATGAACACGATCACGCCCGCCATACGCGATCTCCCTATCACAATAGTGTCGCGCGGCCCGTGGACTGCGGCAATGGACCCGTCGTACTGGAGTCCATGCGAAATCGGCACAGTCAATTTAGGTTTACGGAACGCGGTTCCGCGACACGCGGCAAGAGGCGCGTCTCTACCAAAACTCATCGCGGCGGAATATGAAAAATCTCCCGCGAACCTGTGGACGTGCAATCGTATTCCCGGACTTCGACGCGCCATTGCAGCTCGCTCGATTCAGGGAATATGCGTTGCTTCCATTCATAACCCGCATCGCGCATCATCAAGCGCGAAGTTTGCGTGCCGCAGGCGCGGCCGAGTTCACGTGCGGCGGCGTCCATGTCTCCGTCCGTTTGCCGGCCTCCCATGCCACGGACCCAGATCATGCTCGGCCCAACCGGATGGCCCGCGGCAAGCCATTCCTCCGGGGACTTCACCTGCGGATGATGAATCTGATCGGGAAGCAGGCCCACGAACTTCCACGGCGTGGCGCCGCTGGGCGCGTGAAGAATATACGTCAGATAAAAGAAGAAGGAAGGGTTGTTGGCGATCACGGTCGCGCCGCTCTGGATCTTTCTTGTGGCGTCTTCAGCGACTTGCGGCCAGGGCTCGAGAAATCGAGGCGCGGAATAATAGTGCTTCGAATAGATTCCAAACCACCCGATTCCGCCAACTATCAGGAGCGTTAATGGCAGCCCAATTTGCATCTGAGGAGACTTACGTGTCCCCACCGCAACCCCAACCGGTAACAGGATCCAGGGCGATACCAGAAGTAAGCGTTCAGTGAGCAGAATTCCGGACACGGCCATCACCGCGATCAGAAGAGCGCCATAGAACAGGAACCTCCGCGCATTTTGCGGAGCAGACGTCACGACCAAGCCGGCACAGGCAAGAATCGCCAGGCCCGCGGGAATGCTCAGGAACCCGTACCACGCCGCAACGGATTCACTGACAAAAAGAGAATAGGCACTAAGCGCCGCGTTCGCGAGGACCGCGGGCGCGCGGTGATGGAAATCCAAACCGGTGGCGAGTTCGATGCGGAACGCGCGGAAAAGAGGAAGAAAGGCCACGCATAACAGTGCGCCGGTTCTGACGAAAATCGCAGAGCTGGCCGCAGGCTCGGCGGCGCGATGCCGGAAAAGCTGATCGATCGCGAAACACCCGAGAATGGCCCACCCGAAATAATTCGCCCACAGGAGCGCGGCCGCGAGCAGAAAGAACACGGCCCAGCGCCCAAAGCTCTGACGTTCGAGATACCGCAGGTAAGCGAACGTCAATCCGGCAACCAGAAAAAATGAAAATGCATACCCCGCAGCGAGGCGGCCATAATGAAACCCGAAGGGCCATAAAGCTCCGAGCCACACCACCGCTCGGCCGCTTGACGGGCCGCCCAGACGCTCGGCTGCGCGTGCCAGGAGAAATAGGCCCGCGAGGAAAAAGAGGATGGACGGCATCCGCAAAGATTCGAACGCGCCGCCAGTCCAGCGTAACCAGAAATGAAGCAGAAGATCGTACAGCGGCGGATGCTCCTGTTGTCCCACTCCAGGCCAGATCGGCGCGAGCAATGCCCGCACCGGCTGGGTCGCGGCGCCCAAAATCGAGGCTTCGTCATCGACAATCGTGAAAATACTATTCGAACCAATGAGCCCGATACCCAGGAGCATGAGCGGCATTACTTGCCGTGCAATTTCATTCGGCTTGCGGGAACGGACCGGCATTTTCAATCCTGGCTCGGGCGCAAGGGGAAGCCCGCCCACGCATTGAGCAGTCCCAGGCTTTCACGAACGATGTCCAGAGCATCATGTGTGTGGCGCCACCAGTGTGCGCCATCGTAAGGGTCGTCATTTGCAAAACGCACGATCGCATGCGGATCGGAACCCACGAGCTTATTCCAGATCGTTCGAACGCGGCGCGTATGAGCTTTCGAGGTCACTACAATCACGTTGTGAGAATTGTTCCGGCGCAGGATTTGTTCGATTTCGCGCACCTCCTCCTCCGTATTCGCGCTGGGGCGCTCCAGGATTCGAATCGCGTCCGCCGGGACGCGCTTGGCCAGCAGAACCTTCTCATTATAGAAATCCTCTCCCAGGTAGAAAATCTTCATCGTTTTCAGCTCTTCCGCGGGAGAAATTGGTTGTGAAACCCAGACTTGCTCGGCATAACCCGCGTGATAGAGCCGCGCAGCTTCGATCGCACGGCCGGGAAGTTGGCCGCTCAAGATCACGATAGCGTCCGCGTGGACCAGCGGGTCCTGGACCACCAGCCATTGGCCAATGTCAAAGAATACGAGAAATCCGATGGCCGCCGGCACGATCAGGATCCCCGCCCAAATCAGCCGTCGGCGCAGTTTCGGTCTCGATTCAGTCACAATCCGGGCTCACCTCATCTCTTTCTCTATTTCAATCTCACATTGAGCCAATGAACCGCTCCTCAAGCATCATGGTGAATCTTCTCTCCAGGCTCGTGGAGCGCCCGGGTGAAAAAGAAATTATAGTGCCGCTTCTTGCAATCCTCGCAGCGAAATGGCCGCAACATCAGAAACGGGAGAATGACCATTTCGATCAAGCCCCGGCGATGCGAGTGCCGCACATCCAGGCTCCCGCAAGTTGGGCAGCTTCGAAGGAAATAGAAGCGAGCATGCGACATGGCGCAGGATACGGACCCCGAATGCTAACCTGCCCGTATCTCAGGGTCAATCCTCACGAGGAGATCTGGCCGGAAGACTTTCCCCTGCGTTGCAATCGACGATTGCCCCGGTAACACTATCGTGCGTCAACTGAGGAACCATCTTTTTGCTGGGCACGTCAAAGGCTACAATGGCCTGCGTTCCCGTTATCCCGAGGCGAGATGGGTGAGACTGTGGGAGAAAGCAGACGATGGGCGGAGTTAAGCGAACAGCGGAGACACATGCGATGAGGCCAACTCGATGCGCGCGGTAGTCACGGGAGGCGCGGGATTTCTCGGATCGCACCTGTGCGACTATTTGCTTGAGCGCGGCTGGGAAGTTTTATCGATCGACAATCTGGTCACCGGAGCGGAAGCCAACGTCCGGCACCTGGCGGGAAACCCCCGGTTCCGAATCGTACGGCACGACGTTACGAAATTCATCGATGTGCCTGGCCCGGTCGATTACGTGCTGCACTTTGCTTCACCGGCGAGCCCTGTGGATTATTTGAAGCTCCCCATCCAGACGCTTAAAGTCGGCGCCCTCGGCACGCACAATTCACTAGGGCTGGCGATGGCAAAGAAGGCGAAGTATTTTCTCGCGTCTACTTCGGAGTGCTACGGCGATCCGCTGGTGAGCCCGCAGCCGGAAACGTACTGGGGCCATGTGAATCCGATCGGGCCGCGCGGCGTCTACGATGAAGCCAAGCGGTTCGCGGAAGCGATCGTGATGGCGTATCATCGCGCGCATGGCGTGGACACGCACATCGTGCGAATCTTCAACACGTACGGCCCGCGCATGCGCCTCCACGACGGCCGCGCTCTGCCGAATTTTGTGTACCAGGCCCTGAGCGGCCAGCCCATCACCGTGTATGGCACGGGAAAGCAAACGCGCAGTTTCTGTTACGTTTCCGATTTGATCGAAGGAATCTACCGTCTGATGCAATCCGACGAACACGAGCCCACGAATATCGGCAATCCGCGGGAGATTACGATTCTCGAGTTTGCACAGCGCATACACGCCTTGCTCGGCGCGACAAAACCCATTGTTTTCGAGCCCCTGCCGCAGGACGATCCCAAGCAGCGCTGCCCGGACATTTCGAAGGCGCGCCGGCTGCTGGGCTGGGAACCTAAAGTAAATCTTGAGGAAGGGCTACGGCTTACGCTGGAATCCTTCAAGAAGCAGTTCGCACAGGCCCAGGCACGCTGAGAATGCCATGACGCAGGTCTGTCGATAACTTCTACTGCGTTGCCGTGACTGCGACCTGATCGGGGCGTCCGAAGCTCACGTACTCGAATCCCAGCGCTTTCATCTCCGCGGGCCGCAGCATGTTCCGTCCATCGACCACAAGGGGTCGAGCCATTTCACCGCAGATCCGTTTCCAATCCAGCCGGCGGTATTGTTCCCACTCCGTCAGTAAGAGAAGGGCGTCGGACCCGCGCGCGACTTCGTACGGGTCCGCGCTGTAGCGCAGATCTGGAAATACGGCACGGGCGCGCGCCATCGCTTCAGGATCGGTAGCACACACAACGGCGCCTTCGGCAACGAGGCGCCGGATCACCTCGATCGCGGGAGCGAGGCGGATGTCATCCGTATTTGGTTTGAAGGCCAGCCCCAGCACACCGATCTGCTTTCCCTTCATGACCCACAGCGCCTTTTTCACCTTGTCCAGCAACAGGTCCACGCGCTGCTTGTTGACGCGCTCGGCCTCCTTGAGCAAGCCGAAGTCGATGCCCGCCCGGTCGGCAAGCTTGATAAAGGCCTGAATATCTTTCGGCAGGCAGAAGCCGCCAAAACCCAATCCCGCCTTCAAGAACTGGCCGCCAATACGAGGATCGAGGCCCACCGCGCGAGTAACTTCATCAACGTTGCCGCCGAGGCGCTCGCACAGGTCGGCGAGAACGTTAGCGTAGGAGATTTTCAGGCCGAGAAAGGAATTCGAGGCGTGCTTGATGAGTTCGGCGCTCGCAATCGTGGTCACAACGAAATCCGGTGTGGCCGCCGGCGGGCAATTCGGCTGGTGGACAGGGCAGCGGAAGCGGCCTTCGAGAATCGGGCGATATAACTCGTGGAGCTGCTGCTCGCTCTCTTTTTCCTCCACGCCGATGACGATCCGGTCGGGATGAAAGAAATCCTCGACGGCCGTGCCTTCGCGCAAAAACTCTGGATTCGATGCCACGCGGAAGCTGGCGCCGGCATCCCGCGCATAAACCCGCAAGGCTCGCTTCAATTGCTCTCCGGTTTGCGCGGGAACCGTGCTTTTCTCGATCACCAGCTTCGGCGAGCGCGACTCCTTCGCGATCAGGCGGGCGACATTGTCGATGGCGGAGAGATCCGCCTCCCCTGTTTCCGTCGGTGGCGTACCCACGCAGATGAAGACGATGTCCGCGCCGCGCACGGCTTCCGCGCAATCGGGTGTAAACCGCAGACGTTCTTCCCGCACCACAGTGTCGAGAACTTTGTCGAGGTTCGGCTCATAGATGGGAATCTTGCCGGCCTGCAACGTCGCAATGCGAGACGCGTCATTATCGGTGGCGACGACGTCATGCCCCGCTTCAGCGAGACAACTCCCTGAAACCAGTCCTACGTATCCACACCCGATCACTGCTAATTTCACGCGAGGTTTCCCCCTTCTACGACCTCTTTACCACTAATCCTCAAATCCGTAGCGCCGCGCGCTGAATCTTGACGCTCCCCGGGCCCGGGCTCCACTTGGAGCCCGCCTAGATTGTGGAGGGCCGGGCTTCAGAGTCTGCGTGAGAACCTGAGAACCTTTGTAGGTTGTAGCTTTAGCCAGAAGAGGCTTTTGCCGCACCTACGGCGCTTGAAATCTTAACTTGCAGTGTACCCAGTGCGGGAACGGTGGCAAGCATAATTCTGAGCACCGTAGGTGCGACACATTCCGGCCCCGAAGAATGGTTCTCACACAAACTCTTCAGCCCGGCCATATCAAAGCTCCCTTACAGTCGGCTTCAGCCGCTGAAGCTGAATTTGGTTGCGGCTTCGCTTCTCTGTACCCTACCTGAAACCTGTGCGAATTGATTCTCGCCCAATCACATGGCCGAAGGAAGCGGAATGCCGCGCTGGTGTTGCGGATGGCGCACGGTCAGGATTTCGCGAGCGAAAAGCTGCCGATGATGAGCGCGTCGATGCCGGAACAGAAATAACTGCGTACGGCGTCGCGCGGCGACACCACCAGCGGCTCGCCGAACAGATTGAACGAGGTGTTCACCAGCATCGGCGCGGGAGCAAACTGGCCGAATCGATTGAGCAGCCGCCAAAGCGGGGGGTTCGCCACGCGCTCAACCACATGCAAACGCACACGGCCGCCCGGAAGGAGAAATCCCTCCAGCAGGGAGGCGGCTTCCGGTTTGACGAAGCCGAGCGTGGCCATAAAGCGCGCGGACTGGGTGTAATCAAAGAATTCCGCCGCGCGCTCCGACGTAACGGAGATCGCGAATGGGCGAAACGCTTCACGGTGCTTCACAAATTCATTCAGGTTTTCCTTCACGTAGGGCGCCCAGGGAGAAGCAAGCAGGCTGCGGTTTCCGAGCGCGCGCGGGCCGAATTCCGCGGCGCCGTGAAACCATCCCACGATTTTTCCGGCGGCGAGCAATTGCAGGGTCTCTTCCTGATTCTGTTCCTCGCTCACGTGGAACCGGTAGCGCGCCTTGCAATTGTCCAGAACTTGCTTGATTTCCTGGCTGGAATAATCCGGCCCCCAAGCCAGTTGGGCTGCGGGAGCCTGCCGCGGCTTTCCTTGCATGTGATGGCGCACGTACCACGCCGCTCCCAAAGCGGTGCCTTCGTTTCCCGCGGCGGGTTGGACGAAAACGTCATCGAACCCCGTATTTTTTTCGACGTGCGAAACCACCACGGGATTCAAAAACAATCCCCCCGCCAGGCACAACGATTTCGCGCCGGTCTGTTTCCGGTATCGCTCGGCAAGCTCCGCGGCAACTTTGGCGCAAGCCTGCTGAACGCTCGCGGCAAGCTGCTTGCGAACCGGCTCTGGAATCAGCGTGCGGGGCGAACCGCTCTCCGCAGCTTTGCCGGCGGCGGGATCGACGCCAACCGCCCGGTAGAATTTCGGTGAAAAGGCAATGCGTCCGGCGAGTCCCCTGTTGAAGTAACTCGTCGCAAGATGAGGCAATTTGCCCGCCGAGCCGCGCAGCAGCCCGAGAAAAAGATCCTCGAACACAGGCTCGCCTTCAAGACCGAGCCATTGCGTCTTGTGTTCATCCGCGTGGGGCTCGAAGCCGATCAAGTCCGTGACCTGAGAAAAAATCCAGGCAGGCGAATGCGGGAATGGGATGGACCGAAGGATGCGCAGCCGTGTGTCTTCGCCAAGCGCGACACTCCCCGCGCGTCCGTCGCCCTGCTCGTCAAGCGTAAGCACGACGGCGCGGCCGGCTGCCGACGCGTAGAATGCGCTGGCGGCGTGGCAGAGGTGATGTTCGAGGTTCAGAACGCGAAGATTTGATGACTCGCCGAGCGAGTGCAGCAGGCGGCCATTGTTGAGTTCGCGCCCCAACTCGCCGAGGGCCTTGGTCTGGTAGTAGCCGCTCGGGACTGGCGCGAAGGGCGTAAGCCGCGTGCGCAACCAAGCCTGCCGCACCCACGCGCGCAGCGGGCGGCTGGCTACGGCCACGCATTCGACGCCGCTCCATCCTGTCCCGGCGCGCTCCAGGCAATACCGGATTGCCTCGCGCGGAATTCCGGTGGTCGCGCGCATGCGAACCAATTTGCTCTCTTCCATCGCGGCAACGATCCCGCTATCGGAAAGCAACGCCGCAGCCGAATCGTGCGCGAGTCCAGAAAGCCCCAGGATACTCACGGGTCTCCCTTGTTTCTTCCACGGGTGCGGGCTCTACTTGGAGCCCGCCTAATTAAATAACAGGCAACCACGCGGAGTTTACTCGGGGAGGGCGCTCGTGTCCACGCGCGGACTTCGGTTAGTACAGAGACTTTTCTCTGTCCAGTGCGATTTCGCCACTAGACACGCGGACAGGCAAGAGTGCCTGTCCTACTCGGACCCCGGCAGCAAGCACAGTGACCCACTACCAGACTTCGGGTGCGGGCTCCACTTTTATGCTGAACGATTCACGGGTGCGGGCTTTACTTGATGACCGCCGGAGTATTGCAAGGGTTCAGGTTCCGGATTGGTGACTATCCGCTCAGAACCTCGTCCTTCGCTTCCCACAACCCCATTTCTGGATAGTTTCCGTATTGCTGACAATACGGCCGCGAGCAAATCCGCATCGAC
>WNFB01006214.1_pt1 | contig 10707 bp, 12 predicted proteins | sample 5400501 | NCBI WGS metagenome assembly WNFB01 (sample SAMN13153341, study PRJNA577476) | soil metagenome | isolation source: 200 cm saprolite under Douglas fir tree site 2 hole 1 | place: USA:California | collected 2015-04-18 | reverse complement strand
TACGCTGCGGCGAAGGACGGCTACTTCTTCCGGATATTCGCCCGGCTGCATCCGACGCACGGATTCCCGTACGTCTCGCTCATCGTGCTCGGCGTGCTGTCGATTCTGGCCGGCATGGTGTCCCTCGGCACCGTGATCCAAGCGCTGGTCACCATGCGCATACTCGTCCAGTTTATCGGGCAGATTGGCGCCATAACGTTGTTGCGTCGGCGCGCGCCGGACTTGCCGCGGCCCTACCGCATGTGGTTGTATCCGCTGCCTAGTCTGGTTGCGCTCCTCGGCTGGATCTTCATCTTTGCCACCACGCCGCGCACGGTGATCGCCTTCGGACTGGGCGCGCTACTGCTCGGTGTAGCGTGCTTCGGAGCGTGGTCGTGGACGAGACGAACCTGGCCGTTTGAGGCGAACGTCTGAACGGCTCGTTTGCCTTGCGCGCCTCGCCACTTCGCGCGCAGCTTAAGCCCCATGAAGATTCTGCAAGACCAAGTGAGAATCGGGATCGTTGGCTCGCGCTTCCAGGCGGAATGCATCGCGGCGGCCGTGAAGGCCATGCCGGAGGAGAGCGAAGTCGTGGCCGTCGCCTCGCCCACCAACGGACACGCGGCCGGTTTTGCCAAACGGCATGGCATCCCGCGCGCGTACACCGACTACCGCGAGCTGCTGCGCGACCCCCAAGTCGAGATGATCTCGATCACGGCGCCCAATCGGTTGCACGCGCAGATCACAATTGACGCCGCCAGGGCCGGCAAGCACGTGGTGTGCGAGAAGCCGATGTGCCTGACGCTCGAGGAGGCCGACGCGATGATCGAGGCGTGCCGCAAGGCCGGCGTGCTGCTCCTCTACGCCGAAGAGCTGTTCTTCGCGCCCAAGTACGTGAAGGCGAAGCAGCTGGCGGATGAAGGGGCCTTCGGTCGCGTGCACCTGGTGAAGCAGGGCGAAAAGCACTCGGGTCCGCACTCGGAGTGGTTTTGGGACGTGGCGCAGTCGGGCGGCGGCGCGGTCATGGACCTGGGGTGCCACGGGATCGCTTTCTGCTGGTGGTTCCTCGGCAAGCCAAGGATCAAGAGTGTCTACTCGCAGATGGCGACGCAGGTTCACGGCGAGCGCACGCCGGGTGAAGACGAAGCGGTCACCCTCATCGAGTTCGAGAACGGCGCCGTGGGGATGGTCGAGAGCAGCTGGAACAGGCCCGGCGGGATGGACGACAGCATCGAGGTGTTCGGCGACAAGGGGCAGACCTACGCCGACATGCTCATGGGGAACGCGCTCCCGACGTACTCGGAGGTGGGATTCGGCTACGCCGTCGAAAAAGCGGCTAGCACTAAGGGCTGGACGTATCCCGTGTTCGAGGAGCATTGGAACTACGGGTTCCCCCAGGAGATGCGGCACTTCGCGCGCTGCGTGCGCGGCAAGGAGACGCCGATCTCGGACGGCGAAACCGGACGCGTGGTGCAGGAGGTCCTGTATGCCGCCTACGCGTCGGCCGGATTGGGCCGCAAGATCCTGCTGCCCTTCCGCCCGAAGGGCATCGCCAAGCCGATCGACCTTTGGAAGACGCCGGAACACGCCCAACTCGCGGTCTGAACGAGGCTCTAGATGCGCGACCTGATCGCTTCCATCGAAGCCGAATACCGCCGCTACAAGACCCTCGGCGAAGGCGCGATAGACCAGCTCGCAGACTCCCAGCTCGCGCTGGTCGCGGGCACCGGCAACTCGATCGTCACGATCGTCTGGCACCTGGCCGGAAACCTGAAGTCCCGCTTCACGGACTTCCTTACGGCCGACGGTGAAAAGCCGTGGCGGGACCGCGACTCCGAGTTCCTTGCTCGCGAGGTGTCACGCAAAGAGCTCCAGACCAAGTGGGAGGATGGCTGGCGGGTGCTATTCGCGGCCCTCACCGACCTCAGCGACGTGGATCTCGGGCGGACGGTGACCATCCGGGGCGAGCCGCACACAGTCGCCCAGGCGCTGCATCGCTCTCTCGCGCACGCGAGCTACCACGTGGGCCAGATCGTCTACGAAGCGAAAGCGCTGCGAGGCGCCGACTGGCGGTACCTGAGCATTCCGCCCGGCCAGTCCGCGCGGTTCAACACCCTTTGATCGTCTTGGACGCCTCGTCCCAGGACACGGTGGTCTTTCGGAAGTACGACTCATTCGCCATGTGGCAGGCGAGCGCCGCGTTGTGGCCGAACACCACGTCCTCGACCACCGGCTTTCGGGTGCGCACCGCCTCGAAGTACGTCCACAGATGGGGCCGGACGTCGTCGAAGTCAGGCCCGCTGAAGGAGATCGTCTCGGGCATCGCCGTCGCCTGCCCCAGCTTCGGATCGTTCTCCTGATGCCACTTCTCGAGATACGCCTCCCGCATCGCATGGGGGTAGCTGCCCGTGTAGTAGCTGGGGTAGTTGTCCTTGCCGGTTTGTGGCGCCAAGCTCAGGGTCGATCCGGTCACGTCCAGAACGCCCTTCGATCCCTGGATGCGGTACGCCTCGGGCATCTCGGTGCCCAGATTCAGCCGCATGTACACCGGCAGGTCGCCGAAGTAATAGACGACGGCGTGGACGTCGGGCATGTTGCGACCGTCCTTCCAGCGCCGGATGCCGCCCACCGCCGAAGCCTGTTTCGGCGGCTCGTTGATCCCCAACATGAACATCATGCCGCTGATCAGGTGGACCAGGAGGTCGCCGGCGACCCCCGTGCCATACTCCTTCCAGCAGCGCCAGCGCGCGAAGATGTAAGGATCGAACCCGCGCTTGGGGACCGTCCCCTGCCACGTATCCCAGTCCAGAGTCCGCGGCGACAGATCCGGTGGCGGCGGATACTGCCACGCGCCGGTGGGGTCGTTGCGTCCGAGCCATCCTTCGACGAGCATCAGGTCGCCCAGCATCCCCTGGGCGATCAAGTCCTTGGCCTTGGCGCAGATCTGGGAGCTGACGCGCTGCGAACCGATCTGCACGATGCGTCCGGCCTTCTTCGCCGCGTCCACCATGGCCACGCCGTCGGCCGGGGTGTGCGACATCGGCTTCTCGCAGTAGATGTCCTTGCCGGCGCTCACCGCGTCCACCACCACTTGCTTGTGCCAGTGATCGGGAACCGCCGCCACGATGCAGTCGATGTTCTTGTCCTCGAGGAGCGTCTGATAGCGGCGTGTGACGGGCAGCTCCGCCCGGACGATCTCGCGCGCCAGCGTGTGCCGACCGTCGTAGAGGTCGCAGGCCGCCGCGCATTCGACTCCCGGCAGCTTGATGGACTCGGACAGGAGCCAGTTCCCCTGCATGCCGACGCCGACCATGCCGAAGCGGACCCGGTCACTGGCCGCAACGGCGGCCGGGATGAGATTACGGGGCAGCGGTACCATCGAGTGCGCAGCGAGCGATGCGCCAGCGGCAGCCGCGCTCATGCCGAGAAATTCACGGCGCGAACAGTGGGTCTCTTTCACGGCGTCTCCAAAGCACGTGGGTGGACCGATATTATGCACCACCGACCGTGCGGCCCGATAGACTGGCCTCCTTACCGTCGCGCTCGTCGCCGCCGTGGCGCCGGCCCGTGCCCAGCTCTCGCGAGGCACGTTTGGCGGCCTCCCGTTCTGGGCAGACAGCGCCCTGGTCGTCTCGGGTCTAGGACAGCGATTCATCCTGTCGTCCCAGCTGAACCCGATCTATGAATTCGGGGACTTCGACGGCGACGGCCTGCTCGACCTCGCGGTCGAGATCAAGGATACCGGCAGGCTGCGAAGGCGCGACTACGTGTGGATAGACGGGGAGTGAAGGATTCAGGCGTAGGCCGGGAGCCGCCAAGCCGGCGGCCCGCCTGAGGACATCGCCCAGCGTCGTAACTGATCCTGTGCCGCCTTGCGCGCAAGCCCGGCTAACCACCGTCCAGCGGTCTGTTCCCGCGCGTTGAATGACGCGGCCCGCCGCCACGCTTCACGCAACGTGGCCGCGACCGTCACATCGGCTGCATCTGGATCCAACAACAAGGTGTAGGCGATCGCGTACAGCGTCATGCCGTACCGCGCGTCCAACTCCGCCAGCGCCGCTCGGTCGCCAAGCGCGGCAATCCGCTCCACGAGCACGGCGTCGGACAATACGGGCGTCGGCGGGGTGATGGCCCGCGAACCGGTTACCATCCGCTCTCCTGATGACGGGTAGGTACGATCGGAATGTGCTTGGGTACGCCGCACACGTCCGTCATTAAAGAGCACACCACCGAGGGACGAGTCACGGCGTGACGGCGGTCACATGACAGGCATGCCAACTTGACCGACTGGCACGGCTTTCATCATATGTAAGCACCTTAAGCACACTGACCAAGATGAACGACGAACTCGTGCGGCCCGATCCGGTGGTGCGCAGGCGTGCGCTGGCGATACTGCTCGGGGCGGCTGTAGCCGGCGCAGCGGTCATTCAATGGGGCCTCCCCTGGCTCGAGCGGGCGCGCCCTGCGTCAGCCGGGGATGCAACGCACGATCTGTATCTCATTCCTCGGAGTGATCGTGGCGCTGGCGCTCGCGGTGATCGGGTCGGGACGGCGGATTACGGGACTGGGGTGGCGCACGGTGACCCTCCAGGAGTTTCCTCCCCCCGGCGTGAAGCTGCTGCACGACGTTCGACGCATGACCGGCGCGCGGGCCGTCTACCTCGGCCGGGGATACGTCATCATCGGCTGGACTCTGGTTGTCCTGGCGCTCGTGTTGCTCGGCCTCGGCAGCTATGCGCTGGTGGTCTTGTGGCCCCGGTAGTCACGCTGCGCCGCACGCGACGCGCTCCGCGGGCTTGGGTGCTCGCGACGTGCGGCTCCCTCGCGCTCGCGTGTCATCACGCGCCGCCGGCGCGTGTCGACCACGCGTCCCAGACAGAATGGGCGACCGCCGCGTGCGACACGGCGCCCCCACCCGTACCTCCGCCCCGGCGGAGCCGCGATCCGCTGAGCCCCTCCGAACGCGACGCACTCCTGGCGGAGGCTCGTGCACGTCGCGCGGCCTGGCGGGCGCGCGGTATCGCCGACTATCGCATCCGCGTCGCGGTCGGCTGCTTTTGCCCCTGGCCATCGGAGCCGCGCGTGCTCGAGGTCCGCGGGGGAAGGGCCGTTGCGTTGCTCGATACGGTCGGGCGGCCCGCTGGGCCGTTGATCGAGCCTTGGGCGCCGAACACCGTCGAAGGGTTGTTCGACTTCATCGAGCAGGCCGGGCGCCGGGCCGACGTGCTGACGGTACGCTACGATCGATGCCTCGACTACCCAACGGAGATCCGCGGAGACCAGAAGGTGGGCTTGCCCGACGATTGGTTTTGGACGAAGGCGGGCAACCTCACTCCCCGGCGCTCGCGGTAGGGATGGAAGGCGATCCCGCTAGTGCGCGCTCCCCCGCGCCAGCCGCTCCCGTAGCGGCGGATAGAACTGAGTGAATACCTGGTCGTGGGCGGCCTCGGTCGCGTGGCACGAGTAGCAGGGCGCCGCACCCGGGATCATCGTTGCAGGAGCAGTGCCGTCCCCGAACCCGAAGAAGCCCCACCCGGTCTTATCGATGCCCGCCTGCTTCAAGTGCACCTCGATCCCCGGCATCCGGTCGCCTTCATAGAACCCGGCGCGCGCCGGCGCGGACTTGCGCGACGCTTCGTAGAACGAGAGTACGAACATCGTACGCTCGGGGAAGGCGCCCGTCCGGATGAACTCCCGGTAGGCCCAGGGCTGCACGTAGACGTTGTGGAACATGCCGGGCGCGGCGCCGGCTGCGGGCGGGGGCGCGGCGTTGTACGACAGCCCGGTGGACGATCCGACCATGACCCAAGCCTCCCAACCCACGGGCGGGCGGAGCTGACCGCTCGGCGCGAATCGCGGCAATTGATCCGCCGGTGGCTCCTGCTGCTGGCTCGTCGCCACCGCCTGCCACGCGACGACCCCGATGAGCCCGACGATCCCGATCACTCCACCGCGCGTCTGCATCGCTGATGTCTCCGTTAAGGATTACTCCTAACGACGCAGCGGAACGCCGGACAGTTGCGTCAGGGATCTGTGGCGCTCAAGTGACGGTTGCGGGCGACGGCAGCCCGCCACCATATTCGCTCGTTCATGGCTGATCTCCGCGCGGCATTGGGGCACGCGCTCGAGCCCGCCTACCGGGTGGAGCGCGAGGTGCGACCCGTCGGCAATTGCCGCATGTTCGTGGCGCTCGAAAAGTCTGCCGGCGGCGGCCTCCTGGTGAAGGTGCTGCCCGGCGCGCTGTCGCTCGCCATCGACTCCACCCGCTTCGAGCAGGAGATCGCCCGGCTTGGGCGTCGGCTCCGGCATCCGAGCCTGGTGGCTCCCCGCAACGCGGGCCGGGTGGGATCGTTCGTCTACCATACGCGGACGTTCGTCGAAGGCACCACGCTACGGGCCTGGCTGGCGCGCCACGGAGAGCTGCCGCTGCGACGTGCCGTAGAGGTTCTCCGGGATGTGCTCACGGCGCTGGCCCACGCCCATGCCGACGGCCTCGCCCACGGCGATTTGAAGCCCGAGAACGTGCTGCTCGCCGACGGACAAGCGCTGGTCGCCGACACGGGGATTCTGGGCGCGCTGGTGCCGGCGCTCACGGGTGACGGCGGCGGGGCGGCCACGGCGGCGTTGTGCGCGGCCGACTACCTGGCGCCCGAGCGCCGGGCCGGGCAGCCCGCTCCCGCCACTCGGGACGACATGTTCGCCGTCGGGGTCCTCGTGCACGAGATGCTGACGGGACGTCCGCCCACCGGCAACCCGGAGCCGCTCGAGGAAGTCCGATCGGTGCCGGCCTGGCTCGCCGAGCTGGAGCGCCGCTGTCGTGCCGCGGAGCCGGGTACGCGCTGGGCGGACGCAGGATCCGCGTTGGCGAGCGGGAGCTGGCCGGGCGGGGGAGGCTGATACAATGCGGAGTGCGGCATTCGGAAGGCGGAATTGATGGGGGAAATCCCACCCGCGGCGCGTCCGCCGGTACTGTGCTACCATCGCGTCGGCGGCCAGCTCGAGCTCGGAGTCACTCGGGTCGCGAGGTCGGTGTTCGCGCGCCAGATGACGACGTTGGCACGAGCGGGGTGGAAGACGCTCACCTTAGACCAGTTCGCCGAGCGGCTCCAACCCGGCTATTCCGCACTCCGCATGCCGCATGCCGCATTCCTTTTGACGTTCGATGACGGCTACGCGTCCCTCGCCGAGCACGTCTATCCATTACTCGCCGACGTGGGGTTCACGGCCACCACATTTCTCATCACCGACTACGTGGGACGTCTGAACACGTGGGATGTCCGCTACACCTGGCACCGGCTCGCGCATCTCGATTGGGACACCATCGGGCGGTGGCAGGCACGGTGCTTCGACTTCGCCTCGCACACCGCCTCGCACCAACGGCTCACGTGGTTGCCCGACGGCCAGGCAACGGCCGAGCTCGAGCGGTCCCGCGACACGCTGCGACATCGCCTGGGACGCGAGGCGGCTCGGGCGGTCGCCTATCCGTTCGGCGCCCGAGACGAGCGGATCGAGCGGCTGGCGGTTGCCGCCGGATATGAGTTGGGGTTTGGAGGCGTGCACGGTAGCGGTTCACGCCTGGCCCTGGCGCGTGTACCGGTGTACCTGTGGGATGTGGGGAGTGTGCCGTTCGGATTACGGGAGGACGGGTTTGGCCGGCTGAGCAGAACCATTGCGCGCGCCGCTAATCAGTGCGCGGTCGGGACGAGCGTGATGTTGAAACTGCTCCCTACTCCCGGCTCCCTGCTCCCTTCATAACAGATTCCCCGTTCCCACCGCCGCACCCATGGAGTGGTACCCCTTGTCCACGTAGATCGTCGTGCCCGTGATCCCGCTGCCGAGAGGGCTCGCGAGGAACGCAGCGGTCGTGCCGACCTCCCGGGCGGTCAGAGGCTCGGTGAGTGGTGCGTTGGCGGCATAGTACTCGACCATCCGCTCGATCTTCCCGATGGCGCTGGCGGCGCGTGACGCGAGCGGTCCCGCCGAGATGGTGTTCACCCGCAGGCCGTACTTGCGACCGGCCTCGAACGCCAGGGTCCGCGTGTCGCTCTCGAGCGCCGCCTTCGCGGAGGACATACCGCCCCCATAGCCCGGCACCACGCGCTCGCTCGCCATGTACGTCAGCGACAGGAACGAGCCACCGGGACGCGTCAGCGGTCCCAGCCGCGCCACGAGCGAGACGAGGGAAAAGGCGCTCGCGCTCACTGCCGCGAGGTAGCCCGCCCGGCTCGTGTCGAGCAAGGGCTTCTTGACCTCGGGACCATTGGCGAGCGAGTGGACGACGATGTCGAGCGGTCGGTCGCCGAAGTCCTGCACCAGCCGCGCTGCGAGTCCGGCGATCGAGAAATCGCCCACGTCCTTGTAGCGTTTGTTGGTGCGGATCTCCTCCGGAGCCTCCGCCAGCGTGTCGAACGCGGCATCGAGGGGATAGATCTTCTCGAACTGGAGCAGCGAGCCGTCCGGCATGCGACGCGATTCGTCGATCTTGCCACGCTCGAGCAGGTTCAAGAAGATGTTCAGGGCCGGAGGCCAGGTGCCGGCGCACACCGTCGCACCCGCCTCGGCCAGCGCCTTGGCGATCGCGAAGCCGTAGCCCGCATCGTCGGCCACCCCCGCCACCAATGCTCGTTTGCCTTTCAGATCAATGCTCAGCATTTCCCCCCCCAAGAACTCGGAACGCGGAAGCCGGAACGCGGAACAGTCGGGCGCGTTTCGTTCCGCGTTCCGCGTTCCCACTTCCGCGTTAAAGGAAAAACCGCGCCGCCACCGGAATCAGCTGCGGGTGCCGCACGAGTGCATGCGCGAAGATCCGACCCAGCGTCCGCTTCTCCGGCGGGATCGTGTTCGCGGTACGCGCAAGGGAGTTGAAAAACTGGTCATCCAGCTCCTCGAGCGCCCGCTTGAGCCGATAATACTTGAGGTGATCGTCCCCCAGCAGCTCCATCCACTCGGCGTGATACGCCGATAACCGGCTCGCACTGGTGTCCCCGGCCCGGATGGCCGCCGCCGCGACGCCGCCGGCGAGTCGCCCGGCCTTCATCGCGTTCACGATGCCGCCGCCGGACAGCGGATTGATCATGTGAGCCGCGTCGCCCGCCACCAAGACGCCGTCGGCGTAGGTCTGGCGGATGGTCGTGTGGGCAATGACGCCACCCACCGTGCAGGCCGTCTTGGCGCCCCGCGGATAGCGACGGGCGATCCAGGCGTCGAGGTATTGTCGGGCGTTGCGGGCGTCGGCCTTCAAGGCGACGAGGCCGAGGCCCACGTTCGCCACGCCCGGGCTCTTGGGGAAGACCCAGGCGTATCCGCCCGGTGCGATGTCGACGCCGAATTGCAGGTAGATGGCGTCGGGATCGAAGTCGATCCCCTCGACGACGTACTGCGCGCACGACTCCATGTCGCGGGCGGGGACCCGGGTTTCGAGGCCGGCCCAGCGACCGACCATCGCTTCGACCCCGTCCGTCCCGATCACGACGCGCGCCCGGCAGGTCTCGTCGCCCCCGGCGCCGCGCAGCCGGACCCGCCAGCGGCCGTCCGGCTCACACGTCATGCCGGCTGCCTCGGTGCTCACGCGGAGCTCGGCCCCGAGCCCCACGGCGCGCTCGGCGAGATGGGCGTCGAACCGGGAACGATCGAGAATCCAGCCGACGTCGCGCTCGGCGACCTTTACCTCCGTGTCGTCGGGTGCGACGAACACGACCCGCGTGATCTTGCGAGCCGCCCAGGGAGCGCCGTCGGGGTCGGCGAATTCACGCAGGCCTGCGTTCCCGACGCCTTCGGCGCAGCGCACCGGCGTGCCCACTTGGGCGTCGCGCTCGAGCAACACGACGTCGAGCTCGGGTGCGGCGCGCTTCGCCTCCCACGCCGCCACCGCGCCCGCCGGCCCCGCACCAATGACCAGCACATCGGTGTCGTGCATCACGCGGGAACCATGGTAAGCGCGCCGACGGGGCAGGGGGCGATGCATTTGCGGCAGCCCGTGCAGGTGCTGCGATCGACGACCAGGTCGGTGAGCTCGAGATGAATCGCTTCCGGCGGGCACAGCGGGAGGCACAAACCGCACCGGTCGCACACTTTGAGATCCACTACGGCAATCTCGGGGAAGGCCGGCGCGGGTCGCATGCGCGAACGCTAGCCGCCGCCATCAGGGGCGTCAAGCATCAGCCTTGCTTGGAGTTACGCTTTTCATTAGCTTGATGCGCTCGCGCGCGCCCCCCTAACGACTTTCACTCGACGACCTCGTGCCCCTACGCTGGCCGAAATGGACGCTCGGTGCTTGGAGTCCGGCGAATGAGATCGCCGTGGATCTGGGCACAGCCAACACGCTGATCTACGTGAAGGGCGAGGGCATCGTGCTTAACGAGCCCTCCGTCGTCGCGATCGAAAAGTCTACCGGGAAGATCAAAGGCATCGGGCTCGAGGCGAAACGGATGCTGGGCCGCACACCGGACGGCATCCTGGCGGTGCGACCGCTCAAGGACGGCGTGATCGCCGATTTCGACGTCACCGAGAAGATGCTGCGGTTCTTCCTGAAGACCATCATCGATCGCCATCTGTTCCGTGTGAAGCCCAAGGTGATCGTGTGCGTGCCGTCGGGCATCACCGAGGTCGAAAAGCGCGCCGTTCGGGACTCAGCGCAGTCGGCCGGGGCGAAGGAAGTCTACATGGTGGCCGAGCCGATGGCCGCGGCGATCGGCGTGGGGCTGCCCGTCGAGACGCCCACCGGGAACA
>WNFB01006644.1_pt1 | contig 10708 bp, 13 predicted proteins | sample 5400501 | NCBI WGS metagenome assembly WNFB01 (sample SAMN13153341, study PRJNA577476) | soil metagenome | isolation source: 200 cm saprolite under Douglas fir tree site 2 hole 1 | place: USA:California | collected 2015-04-18 | reverse complement strand
TTCCCACGGGCCGGCCGAGCCGAATCGTAGGTTCCAGCGAAACTGCGGTAAGATTTGCTCGTTCCCCGGTAGCTCAGTTGGTAGAGCGCCTGACTGTTAATCAGGAAGTCGCTGGTTCGAGCCCAGCCCGGGGAGCCAACTAAATCAAGAAGTTCTTTGACGAACCGGACCCACCGACTTGACCTCGACGGCTCTGTTTGCTGCCTCCTTGCTAACGAGAATACCTTCGAGGGACGACGCTGCCGCACGAAGGTGCTCAGGTGCGAGGTGGCTGTACCGCTGGACCATCTGCAGGGAGCTGTGCCCGAGTAGGTCGCTAGCTCCAGCAGGCTCACACGGCGCTGGACCGCCCAGCTCGCGAAGGTGTGCCGTAGGTCGTGATAGCGGACGTCGGCCAGCTTCGCCCGGGCCCGCGTGCTCTCCCCCGCCGTCTGATACCGCTCCCAACGGCCGCCGAACACGAGCCCTGCATCCTTCGAGGATCCCTGCCGCTTCTGTTGCTTCCCTCCACGCTGCTGGTCTGCTACCGCCAGGACTTTTGCTTCCGGCCGCTCGCATCCGTCCAGGCGTACTGCGTGACCGAGCCGCCCTTGTAGATCGTCATCGTCGTATGCCTCCCTGATTCATGAAGATTCGAGTGGCGCCATTATACGGGCAAGCGGGAATCCGTGTCTATACGCGCAAGCGACTAGGCGAAGATGACTAGTTCACGTGCTACCATCGTCGCCATGAGAGTGCCGCCCGCGGTCCGCGCCTACCTCGCGAAGATCGGAGCGAAGGGCGGGCGGCACTCGTCTGGGGCCGGCGGGCGGGCGGTGTGGGCGGACGTGTCGGCGAAGGAGAGGTCGGAGCGAATGCGCGAGCTGGTGAGGAAGCGGTGGAAGAAGGCGAAGGCGAAGCGGCGGTCTACGTCATCGTGAAGTCGGGAGCGCGCGATTACCTATGGAGGCTGCGATGCGGCGATTAGGCTTTGTTGTTGGCGTGCTCGTGGGCGTTCTTGTTCTGGGCGGTCTGGCGCAGGAGACGACTGGACCGCACGGCCAACTCTCAGATACCCGCGTGACGCAGCCGACCGCCCCGGCTTTCGTGCATCCAAACGACGCGACGTCCGATGTCCGAGACGTTCGAGAGCGTCTGCCCGTGCGACAGGCAACCCCAACGAGCGCTAACACAGTGCCCGCCCCGGCGGGTGTCGACTCCAACTATGCTCCTGTTGCGTCGACGCCGTCGTGGGTCGTCAGCTTACTGTTCGGGTGGTTGCTGACCGCCGGTATCTTGTTCCGATTCGGCGGGCGACCAGGGCCGCTACTCGCGCAGCGCCGCGTGTAGCGCCCGCAGGTGGCGCGGGTGCGGTGGGCAAGGGTGAAGAAGAAGCGCCCTACCTAACGCGGTGGGTCCCACGACGGATGTCATGGGGGTGCTCACATGGTCGGCAGGCTGACGGCAATGGCGACGCTCCTGTTACTCACCGGCTGCGGCCAGATGTACTGGACGCGCGCCGATCCGACGTATGCGCGTTTTACTGCCGACCATCGCGAGTGTTTGAGCACGACCGGCTTTGCAGTCAAGGACCCGCCCGGCTTTGTCATCGTGCCGGAAGACCGCTTTCGCGCCTGTTTGACCGCGCGGGGTTGGTTTCGCGAACAGTGGGTCGAGGGGCAGGTACCGCCGGGCCGGTTCCGAGGCATCGAGGATTTCCCCTCGCGGCCCATCCAGATTGATACCCTCCCCGAGCAGCCACCGGGGGCCACGGTCGATGTTAGGCAGTCACCGGGGCCCACGGTCGATGTTCCGGATGATCCGAATGTCTTACCGTATACCCAGCGTGAGTGCGTCCCATCTAGGGGCGGTCGCTGGGTGGACGGTCGCTGTCGTCGGTGAACGCCTTTCAGAGAGAGCCTGGCAGCGCGGCGGGAGGAAGGGCCGTCTCGCCCGAGCAGCGCCGTGAGATCGCGCGCACGGCGGCGCGGGCGCGGTGGGCCAAGAATAAGAAGAAGAGCCGTTGACACTTTCCATCGTGAAGACGCCGGACGGTCCGCGATTACAGATCCAACCTGTGCGGCCTATGGTCTATCTCGACCACTGGGCCTTTCGGAAGTTCGCCAGTGACTCGAAATTGGCGTTCCGTTTCGGAGCCGCGCTGCGTGCTCGTAACGGCACGCTGGCGCTGTCGTGGCTGAACCTCGGCGAGTACACCACCGTATCTGACCTCGAACAGCGGCGCGAAGCAGAGCGTTTTGTCGATGGTGTTCTGCCGGCAATCTTCGTGCTCGATGTCGACCTAGCCGCAGTAGACAACCGCGAGCGCGCCAACGATCCTCTGCCGCACGCTAATCGCGCGCTGGCGTCATTATTCGTCAGTGCAGGGACACCGGACAGGCCCTTCACGGCTACTGGGGTATTCGAGCAACTGAGTGACTCAAGGCTTGTTGGTACTCTGGACCGGCTGGCCGCGAATGTGCGGAACCGGCTGGTCGACCTACGGGAAGAGCACCGTACGACGAAAGACTTCCAAGAGGCTGTGAGACATTCGCTCATCCCGAGGCCTTGGCGCGAACGACACGGACGCGCGCGATAGTACGAGCGCTCGCCGAAACATTCTTCCCAGATCTTCGGCGAATCATCAAGCCGAACGACGCGATTGACTTCCTTCACGCGGCGATTCCGAGCGTGTATTGCGACATGGTGCTTCTAGACGGTGCGACTTGGGACTACCTGGAACGCGCCCGCAAGAAGCTGAGCAAGGCAAGTATCAGGATGGCGACGGCCTTCTCGGGCAAGCGCGATGGCGTCAACCTCTTCCTCAACCACCTCGAAAAGCCGAACTAGCGCAGCAGCGGCGCGGGTCGATGGATCCGGGCCTATTTCGTCGTGACCTTGACCTCGGCGCCACAGCGGACGCACCTGTAGGTCGCTGACTTCACTTCGCCGGACAGTTCGACCGCCCAGAGTGTCTCTCACCGCTAGCGGCGCCACGCGGGCGAACGCCACTCATTCAGCCATCGCTACAACCGTAATGCGCTAAAGTATCCTCGAGACGAGCCCACTGTGGCTCGCCGGTGCGGAGATAAACGGAGCATGCTAACTCTCCATGTTCAATCACGGCATCCGCGCCAAGCTCACGTGCACGATCCGCAAGAGCCTGCTGCACGTTATCTGTCGACCTGTACCACGCTTTGCCAGCTTTCACCTGAGCGATCGGTTCGAAAGCATCGGCAGGAAGGGCAGCCTTCATGACGATCACGAGGTTGGTGTGGGGCGGGTAAGTGTTTGAGGTTAGCCGCTGGTCAGTCAGATTGATCTGTTTCCGTTCTCTGATTTCCTGAATCACACCGTTCTAAGAACTTGAGCCGAACACCGAAGCCATTCGAGGTTCAGCGTCGGGTAACCGGGTTCAGAGGCTACGCCCTGTTAGGTTGACAAAGGCTCACTGCGAGAGTAGAAAACTCTCGCTCAGCCCTGGCCCTTAAAGCTTGGTAGGTGCCGGCATGGAACCGTGGTAGCTGTCGGGTCGCGTTGGTCTTTCATAGCAAAAACCCTCCGTCGGGAACGTGTCCCGTGGAGGGCTTTCTGTTTTTGAGTCGTCATTCGCGCGGCGGCTTCTGCCGTCGCGCCTCTCTATGAGTGTTAGTGCGGCGAGGCGTTCCGTGTGTCACGCGGCTCCGGTACGAAAGGGGGAGGGTGATGCTCTACCTGGTTGAAGCCCATGCCTCGATAGAACGCGGAAACAAGATCGACGCTGAGCAGGGTCCTGGTCCCATCTTTGCCAAGGTCGTGGAGCGGTTCCGTCCTGAAGCATTCTATGGGAACCCATCCCGTCGACAGGTCTTCATGGTCGTTGACCTGGACACGCCGACCAAGATGGCAGAGCTCATGTATATCCTCACCTGGTTCGCCGGAACGGAGCCGACGTTGACTCCGGTGATGCGTCCGGAGGTCTATGCCGAGGCGATCACGAACGCGAAGCGCATTGTGTCACCGCCGGTGTAATCAGTTGGCTGAGTCGGAGCAGGCGCTGGCCAACCGGGTCCGTAGTCTGAAAGGGTCTGCCACGTCTGGCTTCGTCTCACGCCCTCCGTGCACCGGCCTCTCGATCAGGTCGGATACGAGGTGACTCGCTCTATGCGCCCGAGGAGCCGACTGAAGAGGCTCTGCGTCACCGACGAATGTTCCAAAGAGCAGAAGGAGGAATGCCATGAACCGACGTAACGTTCTGATTGTCTCGGTGTTGGGGCTCGGCTTGCTGCCGGGCTACGCCGTCGCCCAGCAAAAGTCGCTCAAAGAGCAACTTGTAGGAACCTGGACGTTTGTCACATCGGCCGACGTGCAAAAGGATGGGACCAAAGTAGACCGCTGGGGTCCCAACCCAAAGGGCATGTTGGTATTCGACGCCAATGGCCGTTACGTGTTGGTGATTCATCGCTCCGACCTTCCCAAGTTCGCGGCCAACAGGGTGGACCAGGGGACCGCGGCGGAAAATAAAGCTGTCATGCAAGGATTGATTGTCACGTTCGGCACATATTCCGTGAACGAGGCCGACAAAACCATAATCACTCAGGTTGAGGGAGGCTCGTTCCCCAATCTTCACGGCGTGGGTCAGAAGCGAATTATCACATCGCTCACCGCGGAAGAACTGAAGTATAGCAACCCCGCTACTACGGCGGGGTCATCTGCTAACGCAGTATGGAAGCGCGCCAAGTAGGCGCCGCGGAGGACAACGATGAGCGTGCTACCAGAAGTTCTGAAGGCGAACGCGGGCTACGCTGCGACGTTTGGCGCGAAGGGCAAGTTGTCGATACCACCGGCGCGCCATTTTACGATTCTCACGTGTATGGACGCCCGACTGGATCCTGCTAAGTACGCCGGACTCGCGGAGGGAGATGCGCACGTTATTCGCAATGCCGGAGGGCGCGCCAGCGACGACGCGCTCCGCTCCCTGGTCATCTCCTACAAGCTGCTCGGTACGAATGAGTTCTTCGTCATTCACCACACCGACTGCGGCATGCTGTTCTTCACGGACGAGGTGATGCGAAATCTCCTTGCCAGTAGTCTCGAGACCGCGGAGCTCACCCCCAGCGGCTTTCGTGATGTCGGAAAAGGCCCGGGATCGACGGAGGGTGAGTTCATTGATTGGCTCACGATGAAGGACAATGTGGCTGCCGTCGTCGCCGACGTGAGACGCATTCGCCACCACCCGTTGATTCCCAGGTCCATTCCAATCCACGGATACATTTACGACGTGAGAACTGGCCGGTTGGAAGAAGTCCCCGGAGCCACGACTGCTGGGAAAGCTGTGTGAGGAGACGGCGAGAGCATCACGTTATGCGGCGGCGGTGCTTTGCAAAAGGCGCCGGATTTCTTTCATGACTGCTCGAGAGACGAAGACCACGCGGGGTCGTAGATCAGAGCGATCTGCGGACGTCAGATAGTTTCGGTCGCCCATGAAGCTGGGCGTGCTCGGGCCTCGGGGCGTAGTAGATGGAGTCTGGCTCGCTCATCGGGGCAATATCCTTTGCCAACTTCGAATGACGGCCCTGATCGGCTTTACCCCTGATCTTCCCGGGCTGTGCGCCAGGACATCACCTCATCGAAGCTCGGGGCCGGTGGCCAGTGCGATGGCCGTGCGTTGACAGCCAGGTCGTAGACCAGCTTCGGGACGAGCCCTCGGCCTTGTGCTTCGCGCTCTGAGTGGTCGAGCCTGAGTTGCGGCCGGGGGCATCGATCTGCCGCCTCGTCGAGCGGACGGCCCCCTCGGGTCCACGGTGTCGGGGAAACAGCGCGGGAAGGTGACCAGGCAGGCCCAGCGAGCGAGTCGCATCATCGTATGCTTTCCTTTTTTGATGATGTTCGAGCTTAATAGATCTCCCGCGGCCACTCGGATGCTGCCGTCATGATGCGCTCTATGCTACCCGCATCGTCTCGCGCAGTTCGCGCGCGAAGATTTCCTTGGGAATCATCGCGTGGACGCCCTGGTTGACGTCTACCACCTGCGTGATGCGGAAGTTCACGGCCATGCTCGCGAGGCCGTAGGCGTCGTGACGGGTCAGGCGCGCGCGGCGGCTGAGGAACGCGATCGTGTTGCGGAGGGCAATGCGGAACGCCTCGTTCAGGTCGCGGTGCATGCCCATCGCCATCCAGTGGCTGTCATTCTCCGCGAACGGCCACTCCCAGCCCGGCTGCTCATGGCGGTGGACCTGCACTCGAACCTCCCGCATGCCGGTTTCGAGCGCGGTGAGATTGACCTCGCCGTCCGCCTGAAGCGCGTGGGAGTCCCCCGTAAAGATCTTGCCGCCGGGTTGCCAGACCGGGATGTACAGGATGCTTCCTTCCTGCAGCTCGCGCAGGTCTATGTTCCCGGCGTGGGGCCCGGGGGGCACGGAGCTCACGATACCGGGCCCGATTCGGCCGACGATCTCGCGATCTTCGGGCGCCGCGACGCCGAACGTGCCCTGGAACGGCCCGATGGGCAGCGTGATCGACGGCGAGAACCGGGCGACCTTCCGCGGCACGTCGATGTCGATGAATTTGATCTGGCCCTCGGGGAATTCGTCGGGGAGCGCGCCGGTCTTCAGGTCTCCGGGGTTATTGAGATTCGCGCCCCAGTCGAGCGGCGTGAGCTTGAGGAACCGGATGCTCAGCATGTCACCCGGCTGGGCGCCCTTGACGGCGACCGGGCCGATGATCGAGTGCGGGCCCCGACCCGGGTTGTCACGGCGAAACTGGGCGAGTTGCTGGATCGAGACGCCGGGCTGGAACCGGTTCATGAAGTGGGTCCAGGTGTTGGGGTATACCACGGTGTCGCCGGAGTCGATCTGTACGACGTCGGGTCGAGTTGCGTCGAAGGCGCCCAGACGCACCGTTTCCGCCGTGGACTCCACCGTGTGGACCCGTCCCCCAGGCGCGGCGATGCCGCCTCGGAGTGCCGAACACGCGGTCAGGAGACTGGTCGGCGCGACCGTGGCCAACAGACTGAGCAGGCCCCCGGCGCCGACTAGGCGCCGGCGCGACACCCGATACGTGGCCACATAAGGCTCCAGCGCCTCCTGGTTCAATTCGTCCATGTGCTGGAGCCGGTCACCCGTGCGAGTTGTAAGCGCCGCCTCCACCGCGTCGGGCTCCACCATGTACTGGCGGCCGCCGTCATCACCGCACCCGAGCAGTCCGCCGCACAGTCGATTTCGCTCCCTGCTATCGTTCCCCATGTCGGTTCTCCGAGGCATTCGAGCATCCCCATGGACTACACGGTCGGCGCCGTTCGCCGGCCCTCATGCGACGCGAGATTAGCGCATTTCGCGGATCGATGAGTCAAGCGCCATGCGGCGGCGGAGCGCGACCGAACCCGGGGCACATGCCCGGCTTGGCGCATGCCCGTTTCACGTTGATGCGCTCGTGCACCCCACGTTCTTAGCGCGGTAGCGCCGGGCTCGCTGACCCTCTTGACGCGAACGCGGGCGTTCTTCCCGCCTGCTGTGGTGTACGGCTGGCTGACGACTTCCCACTCCCCGGTCTCGTCGACGAGGCGGTCACGACTTGAAGCTCCATCGGCAGGACGCGGCGTGTGGCCGGTGGCGCCCGCCGCTACTTCTCTTCCGGCGCACGGGCCGGCGGCGAGCCGGTCGACTCACGCGGGGAGCCTCGGTCACGGCGGGTGGGTACGTAGAGGACCGATGGCCGGCCCGCGCTGCCCTGGGGGTAGAGGTCCATGAGCTCGTAGATGATGGGCGGCACATTCACGGACACCGGAATGCCGAGTTGGCGGGCGGCCTCAATCGTGATCGGAAAGTCGTGGGTCCAGCGCCCTTCGGTGAGCACGATCGCGAGCGCCGCGGCCCGGTCCTTGGGGTGGTGCTTCAGGAGGATCTCGGCGACGAAGGCCGCGACCTGGAGCCGCGCTTTGGCGGCCATGTCCGCGAGCACCAGCATCTCGTCGCTGATCTGCGCCGGCCTCTTGAGTTCGAGGACCTTCAGGATCGAGGCTGCGGGCAACCCGCCGATCTGAGGGTCGACGGGCCCGAGCACGGCGTTGGGGTCCATTACAACCTCGTCGGCCGTGAGCGCGATCAGCGTGCCTCCACTCATCGCGTAATGCGGCACGAACACCGTCACCTTGCCCTTGCGCTCCACCAACGCCTTGGCGATCTGCTCGGCGGCGAGCACGAGCCCGCCCGGCGTGTGAAGGATGAGATCGAGGGGCTGCTCGGGTGGGGTCAGGCGGATCGCGCGGAGGATCGCCTCCGAGTCCTCGATCGTGATCGACTGGCTGACCGGCACGCCGAAGAGGCTCTGCGTGTCCTGCCGGTGGATCATCGCGATGACTCGTGACTTTCGGTCCTGTTGGAAACGGTCGATCACCCGGGTCCGCGCCACCTCGGCACGGAAGGGCGCCCACCATGCCTGCTGGACGATCAGCACGAGCGCCACCAGCCAACCGAGCGCCTTGACCAGCCGCCAGAGCCCTCGTCGCCACGATCGTCGTTCCTCGTCCATCACGCGTTCTCCCCCGTCCTTCGTCTAAGAACCTCAAGATCGAGCGTCTTCAAATTTCCGATCGCCTCCCAGGCCGCCCGCTGGACCGCTCGCCACCGCGTCGGCTCCCACGATGACGCCGTCGCGCTCGTGAGCGAGTGCTCCATCCCGGTTGTGTAGAACGTCGCCCGCCAGCCGCGCTCGTCGTACCGCGTGAGTTGGAGATCGTAGCTCTGGTGCGCCATGCCGACCGCCACCCACCCGATGCCAGACCACCGAAGGCGGCTCTCAGCGCGCATGGTCCGGCCTCATGTAGCGTTGCCGCCGCTGACGTCCTCGTAACAAAGATGAAAGCCTCTCGTTTGATTCACCGGTTGAGCAAAAAGGTACTCAGGCGATCGATGAATTGAGAAGATGACTCCCCGCGAGGAAAGGAATGCCGTGTATCGAGCCAACCGACGTTGAGGACCGAAGGATCAACACGTACACGGATGATCCTCAACATTGGGGCAGAAACGAATCTGAGCTTGGTCACGCCCGAGGGCTTGCTCTCAGGCTGGCCGCGTTGGTCGAGCACGCAGCCCGGCCACCAGTGATTGGAAGTCAAAGAGGGCTTCCCAGCGTGACGAGGAGCAGGCGGCCGAGGCGGTCAGTCACGACTGTGTGTGGGCGTCTAGCTTCTTGGCCGGATTCTAGACGCGGCCCGGCGCAACCAGTCGAATTACCCAGAGCAGAATGACCGCCCCGACGAAGGCGGTGAGCAAGCTGACTATGAAGCCTCCGCCGACCACCCCGAAGGCCACGGCGAAGAGCCAGCCGCCCAGGAACGCGCCGATGACCCCCACAACCAGGTCGCCGAGCATCCCATACCCATGACCGCTCACCACTCGGCCGGCCAACGCACCCGCGATCAGCCCGATCAGGATGAACAAGATGAAGTGCATGGGGCCTCTCTTTCTCAGGGCGTTCATTCCTATGCGCTACTCGATCACCTGGTCCGCTGCCAAGAAGCAAGACTCTCGCGTACTGGCTGAGGCGATCAACCTTCATCGCTGCATGTGGCCAAGCGCGCGGCGGCGACCCGGCCCTAAGCTCTGTGCGCCCCGACCGCGGATTGCACGACGTGAAGCTGAGAGCAAGGCCGTCAGCGGCATGAGCACCTCGCTAGAGGACAACTGCCGGGGAGTCTAGCTGAAGGTCACGACGCGCACCAGCACGGCGCCGCACGTCAGCCAGCGACGGATCGGAGCCCGCCTAGAACGGCTACCTGCCCACCGTGGCGTGCCCGTGCGGGGTGGTGTTCGAGCGGTGGGTCACGTCGGTAGACGTTACCGCAGACCTTACGCCAGTCATCACCCTGCTCCTTGCCCTCACGGCCAGTGCGATCTGGGCAGCCGATCTTCGCGTCTCCGTCGTCTCACTCTCGTCGCCAGCCGCACCCTCTAGTGACGCAACGCTGGAGATCCAGACCACGCCCGGGGCGAGCTGCTCGATTACCGTCCTCTACAAGTCCGGTCCCTCGCGGGCTAAGGGCCTGGGTCCGAAGATGGCCGATGGGAAGGGCCTGGGTGTGGCAATGGCGAGTGGGGGTCAAACACAACGCTGGGGGAGTGGCCGATTGTTGTCGCCTGCTCGAAGGGTGAAGAACGCAGGGGCGACGTTCTACACGACCGGCATGGAGCACTCGGTCACGAGCGCGACGGGCACCGGGTGGGGGCGAACGCCGTGGCAAGGCAGGCGCTACTCGTGGCTGTCGGCTTCCTATTTGCCATGCCGCGGCGGTTGTATTTTGGCATGATTGAGGTGATACCTGTCACGAAGGCAGCGCCCGTCTTGGTCATTGCGACGCTATTTGTGTTTGCGGGTCTAACGCTGATGTCCCGCGATTGGAGGACCCACGACCCGAGAAGAAGCCGGAGCCTGCACCACCCCGGTCCCGTCGATGGAGCTTCAAGTCGGCGACCGTTTCTCTGACGAGACGGGGGAATGGGAAGTCGTCGGTCCGCCGTACAGCGCTGCGGCGGAAGGATCGTCCGCGCGCGTGTCCAGAGGATCGACCAAAACCGCCAGCGCAGAGGTGCGAAGTTGGGACGCCTTCAACCGCGTCAACGTGAAGCGAGCGACCGCCGAGGAGGGCAACCGATGATGCGACTCGCACGAAAAGCCCCGCTGCTCGTCATGTTCTATCTACTCACCTCGGCTGCGACGGCCTACGCCGAGTGCGCGTGGGTTGTGTGGGCCT
>WNFB01006212.1_pt1 | contig 10709 bp, 12 predicted proteins | sample 5400501 | NCBI WGS metagenome assembly WNFB01 (sample SAMN13153341, study PRJNA577476) | soil metagenome | isolation source: 200 cm saprolite under Douglas fir tree site 2 hole 1 | place: USA:California | collected 2015-04-18 | reverse complement strand
ATGGAAATCTTAAAGCGCCAGTTGCTTTCGCCCCGCTACATCCAGCACAGCGCCCGCGTGCTCTTCGTCACAGGGCAGGCGAATCAGCAGGAGCGCGCGGAGATTCTGGACGCGATCTTCGACCTCTCCCGCGAGGCAATCGTCAAGCGTTTTGAAGCCGGCACCCTGAACAAAATCGCTTTGGCTGCTCACGACTATGTCTATGACGTCTTTCCGGGAATAGAAGGAGAGCAGCGCCCGGCGGCGAAATCACAGGGGCAGGCTACCGCCAGAAGGTGAGCGTCCGCATCCAGAATTGCATGCTCGCTCCCGTGGGGACACAACACCCTCTGCAACCTCAAGGTTGCGCGAATCTGGCCCAACAGTCCACCCTCGCAAAACTTGGCGCGGTCATGGAGGCAGGTTCTAAAGATGCACGGCCGACCGCACCGACATTGCTGTAGGGAGGCGGCTCTGGAAGCAACTAACCTGAGAATTGGTGCACTATCGGGCACTCCATGGCTCGGCCCAGCGAAGGGATCTCAAACATTCGTCCGGTTGGTTCGCGCGCCCGCACAATTGAGTTTTAGGTCAATGGCACCGCTGGACCGCGGGCAGGAAGTGTTTGTGTCGGATCGCTGAATTAGGAGAACGCTTTGTCCACGCCCCAGAGTTCGGTGTTGGCGGGCGCAGCCCCCATCCCGAATGAGTCGTATCCGCCTCGTGCCTATGCTTGGTACGCAGTGGCGGTGCTCACCATCGCCTACATGTTTTCCTTTATCGACCGACAAATTCTGAACTTGCTGGTGGGGCCGATCCGCCGGGATCTCGGCATCAGTGATACGAAGATGAGTCTGCTGATGGGCTTCAGCTTCGCGATCTTCTACTCGTTCTTTGGCATTCCTCTCGGCCGCCTCGCAGATTCTAGGAGCCGCCGCTCAATCATCGCCGCTGGCATGTTTCTTTGGAGCCTGTTGACGGCCGGGTGCGGGCTGGCCAAAACCTTCGGGCATTTCCTCCTGCTGAGAATGGGGGTGGGCGTAGGTGAAGCTGCTCTCTCACCTTCGGCCTATTCCCTCATATCTGACTACTTCCCAAAGGAGAAGCGCTCCACAGCAATCAGCGTTTATTCCATGGCGTTCTATATCGGCTCAGGCATTGCATTCCTTCTGGGCGGGTTGGTAGTCGGATTCGCTTCCGCCAAATCAGGTTGGAGCTTACCGGTCGTCGGTGCCGTCCGGCCCTGGCAGCTGATCTTTTTCATTGTGGGGTTACCTGGGGCTGCGCTCGCTCTTCTTCTCTACACGGTGAAGGAACCCACAAGGAAGGGTGCCCGGTTCACGAAAACTGCGGACGGAAAGGCAAAGGTTAATCAAGTGCCTTTGCGCGAGGTCATCGCTTACATGCGCAAGAATCGGGCGACCTTCATTTGCCACAATGTTGGATTCGCCTTGCTGGCTTTTTCAAGCTTCGGCAGCTCCGCATGGATTCCGACTTTCTTCATCCGTAGGTATGGTTGGACGAGCTCGCAAGCCGGTGTGGCCTTCGGCACAATACTCTGCATATTTGGAACTCTTGGGATCGTCACCGGCGGCCGAGTGGCTGACTGGTTGGCTCAACGTGGTTTTCAGGACGCCAATATGCGCCTCGGGCTGATCGTGGCTCTGGCGTGGATACCAACGGGAATGCTCTTTCCCTTGATGCCCAATGGGAGCATCGCCGTTGCCCTCATGATTCCCACGGTCTTCCTGATGGGCCAGCCCGTGGGTGTAGCGGCGGCTGCAATTCAGGAAATGATGCCCAACGCCATGCGCGCCCAGGCATCCGCGCTCTACCTTTTCGTGATCAATCTCATCGGCCTTGGTGCCGGTCCGACCGCGGTGGCAATGATGACGGACTTCGTCTTCCATAATGACCATGCAATTCACTACTCATTAGTGGTAGTAGGGACCTTAGCGCACCTCGCAGCAGCGACGCTTCTATGGATCGGTTTAAAGCCTTTTCTGCGCAGCGTCGATCTGTCTAAGGATTGGACGAAGAGCAACGTCTAGCGCAAAAGGGTTGCAAGTCGAAAATGCAGGGCACCACACAAACTCCCGGCGAAACCGCGTGCGGCTCAGAATCCTGAAGTAAGGAGAGCCAATTGACCCTCGGCACCGGGCGCGGCTAGAATCCGGAGTCCCGCATGGAAAACATCGCTCCCAATACCACTCTCATTGACGTGGAGTACCTCGGCAATCCGAGGGTCATCGCGGCATGCCTCATCGAAGACCGGGGAAGCGTGGCGATTGTTGATCCCGGCCCAGCTTCGGCGCTGGTCACACTTAGAAAGAAGCTCGATCAATTGGGCATTGGGGTCAAGGGCGTAAACGTGATCCTGCTGACGCACATCCACCTTGACCACGCTGGTGCTACCGGCACGCTGGTGCGCGAAAACCCGCGCATCCGGGTCTACGTTCATGAGCGCGGCGCGCCGCATATGATCAATCCGGTGAAACTCCTCGACAGCGCCCGGCGTCTCTATGGAGCCGAGATGGAGCGGCTGTGGGGCGAGTTCCTGCCCGTGCCGGGGGAAAACGTTTGTGCGCTGGCGGGAGGCGAAACACTGAGCATCGGCGGCCGCCAACTGGAAGTGATTTACACCCCCGGGCATGCTTCCCACCACGTGAGCTACTTCGATGCGGCCACGAGGCTGGCCTTTGTGGGAGACACTACGGGCATCCGGATCGCCAATGCGCAAACCATCTTGCCCATCACGCCCCCGCCGGACATTGACCCGGAGGCCTGGGCAAAAAGCTGGGAGCTCATTCAAGAGCGGCGTCCGGAGCGGCTTTTCCTCACCCACTTTGGTCCGGCCGACGGTGTCAGCGAACACCTGGCGCGGCTACGGGAAGGGCTGGAAGAGTGGAGCGTTGCTGTGCGCGACTCGCTCAAGAATGGGCAGGACGACGCCGAGCGGGCAAAGCAGTTTGCGCAGCACGTCACGACGAAGTTGAAGCGTCACTTGTCCGAGCAGGATGCCAGCTGCTACGCGCGCGGTGCGGCGCTGGAGCTGTGCTGGTACGGGCTGGCCCGCTACTGGCGCAAGCGCGGGGTCAATTGAACTTCGAGGTCTTTCACTGTAGCTGCCAGCAACTTCATTTCATCGCCGAATTACCTGGATGAGAGGAACAGACGCGCAGCATTGCCGTAGAGAATCTTGTGCTGGGCCGGTTCCGAGAGGGGCAGTGCCCTGAACTTCGCAATGTTCTCCCCCACGTCCCGCACTCCGAAGCCCGGCCAGTCCGTGCCGAAAAGCACCTTGTCGGCGATTTCCTCGAGCCGTGGGAAATATTCCAGCAGCAGTTTCTGCGGTGGAATGCCGGAGATATCCAGGTACATATTTTTGTGCCGGCGGACGAGGAAGAACGCTTCCTCCATCCAGAGCGGACGGCCTCCGTGCGCCAGGATGATCACCAGGTTAGGATAATCCACCGCGACGTCGTCAGTCAGAATGGGCTGGGCGTACACGTTGCGTGCGCCTGGGAAGACGGAAGTGCCGGTATGGATCATGACCGGCAGGCCGATGGTTTGTGCGCGCTCGTATACTGCTGCCAGTGGGCCGAGGCCTCCGCGGTAGGCATTGGGTGAGAACAGTTGATGTGGTGGATGAATCTTCAGAGCCCGAATGCCGATCTTTGCCAGCCGATCGACTTCTCTCCCAGCATCGGTCACGTGCCGCGGATGCACCGAGCCAAACGCAATGAGCCGTCCGGGCGACGCGGAACAGTAGCGCGCGGTCCAGTCGCACACCTCCGACGTGTAGCCAATAACCTCCGGGCTGACGGAACTGATCAACCCGGCGCACTCGACTCCCGCCTCATCCAGGTATTTCAGAAAGGCAACAGGATCGGCGGAGAATTTCTCGATCTGCGCGAAATCATGGTAGCTGCGCTTGGTCACCTCAAGCACCGCCGGTTTGAGCATGCCGTGTGGCTGGATGTGAATGTGAATATCGATGACGGGGGTCACGTCGGATCAGGGCTCACTTTTGGGGATCGCGCGCATGTCTCCCGTCGAACTGTTCGAACACCGGCCTCAATGTCCGCTGAACATGGAAAAATAAGCCTCTTCACCAAGCCACTCGGCACTGTGCGCTCGAGTCTCCTGGAGCAACTGGAAGTTCGGGTCGAATTCCTGGGCCACCACGCGCTGGTCTTGCGCGTCATAATAGCGGATGACATAGCGCCCCTCAGGCAGCGCTGACACGTCAATCGCCCGGCTATCATCGAAGTTAAGCCCCATCTGGGACATCAAGTCCCCCAGTACGTATTCCACTCCATGAAGCGTCAAACTTTTCCCGCCACTGCCTAGGGGGCCGTAGCGGCCTTCGATCAGCGCCCGTCCTCGCAGCGCACTCATAGAACGTACACGCCTCCGCCGCCTCGTCGCGCAACTCCTGGGATATCCGGCACAGGAATCGTGCTTGGCGGCAAGCCGAACCGCTTCAGCGCGCCTCCGCTGGCGACGATCAGCGGCCCGGCCTACAGATCAGCGGGACAGCGAACCCGGAGTTGCCGGGACCATTCGAAGTAGCCATCCTCGCCGATCCACTCCGCGATGTGTGCGCGCAACTCGCCGACAAATCGGAAGCTGTCGTCGAACTCGTGGGCAACGACGCGCTGGTCTTCTCCGTCGTAATAGCGTACGACGAAGCGTCCGGCAGACACTTCCAGCACATCGATGGCCCGGGCATCATCGAAGTTGAGCCCCAAATGGAACAGCAGCGCGGGTAGATCATAATCCGCGCCGGCAACGGTCACATCCTGCTGTCCGCTCCACAACGGCCCGTATCGGCTTTCCATCAAAGCCCGGCCCCGCAACTCAGCCATACCCCCGCCTACCCTTCCGGCGCCACCGCGCAAGGTCGCTTGAATATCAGGTGCACGCCGATTGTGCCAAAAGCCACTCCGTCCTTATTCGGCGCAATCAGAGGGGTCGAGCTCGCCAGTTCCCAGCCGTCGCTGCCCGCCCCATTAATCCATGTGTCCAGCCCGCTCACCATTCCCTCCGAAGTTTCCGAGAAGACAATCATCCGATCGAAGTACTCCCACTGCATTGTCTCACCCCTCTCCGCCATCTTACTTCATACCGATTTAGAGACGCGCGTCTGTTCCGGCCCTACAGTCATAGCGTGGTCAGCCAGCCAAGTGGATACCGTCCTGAGCATTTCGGCATTGAATTTGAGATCGCTGTGGTTGAACCAGCGCGGCAGGTAGCGGATTAATCCGTTCTCGTGTTGCACGTCCGGCCTCAGGTCGGTCGTGACGTACCGCAACTCCGCGCCGGGCAGGCTGGCCTTCAATCCGGCTGCACCATCCAGAAGAGCCGGGATATCGCGTTCCGCGTACAGGAGCAGGCATGGTCGGTTGTGACTCGGAACAGGGCCAAGCGCGTCCAGCAATTCCAGGACGTAGCCAGAGTAAGGCTCGCGCACCGTCGGACTGGGGAAGTTCTCAAACATCCACTTGCCCTGGGGCGAGATCTTTGTCGCCACCGCCGGTGAGATGGCCGCCATGCAATCTGCGGAGGACATCAGAGCCAAACGCCCGCCGAGACTAATCCCGACGGCCGCGACGCGACCGAAACGACGAAGATAGCGCACACCCGCTTCCATCTCCTCGCGCATCCCCGGGCCGATAACGGCCATGTTCTCACCGTGTCCGCACGGGTCCATCGTAAGTGCGGCCAGCCCCTTTTCGGCGATGGCGGCAGCTAGCGCCAACATGTGATCTTTAGTCCCGCCGTAGCCCGGGAACACGACGGCCCCGCCGCGCGGCGTATCCGGCAAGGAAAGGAAGCTCGGGATAACGTGTCCATCAGGCGCAAACAATTCGTTGAACCGTTGGAAATTCATGATTCCTCGTGAACCGATTCCGCGTGCGTCGAACGCCGCCGTGGAACCTGGTATCCAAACAGGGGTGAAGCCCGCATTCAGCCATCGCTGCACTAGCCCCGGGGCTGGGCAGTCCCAATCACGGGGCAACCTCTTTGAGCCAAGCGAGGATACGTTGCGCCATCACACCCTCTTGCTTCCGGAAGGAATGATCGGCCCCGTCGATGTAGATTAGGTCGACTTTGCGGCTGGACGTCGCGGCTTTCTTCAGTCGGGTGACGATGTCTGAGGCGATCAATTTGTCAGCCGTCCCCTGGATGATCAGGATAGGGGTTTTCACCTTCTGAATGTTCTGGTACGCGTCCGATCGAGCCTTCGGCCCACGCAGGCTGAGCAGGTAGCGCGCAGTATACAAGGATTTGCCGAGCGGGCCCAGATCGATCAGCATTAATTGCTGCTCGTGGCCGGCGGCCTGGAGCTCAAGGGCCTCATCCACAACGGCCTGCGCCTTCTTTTGGCCGAACTGCCAGACGTTCCATTCGAAGAGATTCCCCGGCCCGGAGACGAGCGCTGTCGCCGCGATGGTCGGATCGCCCGTTACGGCGAGGTAGTATAGCACGCGGTTCGTGCCCATACTCTGGCCGAGGAGCACGAAACTGGTGTGGCCCAATTTCCGAAGATAGCCCAAACCAGCGGCGATGTCCGTTTCGTTGTCAGCGAAATCGGAGACCTTTGGGCCGGTGTCGTGATCGCGCATATTCAGGGCTAGGCTGACATAGCCCAGTTCGGCGGCGGCTCTCGCGAATTGCGGGAAGTATTCGCTGTAGAAGTTGCTCCCGAAGCCGTGCACCAGCAGGATCGCGCTGGAACGCTGCCTCGTGGTCGGCCGGTAGGACACACCATCCAGCCGTGCGCCGTCCGCCGTGAGCAGCGTCACCTGCTCGACGGAGAAGCCAGCGGCGGGAGCAGGGGCTTCCGATTGGCGGAGGGAAAAAGCCGGCCAACACGCGACGCCCGCCAGCAACAGGCTGGCGGCGCCGATCAGCAGTGGTTTGATCGCGAGTTTCATCAACGGCTATGCCCTTTTGACCTCGGGCAAATCCGCCGGCGGACGGACTGTCGCTTCCGGAGCGAAGCCGAGCCTAGACTCCCTCACCTGCCAGGAATCCTCGTTATGACCCATCAGGCTGCGGAGCCGAGTATATTCCGACTGTCTGGCACGCCAGGCTTGGCTCAAAGTGGCACCTTTGCCTAGGAAGTTCTGATCCATGCAGAAACGGCGGAGCGAACATCGAAAACCGTTCCACACGCTTCGAAGACGAGAGCCATCCTCCCATTCTTCGCCATTTTTCTCCGCAACCTCTCCGCTCCTGTCAGGCGGATTTCCCTGTCTGTTGCAGCTTGGCCTCCAATGCCGACAGCCGCCCTCGAAGTTCTTTCTGTTGTTCCCATCGCGCGGTGACATCGTGCAAGATGGCGGCCGAGCCCAACAGTTCGCCCGTGGGGGCGCGCAGGAGCGCAATACTGAATTCGATCGAGATCCGCCTGCCGTCCTTGGTCTGGGCAGGTACTGCGAGCAACTCTCGACCGTACTTGGTGACACCCGTGGCCAGGACCTTGTGGTAGCCCTCCCAGTGCCGGGTGCGCTGGCGCTCGGGGACAATTAGATCCAGGCTCTGCCCCAGAGCTTCCTCGGCACCGTAACCGAACATGGCTTTGGCTCCTGAATTCCACAATCGAATTATGCCTTCGTGGTCCGCAAAGATGATTGCCACCGGGGAGTCTTCCACGATGCGCTGGCACAGCCACTCAAGCGTAAACGTTGCCGGCATTGGACCCTCCACCAGAAAAGCCCCCTCGCTTCATAACCTCAACCGAGCAAGGTTCACACCGAGAAGAGCTCTCTCCCACTCCTCAAAGTCGTTAGATTGCTCTTGAGCTGAGTGAATCGCGCAACCGCCAAGGTGAAAATGATGCACGTAGAAATGCCTGACAAAGCTTTGCGAATCCTCAGAAGAGGATTTGATGGTCCACAATGTACCATCCCGTTTCAGGAACAGAGGAATTCACTTTTGATCGCTCATCGGTACGCAGGCCATTCTCCTCACGCCGAACCCGCGGGCCGGGCCGACGCCGCACCTTTCGTTTCTTTCTCCCTCAACACCCGTCGCAAGAGTTTGCCTACGGCCGTTCGCGGCAACTCGGTCACGAAGACCACCTCACGCGGCAGCTTGTACTTGGCGATTTTATCTTTACAGAATCCGATTAATTCATCAGGAGTAACGGTTTGACCTGGCTTTAACACCACAAAGGCCTTGGCGATCTGGCCGCGCACCTCGTCCGGCACTCCGATTACGCCCACGTCCGCCACGGCAGGATGCGTGGCCAGGGTGCTCTCGATTTCCTCCGGCCCGATGCGGTACGCCGAACTCTTGATCACGTCATCTTCCCGGGAAACAAACCAAAAATAGCCCTCATCGTCGCAATAGACGAAGTCACCAGCCCGGTTCCAGCCATCCGCGGTGATGGCGTGCCGCTGCTTTTCCGGGTCGCGCCAATAAAGCGTTCCCGTTGGCCCTCGGACCAAAAAATGGCCGATCTCCCGCGGCGGCGATTCCTTACCTGTTTCGTCCGCAACTTTGACCTCGAAGCCCGGCACGGCTGTGCCGAACGAACCCGGCCGAGCGTGCATCTTGACTGCGTTCGATGCGAACACATACATCATCTCGGTTGTTCCCAAACCCTCGAAGATCTCTAAGCCGAACTTTTCCTTCCAGGCGAAATAGGTCGGCGCCGTCAGGCTCTCACCCCCGCCCGTGCAGACGCGCAGGCTGCTCAAGTCGAATTTTTCTTCGGCACCGGGCAATTGCAGCATCTTGCGGTATGCGGTGGGTGCAAGCGAGAGCACGGAAACACGATGTTTCTGGATGGTCTCAAACATCTTTTCGGGTTCGAACTTGGCGATGAGTGAGGCAGCTGCTCCAAAACGGAATGGAATGCTCGCAAAAGTCGAATAGCCAGCGCCAAAGGCCAGCGGCGCCGAACCTCCGATGATGTCGTGTTCGGTGACTTTCCAGCCGTATTTGCCAAACGTGTCAGGCACGATCAGCGTCTCTTCCACCAGGTGCGCCGTACCCTTGGGCCGGCCGGTCGTGCCGGAGGTGTACAACAAAACCGCCACGTCTTCGCGCGCCCGCCGCACCGGAGCAAGTGTCGCCCCGCCGGATTGCAGCAATTCGCCGTAGAGCCGGTAGCCCTTGGCCTTGAGTTCGGCGGGTTCGCCGCCGATGACGATAATGTGCCGAACCGTTTTCAGATCGGCGCGGGCAGCTTCGAGTTCTCCCAGGAGCGCAGCGTGGACGATGATGGCGACTGCTTCCGCGTCGTTCGCAACGTGGGCAATCTCGGCGCGTGAGAACAGCGGGGAAATCGGTGTGAACACCGCGCCCAATTTGAGAACGGCAAAGTTGGCGACGATAGCGGGTGGGATGGTGGGGGACCGCAAAAGCACACGGTCGCCTTCGCCGATGCCCAGTTCGCGCAGCGCGTTTCCGAGTTTATTGGCCTGCCCGAGGAGCTGAGCATAAGTGATGCGCTGGTCTTCAAACAGCAGCGCTATGCGTTCGCCCCTGCCCGCGGCGACAGCGTTGTCGAGCAATTCTTCGGTGGGGTTGAAGCGCGGGCGATAAGAAGCAAACTCCGGCAGATTGTATATCCGCGTGGGCCAGAGCTCGCGCGGGGGCAAATAGTCGGCCATGTCAGCCTCCTCAGCGGCTTGCCACGGCCGGTTGGCCGGACTCGGCCAGCATCTCCGTCAACGCCTGCTCGACTCGGACCGTTCCCCGGGTGGCGTCGCTGCGTGGAAAAACCAAAGTGGGATAGCGGTCGCCCTCGAAGATGAGCAAGGCCGGGACGTTGGTGCCAAAGTCCTCCACGAGAGCTCCTTTCGCGCCAAACACCGGACGCACAGAGGCGTCCGGACCGCTGACCGCTTTGTGGTACATCGGGAAACGGTCCTTGATCCCGGCCACGTCAATCGCCTTTGCATCCACGCCCTTGGCCTGCAACTTCTTAATAAGTTCAAGAGCGCTCGTGTTATCGCAGGGAAACGCTTCGCCGGACTTCTGCTTGCTGCTGTAGTAGAACTCCAAGCGCTTTGGACCTTTCGCACCCGCAGCCGCAGCCGCAGCCTTCGCGGTTGCCGGGTCGGGCGGGACATAGGCCTTTCCGCTGTCCTCGAAAACGTCACACTCCGTCCAGCCTTGCAGCGTGATGGAGAGCGTAAATGGCCACTCGCGCTTCAGGCATTGCCCGAGGAAGGCCCTTTGGAGGTTGGGGTCGAGCGCGGGACGCAGATGCTTGCAACGGACGCACAAACTACTTGCATTATAGTGAGCCATAGAGTTCTCCAGTCTGCGACCTATACGTTCTACATACCTTCTTGGATAAACCGCGGCCGGCTGCCGACCAGATCTTCCTTCTTGAGCGGGTGGCCACTGACGACCTTGCCGCGCACATTGCGGTCGATGGGAATGGGGCGGCAAACGGCAGTGGGGCGCGCGCGGGGCGCCGAGCGCGTCAACCCTTGGCCGGAGATCGGGCTGTAATCTGGCTTCTCCGCGAAACCTGGCAAGAGGTCGGGCTTGCCCTCGCCCGCTTCTGGCCCAGCAACACAAACTCCAGCCGAGGTCTCCAGCCGCCAGATCTTGCCGCACCCCGCGCACTTGGTGTTGCCTTTAAAGTTCCAAAACGGATATGGGTCGAGAAAATTCTTCGTCTTGCAGCTAGAGCATATCAGTAACATCGTTCATCTCCCTCTTATCCCCTCAGATGCACTCCTGCTCTTCTAGTCGTT
>WNFB01006210.1_pt1 | contig 10712 bp, 5 predicted proteins | sample 5400501 | NCBI WGS metagenome assembly WNFB01 (sample SAMN13153341, study PRJNA577476) | soil metagenome | isolation source: 200 cm saprolite under Douglas fir tree site 2 hole 1 | place: USA:California | collected 2015-04-18 | reverse complement strand
AGGCGCTCGATGCGCTTGGCGATCGGCGGATGCGTCGAGAATAGGCTGCCAAAGTTCATTCCTAGCAGAGGCTGAATAATAAACAGGTGCGCCGTCGAGGGAGTGGCCACCATGGGGATACGCCGTGAGTATGTATCCAGCTTGGAAAGCGCGCTCGCCAGAGCGTAGGGATTGCCTGTGAAGTGCGCGCCGGTGGAATCGGCCTCATACTCGCGCGAACGCGAAACCGCCAGCTGAATCAGCATGGCGGCGATCGGGGCCAGAATCAGCATCAACAGGGCCGCAAAGCCTCCGCCCCGGTCGCGATCATCGCGGTTCATGCCGCCGAAAATCATGGCAAATTTGCCCATCTGTGCAAGATAGGTAATCGCGCCAGCAATGGTCGCTGCGATGGAACTGATCAGGATGTCGCGATTTCGGACGTGTCCCAGTTCGTGCGCCAGCACACCTTCCAGTTCCTCGTCGTTGAGCAGGTTGAGAATGCCTTGCGTCACGGCCACCGACGCGTGCGATGGGTTGCGTCCGGTGGCGAATGCGTTTGGGGAGTCGGTCGGAATGACATAGATCTTGGGCATGGGAATGCCCACTCTTTGCGTCAGCCGCTCCACGACCCCGTAGACGCGCGGCAGGTCTTCTCGCGTCACCGGCTGGGCGCGATACATGGCCAGCGCGATCTTGTCGGAAAAGAAATAAGAGACAAAGTTCATCACCGCCGCGAAAATCAGCGCGATCAGCATGCCCTGTTGTCCGCCGAATGCACGGCCGAGGAACAGGAGCAGCAGTGTCAGCACGGTGAGAAGTAGCGCGGTCTTGAAAGCATTTCCCATAGTCAACTATTTGATGTTACTCCCGGCGGTGGGATTCAGCCAAGGATACGGGCGTGTGGGAGGGCCTGGGAGTTAAGTTGAAGCCTATCTCGGAGATACACATGCCAAGCCGCGCTCGGCGTCATCGGGCGGAGACACCCCGCTGCCTCCATCGGATGGTGCCGGCATGGGATCCAATGCCTACATCGGATCACTTGGTTTTCAGCGATTCCCGCTTGATGGCGCGTTCGAGGGTCTGGTCAAGCGCGGCTCTGGCCTTCTCATACTCCTGTTGCGAAATTCGGCCCTGCTTGTGTTCGACTTCGAGCTGAAATAGTTCTTCTTTCAGAGCTTCCAACAGCATGGCGGAGCGACCATTGCTTGCCGGGCGCGCTATGCGCGGAGTGTCACCGCTGGGGATCTCGAAGTCGGCGGCGGTTGTTGGCCCGACTCTTGCCTTGGAAGACTGCTGGCGTGTTGCTACATAGAAGGCGCCGGAGGCGAGCACCGCGGCAAAGCCCCCCAGAATGTACCAGCGATATTTCTGCAGGGGATCAGGCGCATCGATCGGCGGGCCGAGGCCACCGCCGGGGCGAGAGTCGCGTCCCTGGGCCATGGTGCCGCTGGCCTGATCCTCGCCACCAGACTGACCTCCGCCACCAGCTTGTCTTTCCGTCTGCAATATTCCTGTGCCCGAGAGCTTGAATGAAAGCGACTGCCCAGCCTTGGCGTTACTCGCAACCTCAGCCAGCGTATCCGGCTGGTTTGGGTACGGCTTGGTCTGGAATGGCGCACCGGGACTCGCCGAAAACTTCATGGATTTGGGCAGCATCACGACGAAATGCTCGAGCGGATAGAGCGATTTGGGATCAAGCGTCGCTTCACCGGAATACAGAAAGTGATAAGCGATCTGAAGCTGAGTGTCGCCGGGCCGCAGGGGAAAGACGAAAGCATAACGATTTTTTTCGCTCTGCGGAACCGGAGCAGACTTCACCGGCTGACCACCCGCGGTCATCGCCATAGCCTCATCAATCTGCGCACCCTCGGGCAGGTAGAACTCGAAATTGTGATCATTCATCTGGGTGCGCGGCGGGCTGGACTGGTTATTCACCGCGAATAGCCGGATCACTTCGAGTTGATTGTTTTCTGCCTGGATGCGCATGACGTCGGCAGTGACGGTGATGCCGTCGACTTTCTTGGCCACGTCGAATATTTGGATGTCGGTGGAGGTGGTGCCCGGGGGCGCCATGCGGTGGTAGGTGACGCCCTGATGGACGACGCGGACCAAGTGAGGCGAGCCGGTGTCGGCGAGATTGAAGCTAAAATTTCCCTTGGCGTCGGTTTTAGTGCGTGCCGCTTCTTCCATGCCCTGTGAGAGATTGAGCAACACCACATCGTCGCCAACGGAAGCCTTGCCCGTGGTGCCGTTCTTGACCGTGCCGGTGAGGGTTGCGGCGGAGGCCAAGGAGGTGAGAAGCAGGAAAAAGAGCGTCATAAGGGCGCTCGCATTCGGTTGCTGGCTGGATCTGCCGAACTGACGCTCGGCCTGAACAGGCGAGGGCGCCCGTCCCCGCATGTTCCGTTGTGCCGCCTCCCTCAGGATGACACTTCGTACTAACTTCAAACTCGCATTCCTTTTCTGTCGCGGAGTGGGGAAGTGGCGGCGATCTGCTCCAGGCGGGCGATTTCGGCCAGGATCCCGGCGGCTTCCTCTTCCAGGGAAGTTTTCATGGCCTGATAATCGGTGTCGGGAAGCTTGCCTGCTTTGTACTCGAAATTCAGATCCCGCAAGTTCTCGTATACGACTTCCTTGCGTTCGCGGAGATAAGACAGCCGCGTTTTCTCCTGGCCGGAGTGTATCTCGTAAGGCATGCCGAAAACGTAGAACAGCGCCCCGATGGTGACCAGGACACACGCAAAGGCGATCATATTTCCGTCTCCTTCTGTGCCTGCTTGCGGAAGTGTTCAAGCTGTGCTCCGCTCACGGTACGAACGCCGTCAACGGGAAGGGGCGCCGGTCGCATCTTCCACGCGCGAACTAAGATGACCACGGCGGCTAGTCCACCCACCAGCGCGACAAAGGGCATGATCCATGCGATGCGGTTAAAACCAGTAGTCGTCGGTGCGGCCATCACGGTGGTTCCGTATTTCTGCACTAACGCCTGCAACGTCAGATCGTCACTATCGCCGCGGTCAAGGGCGGTCATCAACTCGCCGCGCATACGATCGGAATACTGGCAGCCGACGTGGTTGCACTCCAGCAGGATCTGTTTGCATCCGCAGACACACATTAGTCGGTGGCCCAGTTCGTTGAAGCGAGCGGACTCATCTCCCGCGCCAAGAAACACGAATAGCATGATGCACAAAAGTGTGGCTTGCGAGCCTCGCCTAAACAAGGAGTTGCGGCTGAGCATCAGTCACCCGCTCCCACCGGCTGCGCCTGCGCCCGAGCGGGGGCGGTCACGCGAACCGGAACAGCATTCGGGATCAGCGCGATGACGGTGCCGATGATCATGACCCAGACACCCACCCAGATCCACATCACCAGCGGATTAAGGTGCACCTTAATGATGGGGCGCCCTGTATCCTGGTTGAGCCCTTCGTAAACGAGGTACAGGTCTTCTTTAAAAGAAGAACGATTCGCGACCATGGTGGACGTCTGTTGGCTGGCCTTGAAGAAGCGCCGCTCGGGATACAACGTGTCGATCTGCTTCCCGCCCTTGAAAACGTCGATGATGGCCCACTCGCTCGCAAAGTTGGGCTTGTCTTCTTGGGTATAGGAACGGCAGACCAGCGTGTAGGTGCCGATGGCCATCTTATCGCCGTAGCCCATTTCCTTCTCTCTTTCCTGATTGAAGGCAGCGCCGGCGAAACCGATCATGATCACGATTACGCCGAAATGGACGATATAACCGCCGTAACGGCGCGTATTGCGGTGTGCCAGCTGCACCATCGAGGCGAAGAGGTTCTGCCCTGTATGGCGTCCGATCACGCGGCCGCCGCGGACGAACTCCGAAATTACGGTGAGCGCGACCAGCACGGAAAGCGAGATGGTCATCACCGAGTAGAGGTAGGAGATGTCCTTCCATGGCCGCATGCCGAATGCGGTCAGCAACAGGGCCGTTGCGAGCGCGCCAATGGCAGGCCATAGGAAGTTGCGCTTAAGACTCTCGACTGAAGTCTTACGCCAGGCGAGCAGTGGACCAACCGCCGTGAACAGCAACAACAGCAGGGCCACCGGCACGTTTACGCGATTGAAGAATGGCGGACCGACGGTCACCTTTGTCCCCTGCACCCATTCAGAAAGCACCGGGAAAAGTGTGCCCCAGAGCACTGTGAAGCAGGCGACCAAGAGGAGCAGGTTGTTGAATAAGAAGCTCGACTCCCGCGAGACCAGCGATTCCAGCTTGTGCTCACTCTGCAGATGAGATCGGTTTTTCACGAAGAAGAAGACACAAACGGCAAATGTGATTGCGAGGAATGCGACGAACCAATCGCCAATAGACGATTGGGCGAAGGCGTGCACCGAACTGACCACGCCGCTGCGCGTGAGAAATGTGCCGAAGATCGAAAGCAGGAACGTGGAGAAGATCAGCCACATGTTCCAGATTTTCAGCATGCCGCGTTTTTCCTGCATCATCACGGAATGCAAAAACGCTGTGCCGGTCAGCCACGGCATGAGCGACGCGTTTTCCACCGGGTCCCAGCCCCAGTAGCCGCCCCAACCCAGCACGGAATAGGCCCAGTGCGCGCCGAGAAAGATGCCGCAGGTGAGAAATCCCCAGGTCACCATGGTCCAGCGGCGGGTGATGTGGATCCACTTTTCACCGGGGTAACGCATGACCAGAGCCGCCAGGGCGAAGGCGAACGGTACGGTGAATCCCACGTAGCCCAGATACAACATGGGCGGGTGAATGACCATCTCCGGATATTGCAGTAGTGGGTTGAGTCCGTTGCCATCCTGCGGCAGCGAGCCTTGCATCACCGCGAAGGGATGCGCGGCAAAATTCAGCAGAAGAAGAAAGAAGACCTGGACGCCCGCAATGATGACCGAAGCGTGCGCGAAGAGACGAGGATCATTTTTGTGCCGCAGCCGCAACACTAGCCCATAGCTGGCCAGCAGCAAGGACCAAAACAATAGCGAGCCCTCTTGACCGGACCAGAGAGTAGCGAATTTGTAGAGCGCAGGCAGGTCACGATTGCTGTGGTGGAAAATGTAGGCGATGGAAAAATCGTCATTGAACGCTGCGGTAACCAGGATGACAGCCGCCAAGACAACGGCGGCAAACGTGGCGATGCCCGCACGGCGCGCCGTTTCGCCCAACCGCTCGGAGCCGGGGCCACGTCGCAGCAGCGCGATCAGTCCTGCCACAAGGGAATAAACGCTCAGGGCAAGGGCAAGCAGGAGCGAAAAGCTGCCTATCTGTGACATGGGGGAACCCTGCGTATTTTTTCAGAAACACTGAAGATAAGCAACTTCGGGGCCAAACAGGAGGTTGTTGAACCCGTCCAAGATTGTGTCTGTTTTCGAAAGTATGCCCGCTCCCGCCGGCGAGGCGAACGTGAGGCCGACCCATGCGTTCCCCTGCGGACACAGTTCCCGCAGAAAGAAAACATGCTTCGCGGACGCGCAACTCCGTCAGATTGTGATCGATGAGCAGCACTTCAGGCACGAGAATTCCGATTGGACTAGCAGTCCCTTGTGTAAAAGGCCTGCTGCCGCCGGGTGCCCGGAGTTCACGAACTATGCGCTCTGCTCTTGGCTGTAACGGGAGAGGAGCTCGCGCTCAGCTACCAACCAATCTTCATGGTCGCGACCGGGCTCGCACCCCCGCTGTTCATAGAGTTCGTAAGCGCGACGACGGATTTCTTCTTCCAGATTGATCGGGATTACGTTCTGTTTTGAATCGGATGCGAGTTGTAGGTCGGTAGCGGGCGTCTGCTTGGCGCGGGTTTTGCCGCCGTTGCTGCGTGGGTTCTTTGCTCTAGCCATGATCGATACTCCTTACAACTGCCTAAATTAAGGTAATGGACCGAATTGTGATGAATGAGCCACATACACGCTTCCCTCAAAGTTACGTGGAGAGCTCAATCCAACTTGTGGCAGATGATGAAACTAATATAAACCAGAGGGCTGTGGATTGTGACGGCAGCGGCAAAAAAATGTAGGGGAGGGAGAAGTATGATTCCCGGTGGTGGCGCGTGGGACAAGCCACGGATAACACGAAGGTACGCGTGGAAAGAAACGCACACAATGCTTGCGGGACTCGATAACTCATTGATATTTGTTTGCTTGGTAGTTGCAGGCTTTAATGGAAGTCGTGCGAAGCGGTTTCGGCGCCAGTCACAGATAGCGACAGCACACGCTCAGCCTTCACCGAAATAACGTTGTCCTGATTTTGCAGAATGCCTTCGATCAGCAGGAAACGCTCTGAAGTCACCAACATACGATTTTTCTGCAGCAGGTCGGGCGTGATGATGGCATTGGCAATGCCAGTTTCGTCTTCCAGGCTGAGGAACACGAAACCATGTGCGGTCCCCGGACGCTGGCGGGCGATGACGCAGCCTCCAATGCGAACATGCTTGCCGTTAGGAATCCGGCTTAGTTCGCAGGCAAGACGAATGCCCATTTTTTTCATTTCAGCGCGGCGATAAGCCATGGGATGGGGACCCACGGTCAATCCGGTGCCGTGGAAGTCGGCGATGAGGCGCTCTTCGTGGTCCATTGGCTTGAGTGGTGAGGAAGAATCAGATTCTGGAAGTTCTTCCAGCAGCGGTCCGGAAACGCGGACGGCGCGCTCCACTTGCCAGAGGGCGTCGCGGCGGTGGAATGCGATTCCTCCCCGCAGGCGCGAAGACATAATTTCAGATTTTTGATTGCAGATTGCAGATTTATTCGCACTAGGGGTTTTAATCTGCAATCTGAAATCTTTAATTTGAAATTGTTTCGTGTTGGATAATGCATCAGCGATGGAATTGAGCGCGCCGATTTCAGCCAACGTGACCAGTTCATCTTTTCGCAGTTCGGGAACACGGTGGACGAGATCGTGGATGGAGGCGAACGGAGCAATATGGCGCTCGCGAACTAGAGCTTTGCCAGCTTCCTCGCGCAGGCCGCGGACATAACGCAGGCCGAGGCGGAGCGCGAGAGTCTCCTCGCAGGATTTTTTTAACAAGTAGGGGTCCTTCGACTCACCTTCTGCTTTGCTTCGCAAAACAGAAGGCTCGCTCAGGATGACATCTGTAGAGGCGGACTCCAAAGTACAAAGCCAGTCTGAGCGGATGACATCAATGGGCAACACTTTCAGTCCGTGGCGCTGTGCATCTTTGACGATGGTTGCAGGATGATAAAAGCCCATGGGCTGATTATTCAGCAGAGCGGCGGTGAATGCTGCCAGGTAGTGGCACTTCAAATAAGCACTGGCATAGGCGATCAGCGCGAAGCTGGCGGCATGGGATTCAGGAAATCCATAGAGCGCGAACGAAGTAATCGAGAGTATGATCTGCTCCTGCGCCTGGGGCGAAATGCGGTTGCCTTCCATGCCGGCACGCAGCTTGGCTTCGATTTCTTTCATTCGTTTTTCAGAGCGCTTGAATCCCATAGCTCGACGCAATTCTTCGGCTTCGCCTCCGGTAAAATTGGCCGCAATCATTGCCATCCGCAGCAACTGCTCCTGAAAAAGAGGTACGCCGAGGGTGCGCTCGAGGACGGGCTCCAGCGAGGGATGCGGATAGGTAACGGCTTCGCGTCCCTGACGGCGCTTTAAAAAGGGATTCACCATCTGGCCGACAATCGGCCCGGGCCGGATGATAGCGACCTGCACCACAATGTCATAGAAGCGTTGCGGGCGCAGGCGTGGCAGGCAAGACATCTGCGCGCGGCTTTCGATTTGGAACATGCCAACTGTGTCGGCTTTCTGCAGAGCGGAGTAGACGTCAGCATCGTCCTGCGGCAGATGGGCGAGATCTATCTGTTCTTTATAGTCGTCGCGGATGAGTTTGATTGAATCTTCCAGCACGGCCATCATGCCCAGGCCGAGCAGGTCGACTTTGATGATGCCCATGTCGTTGCAGTCGTCTTTATCCCACTGCACCACCACGCGGCCGGGCATGGATGCCGGTTCGAGCGGCACGACAGAGTCGAGTTGGCCCTGGCAGATGACCATGCCGCCGGAGTGCTGGCCGAGATGGCGGGGCAGATCGAGCACTGCCAAGCATAGCTCGAAGTATTTGCGCAGGCGAGGATGGTTAAGGTCGAGTCCGGAGTCGCGAAAACGATAGTCGAGGGAATCGTTGGCGTCCTTGTATTCCCAGGTAGCGACGGCGGCCGAAATTTTATTCAAAGTCTCGGGATCGAAGCCAAGCGCCTTGCCCATTTCGCGCGCCGCCATACGGTTTCGATAAGTAATGACATTGGCCGTCATGGCAGTGCCGCGCTCGCCGTAACGCTGGTATACGTACTGGATGGCTCGCTCGCGCTGATCGCCGCTGGGCAGGTCAATATCGATATCGGGCCACTCGCCGCGTTCTTCGGAGAGGAAGCGCTCGAAGAGCAGATCCATGCCCACGGGATCTACAGCAGTCATTCCCAGCGCGTAACAGACGGCGCTGTTGGCGGCAGACCCGCGCCCCTGTGCCAGAATCCCCTGCTCGCGGCAGAAACGGACAATGTCCCAGACAATCAGAAAGTAGCCAGCGAGATCGAGTTTTTCAATCAAAGCCAGCTCGCGTTCGATCTGCCGACGAGCACGGTTCCTGAGTTCCGCTGTAGCCTGGCCATAGCGCTGCTGAAAGCCTTCCCGTGTGCGCTCACGGAGGAATGACATCATGGTTTCGCCTTCAGGCACAGGATACTTGGGAAATTCGTATCCCAAATCTTCAAGCGTGAACTCGAGCCGGGAAGAAAGCTCGGCAGTGTTGGCGATGGCTTCTGGTAAATCGGCGAAAAGCTGCTTCATCTCGTGCGGAGATTTCAAGTGGCGTTCGGAATTGCGCGCCAGGAGACGGCCGGCAGTCGCCAAGGTACGGTAATGGCGAAGGGCAGTAAAGACGTCGCACAGTTCGCGTTCTTTCGCGATGGCATAGCAGACGCCATTAGCGGCCAAAAGGGGGAGTTTCAGCGAATGCGCGATTTCGATTGCGGCTCGATTGCGGGCTTCTTCATCGCGATGCAGATGACGCTGAAGTTCGACGTAGACATTGTTGCGTCCGAAAATTTCTGTAAGATGCCCAACCTGGCGAACAGCTTCATCGAATCCACCCTCAGCGAGAGCTGCGGCGAGCGGGCCATCGTCACCGCCGGTGAGGCAGATAAGGCCCGCGGCATGCTCTTCCAGTTCCTGTTCGCGAACTGCGCCTTCCTCCTTCTTAGCGCGAAGCTTCATTTTGGTAATGAGGCGGCAGAGGTTCTGATAGCCGGTGCCGGAGGAGACGAGAAGGGGAAGACGAGAGCGATTGCAGATTGCAGATTGCAGATTGGAGATTGATCTAGATTGTTGGACATTCAAATCTGCAATCTGAAATCTAAAATCTGAAATATTTCTCCTAATATTTCTTTCGGAAAACTCACACGTGACCTCTGCTCCAATATGCGCTTTGATCCCCGTTTTCTTCGCTGCCATGTGGAAACGCGGCGCGCCATAGACGCCATCGCGGTCGAGCAACGCCATGGCTGGCATGTTCAGGACGGCGCATACCGCTACTAAGTCTTCGGGCAGAGAAGCGCCTTCCAGGAAGCTGAAAGCGGAGCGAGAATGGAGCTCGACATACATGATTCATTGAATGATTTAGTCATTGATTCATGGAAAAAAGAAACGCAACACAATCACCAATGTTCAATGGATCAATGATTCAATGCTTAGTCATAGGTTCCCTCTATAAACCAGCGGCCGCTGAGCAGGTCGTGAACTAATCGATACAGTGCGATACCGGGTTCAGTCTGCAGAGCGATGTCCCATTCGTCGCGCGCCCATCCTTCCTGTTCCCACCAATCACCGGAGGAGCGCCATGGGCCCGCCAGCCAGATGATTTCTCCTTGAACTTTTTCGCGCTTGGAACAAACAATGTGCTTGGGTTTACCATCGTGCAGGGTCACGGTTACGCGCAATGGTGGACGAAAGATACGCAAGGCGGTAACCGCACCGTTGCTGTTCCCGGCTTCCTGAGGCGTAGAGCCGGGTTGCAAGTTGCCAGATCTTTGATCCGGGTCAGGGCATTGCTTCCCAGGCTGCGAAAAAAGTCTGAAAAGCAGATTCCTCGTGGGCTGAAGTCCGCTCGGAACGACAAATGTAAAGGGCTTATCGGCACGACTGAAGTCGTGTCCTTCCCAATCAGGCTTCAACCCGCGCGGTTCGCTAGGCGCGAAGTGCTGCATGCGGAAAGCTTCGGGGCGATTTGTATCCAGCAACTCAAGCGAGCCGACCCTATTTTCGCCGACGATGCCCGAAATCCGGGCCAGTGTGAGCTCAAGTTTTTCTGGCTCTGGGGAAGCGGGTAGAAAAAGTCCGTTCTGCGAATTTCGCGGACGGGCAGGCTCAGCCGAGAGATGAATTTTCATGATGGGCGCGCCCGGAGGATGCGCTTTCAAATCGAGTTGCAGCAATTTGAGAAAGACCTTTGCATCCAGCATGGGAACGGGAAGTCGGAGAGTGCGCTGAAATAAACCACGAGCCGTGTGGGAACGGGTGCCCTCGCCCGTCCGGGCCGAGCGCCGGCTAGGCAATTCCGGGTTGAGCGCCGCCGAGAGCGCCCTTATTTCTCCATCCTCACTTTGCCATCCATTCTCCAGCTCCAACTTCAGGCGCAGTTCCTGCGCGGCCAGGGCTCGGGCGGCCAAGCGAGCACAGAGCTGGTTGAGCATCCGTTGCAGCAAAAAAGCAAGCGGCTCGAGCAACACTAGCGGATATT
>WNFB01006209.1_pt1 | contig 10713 bp, 10 predicted proteins | sample 5400501 | NCBI WGS metagenome assembly WNFB01 (sample SAMN13153341, study PRJNA577476) | soil metagenome | isolation source: 200 cm saprolite under Douglas fir tree site 2 hole 1 | place: USA:California | collected 2015-04-18 | reverse complement strand
CGAGAAAACCAGACAAATGGCGCTGGCCTTTGGCCTGGACCACATCGTGATTGAAACCGACCGCCCGACGGACCCTGCTCGCTCGGTCTATACCTCGAACACAGCCATCACTCGCGGCAAGCCGGCCATCACCACCGAAACAGGATTGCTGGGCCGCGTGGACACCTACGGCGCGGATCTGGCGGAGGCGGGCGTATTCAACCTGCTGCGGCACCTCCGCATGCTTCCCGGCGAGCCACGGCGCATCGAGCACGCGATCTGGATTGACCGCAGCGAGGTGCTGCGCAGCCCCGTCACCGGAATTTTTCAGCCGCGCGTCCAGCCGGACCAGACCGTTGCCCGTGGCGCCCTGCTCGGCGTGCTGACAGACTTCTTCGGCAACCCCGTGCAGGAGGTCCGCGCGCCGTATGCCGGCATTGTCCTCTATATCGTCGGCACGCCGCCGGTCAGCCAGGGCGAGCCGCTCGGCATGATCGGCCACGTCAAGGCGGAATAGTTTTCGTTGTCACAACTGGAGCGGTTGGAGTCGCGCCAAGTAACCTTTCTCCTCGTGCTCGCCTAGGACTTCGCATGACCAGCGGGCTTTCGCGGCTTCCTGGGCCAGCGTTTCAGGGTCCACCGCCAGTACGGTGAACGTTGCCCCTTTCTTTCCTTTGTACTCGAGCTGCGTAACGAATTCGCCGAAGTAGCGCCCCGCCTGCCTTCGGACTTCTAGGCGAGCCAGCTCGGCCGGATCGGTCAAAAGGCGCAGATCGGCCGAGTGCAGCAGGAGCTGACCGGTCGGCTTGATCAGGCTGCGGAGATGCCGGAGGAACGGCGCCAGGCGGGAGAGCTTCTCGAGCATGGCTGTCCCGTTCATGAGCATCAGGATCGTGTCGAACGGCGGTGCCGAGAATTCGAAAATGTCGGCGCAGCGCGCGTCGCGCACCCCGCGTTGCTGCATCACCTCAACCAGCACCGGGACCACATCTATGGCGCAGACCTCCAGGCCGCGGTCCTGGAGGATCAGGCTGTGGCACCCCGCGCCGGCGCCCGTGTCGAGGGCACGGCCCGCGGCCGCAACGGCCAGCTCCAGCGCCAAATCCTCGAGCGGCAGCAGGCTCGCTGCGGTGCGAAAAAACAGGCTCGCCGGCACTTCCTTTGTTTTTCCGCCCTCGGTGTGCATGGTGACCGCAGCCGAGGCGTTGCCGTGGAAGTAGTCCAGAACGGCCGCCCCGTGCGGCTCGTAAGCATCGGAACTCATTTCGATTGTCTCCTTGAACTTTTGTCGCGCAAAAGCGCGTCACGCCGCCGGTTTCCGGCAGGCTGAAATACACTTCGACCTTTCTTGAATGGGCAGGAGATACCCCGCTCCCCGCCGATGGCGGGGATGGCCGAGGCGGGGTTAGCGGGCTTGGACGGCAGTCATAAGCAAGTAGGGAATATACCTTAAGTTCGGACTTCTCGTCCCGCTTTTCGTGTCGGGGCGCTGCACTTGTCCCCGCCTACCCTGAGCTTGCCGAAGGGAGCGGAGCCGAGGGATGCTGCGCCCCTCTGTCATCTGGGCTGCAGAATCGGTGTTATGTTTTCTGGCGCGTAGTCTCTCTTAGAGGATCGGCCCCGGCACGGCCGCGGTCCGCGAGGGCTCCGTCGCCTGCAGGTATGGTCCGACATACTCGGCGAACACAGACCCGGCGAGGAGCGCGGCCAGAACACCAAGGACGAGGAATATTCTTTCTTCTTGTTCATTTTCCGCCTGCTCTCCTTTGAACCGGAAGATCTATGGTGGGCTCGCCGCGCACCGATGCGCGACACCGCCAGGGCAGGACGTGCGAGTCGCGTCAAGACCTTCGAGAGAAGCTAGTCGCCCTGCAGAAACGCCATCCGGACGCTCCCGATTTCGATCACGTCCCCATTGTTTAGCCGCGTGGGGCCGGTAATGGGCCGCCCATTGATCTTGGGCACACGGTCAGCCCGCCCGAGGTAGTAGCCATCGCCCCGCTTATTGATCTGTGCGGCAACCCGGGGGGCAAACCATCCACGCAAGCGCACCGTAGCCATCTCCGACTTGCCGATGACAGTGAGCTTGTTGGAGAGCAGGTACTCTTTGCGGTCGGTTTTCCCGCTCAGTACGGAAAGGATGGGCATGCGCACGCGAGTGTGGGCGAGCGGAGATTCGCCGGCGGCCAACGCCTCGTGGAGCAGATCGCGGCGCCGCCCCGTGTCGAGCACCATGGTTTCGTCCACCTTGGGGGCAGAGACCTTGCGCCCGGCATCGAGCGGGAGCGCGGCCTCGTGCGTTGCGTCAAAGGCGATGTGGTGCTTGCCGATCGCGATCGAGTCACCATCGCGCAGCGAAGCCCGTTCAACGCGCTGGTCGTTGACAAACGTGCCGTTCAAGCTGTTCAGATCCTCGACCACTGAGCGGTCAGCTTCGCTATACACGCGGGCGTGGTAGTTTGAGACCGCCAGGTTGTCAATGCGGATGTCGTTATCGGGCGCCCGGCCGATCGTGATCGGCCGGCTGCCGATGGGGATCTCTCTCAGCGCCTCGCCTCGGAACTTCAAAACGAGTCTCGCCATCTCAGCGACCTCCTGTAAAAGACACTGCGTCCGGCGGCCCGCCCGAGCCGCGAACCCACCGCCGCAACCGGCCCAGCACGCTACCGATGCCTGGCTCGATGCGCAGCACTACAACGGTGACGTTGTCTTCGCCGCCGTGGTGGCTGGCCAGCGCGACCAGGCGATCCGCGGCGGCCTGCGCATCGGGGCAGGCGATCAGGTTGCTGGCGATTTCGGGTCCGGTAACCATGCGCGTTAGGCCATCCGTGCACAACAGAAGGGTGTCACCATCGAGAAGAAGTTGCTCGTCGGCATCGACCTTGACTTCCTCCTGGGTGCCCAACGCACGGATCAGAACGCTCTGCATCGCGCTGTCCTCGGCCTGCTGCGGGGTGAGAATCCCGCGGCGGACTTGCTCGCCGACCAGCGAATGGTCGGAGGTGAGTTGCTCAAGCGCGCCAGAGCGGAGCAGATAGGCGCGGCTGTCGCCGACATGCACCAAGCTCAGGCGCCGGCCATCGACCCAGGCTGCCAGCACTGTGGCGCCCATGCCGCGCTGCGACGGATTTCGAGTCGCAGTCAAATGGATCTTGCGATTTGCCCAGTGCACCGCACTGGCAAGGCGATTGGTCTTCTCGGAGAGATCGGGGCGCGGCTTTTTGAAAAAAGGCGGATAAAGATTGTTCGCTGCTTGTATGCAATGCGCAGCCACCGTATCCACCACGATCGCGCTGGCGACCTCACCGTGGGCCTGGCCGCCCATGCCGTCGGAAAGCACGAACAGGTTTAGGGCGGCCACCACGCGATAGCAGTCTTCGTTGTTGCTGCGAACGCACCCGACGTCGGTGCGCGCGCCAATATCAACCCGCAATTGGACACCTCCACTCCCCTCCGGGACAGCGCACGCGGAATGGCTTCTCCAGGGCCGCATGCCTCGTCCGCTGGGCGCGGAAGTTATGAATGCATGCCGCACTTATTCGATTCGCAGCAGAACGCTCCCTTCAACGTAGCCTAACAACGAGGTTGAGCGCATTCAAGGGGATGGATGCAACTAGTTACCTAGGATACACGCCCTCATGCGAAGTCCGCGGGCGGGTCGCGTGGGCGTCCTAGGCTGCGCGCTGAAGTCCAAGAATCGAACGGGCTCCTCAGGCTGGCGGCTCCGGGATCGTCAAAACGTTAGGCCGGAGCAAGGCGGGAAGCCAGGTTGTACAGGTGTATAACTCTTAGGACGAATCTAGTTGAAACCAAAAAGGAGCGCCAGTTAGCATAGTGAACGCGTAGCGGTTGGGCCGCAGTTCTTAGCCGAACACGTGTCGTGCCCAGAGAGGGTGGCCTGTGACGAAGAATACCCAGTCAGTGTCTTTGCAACTGCCCAGAGCCTCGCAGACCGAACTCGAGGAGGGTATCGCGCTGGCTCGGCAGAAAGGTATATCACCGATCGACCTGTTGGTGAGAGAGAAACAACTTTCTGAAGAAGCCCTCGCTGAAGGATTCGCCGAATGGCTAAGACTGCCGCGTGTGCGGATTGCCAGTTTGACGCTCGACCCTGAGGCGGCCAAGGTGGTTAGTGAAGGCCTGGCGCGCAAGCACCAATGCCTGCCGCTGAACATCGAGGGGAGAACACTGGTAATGGCTATGGCCAATCCCACGGACTATGACGCCATCCAGGACGTACAGTTCATTTCGGGCTACACGGTACGGCCAGTCGTTGCCACGCGCGCAGAAATTCTGGACGGTATTCAGGAAGTCTACACCGCCGAAGATCGCATCCAGGACTTCCTCGCCAAAGTTACCGACACCTCCGATTTCACAATTGTAAGCGAAGAGACCGAAAAAGTGGATCTGGACAAGTCAGACTCCCGCAGTGCTGCCGAATTGGCTCCGGTCGTAAAGATGTGCAATCTGATACTTCAGGAGGCCATTCGATCGCAAGCAAGCGATGTGCACCTCGAACCAGGATTGAATTGCTTGGAAGTGCGGATGCGCGTGGACGGCGTTCTAAGAGAATATATCGATGTGCCCAAATGGCTGCATCATCCGTTGGTCTCACGATTGAAGATCTTGGCAGCCCTCGACATCGCTGAGCGTCGGTTACCCCAAGACGGAAGAATCAAGGCGAAATTCGAAAACAGATCCATCGATCTCCGAGTTTCGACGCTGCCCACCCATTTTGGTGAAAAGGTCGTTCTGAGAATCTTGGGAACAACGACGATTCCAACTTTGGAGTCCATGGGACTGTCGAAGTGGCAGTTCTCGTCCCTGACGACGTGCTTGAGTCAACCTCAGGGAATGATCTTGCTCACCGGTCCAACAGGGTCCGGGAAGACTACGTCCCTCTACTCGATGATTCTGAGACGGCGCTCTTCGGAAGTGAATATCGTGACCGTTGAAGATCCGATTGAGTATCAGCTGGCCGGAATAAACCAAGTTCAAGTGAATGTCCGGGCGGGCTTGACTTTCGCAGGCTGCCTGCGGTCCATTCTGCGGCAAGACCCAGATGTGATCCTGATAGGCGAGATTCGCGACTTGGAGACTGCCGAAATCGCCTTCCAGGCGGCTGTTACCGGCCATCTCGTGATGAGCACGCTCCATACAAAGAGCTCGTTGGCAGCAATCACACGCCTCTTGGACTTAGGAGTCGATCCGTACATGTTCAGTTCCTCAGTCAATTTGATCGTGGCCCAGCGGCTTGCACGGTGCCTCTGCACCGAATGCAAGGAACCCTACACGCCGCCGCGCGAATTATTGGAGAGGCTGCGGATTAGTGATTCAGGTCGCGTTTTCTATCGCGGCCGGGGATGCCCAGCCTGCGGAAAGAGTGGTTACGCGGGGCGCGTCGGTATCTACGAAATGCTTCGTATGACGAACTCTCTCAAGGAACTCATCCGGAAGAAAGCAAGCGAGGATGAACTGCGCAAAGCAGCCATCGCGGGCGGAACCCGCTTTCTATTGGACGATGGGTTTTCCAAGGTGCTTGAGGGGATGACTAATCTGGAAGAATTGGTCAGGGTCATTGAGGTCGAGCCGGAAGAAACCTTTCAGTGTCCGAAGTGCGGTTCCCCGGTTAGTCGAGAATTCAAGACCTGTCCCTATTGTATGTTTGTTTTGCGAAACACCTGCGCGTCGTGCGAACAGGAACTCAATCCGGAATGGAAGATTTGCCCCTATTGCACGAGACCCGCCGGCGGGCAAGCTGGCCCAGGAGAAACGGAAAAAATGCTCACCGAGGGTTCCTTGGCCAGCGTGAAATCTGGTTCGGCAGGGCGAGCTCTCGTCTTGCCTGCTGTGAAACGACCGCAGATCTTGGTTGTGGATGACGATGAGGGGATTACCCGGGTGATCCAAAAAGCGCTGGCGCAATTACTCATGGATGCGGACGTCATCACCGCAGCGGATGGGGTCGAGGCAATGAAGGTAGTTGAGCAACAAAAAGTGGATCTTGTGATTCTTGACGTCAAGATGCCGCGAATGGACGGGTTCGCCGTTTGCGAGCGCTTGCGCGGGGACATCCGAACCGCCTTTCTACCGATTATGATGCTGACAGCGAGTGCCGAGGAAGATAATAGAACAAAGGGTTATCTGGTCGGAACAGACGATTTCTTGAACAAACCCTTCACCGTGCCCGATTTCCTTGCTCGAGTGACTCGGCTGCTTCGAAGAACATACGGCCTCTAGCTTGGACGATTACTACGCCATCCTCGGTCTAGATCCTTCGGCTTCGTCGGCATCTATCAAGGTCGCCTACCGCCGTTTAGCCCGCGAAACCCATCCAGATCAAAACGTGCAATCAAACGAAGCCGCGAAAGCCGCACTTTCCCTACGCATGGCACAACTGAACGAGGCTTACTCGGTTCTCTCCAACCCCAAGCGGAGACGAGAGTACGACGAAAAACTGCGCGTCCAAGAAATGCTAGTTCCGAAAGATAGTTCGCCTCCGACTGAAACAGCGACGCGAGCCCGCCCGGATGAGAGCCAGCACGCCCGTGCTCGACCACGCCCCGAAGTCGCCTCCGCAATGGTGAATGAGTTCTCGAAACACCTTCGCACGAGATTATTGGCTCACCGCGGGGCCTTCTCATGGAGAGAGAGCGCGCTCGAGGGGTTTGATTGGGCACTTGAAGCTCTTTTTTGGTCTTCCCACTACTGCGTGGCGCTCCGCGGCTTCGCTTCAGTTGATTCCGCTTCAGCGAAGAAACTCATAAACTATTCAGAGATAGCCATCATGCGTTGCAGGCGCCATGTCAGGAAAAGCTATTTTGTTTTCTTGCTTCCGTTCCAACAACTGAGCGAATGGGAACTGGTCTCTGCCCAATGCCAACAGTTCGTTACAGAGGAGAGCCGCGCAAAGTTCTCAGGCGCCCCAACCGTGATCGTCCTGCTGGATATGCATCACGGTCGCACCCTGCGGTTTGGCACTCAGATCCGCGAAAGGCGATTCGAGGAGCTGGTGCAGCGGATAGGAACTCATTCTTAGCGCGGGCCTGCTGATGAGATAGGCCCGCTCAATGGCTGGGCCGCGCTGCTGCCACGGGAAGACTAAACACAAACCGAGAGCCCTCGCCCGCGCGACTTTCCACCCAGATTTTTCCCTTGTGTTCGGTGACCAAGGCGTGTGTGATCGCCAGGCCCAGGCCCGTGCCCTTTCCCCGCTGGGGTGGACCTAGCTGTTGAAACTTGGCGAAAATTCTGTCCAGATCCTCCTCTTTGATGCCGCAGCCTTGATCGGAAACGCTGCAACTGACCCAGTCGTTGTGGGCAGAGAGGCTTATACCTACCTCGCCTTTGGCGGGAGAAAACTTAATAGCGTTAGAAACCAGATTCGTAATAACCTGCTCGATGCGATCCCTATCGGCTTCGACCCAAGGAAGATTCTGTGGGCGCTCGATCTTCAAAGAGATCTCGTCTTGATCGGCAAGAGACTTCAGACTGCGAAGGGAGTGCTCCACGGCTTCGGCCAAGTCGATTGGCGCCAGCCTCAATTTGATCTGGCCAGCCTCGATCTTTGAGAGATCCAGGATGTCATCCATTAATCGGATCATCCGATCGCACGCCGAGTGCGCGACCTCGAGAAGCTCGAGCGTCTCCGCGCTGACTTCCCCCGTACATCCGGAGAGGATCAGATCGACGGAGCCTTTGATCGAAGTCATCGGCGTGCGTAGCTCGTGGGATGCGATCGAAATGAATTCAGATTTCATCTGATCAATCGTTTTCTCCCAACTCAGGTCGTGGTACGCAAACAGTCTACCCACCAACTGCCCTGATTCGTCGCGTAAAGGCCCGCTATCTTCACGCAAGTGCACAATGCGCTCGCCATTGCTCCATTCTACTTCTCGGGAATGCGTCCTTACGCTATCCCGGAGACCATCCAGGCGGGAAAAAGAGGCTTGCTTCGCAGGCAAATGCGACTCGACCACACGGAACAGTTCCGCTACAGGTCTCCCCAGCCATGCATCTCTGTGTATACCGAGGCGTTGAGAGAGAGCCCTATTCACGAACAAAACACGGTTGTCCAAGTCGACCGCCAAGATGCCTGACGTCAGCGAATCGACGATCGTCGTGGGCAAGCGGTCGATCATGAGTTCCTCAAAGGGCTTTCGTTTTCCAGCACGGCCAAGATTTGCTCGTGCAAGGTCATGGGATCAAATGGCTTGGTCAAGTAACCTGAAGCGCCCGCCTGCAAGCCCATTTTTTCCTCGAATCCTTGCGCTCGGGCGGTTAGGAAAATTACGGGAATTGGTCGCGTCTCTGGGTTCGCTTTCAGAAGGCGACACGTCTCGTAGCCATCCAGCTTGGGCATTGTGATATCGAGCAGAATTAGATCGGGCCTTATCAGCTTGACCATGGCCAAGCATTCTTCTCCATCACTTGCAACGACCACCTCTTTCACACCTCGAAACTTCAGGCTCATTCGTATCACCTTCTGGATGTCGGGTTGGTCTTCGACCACGAGAACCCGGGAGATGGTCATGCGAAGTTCCTTCGGCACGTAGCTACTCGGCTACCGCGCGTGGCTTCTCTCTTCGCCGGTTTCGCCCATGCGCGCGCAGGCGACGGGCGAATCCGAAACTTTCTCGCACTCTTATTCTGCCTCAATCGGGTGTCGCCGCGCAGCAAGGCATGCGCAAACCGTCAATGCCTATGATTTGTGGAAGTACAGAACTTCACTGCAACTTCGGTGAGACTTGTGGTTTATGCACAGGCAGGATCGCTTCCGGGTTGGCAGCGACGTGCTGTTCTCTACGCCATACCGTTATGCCTGGTTCCCCTATCCGGTGCTCGCATTCTCGCCGGGACAGCCTCTAGTGGGTGCCCACGGCATTTCGACACAAAGCCAGCGCCTGTGCCGCTCCTTTCAAGCCTAAACGCTCGGCCTCCTCCAGATAGGGGAGCGCCTCCCGATAAAGTTGAAAGGCATTCACTAAGGTTATTCCCCTTAGAAACCAAGCCTGTTCGAGCCTCGGATTGATTTCCAGGGCGGTGTCGAAACACCTCAAGGACTCTTCGTGTCTTCCCAATGCGTTTAGGGCAATTCCTTTGTTCAGCCAAGTCAGCTCAAGGCCCGAATTGAGCGCCAATGTGCGGTCGTAGCACGCGATGGCCTCCTCCGGCTGCCCGATCGCGTAGAGTGCGTTAGCTCTGTTTGTCCATGCATTCTCATCGCCCGGATTAAGCCTAACAGCGCGTTCATAGTATCCCAGGGCCTCCTCCGTCCTGCCCAACACTCTCAACGCGACTCCTTTGTTCACCCACGCATTCGCATAGCGGGGGTTGAGTTGGAGGGCGCGGTCATAACAAGTGATGGCCTCCTCGATGCTCCCCAGGCTCTTCAACGCTACTCCTTTGTTGGACCAAGCCTGCTCCGATTTCGGATCCAGCTTCAGGGCCTGCTCATAACAGGCGATGGCCTCCTTCACCCGGCGAGACCCAAACAATGCTACACCCTTGTTGAACCAAGCAGACACAAGCTCGGGGTCGAGTCGAATGGCCACGTCATAGCAGGCGATCGACTCTGTATGCCGTCCCAGGTTGTCTAAGCTTGAGCCTTTGTTGTTCCATTCAACTGCGGTGAGTGCCGCTCCCCGTGCAGGTTCCGGGGGAGGCGAGCCCACAATGCTTCGGTAGATGACACCCAAACGGTCGCGCAACTGTATGAAGCCCGAAAAGCGGCAAGCAGGGTCTTTCGCTAAACAGGTCTGCATCACGTCGGCAAGTCGCTGGTCGGTACCCGATGCCCAGGGCGGGGGTTGTGTCTTGTGCAAATGTTCGAGTTCTTGCCACGTTTGCCCGACGAATGGCAACTCTCCAGTCGCCATTTGATACAGCATCACCCCGAAGGAATAAATGTCTGCCCGCAGGTCGACTTGCCTCGCATTTTCAAACTGCTCGGGTGCCATATGCGTGCAAGTTCCCACCGTCGTGGCCGTGAGACCGAAATTTTGGCTTTGGGGCGCCAGGTCGGGGATGTCTGCCAGCTTTTCCTCTTCAAACAGCTTCGCCAGCCCGAAATCCGTTACCTTCAGCACCCCATCGCGTGTGATCAGGCAGTTCCGCGGCTTGATGTCACGGTGCGCGCGGATTCCCTTCGACAGCGCGTGAATCATTCCGTCACAGCACTGGATGGCGAATCGCAGCAGTTGAGGAAGGTCTTCCGTCAGCCTCGGTGTGCCAATCCAGCCGCCTAAGTCACCGCCACTCACATATTCGAGGAACAGGAAGGGTTTGCCTTCGATTCTCTCCACCATTCGTGCCTGGGTGATGTTCGGATGGACATCCAGTCTGACCCAAGCCAAGGCTTCTTGCGTGAAACGGTCGGCAATGTGAGGACAGCTCGCGAACACTTCGTCCCGGAACGTCTTGGCGGCAAAGGGTTCGTGGAACAGATGGTCGTAAACAACGTAGACGACTCCCACCCCGCCCTGGAGGATCTTGTAGATCTCCCAGCGGCCTTGAATCTGGTCACCGACTTGCCAAGCGGATCGCACCGCAATCATCGACCATGTCGAGAAACGACTGAGTCACGTCTTGGACGAGGACCATCATTCATTTGAGTGTTTCCTCGCAGGGCTCTTGCCGTAGAAGGAGCAAGGCTGGCTTGTTCAAATCGAGCCTCACTGACAATTCTACGCGATGGAAACACAAGAAACCCTGAATCCTCCAGAGTTGTTTCCG
>WNFB01021909.1_pt1 | contig 10714 bp, 6 predicted proteins | sample 5400501 | NCBI WGS metagenome assembly WNFB01 (sample SAMN13153341, study PRJNA577476) | soil metagenome | isolation source: 200 cm saprolite under Douglas fir tree site 2 hole 1 | place: USA:California | collected 2015-04-18 | reverse complement strand
AGTATTCAGTTACGAGTTCCAGAAGAGTGTATCGATGCCCGTCTTGGCCGTCGGCGCAGCCTTCCCTTTTCTCGCTGGAGAACTTGCGCAGGCGCCTCGCTGGATGCAGGACCGCGGGCTGGAGTGGCTATTTCGGTTGTGGACAGAACCGCGGCGGCTCCTTTGGCGTTACCTTCTCCTGAACCCGATGTATTTGTTTCTGTTGGCACTCCAGGCTATGGGATTGCGTTCTTTTGACCCGACCGGGATCGCTCCGTCTTCGGAGCTGCTTTATGGTTGACCCATCAAGCCGGATAAGTAGGAACCTTTTTCTCTTCGTAAGCCCGTTGATCCCCATCAGCGACAAAGTATTGTTACGGCCAGGTTACGTTAGGAAGTTGCCGAATTAAGGCTCTGCTCCCTTTTTTCTACCGCCAGTGGGTGCGTCCTTTGACGACCAAGGACTAACCGAAACAGTCGAGGACGCTGCGCGGGTGGCTTAGTACCAGTTGGGACAACTTGGGTGGAACCTGTGCTCCGCGGGGCGAGTGTACGGTCGAGTGCAGAGAATTAACTCAAAAGGAGCTCTTCACGATGGGAAGACTGATCTTGCTGCGCCACGGTAAAACCGTGCTTAATTCGCTAGACGACGAAGAGAGGTTGCGCGGCTGGATGGACATTCCGCTCGACGAACAAGGCTTGCGCGAAGCTCAAGAGACGGCTCAGCTGGTGGCGCAGCATCCAGTACAGCGAATTTACTGTTCTGATCTGTACCGGGCAAAACAGACCGCAGAAGCCGTGGTACGAGCAACCCAGGCACCCATCGTTTACACATCGGACTTGCGGCCGTGGAATCTCGGCAGCTTGACCGGACGGCGGGTGAAGGACGTTCTGCCCACGCTCCTGCACCTCGAGCAGGATCTAGACAGGCCTGCACCCGGGGGAGAGTCGTTTCTCGCATTCTATACGCGATATTCGCGGAAATTAATGGAGCTACTTGAGATCGCGACACACTCCCCAACCTGTATTGTCGCGGTGACTCATCACCGTAATCTGCTGGCCGCTCCAACCATTCTTCAAGGCGGCGACAAAACCAAGATTCCGGTACGCGGCGGCCCCAAAACGGGTTCTCTGCTGCGGGTGGAACCGAAAGACAACGGGTGGAATCTGCGGATCGATGAAGTCTCAGTTCCAGCCAGCCCGGCCAGCACACCAAAAGAAGTGCTGTACGACTTGCTGGTACAGCCGGTGAGTCCGCCGCCGGGCAAGGGTTCTTCTGCACCGGAGAATTAGAGACAATCAGGCTTCTATCAGTGGAAATGACAACCGAAGTTGCGGAGAACAGGGGCGCTGCTTTAGCACATACGCTCGATGTGCGAATAGAGTCGGATGCTCCATTCACCTCCAAGATAATTACCCAGTTCTCTGATCTGGAGAAGCTGTCGGCAAGTTGGGAAAGAATTTGCGAAGCCGATCCGAGGGCCGAAATCTTTCACACTTTTGAATGGAACCGCGCATTCTGCAAGAGCCTTGGGGGCGGCGTTTCACTTTGCGCCATAGTCGTATACGCGGGAACCGAGGTGGCGGGTATAGTCCCTCTGGCTTTACGACGTAACAACCTGCAATTCCTCGGCTCGCCGGCCTCCGACTACAACGACGTGCTGTGCTACGAAGATCGTACGGCCGAGGTCTTGAGAAGTGCATTTGACGCCTTGCTTCACAGCCCAGTTCGTTGGACGAGCTGCATCCTGGATAATGTACCAGAACACTCTCGCCTGATACGCTTTATGGGTACACTTCCTAGTGAAGTCCGCAAGCGTCTGCAGTTACACTTCAAATCTCCATGCCCAACCATGTTGCTGAATGGCAAACCCGATGGAAAAGCCAACCCGTTCCGCAAGCAGAGCGTTCAAAGGCATGAGAAGCGGCTCCGCAAGCTTGGCCAGTTGAGCTTTCGCCACCTAGAAACCAGAGAGGAAATTCGTCAGCATTTGGACTCGTTCTTTCGGCAACACGTTCAGCGCCTTGCGTTCAAAGGCCAGAAAAGCCACTTTCTCCACCTCGCAACCCGAAAATTCTACTCGGCGCTCGTAGACGAACTTGATCCCCGCGGGCAATTGCGGTTCAGTGTGCTGTCTTTGAATGAGCTGCCTATCGCATATCACTTCGGATTTCAGCACAAAGACAAATTTATCTGGTATCAGCCGACGTTTAATGTCGATTACTGGGACTACTCTCCGGGAGAGGTTCTGCTTGCAGAACTATTGCGATATGCGCAGCAGCACTCGTTGCGTGAATTTGACTTCACAGTTGGTGGTGAAGGATACAAAGACCGCTTTGCAAACGAGACCAGGCAGCTGTTTACCATCTGCATCGATTCGGACTCCCGATTTGTGACCCATTTCGTTCGCGTGCAGCGGTGGTGTAGGGCTGCCTTGCGAAAGGCCGGCTTTTGGCTCTTCCAAAGCAGGCGATTGCACTCGCTCGCTAGAGCTTGGCGGCTGAAGCTGACGGCTGCACTCGCATGTACCCGTTCTGTTGCAAAGCCTAACGACTTGTTTGCAGGGCTTGCAGCGATTGCGGCTAAGCTTGTGCGGCGGTGGCTCGTGTCCTGGGACGACATTTCTATCTGCACCCTCAATCAACGGGAAGACAAGAATTCCGGTAACAACCCTGATGTAGAGATTAACCCGATGATTCTGAGCGAGATCGCATCGCTGTCGGTTGACCATCCAAACGGACTGCACCCATTGAAGCTGCAGATTTTGCGCGAGCGCTTAAAGGCCGGAGATCAGGTTTTCGCAGTTCGAGATTGCCACAGTGTTTTTCAAATTTTGTCCGTAAGAATCGAGCCTGCCCAGCGACATTTCCGAATGGGTGATCTCGCCCTTGCCGAAAGTCCGCTTGCCTGTGTGATCTACGACACCGTCATACTTTCAGATGCTGGCGAGGATCTGCTCCCTTCGCGGCTACTTCGGTCCGTTGCCAGCGAATATCGCGACCGCAGTGTTGATCTGGGAATCTGGATGAACTGCCCCATTCGTAATAGGAGCAAAGATACCGCTCTTGTGCGCCATCGGGTTTTAAAGATCAGGTGCCTCGAATGGACTCGCCACATGTCCTCCAATGGGGCGGCGCATCGTTCCCGAAAGCCAAAGAGCACGGAGCACCGCGCTCAGCAGCAGCGCGTTCGCTGATGACACGGAGAGATCCGAACATAATCAGACCTACTACTAAGCTTTACGTTTAAGCTTTACGTCCCAAGGGAACAGCACACAATGAGCAAACACACACCTAATAGTGCCAATTCGGGCACCGAGCAAAACCGGGCCAAATACCGGGGAGCAAAGGCGACGTTGCGCCGACTTCGATACGAGCTTTGGAAGAGCAAAGCGAGAATTCCCATGGTTTGGTTCCAGCATCGGAATTTCCGGCCCACTGATGTGTTTTTTGGTTCCTATCCGAGGTCGGGCAGCACCTGGTCTAGGTTCGTCCTGTATGAGATCCTCACTGGCCAGGAGTCAAGTTTCGAGGCTGTCAATGCCACGTTTCGCGGCATGGTGGGATACCAGAGCGCGCCACCAGTCCTGCCTGGCAATGGCCGCTTCATCCAAACTCACGAGCTCTACAGAAAGGAATACAAGCGAGCCGTCTACCTCGTGCGAGACGGACGAGACGTCCTCCTCTCAGAGTACGCATTTGTCACAGCGCTGGGCCGTTTTCATGGCACTCTGGAGGAATTTACTGTTGCTTTCCTGAAAGGCAAGGTGAACGGTTACGGAGCGTGGCACAATCACGCGCGGTCGTGGCTCCACTCGCCGATTGCAGGAAGCTCCGATCTCCTGGTTGTGCGATTCGAGGATCTGCGGTCGAATCCGGAACAGTGGTTTAAGCACATGGCAGAATTCCTTGGCTTCGATGCTCAGATTGGTGTTATCCGGCAGGCAATTGCCAACAACTCTCTGGACAAAATGCGCGCGAAGGAAATGCGCTCGCCACAGAAGGCATCGGTCAATGGCCGCTTCGTCCGCAACGGTGCCGTGCAGGGATGGCGAAACAGACTAATGACGGCACAGTTGGTAATGATCGATGAGAAAGCGGCCGACGTTCTAATCCGACTCAAGTACCCGGTTTGCGCGCAGGTCAGCCAGGACGGGCCTGTTCTATCTACCTTGCACAGCCAAGCAAATGCTTCCTGATCTCGGGTCTTCACCGCCAGCGCGAAACCGAGGCGAGGTCTCGGCCATGCGTCTGCGGGTTTGTTTCTCCCCTCACTCAGCCAAGGAACCAACAAACAGAAATGCAAACAACCGAGAAAATTGAACAGAAATACGCAGGCCAGTCAGAGATTTGCAGCGGCAGTTTGAGCAGGCCACTGTTTGTCGTCGGAGTGTGGAGGTCGGGGACCTCATTACTCTACAGCCTTCTCAATCAACATTCCGAGATCGCCCTGATGTACGAAGGCGAGCTTGTAGTATTAAAGACCCTTTTCTGGAAGCCCAGAAACAAATGGGATTGGCTGACTAAGTGGGAGTTCTGGAATGCGGCTTTGACCCGGCACCATCTCGATACTAACCTCATTCCCAGCGGTGCCTACGATCTAAAAACTGCGGTTAAAACCGCTTATATCGGGTACGCGCGGCAAACGAAAGGCGCCAACATCTGGGGTTGCAAATCCCCAAATTATTACAACTCCCTCCCCCCCTTAGCACGGCTGTTCCCAGACGCTCGATTCATAATCATCTGGCGTGATTTGCGCGGCATTTGCGACAGCATCCTGCGCGCCGCGAAGACCTCCTGGTTTTTTCGAAGAAAAGGCATGATCCTACGGGCCATTCTAGGATATCGCAAGCTGAAGCTCGATTGTGACCGCCTGATCGCGCAAGGTGTTGACGTCTACCAGCTGCAATATGAAGACCTCGTGAAAGCTCCTGATCGGGCCATGGCGGGCGTTTGTGCGTTCCTTCAAGTCCCCTTCGAACCAAAGGTGACTTCTCTGCTAGATGCTGACCGTTCCGCCATTGAAAATGCCAGGCATCACGAGCTCGTCAAGGGGAATCAGATTCTGGCGTCTTCAGAGGTCGCGGACATCCTGCCTGTCCCGCTGAGAAACAAGATTGAGAGCTACATAGCGTTGTGGCGGAAGCAGTCCAACAATGAATGGCCCGTATATCCAAAGTCGCTCAGTGAAGCCCCGCGCAAATTATCGCTATGGGTGCGAGCCGGCGACCAGCTCTCATTTGCGGCTTTCCGAGCATGGGACCTGGCGAGAACGGCGGTTTATCCGTTTTGTCCCTCGTGGATATGGGGCAAATACCGTAACCAAAAGTATAGACGTCAGCCGCTCTCTCGGCCCAAGTACGAATCCTGACAACGCAACGGGTAGCTGACTCGATCCGCGCAACTGTTACCGATCCCCCGTTTTCAAGTCCGCGATCTCGATTTTATTCTGACGAGAATCGACGATCTTGACTTCGTGTACCAAGGTCTAGGGCAGCGAAATTCTGCCCGTCAGCAAGCAAATCCAAAGCGCTACTTCGCAAACAATGGACATCCACGATACATCAAGCCCCGTTGTAACCTTGATCTCGGGAGGGCGCCAAGGACCGCTTGGCTTGGTCAGAAGTCTGGGACGTGCCGGCGTACATGTGTACAGCATCGATTCCCGTGCTTCTTCACCCTCCTTTTTCTCCAGATACTGTGAGGGTCGATTCCGGTGGGACATTTCCAAACATAGTGCCGCGGAAACGCTGACGTTCCTGCAAAGGGTAGCTCGCCGGACCGGGGCGCGCCCGATAAACGACCAGACGGCCATTTTTGTCGCCGACAACTCGGACCGGCTGCAAAACCATTTTTTGATTCCCAAGCAGTCTCCGTCGCTGGTCCACGCTCTGGCCGACAAAAAGAGTATGTACTTCTTGGCTAAAGAGCACAAAATTCCGACTCCGCAAACCGTGTTTCCCAGCTGCAAGGCCGATGTTATGGAATTCCTAGAGCAAGCCGCTTTCCCGATCATGCTCAAAGGGATTGATGGGTTCCGGCTCTGGAAACGAACTGGTAAGAAGATGTTCATCGTTTCCAGTGAACGTGAGTTGCTTTCCACCTACCACGCTGCCGAAGATCCAGAATGCCCAAACCTTATGATCCAGGAGTATATCCCTGGAGGGGATGACACGGTTTGGATGTTCAACGGCTATTTCAACTGCCATTCGGAGTGCCTGATCGGCGTCACGGGCAAGAAGATTCGACAGAGCCCAATTCACACCGGCTGCACAAGCTTAGGTATTTGCCTGCCGAACGAAGATGTTGAGAAGACAACAAAGCTGTTCATGAAGAACGTCGGATACCGTGGCATTCTCGACATAGGTTATCGTTACGATGCCCGGGACGGGTTGTTCAAGGTGCTGGATATTAACCCGCGCATTGGCGAGACATTCCGACTCTTCACCACCACTAATGGCATGGATGTAGCGCGGGCTCTTTACCTGGATTTGACCGGTCAACCCGTACCGTCGGGGACGATTGTTCAGGGTCGTAAGTGGCTGGTCGAGGACATCGATCTGATCTCATCCTACCGGTATTATCAAGAACGGGAATTAAATGTAAAAGAATGGTTTCGGTCCCTGAGCGGGATCGAGGAGACGGCTTATTTTGCCAAAGACGATCTGCTCCCAGCTTTGGAGGTTTCTGTCATCCGACTGGCGGAGCTATTCGGGCGAATAGCCGGCCGGCTTTTGAATTTTGCGCGAGACCTCGCGGTTCAGTTCTTCAGAACAGAGCGCCAGCCCCTGATGGGATATGATGCTGCAGACCGCTCCCCTAGCCCCCGCGATCGATCTGCGGCACCGGTTAATCGGTAAGCAACCCCATGCGCTTCTCCGATCCTGAAAGATCGCGAGCACGCAAATATCCTGCGGGAAGACCGCCCAGCGAAAAAATGAACTGGAAGTCGCAATGCTAAACTCTACTGCAACGTCAGATCCGCCACCGGAATCCCGCACGCACGCTGCGCAAACCGGAAGTGATGCCGATCCTACCTTCAAGCAGCAGAAGCTGGTCGATGATTTCTTCCAAGCCTCCGCGTCCGAGTGGAAGGAGCTCTATAACCGCCCTGGCGTGTTTGAGGTAATCCACCAGGAGCGGCGAGACGCCGTCCTGGCGCTCGTCGACAAGGTCGGGTTGGCATGCCAGTTCTCTATCCTGGAGATCGGATGTGGGGCGGGTTTAACGTCTGTTTCGCTCGCAAAGCGCGGATATGTTGTCAACGCTGTCGATAACGTGGCGACAATGGTCGACCTTACCCGCCAGGCTGCCGCTGAGGCCGCGGTCGGCGAACATATTATCGCACAGGTAGGCGACATCGCTCGACTTCCTTTTTCCGACAATTCGTTCGCCTTGGTGCTAGCCATTGGTGTGACCCCGTGGTTACACTCGCTTCAGCACTCTCTCCGCGAAATCACCCGTGTTCTTCAGCCAGGCGGTTACTTGATCGTGAATGCCGATAATCGATGGCGTCTAAATCACTTGCTTGACCCTCGATGTTTTCCGGCATTTATAACGGTGAGAAGGAAAATGCGCCCCGTACTTGAACGATCTGGATTGCTCAGGCCCAAACCCCACAAGCCTCGCCTTTACAGGTACTCGCTTAGGGAATTCGATTCGCTTCTTTCTGGCGTGGGCCTGAAAAAGCTGGAGGGCAGGACGATGGGATTCGGACCATTCTCCTTTTTCAGCTACAAGCCGCTGTCCGAATCGTTCGGCATAAAGGTACACTGCAAGCTTCAGAGCTTGGCTGACCGCGGGTTTCCTGTGCTGCGATCTACCGGAACCCAGTACCTTGTGCTGGCCGCAAAGCTCGACCCAAATAGAGACGAGCGCGACTTTCCCCACCAGGTTGCTCAGCAACCCATCCAATCCTGATCACATTCGCAGCCAATGCCGAGCACGGCTGCCCAATTAGTTGCTTCACGCGTTTGATAAATACGTAGTGGCCCACCAGACCACAATTCGTGCGTCGCTTACGTCAGTGCCTCATGCCTGTAAATGGCCTTGCGTCGCGAAGTTTGCTCGCGATGACTGGAGTGAAATCATGAGACTCAGGGCCCCGCAACAATTCATCCACACCCCAGGACCCCTACTCCGGGTTGGGGGTTTCTGGACGCTTATAGCAATCCTGCTCGTTCCGGCTCTTGCTCAGCAACAACCTCTGGCATCGCCCGCGGCATTCCAGGATGGGGTTGTCCTGGTCGGCTTCAAACCAGGAGTTTCGCTGGGCCGGATGGCGATTGCAGTGGCCGCGGTGGGTGCAGTCGACGTCAAGACGATTGGGGCGGGTACGCACGTGCTAAGTGTGGGCCCGGGCCGGGTGATGGAGACTATCAAGACGCTTAGCCGGAACCCGAACGTGCGTTACGCTGAGCCCGACTATTTTGCCTGGCCAGCCGGCGTCCCGAACGACGCAAATTTCAAAACGCAATGGGGATTTCAGAACACCGGCCAGGCAGTAAACGGGGTAACCGGGACCGCGGGTGCGGACGAGCGCGCGGTATCGGCCTGGAACGTCACCACGGGGTCGGCAGGAGCAAATGCGGTGGTGGTTGCAGTCGTGGACACCGGGGTGCAGTACAACCATCCTGACCTGGAGACCAACATGTGGTCCAATCCGGGGACGATTGGCAACTGCCCTGCGGGTACAAACGGCTTCAACGTACTGAACCAGACCTGCAATCCGATGGACGATGACACGAATTTCGGCGGGCACGGGACGCATATAGCGGGAATTATTGGGGCAGCGAGCAATAACGTGTACGGGGTAGCGGGATTGAACTGGACGGTTCAGATCATGGCGGTGAAGTGGATCCCAGCGTCAACACAAGGAACCACGAGCAATCTGATCACGGCGTTGCAGTGGGTCATCAATGCCAAGCAGGCGGGCGTGAATGTGCGGGTGGTGAATGATTCTGGCACCTGGGTGGGAACGGCTTTCTCGCAGGCACTGTCGGATGAAATCGATCTGCTGGGCAGCAATGACATTTTGTTTGTAACCGCGGCAGGCAACACGGCGCAGGACAATGACACCACCCCGAGATATCCCTGTGTGTATGACCGAGCGAATCAGATTTGCGTGGCAGCGACGGATCAGAACGACCATCTGTGGACCTCTTCCTCCACTACGGGTTCCAATTATGGGATCAACACGGTCGATTTGGCCGCGCCGGGTGTCAACATCTACTCCACGAAGCGCTTGACGAATACCGGTTTCATCACCGGTACCTCGATGTCGGCGGGGGAGGTATCGGGGGCGGCAGCGCTGATTCTGTCGCAGGGATACCAGCCGGTGGCGACACTGAAATCGATGATCCTGAATAACGTGGATCCGTTGCCTTCGCTGACCACCTTCGTACGAACCGGTGGGCGGCTGAACGTATGCAGTGCTGTGCCCGGGTGCACCACGGCGACAAGCGCCAGCCCGGTGAATACCGTGGCGCCGGTAGTGGTAAGCACGGCCCAGTTCGGACATCAGGTGGGTGCCTGGACGGGGAAGTGGACGGGCAGCCCGACGAGCTTTTCTTATCAGTGGTCTCGTTGCGACAGCAGCGGCGCCAACTGCACGCCCATCGTAGGCGCTACGAGGTCGACCTATGCGGTATTGGCCAATGCCGATGTGGGGTCGACGCTGGAAGTCACGGTGACGGCGTCCAACAGCCTGGGCACGGCGGCGATGAGTTCGGCGGCGAGCCCGACGGTGCCAACACCTGCGCCCACGTCCTGGTCAGTGACCTCGACCATTCTGGACGGGGCGACGATCAGCGGACAGGTGCTCTGGCAGGCCTCCCCGTCGCTCCCCTCCACCAGCGTCAACAACGTCCAGTTCTATATAGACGGCAGCTTGAAGTCGACGGCATTCTCTTCACCTTCTACACCACCCTACAACTACAACGGCAACGGGACCCTAGATACCACCACGCTCTCCCAAGGTCCGCACGTGCTGGCGCTCCGAGGCGTTGACACCTCTTCCCCCCCCCGCAATGCCTATTACAGTGCGGCCGTGATCGTATGCAATCCACCAAAAAATAGTACTCTGCCGTTGATCTCGGGTACGGTAAAGGAAGGGAAAACACTCACTACGTCGAATGGGTCGTGGACCTTAAGCCCCACCAGCTTCGCATATCAGTGGAACCGGTGTGACAGCTCAGGTGCAAACTGTGCGGCAATCGCGGGAGCAACCGCAAATGCCTATGTGTTGGTCGGGGCTGATGTCGGCAGCACGATTCGCTCCGCGGTGACTGCCACCACCCAGTGTGGTAGTTCAACGACCGCGCTTTCGAACGCCACTGCGGTGGTTCTGGCGGGGGCGCCGGTCATCACTACCACGGCCCTGCCCGCAGGCGAGCAAAACGTGATCTACAGTACGACCCTGGCGGCCAGCGGCGGGACTCAACCCTACGCCTGGACGATTACGGTGGGAGCGCTGCCCAGCGGACTGGGCTTGAACAGCGGCACAGGGGTGATCTCCGGTACCCCAACGGCTTTGGGCACGAGCAGCTTCACGGTGAAAGTGACGGATGCCAATTCCCAGGCCGCGACGCAGGCCTTGAGCATCACGATTACGTCGGCGCCCAGCATCACCACCACGACGCTGCCCGCCGGTGAGCAAAATGTGGCCTACAGTACGACCCTGGCGGCCAGCGGCGGGACTCCACCGTACACCTGGACGATTACGGTGGGAGCGCTG
>WNFB01016319.1_pt1 | contig 10714 bp, 7 predicted proteins | sample 5400501 | NCBI WGS metagenome assembly WNFB01 (sample SAMN13153341, study PRJNA577476) | soil metagenome | isolation source: 200 cm saprolite under Douglas fir tree site 2 hole 1 | place: USA:California | collected 2015-04-18 | reverse complement strand
GGGGGGAGGGGGGGGGGAGGAACACGCGCCACACGCCCGCCCTGCACGTCCACGGCAGGGTAGAGATCCATCCCGATGATGCGGAAGCTAATCGCGCCCGGCGGGCGTTGCGGCAGCCACGACCGGCGTGGCCGGTCGGGCACGGGAGGGTGAGGGAGGGGTGGGAGGAGAGGGAGGTTCCAGCAAGGCGAGCAGTCCCAGACGCGCCGTGTCGTAGGCGCTCCGGAACGGCGGCGGCACCGGCGTGCCCGCGCCCATGTCCTTGCGCTGCGGATTGGTAGCGCGGCCGTTCACCAGGAACTCGTAGTGCAGGTGGGGCCCGGTCGAAAGCCCCGTTGAACCGACGAAGCCGATCGTTTGCTCCTGCGCGACGCGCTCGCCGACGTGGAGCCCGTGTGCGAACTTCGACAGGTGCCCGTACCGGGTCCGGATGCCGTTGACGTGGCGCAGCTCGATATAGTTGCCATAGCCGCCCCCCTCGTACGCCACGCGGGTGACGATGCCGTCAGCGGTCGCTCGTACCGGTGTCCCGTAGGGTGCCGAGAAGTCGACGCCCGAATGGTTGCGCCAGAGGTGCAGGATCGGGTGATAGCGGCTCCCGAAGCGGCTCGAGACGTGCCGGTAGTGCAGTGGGGCGCGGAGAAAGGCACGCCGCAGCGAACGGCCTTTCTCGTCGTAGAAGCCGCCCTCTCCGCTGCTCGTATCGGTCATGAAGTGGAAGGCGTAGTTCATGGCCTTCGCCGCATCCACGCGTGCGGCCAGGATGCGGCCGAAGCGGCGCTCCCCTTCGGGGGACACTAGGCGCTCGAACAGCACCTCGAAGTGGTCGCCTTCCCGTACGTCGCGTGTGAAGTCCACTTCCCAGTCGTACACGTCCGCGATCGCCCAGGCGAGCATCACGCGCTCTCGGACGGGAAGGACGGTGTCGGGGACGGCCGCGTCCAGCGCATCATACAACGAGGACTGGATCTGGCCGGTGATTCGAGTGGGGGTGATGGTCCACGGGATGTGCTCTTCGGTCTCGACCCACCCCGCGGCGCCGCGCACCAGCCACAAGCGACGGTCGGGGGTAGGCCGCACCATCACTCGGCTTACGAGCGGCTCGGTACGCAGCCGGCGGAAGTGGAAAACGAGACCGGGCCGCAGGCGCCGCACCTCAAGGCGCGTCGCAGCCTTCAGGAAGCGAGTGTAGTCGGGGCCAGTGATCCCCGCGCGTGCCAGCACGTCGGAGACGGTCTCGCGCCGGCCGAGGGAATCGGAGAAGTCCGTGTAGGCCCGGTCGACGACGATCGGCCGCGCCGCGAGCGGGCGATGGCGCGACCAAGCCAAGCGGCCGCTCCAGAGCAATGCCGCCGCCAGCGCCGTGGCGGCGACGTAATGACTACGCCGCCACGCCATCAGTCCATCTGTCTACGGATGAAGGTAGGGATCTCCATCTCATTGATGTCGGCCGTCGGTGGGGGTGCCGGCCGACGGACTCCGACCTCGGCGGGTTTGGGGAAGCCCGGCGGCGGCACGGGCGTGGGCCGGGAGGGCCGTTTCTCGAACGGCAGCACGCCCGCTGCCGGACGGCCGGACACGGCGGTCTCGGCGGGCGCGCCGGCTCTATCAAAGCCGGTCGCGATGACGGTAATCCGCACCTCACCGTGCATCGCGGGGTCGTTGACGGCGCCGAAGATGATCTCGGCCTCGTCGCCCGCGGCGTCGTGGATTGCTTCGCTGATCTGGGTCACCTCGCCGAGGGTCAGGTCCTCGCCGCCCGTGATGTTGATGAGCACGCCGGTCGCGCCCGCGATCGAGATGTTGTCGAGCAGCGGGCTCGAGATGGCCTGCTGGGCCGCCTCCATCGCGCGGTTCTCGCCGCGCCCCGTGCCCGTGCCCATGAGGGCCGAGCCGCCGTTCTGCATGACCGTGCGCACGTCCGCGAAGTCCACGTTGACGAGCCCGGTCACGCAGACGAGGGAGGAGATGCCCTGGGTCGCATGCAGCAGCACTTCGTCGGCCTTCTTCAGGGCGTCCTGGAACGGGATGCCTTTGCCGACCACCGCGAGCAGTCGCTCGTTTGGCACGACGATCATCGTGTCGACGTGCTTGCGCATCTCAGCGATTCCCATTTCGGCCTGGCGCATCCGCTTGCGGCCCTCGAACAGGAACGGCTTGGTGACGATCCCGATGGTGAGGGCGCCCAGGTCGCGCGCGACCTGGGAGATGATCGGTGCCGCGCCGGTGCCGGTGCCGCCGCCCATGCCGCAGGTGACGAACACGAGGTCGGCCCCTTGGAGCGAGTGCAGCACCTCGTCGCGGTTCTCCTCGATCGCCTGCCGGCCGATCTCGGGCCGCGCGCCGGCGCCCAGGCCGCGGGTGAGCTTCTTCCCGATCTGGACCTTGACGTCGGCCTTGTTGTTGAGCAGTGCTTGGGCGTCGGTGTTCACGGAGATGAACTCGACCCCGCGCACCCCTTCGTCGACCATTCGGTTGAGGGCGTTGCCGCCGCCGCCGCCGACGCCGACGACTTTCATCCGCGCGTTCTGCGCTACGGTCTCTTCGAGTTCGAAGATCATGGCTCTCCTCGAGTCCCCGTGATCAGAAGAAATCCTGCAGCCACCGTTTCATCGGCCTGAGCCATCGGTCCAGACCACCGGCCCCGATGGGAGCGCCGCCAGGCGCCGCGCCCTGTGCGACTTTGCGCGCGGCGTACAACACCAGCCCCACCGGCACCGCATATCGCGGTGCCTGCACGCTATCCACCAACCCCGAAATGCCCGCCTCGGGGGTGCCGGCGCGCACCGGCATCGCGAACACGTCCCGCGCCAGTTCCACCATCCCCGGCAGGTGGGCGGTGCCGCCGGTCAGGACCATGCCGGCCGGCAGCCGCCCGTCGTACCCCGCACGCTCGAGCTCCTTGCCTACGAGGTGGAACACTTCGTCCACGCGTTGGTGGATGATGTGCGCCAGCAGCTCGCGGGATGCCTGTCGCGCCCCCTGGCCCGGCGTGGACGGCAGGTGGATCATCTCCGCGGCGTCCACCAGCGGCTGGTAGGCGACGCCGTGCCGCTCCTTCAGCCGCTCGGCGTCCGCCTGCGTGACCCCCAGGCCCTGGACCACGTCGTTCGTCACGATGTTGCCGGCGAACTTGATCGACGCCAGATGTCGGATCTTTCCTTCGTGGAAAATCGCGACACCCGTCGACCCGCCGCCGACTTCGACCAGGGCGACGCCCAGCTCCCGTTCGTCATCGCTCAGCACCGCGTAGGAGGCTGCCAGCGGCTCGAGCACCAGGTCCGCCACGCGGTAGCCGGCTTTGTTCACGCTCTTGCGCAGGTTCTGCGCCGCGGTGGACTGGACCGTCACCAGGTACATCTCCACCTCGAGCCGCATCCCCGTCATCCCGACCGGATCGCTGATCCCGTGCTGCTGGTCGACCATGTACTCCTGCGGGATGTCGTGCAGCAGCTCGTGGTCGCGGCCCAGCGAGATCGCGCGTGCCACCTCATTCACCCGCGCCACGTCGGTGGCGGTGATCTCGTCCGCACTGACCGCCACCACGCCCGAGGAGGTGCGGGCTGCCACGTGTTCCCCGGCGATACCGCAGGTGACGCCGGGCACCTTGACGCCGGCCATGCGCTCGGCGTCGCGCAGCGCTGCGACAATCGATCGCGACGTCTCCTCGATGTCCCGCACCACGCCGCGCCGCACGCCCTGATTCTTCGCGAGGCCCACTCCTAATACTTTCGCGAGGGGCAGGCGTGGCAGGTCGCCGACGACCTCCGCGATCACCGCGCACGTCTTCGTGCTGCCCAGGTCCAGTCCCGCCACCAGGCGACGCTCGCGGCTCACGCCCCCGCCCCCCCCCCCCCCCCCCCCCCCCTCCGCCGCCCCCCCTCCGGCGCCGCCGCACGACTACCTGGCCGGCGTAGCGCGCGTCGAGTTCCGTATAGGGCCGCTCCTTGAGCGCGAGATCCTGCGCCACCAGTACCACCGCCTGGATGACCTCCGGCCCCGCGTCGCGTCGCAGCAGGACGAGCCGGGGTCCCCATTCGAGTACCACATCGCCGCGGCTCCCGAGCCGGCGCGCGGCCGTGATCTCCTGAAACAGCGCCGGGTCCACCGACTGGATCAGCGCCAGCACCGCCAGCACTCCCGAATCGGCCGTCGCCGCGAGCGGCAGATCGAGCCCCGTCCGCGCCGGGTCGAACGGCAGCACGCGCCCGCGTGCGTCCACGACCGCGAGGCCTCCCCCTCCTGCCTCCCCCCGCAGCCCCGGCACGAACGCCACCGGCTCTTCTTCCCGCACGATCACTTTGAGCGCCGCGGGGAGCCGGCGCACCACGCGCGCCAGTGCGACGCCCGGCAGCCCCTCGACCCGATCGGCGAGGCGGCGCGTGTCCTCGAACACGCTCGCTCCCGCCGGCAGCCGCAGTGCCGCGAGCACCGCCTCGGGCGGGAGGTGCTGCACGCCCACGAGCTCCACCTGGCGCACGCGGAAGAACGCCAGCCGTCGCAGCAGCGCTGGGGTGCCGAGCCACAGCGCCACGGCCAGCGCGCCAGCGCCCACCACCAACCGCGGGAGGTGGCGCCTCACCGGCCCGTCCCCGACAACAGGGACAGCAGCTCAGGTCCAACACGGGTCACATCCCCCGCGCCCAGCGTGAAGACGACGTCGCCCGGGCGCGCCGTCTTTGCGACCCGCTCGGTGAGTCCCGCGCGCTCGCGCACAGCGATAGTCGTCGCGCCAGCCCGGGCGGCTCCCCGCGCGACGACTTCCGCCGTCACGCCCGGGAGCGGTTGCTCGCGCGCCCCGTAGATCGGCGCCACGACGACCACGTCAGCCGCGCCCAGCGCGCGCCCCAACGCCTCCCCGTGCAGCTGGGTGCGCGAGTACAGGTGGGGCTGAAACACCGCGACCAGGCGGCGGCCGGGGAACGCCTGCCGCGCCGCCGCGAGCGTCGCGCCCACTTCGGTCGGGTGGTGCGCGTAATCATCCACCACCGTGACGCCCCCCGCGTCGCCGAGCCGTTCGAAGCGGCGCGCCACGCCGGCGAATTCTGCGAGGGCCCGCGCGGCGGCGTCCACGTCCGCCCCGAGCGCGTGCGTCGCGGCGAGCGCCGCCGCGGCGTTGCGGATGTTATGCATTCCCGGCACGCGCAGCCGCAGCCCGACGCGCCGACCCCCGGGCAACTCCACCCGGGCCTCCGAGCCTCCGGGGGCGAATCGCGCCTCGGCGATCCGCACGTCAGCATCTGGCCCCGTCCCCACCCGCCACACCGGGACCGTCAGCGCGGACGCCACCCGCTGTACGCCTCCGTCGGGATCGTCCGCGCCCGCGATCACGCGGCGCGCGCCGCGGGCGAACTCGACGAACGCGGCCTCCAACGCGGCCACGCTCCCGTAGCACTCTAAGTGGTCGGCCTCGACGTTGGTGATCACCGCCACCGTCGGAGCCAGGGCAAGGAACGCCTTGTCGAACTCATCTGCTTCGACTACGAACAGATCGCGGCCGCCTAGCCGCGCGTTGCCGCCCCACCATGCGACGCGGCCGCCGACGATCCCCGTAGGGTCGCGCCCGGCGGCCGCCAGTGCCTCGGTCACCATGACCGTCGTGGTGGTTTTGCCGTGTGTCCCGGCCACCGCCACGACCGTTCCCCCGGCAACGACCTGACCGAGGGCGTCGGCCCGCCGTACCACCGGAATCCCCAGCGTGCGTGCGCGCTCCAGCTCCGGTTGCTCTGGAGCGATCGCTGCGGTGATCACGACCGCTCGGGCGCCGTCCAAGTGCCCAGGGTCATGTCCCCGCCAAATCCGTACTCCTAAGGCTGCCAGATCGGCTGCCCCCGAAGGGTCGGTATCACAACCCGTTATAGCCACACCCTGTTGCTTGGCGAGCAGCCCCAGAGCACTCATCCCCGCTCCGCCTATTCCCATGAAGTGGATCGGACGGGGGTCTCCGGGTGCAAATAAGATCATCTGTGGGGGGCTAATATAGCGATTCTACTAAACTTGCGAAAGAGTTCGCGGTTCGCCGACCAACGTCAAAATCTTCGACACCACGTCCCGGGAGGCGTCGGGGTGTCCCCGGCTACGCGCGGCAGCGGCGAGCGACTCGAGTCGTGGGCGCTCGCCGAGCAACTCGCGAACCACACGCGTCAGCCGGTTGGCGTCGAGCTCGCGTTCGGGCAGCTGCACCGCCGCCCCCGCCGCCGCGAGCGCGCGCGCGTTGAACGTCTGGTGATCGGCTGCCGCGCTCGGCAGTGGGACGAGCACGCTCGGCTTGCCCCAGGCGCACAGTTCGGCGACGGTCATCGCGCCAGCGCGGCACACGACGAGGTCGGCTGCGCGGTAGGCGTCCGCCATGGGATCGAAGAAGCCGTGGACCACGACGCGCCCGCCCACCGCGTAAACCCCAAGCTCGGATTCGTGCCTCGTGCCCGTGCCCCACAACAGATTCACGTCGGGGAGCAGCCGGTGTTCGAGCGCGCCTGCGAGCGCGAAATTGAGCGCACGGGCGCCTTGGCTGCCGCCGAACACGAGCACGGTCGGCCGACCAGGGTCGAGGCCGAAGGCACGACGGGCCGCGACCGGATCGCCCGGCGTCGGCGGCTGAATGGGGTTACCGAGCGCGAACACCGCTGTGGCGCGCCCGGGGGAAAGCCGGGCCCGGGCCTCCGGGAAGCCGAGGTGGATCTGCCGCGCGTTGTGTGCGAGCCAGCGCGTGGCGAGCCCCGGGAACGCGTTCTGCTCCTGGAGCACAGTGGCAAGACCGCGGCGTTGCGCCCGCCACACGAGCGGTGCCGCGGCGTAGCCGCCCGTGCCCACGACGATGGCCGGCTGCTCCGCGTCGAGCACTCGTCCCGCGGCCCGCCACGCCCGCCACGCGATCGCGGGCCAGCGCACGTTGCGCCACCAGGTGCGGCGATACACCGGTTCGAGTGGCAGGAGCTCGAAGCGGAACGGATGACGCGGCAGCACCTGGGATTCGATGCCGCGCTCGGCCCCGACCAGGACCGGCTCTACACCCGCGCGTGCTTCAACCAGCGCCTGGGCGAGGGCCAGGGCGGGCATCAGATGGCCGCCCGTGCCGCCGCCGGCCAGCAACACTTTCACCGCCACGGTTCCTGATCCCGATGCGGAAGGTGGAGTGCAGCGTGCGGCATGCCACACTCGTTCCGAGTCACGACGCTGCTCCTGAACTCCGGCCTTGCCCCACACTCACCAGCACGCCCGTGGCGAGCAGCGCGACGAACAGGCTCGAGCGGCCATAGGAGATGAATGGGAGGGTTATGCCGGTGGCGGGCAGCACGGCGAGGCTGACCCCGATGTGCAGCACCGCGCTCAGCCCGATCAGCGCCGTGCAGCCGACCGCCAGCAGCTGGCCGAACGGGTCGCCCGCCGACCGCGCGATGCGGAATCCGAGCCAGACGAACGTGCCGAACAGCAGAGCGATCGCGAGGACGCCGACGAAGCCCCACTCCTCGCCGATCGTGGAGAAGATGAAGTCGGAGTAGGCGTAGGGGAGATAACCAAGCTTCTGTTGGCCATGGCCGAACCCCACGCCGACCAGCTGGCCGGCCCCGATGCCGACGAGCGACTGGTGCACCTGGAAGTTCGCTTCCGAGGGGGCGTTGCCGGGGTTGAGAAAGGTGAGGACGCGGGCCAACCGGTACTGGGCGCTCGCCACCGCGCCAAACAACAGCGGGGTCGCGGCCACACTCAAGAGCAGGAAATGGCCGATGCGGGCGCCCGCCGCGAACAGCAGGGTGCCGGCCAGGATCGTCAACAGCAGCGCCATCGAGAGGTTCGGCTCCAGAAAGATGAGGCCGATCACCGGTGCCAGGATGACCAGGAAGGGGAGGAGGCCGCGTTGGAACGTGCGGATCTGCTCTCCCTTCTTGGCGGCTAGCATCGCCGTCCAGACGACGACGGCGAACTTAGCGAGCTCAGAGGGCTGGACGGTTACGACGCCCAGGTTGACCCACCGTCGCGCGCCGTTGAGCACGGGGGCCACTGCGTGGGTGAACGGCAGCAGGGGCAACAGCAGCAGCAAGCTCACGACGCCGAGCATCGGCCACGCCCAGCCCTGCCAGCGGTGGTAATCCATCCGGGCCACGGCAGTTGCCGCGAGGCCGGCCACCACCGCGCCGATCCCCTGGCGCAGCGCGAAGGTCGCCCCCACCTGCCCGCCGGCGGTGGCGACGAGGCTCGAGGCGCCGTAGACCGCGGCGAGCCCGAACACGACGAGCACCGCCGCGAGCACGACGAGCAGGCGAGTCTCCCAACGGCGGTCGGTCATGCGCGGCGACTCGTTCACATCGCCTCCACCAGTGCTCGGAACGTCGCGCCGCGTTCCTCGTAGTTCTTGAACATGTCGTAGCTCGAGCAGGCGGGCGACAGCAGCACCGCGTCGCCGGCTCGTGCGGCGCGGCGGGCCCGCGCCACGACGTCCGGGAATGTGGTGCCACGCTCGAGCGGGACCTGCCCCTGCAGGTCCTGCACGACGAGCGGCCCCGCTTCCCCGTAGGCGATGACCAACCGGCACCGCGCCTTGAGCAACGGCCCCAGCCGCGTGTAGGGCTCGCCCTTGTGACGGCCGCCGAGCAACAACACGAACGGTCGGTCCATCGCCTCCACCGCGACGACGCTCGAAGCGATGTTGGTCGCCTTCGAGTCGTTGATCCAGCGAACCCCGCCCACCTCGCGCACCGGCTCGAGGCGGTGCGGCAGTGCGCGAAACGAGCGCAACCCCTCGGCCAGGGGACCCAAGGGAATGCCAGCCTCCCGCGTCGCTAGGACGGCGGCCAGGGCGTTGGCCACGTTGTGGTCGCCCAGGAGCCGCAGGTCATCGCGCCCCAGCACTCGCTCCTCGCCCAGGCGCAGCTCGCGGCGTGCGGCGTCGTACCACGCCTCCGCGGGCGGGGGGGGGGCCCGGAGCGAAAAGCGCAGCGTCCTGCCAGCGGCGCCAGCCGCGAGCGCCAGGGCGGGCGGATCGTCGCCGTTCAACACCCAGACGCTGCCGGCGGCGGCGTTCCGGAAGAGGAGCCGCTTGTCGGCGTAATACGCGTCGACTGACGGGTAGCGGTCTAGGTGGTCGGGAGCGAGGTTCGTCAGGATCCCCACGTCGGGTGCGAAATGGGCGCTGTCGTGGAGTTGAAACGAAGAGACCTCGACGGCCAGCCACTGCCATGGCTGTGGGTCGAGCGCGACATCGGCGAGCGGCCGGCCGATGTTCCCCGCAGCCTCGGCGCGCAGCCCCCCCGTCCGCAGCAGATGCGCCACCAGCGCCGTCGTCGTGGTTTTGCCGTTCGTGCCGGTGACGGCGATGCAGCGGATGCCCTTGCCCTGCAGCGCCCGAAAGCCGAGATCGAGCTCCGAGACGATCTCCACGCGGGCGGCGCGGGCGGCGGCCAGTGGCGGGGCGTCGGGTGGGACGCCCGGCGAAGCCACGACCCCTGCAGCGGCGCGGATCCGGGCCAGATCGTGACCACCGACTTGGACAGTGACGCCCGGGAGAGCGCGCAGCGCGGCGACGGCGGCGCCGCCGCCGTAGGGCTGCTCGGCCCCGTCGCTCGCGTACACGCGCACGTGCTCGCGCGCCAGCAGCGTCGTCGCGGCGACGCCGCTCTTGCCCAACCCGACAACCGCCACCTCGCCGCGCCGCCAGGCTTCCGGTATCATCGCACCTTCAGCGTCGCGAGGGCGATCGCGGCGCACATCACGCCCAGGATGTAGAACCGCATCACCACCTGCGGCTCTGCCCACCCCAACCGCTCGAAGTGATGGTGCAGCGGCGCCATGCGGAACACCTTGTGGGCATCCGCGTACTCCTTGCCGTGCCGCCGCCGGTTCCAGCGGTACACGTAGACTTGAATCAGCACCGACAACGTCTCAGCGACGAACACCCCGCCGGCGATGAGTAGCAGGAACTCCGCTTTGAGCATGATGGCGACGCAGCCGAGGGCGCCGCCGATCGCGAGCGCACCGGTGTCCCCCATGATGACCTGAGCGGGGTGGGCATTGAACCACAGGAACCCCAGCGCGGCACCCGCGAGCGCGGCGCAGAAGACCGCGAGCTCGCCGGCGCCTTGCAGGTACATGATGCCGAGGAACCGGGACCAGTCGGCGCGACCAAACACGTAGGCGAAGACGACGAATGCAGCCGCGACGATCGCCGTGAGCCCGGCGGCGAGTCCATCAAGCCCATCGGTGAGATTGACCGAGTTGGAGCTCGCGGTGACCACGAAGGTGACGAACGCGATGTAGAACGGCCAGGGGAGATAGAAGAACCAGTATTTGAAGAGGGGAACTTGGGTGTAGGTTGCGAAGCCCGGCACGAACGGGCGCAGCACGAGAAAGATCCCCAGCGCCAGCCCGAAGCTCACCTGGCCTACCAGCTTCCACCGGGCGACGAGCCCCTGCGAGTTGCCGCGCACGACTTTGAGGTAGTCGTCCATGAAGCCGATGGCGCGCATCCAGAGGGTGGACACGACGGCGACGAGCACGTAGCGCGTGTCGAGGCGGGCCCACAGCAGCGTCGGCACGACGGTGGCGAGCATGATGATGAGCCCGCCCATCGTCGGCGTGCCCCGTTTGCCCTGGTGGCTCGCCGGTCCTTCGGCGCGGATGACCTGTCCGACTTTGCGCGCCCGCAGCGCCCGGAGGATCCAGGGCCCCAGCACGAACGCGACGACCAGCGCCGTCACGGCCGCGCCGGCGACGCGGA
>WNFB01006205.1_pt1 | contig 10715 bp, 13 predicted proteins | sample 5400501 | NCBI WGS metagenome assembly WNFB01 (sample SAMN13153341, study PRJNA577476) | soil metagenome | isolation source: 200 cm saprolite under Douglas fir tree site 2 hole 1 | place: USA:California | collected 2015-04-18 | reverse complement strand
TAGTAGTATCCAGGCAGGGCCATGCCTTTCATCATCCCGGTTGCATCCGGGTTGAGTGCTCCGTAGCTGGCAATGATTTTGGACTTTGGGTCAGCCAGCAAGGGATATTCGATCTTGTGGCGGTCTGCGAACTCCTTCAGGATGGCAGGAGTGTCATAGCTGATGGCGGCTAACTTGATCCCCTGCGCTTCGAATCGCTGTTTTGCGCCCTGCAGCTGCACGAGCTGCGCTTTGCAGTATGGTCACCAGTCTGCTGAGCGGAAGAACAGCACCACCGTTCCGTTTGGGCTTTTCAGGCTATCGTTGGACATTTCCCGCCCGAACTGGTCGCGGGCCGTGAAGGGCGGCATTTTCCGGCCCACATTCGAGCCCGTCAGGGGCGAAACCAAAAGTAGGGAGGAAGATTTATTCGAGCCACAGCCGAGGCCTAAGAAACAGAGAGAGACCATAAGTGTCCCAAATGTTCTTGTTTTCAATGCGTGGTTCCTTCGTCCTTCTGATTGGCGTTCGACGGGATGGTTCTCACATAATGCACCAGATTCCAAATGTGCTCGTCGGATTCCACTCTTCCGAAAGCGGGCATCCCACTCAACCGGATTCCGTTCTTCACAATCCAAAATAGCTCCCGGTCCGAGTATCTCTGTGCATCGGAAGAAGTGAGATCCGCCGCTCGCGGGTACATCCACCTGCCTGCGTCGGTGGCCTTGTTACCACTTAAGCCGTGACACGCGCCGCATTCTGTGCCAAATAGTTTGTCGCCTTCGGCAACGCTCGCCTGCAGGTCCGAGGGCGCCGGTGGAATCCCAGTGCGGCTTCCCCTCCGAACCAGGAAATGCTTCGCCTTCGTGGCGAGATATGTTTCCCTCTGGCCAGGCTCGGGAAGTGCACTCAAGTTGAACTGGGAAACGAATATGCCGCTCCCGAGAAACAGAAGGGCGATAATTGAGGCTGTAACCCAAAGAAAGCGCTTCATTCGCGAGCTCCGTGAGATGAACAAGGGTGTTGAGAAGGAGAGAGGGCCGGCGGGTAAGCCGACCCTCGATTTTCGGGATCAGGATGCGGCTTGGATGCTGGTCACGTGGATGGTCTTGGTGGCTTTGTCGTAAGTTCCGGTGACCGTGACCTTTTGACCCGCAAAGTCGACGGGTTTCTGCTGATCGTCGAGTTCGTAGGTAGTTTTCTTGGCAGCGTCAAACAGAACGTACTTCCCGCCCATCTTGACGCAGTTTTTGGTACACATCGTCCTAGCCATCGGGTCGTTCTCTTTGCCGGCCATCCCTTCCTTCGCCAACATCATGGCGTGCGAGCCGTTTTTCGCACACTGACTGTCGTAGATTTCCCCCGTGAAGGTCTTGTCTTTTGCTAGCGTCAAGCCTGCACCGAGAAACATCACAGATGCAACCGCTCCAATTGCAATCTTTCTCATGGAATTCATCTCCTCCTATTTTTTTAAGCCAGAGTTGGAACTGCAAAACTGAATTGAGGGCCCGTACATGTTCTAGAAAATCAAGAGATGTCGCGTCACCTCCTTGGAGAAGGGATTCGGGCAGACTCATTCTTCTGCCAAGACCTTTTCGAGCCGCGCGTAAAGCCGGGCGCTCACACCGAGGGGCACTTCGAAAGGCTCCACGTCCATCACAATCTTCAGCATCTTCCCGGTGGTATCGAAAACGACGCGGCACCGGCCGCAGCGCGAGATATGCGATTCGATGGCCTTCCGCAGCTCTTCCGAGCCCTCGCCATCGATGTAATTCGAGAGGTTGTCTAGCACTTCCTTGCAATCGAGTGTCGCCATAGTTCGTCCTTATTGACCCACTGCCTTCATCAATTTGATCGTGATCATGTCGCGCATCCTGCCGGCGGTGATCAGCATCCTTTTCGGGAGCGCAGGGGTATCCTCGAGCCGCGCCGCGAGAGCTTCGCGCATGAGCAGGCGCGCCCGGAGCAATCTGGATTTGATGGCGGGCAGCGTGAGCCCGAGGATTTCGGCTGCTTCCTCGGCGCGGAAACCTTCGACGTCCCGTAATACAAAGGTCTCGCGGTAAATCGGAGGCAGGGCGCGGATGGCATCTTCGACCATCATTCTTACTTCCTGTTTGCCAAACAGTTTTTCCGGGTCTTCGTGCCACTGGTGGCTTCTGTGAGGGAAGACCTTGACCTCCGCTTCGCCAACCTCATCGAGCGATACGGTGTTCTTTCTGGCTTGGCGTTTCTGCAACGCTTCATTTACGGCGATTCTCGTGAGCCACGTGGTGAATCGGGATTCGCGGCGGAATTGACCGATATGCCGGAAGGCCTTCACAAATGTGTCTTGCATGGCTTCTTCGGCGTCTTCGGCATTACCAAGGACTGCGACCGTGACGCGAAAGACCCGGCGCTCGTGCTTCCGCACCAGAGATTCGAACGCACGGCGGTCACCGGCTAGTATGCTTTCAACGAGCAGGAGATCGTCTTCCGGACCGTCTCGCTCTGTCATGTTTTCAGGTTCAACCATATAAACGATCGGCGAGAACTCAAAGCTGTCGTTCTGAACATCCGATTGGTCGCTTTACGAAAAGGATTCAAACAACCTGCTCCGGGTACCGACGCGAATGCTTATGCCCGCGAGACGTGCGCCTCTCGCGGCTCAACGGGGCTGGCCGCGGGGCGTCTAAGTTATTGAAACCACAGACGATCTGTTTCTTACAGAGCTGGTTTTACTGCGTCGCCATGTGTCTTTTAGCTTCAGCAAAGAAGGGCTGCCAGGTGTTCATGCTTCCAGGCCCCTTTGACGCACAGATAGTATAAGGATCAGCGGATTCGGGTCTCGGTCGTGGCAGCGGCTGATTCCGGCACGATCAATGGGATTTTCCTATCTGTTTTCTTCATGAAGATTTTCAGGAGCACAATGTCGCGACGGAAGAAGAGATCTAAGGTCCAATCCATCGCAACGCGTAGCTTGCGCTCCAACCCCGGCGACTTAAAAAGATAGATCGCGCGCCACAGCCACCAGGCAAAGAATCCGGAGAACTTGAAACACTAGATCTCGGCCACTGCGGACCTCCGGCCGAGACATGCTCGCACGCGGGCCCGGGCATCGGTTTCAGAAAGTACCTTCGTCGCAATCTGCTCGACCGGATTCATCGGACCAATTCGTGAAATCGTCAATGCGGTAGTGGCTTGGACGGAACTGCTGATTTCTCTATTTCCGAACTGATTTTTGCCACCACATCGGCTGCCTGCCTCAGGCTCGCGACACAAATGGAATCCGTGATTCGGCATTGCGCGAGCGTCATCCGACACGCGCAGGAGCACTTTAGCTCGTTCAGAAGGCGGAGAGCTGCCTCCTTCCGATCGGGCGCAAGCTTGGAGAGATCAACGCCGGGAAGCTCTTTCACGCTCTTCGCATTGGGAGCGAACACTTGGCCCTTATCCTCAAAGAACTCGACTTTTGCGGCCACGGGGAGCTTGAGCAAAGCGCGGATCTCGGTTTCATAAAGACTCGCATTTACAACGCCCACGTGCTTCTGGACGAGTCGCCCGGCCTGGTCCAACAGAATGGTAGTCGGGAGACCTAAAATGCCGCCAAACTTGGCTTGCAGATCATCAGGGGCAACCGCCACCGGATAGTTGATTCCCCGCTCTTGAACGACGCGTTTCAGGACTGGATTCACCAACTCCGGGGGGCCGTAGTCCAGAGAAAGGCCGATGATTTGAAGACGATCCGTATATCGAGCTTGTATTCCAATCAAGTCTAAAATCTCATCGAGGCAAGGCTGACACCAAGTAGCCCAGAAACTCAACAGAACAACCTTGCCTCGCAATTTGCCAGACGCGATGCTGTTCCCGTCCACATCACGTACAGTAAAATCCGGCGCGGGTTCCGGATTCTTCACGAATCGAATCGTCGCTGCGCCCGAGTCGAACTGCTGGCCTGAGCTGGCGGTGAGCAAACCACCGTACAGCACAAAGGCTACAGCAACCCCCATAAGCGTAGACATCGCCTGCTTTGCCTTGTTCACTGTGGGCGACCTCACGGCCCAACTCGGCTCATCAGGACCGACTGGCCTGACAGGCAGAAAAGCCCACGCCCTTCGTGACGAGACCGGTGGAATTTCGCTCTTTGGATCACCTACCTACTTGCTGGACTCGCAATCCATTCATTGGGAACAATCCTGCGTTGTGCACGTGCAGAACTGTAGCTTGGTGAGGTCCTTCAAGCAGTTGAAATTCGCCTGAACAGCAGGAGTAATCCCTGTTACTGTAACCACGAACGCGTCCTGCGTGATGGCCCCCGCCCGGGGGTCCTGGATGACCGGTCAAACCACATAGCGGGGAGCAGCGGTAGCTACTAGCTGAGCCCGCGGCATAACGAATTGTTGGAGGAACCCCTGGACCGTCAGGCTATCAATTTCTGAAACCCTCTTGAGGACGGCGGTACCGTCCGTGTTGATTCCGTTTGCTGCCGCAATGGGTGCGATGGCCGCCTGGGCCGCTGCGCTTGCGTACTGACCGTTGGTGAGGTACGCGTTCGGCGTGTAAATTGTGAAGGTGAGAATCCACAACCCTAGTAAGTCTCTGCAGAAGTATCGATCCTTGGTTTCGAAAATGTTGTCCTGCCGGCGGTTAGGCGGAGGGGGGCCAAACCCAATCCCGTTCGGCATGCAGATCGAGTCAACGACAATGGGTTGAATCCCGGGGGGAAAGCCTGTTTTCGTGTCAACTGTTGTACATCCGCTCGGAAAATGCAAAAGGCCGTCCGATTTCTTCTGCCTTGGCTGAACAAACGCGCGGAACTCGTTCGCCAACAATTTGGCCTGGGTACCGCAGCCGGAAAAGTCAAATTGCGGGTCCGAGCTCGTCGGGCAGTCGGCATCGTCGAAGAAGCTGTCGTCGTTCACGGTGCCCATAATGCTGTAATAAATGAGGTTCCCGTTCCGGTCGAAGCCACCCGTGGTTTGCAGCACGCGTGTGCTCGTGCGCGTGGGGTCCGTGTTGGAATTGTCGGTAATCCAATTGGGTTGGCTGCAACTTGGATCTGGAAAGCCGAAGTTCCCGCAATTACCGCTGATGCCTACCCGGCCACCACTGGTGTTGAGCAGCGGGACGTTGATCCCGTTTTGCATATAGAAGAGATCGCTGAAGTCGAAAGGACCAACGTTGGCGTTCGGGCTGGTGGGATTCTGTGCGTATATGGGCGGCGAGGCGGCACGTAGGAAAAACAACCCCACCACGACAATGAAACTAATCGCCACGACCGGCACTAAGGAGTTTCTCTTGCTCTTCATAACTCTCTTCTCCTTCCGGACTGAATACAGCCCCTGGATTTGGTTCTTCAGAAACTATTCGCCTCTGCCGTATGTTCATTTCCAAATGAATGCACATCCGTGCAGTGAATTCCGCAACGCCCATGAATCATCGGCTTTCTCGCGACTTGCTTACCCAGCCTGGATCACCCAGGAAATCTCTTTCGCAATCCACTCGGGGTGGGCCAGCCCGGGGCAGGCCCCCCACAACATGAGGGGCTCGTTGCCATACTCCACCGTCCCAATATGATTCGCGCGATCTTTATCTACTTCGGGGTCGGGATCAATGAATCCGAGCTTGACCCGAAGCAGCTCAAGGTCCTCGTCCTTTCCGGTCAGGAAAAGCCATCCCGGCCCGGTATGAAACTTTTCGGCAAAGCTCTTGAGCACGGCTGGACTGTCGTGCTTCGGGTCGATCGTGAGAGAGTACATAAAAATATCCCGGCCCACTCGATCGCCGAGGAGCTTCTGCACCTTCACCAGATGCGCCGTTGTCAGGGGGCAAGTATCCGTGCAGCTCGTGTACATGAAGTTGATGGTTACAATCTTGTCCTTGAGCAAATCGTCGTAGAAGTGCACCTGCTTCCCTGTGTGCGTCGTCAGAGGCACGTTGGGAAAATGCAGCTCTCGAAGCTTCTCGCGGGGCGAGATCGTGGCTCCACGGTGCGGGGAACCCGGCTCGCCAGCCGCCAGCGACCCGACGACCGGAGCAAGCGCAGCAGATGCGAGCAACTTTCTTCTGGTTATCGTTGGCATGGTCAGCTCCTGTTTCATCTCCTTGCGTTAAGGAGTGCGGTTGGTATCCCCTTGCGGCGATGGCTGGATTTCCCAGCGCAACATCATCGCGTGGTCTTCATGAACGGTATTGTGGCAGTGGAGCGGATAGCGCCCGGTCCAGTCCCGGAAACGGAAAAAGAGTTCGATCCGCTCGTTTTGGTGTAGACGCGTGACGTCCTTTCGGGACATCTCGAAGTCGGGTGGCGGCATGCGGTTGCGCGAAAGAATTTGGTGCTCCTCCAGGTGAATGTGAATGGGGTGCTGCCAGTTGCCAGACAAGTTCCCTAGCACCCAATGTTCCGCAGTGTCCCGCGTAACCGTGAAGCGAACCACGTCGCAGTCCATGAACTGGCCGTTAATGGAAAACATGCCGTTCAGCCGGTCAAACTTGAATGTACGTGTGACGGCGGGCGTGGGCGTTGTGTCCGGTAGAGAGTAGAACCGCGGCATCGTAATCGTAGAGGGATCTACGCTGTTGTCTTGCACATTCTTGTTGCCGCTGACGATGACCTTCAGCAGCAAATTCCCCTGACCCGGGGCGGCGAGCACGGGCGGATCATCGGGACCGAGGCCGTTGTTTTGCACCAAGCGATTCTCAATGTAAAAAGTTTGCCCCGCGAAGTTGGTGAAGTCTACAATCACGTCGTAGCGTTCCGCCACGCCGATGGTGACACTCGAAACCTGCACGGGCTTTGGAAGCAAGTTGCCGTCATTGGCGAGCGCCCAGAATGGAAGCGTGCTCTGGTCCTGAGCACTGGTCACGAAGAGTTGGAAAAAGCGCGAGGGCCCAATATTCAGCCAGCGGAACCGGTAGCGGCGCGGCTGAACCTCAAGGAATGGCTGGACCGCTCCATTGACCTCGAAGGTGTCCCCTAGCAGACCATCGAGCGCGAACATATCGAAGGCCAACATTCCGTTGGAATCGAAGTTTTTGTCCGCAAAGACCATCGGAATGTCGTACTGGGGGAAACTGGGTAGATGAAATCCCGTCGTTTCGTCACCTGTGTCGCGATCGTTGAAGAACAGGTGATACCCCACCAGCCCCTTATACGTGTTCTGGGCGGTAAAACCTACACGGTGGTCGTGATACCAGAGGGTGCTCAACGCTTCGTTGATGTCGCCGGTACCTCGATGAGTCGAGAGTATGCCAGCGTACTGCATCGGATAGTGCTGGTCATACCAATACAAGGAACTGGCGTTCTGGCTTGAAAAAAAGTCGCAGGGGAAACCGTCGCTCTCCGAAGGTGTGTGCCCATTATGAAGATGCCGGGTTACCGACGGCAGCCCAAAGCCCCCATTCTGGCTTGCGGGCGGCAACTGATTGAAATGACGCACGAGAATAGGCTTGCCATAGGTCGAAACAAACGTTGGCCCGGGGCTAAAGCCATCGTATGTCCACAGCGTCTGCGCAGGCAGTGAAGGGCTCACGTTGACCTGTTTGGCCAATGCGGTCAGCTTGTAGAATTTTTGCGGCGGAAACAGATTTAGAGCTTGATGGTCACGTGTGCGCGCTTCACCCCCAGCCGTGTTGGGCGCCACTGTCGGGGCGGGATTCAGGTTATTTTCCTCTGACTTGACAGGCATAATGGACATCGCCTGCACGAACGGCGTGACTGGCGGGCTCGCAGCTTGCATCTCGGGCACCAGCGATCCCCATCTGGCGCTAAGTCCTCTCTTGGCAACCAGATAGCCGGCGCTCGTCAAAAGCCCCATCTTGAACAAATCACGCCGGTTGAACCCAGCGGCAATCAGCTCGCGGCGATTCTTCGCGGCGTTCTCCATCTCCTTCCATCGCGCTCTTGAAACCTTTTCCCCGAAGACGTTGTAGTACATCGCGTTCCTCCGTCCTAAGCTTGACAAAGGATTTGACTTGGCCTGAGCTTAGATCGCCCGAGCGGCATGCTAAGAAATATGTGGGCATGTCTGAGAAGCCGGAAACCCCGGAAGGGCCATCCCACCAGCATCCGTAGTTGCCAACTGCACCTGTCAGCGGTCAACTCGGTTCGATGTATAAATGCATTTGTAATTCCCATCGCTCCACACACGCAGCCCCGGAGACACACAGCGACTCCTTTTCGCCCGGCGACCGAATTCAGATGCTATTCTGCTCTACCACCACACACTAGGGCTCATAGTAGGAAAGATTCACGAGGAGGCAGAACCTTTCACGCTCCCACGTAAATTTCTGTTAATTTTTGGCGCGAACGGAGTCAGGAGTTACGGATTCCATCAGTAAACGGGGCAAGTTCTGGCTACCTAAGAAAGGCTGGACGAAGATCTTCTCGTCACCCACGAGGTAAAGCAGCTTCCTAGTGGAGTCGATCAAGATCGCGCAGTAGGAGCAACGGCGCAAGTGACGTTCGATTTCCGCTCGCAGAGCGGGCTCTAACTGGCCCTCGATATAATTGGAAAGCTCGCGGACTACCTTGTCGCAATCCATGGCCCTGCGCATGTAGCTATACCCAACTTGCATGATTTTTTGCATCGGTGCCCACTTCTTTTCAGGCTTGTGGAAAAATGGCGCCAACTGCTCTCGCATCTTGAGCCGGGCACGGTGAAGTCGCGTGGTCACGCTGGCTTCGCTAATTCCCAAGACCATGGCGGCCTGCATGGTCGTTAAGTGCTGCATATCGCGGAGCACGAAGACCTCCCGATAGATGGGGTCCATCGAGCGCAGCGCCCGACGGACCGCTGACCAGAGTTCCTTTCGCTCCAGCTCCAAAGAGGGGAGATGGCGCCAATCGGCAAAATCCCGTGGCACGATCTCGTCATCTTCCCCTTCCGTCCCTTCCGAATCGCCTACCCTCCGCTCATAGATCCGTTCTTTCAGTGAGCGCCTGCGCGCTTCGTTAATGGCAATCTGGAATAACCAACCGCGGAAGCACTGGCTGTCCCGAAGTTGGTCCAGATGCGCCAAGGCCTTCAGCATGGTCTCCTGCACCACTTCCTCGGCGTCCGAATCGTTCTGCAGGATGGAGTAGCACGTAAGACGCAGGCCTTTCTCATGCGGTTGGACCAATTTAGAGAAAAGGTCTGGTTCTCCGGATCGCACCCGCCGGATGAGAGACTCCTGAAGGTCGGCGGCCAACCGATTTTCATCTTGGCTCACAGTTGAGTCTCAGTGTGCGGCGCGGCAAAGCTGGGGGGAACGAATATGGATGTACCGATGCATTCTGTCAAGTGATATGTTTGAGTCGAAAACAGGCCACTTACGTCGTATGCCCCCTCGGAGGAGCCGGAGGGTGAGCGCAAAGCAGCGGTTGGAGGAGGCCGCCAACGCGGCAGACTGGCCGCGATGAAACAGCCTCTGCATCGTGCGCTTGCCTACGCGTGGAATCCCACTGTGCTCATTACGTTTGCGATGCCCGGTCACTTTGATTCGCTCGCCATCGTCACATTCTTGGCGGCACTCTTTTTCCTTGTGACGAATCGCCCGGCGCTTTCGATGGGTGCTCTCGCGCTGCTGTTTCTGTCCAAGTTCTTCCCGGTCTTGCTCTTGCTTACCTTCCTGAAGCGCTGAAGCGCGTGCGACTCGCTCATGTGGGTCTCTTCGGCATCGCTGATTTTCGCATTTTACTCTCCGTTCTTGAGGGCGGCGACCCGCCCGCAGGGCCGTGCCAGAATTAACTTGACTCTGGACCATACTCCAGAGTGTAGCTTATACGAGAGGAGCTAGTGCGATGCAGATTGGCGTCGTTGCAAAGAAGATAGGACTAAGCGTTGACGCGATTCGGTTCTATGAGCGCAACTCACTGCTTCCGCGTGTCCCCAGAACACAGGGAGGCTTTCGTCAGTACGGCGAGAGTGATATCGACACACTGCGTTTCGTTCGCCGAGTGCAAGGGTTGGGATTCACACTCAAGGAAGTGTGCGAGCTTTTAGGGCTGCGGCAGAATCGTTTGCAGCCTTGTGCACCGGTGCGCAAGTGTTTGGAAACCAAACTCGCCGATGTGCAGCGCAAACTTTCAGATCTTCAGAAGTTGGAGCATGAGCTGCGCTTGGCGCTACGCGGTTGCAACAAAGAACTGCGCAAGCACCCTGCTCATTGCCCAATTTTGAGAGAACCAGGCAAGAGCAAGCTGGGGAATAACAGATGAGAGATGCCGATGTTCAAAGTGTACCCGGCCGGACCGGCTCAGGCGCGCTTTTTGTGGGAGGTTTGGCTGCCATCTTGGCCTCGACTTGCTGCCTGGGGCCTCTGGTCTTGGTTGCTCTGGGTTTGAGCGGAGCGTGGATCGGAAATCTCACGCGACTCGAACCGTATCGTCCGTTTTTTATCGCTGGCGCGCTTGCAGCTCTGTTCTTCGCAGGCCGGCGAATTTTTCGGCCGGCACAAGCTTGCCTGCCGGGTGAAGTGTGCGCCGTGCCAAGAAACCGCCTTGTTTACAAAATCGTATTCTGGATGGTTTCAGCGCTCGTTCTCGTTGCGCTTGTGTATCCGTACGTGGCCAAGTTCTTTTACTGAATCTCGACCAAGGAGGAGTTATGAAGAGTATTAAAACCCTGCTGGCTGCCGTCTTTGCTCTGCTCGTATTGGTTGCTCCAGCTTGGGCGTCGCCCCAAACAGTAACCTTGAATGTTTCCGGCATGACCTGTCCAGCGTGCCCGATCACGGTGAAGAAAGCGCTGGAGAAAGTTCCTGGCGTTTCAAAG
>WNFB01006198.1_pt1 | contig 10718 bp, 6 predicted proteins | sample 5400501 | NCBI WGS metagenome assembly WNFB01 (sample SAMN13153341, study PRJNA577476) | soil metagenome | isolation source: 200 cm saprolite under Douglas fir tree site 2 hole 1 | place: USA:California | collected 2015-04-18 | reverse complement strand
GGAACCGGCAGCAAATGGCTGCTTGACAAAATTGTTGGCGCAATCGCCGCCACCGGAATCAATCCCAATCTCCTGACATTTCTTGGACTGGTTGTGAATTTTGGCGCCGCCGCCTTTTTTGCGGTGGGCCGGTTCTTCGCCGGCGCCCTGATTATTTTCTTCGCCGGCTTCCTGGACATGTTGGATGGGCAAGTAGCGCGTCGGCAGAACCGCGTCACCGCCTTCGGGGCATTCTACGATTCCACGCTCGACCGCTATGCCGACATGGCTCTGTACATGGGCCTCTTGGTCTACTATTCCGTGAGCGGCCGGACTCCCTATGTCGTGCTGGCCGCGGTGGCCACAGCGGGCTCCGTCATGGTCAGTTATGCCCGTGCCCGCGCCGAGTCCCTCATTCCCTTGTGTAAGGTCGGCTTTATGGAGCGCCCCGAGCGCCTCGTGCTGCTCATCATCGGTGGACTCGTCAATCGCATGGGTCCGGCCCTCTGGGTCATTGCCGTCGTTTCAACCCTTACCGTCATCCACCGCATCTATTACACCTGGCAGGAAACCAAGGCCGGCCGCGTCCTTCCCGGAATCAAGCTCTCGCTCTAGCCCACCCCTCTTCCCAACTCCCGCAGAAGACTCCATTCTTATCTTCCAAATATTCGGTAGCAGGTCAGTTTCTGTTTAGTACGGCTTAGAGGCAAGCGCATTACTTCAGGGTTCTCCGTCATCCGTCCATGAGCTGTGGCAAGCGCCGATCGAGATGCAATCTGGCAAGAGCGGTTGACGAAGCCTCTGTGGACGACCGCTGCAAAGTTACCCCTTAGCCGGGATTCCGGACATGTTCAGTTTTGATCCAGGAACTCCAGAATGATGGGATTCAGCCAATTCGCGCGATCAGGAAATGTGGCATGTCCGGTCCCCGGCAGAATACAGAGCTTCGCGCCAGTAATGCCCCGGAAAATGTGCATGTGGCGCTCGACGTTCTCCTTGTCCCCAGCAATGATCAGCGTCGGCGCTTTGATATCGGCGAGTTCCCGTTCCGAGATGCCTCGACTCGGATTCGCCCACATCGCGCGTACCTTCGCGAAGAAAATAGGCCAATGCTGAGCACCATCCGGAGAAACTTGCGCGTACTCATCTGAAGCCTCCGGCCAAAGATCGGAAGAGAGGGCTTCGTTGGCATGCTTCCTACGCTCCACGTCCTCCGGCATCGTAGCGTCGAGTCCGACGCCGGATACAATTACCCTCCGCACCAGCTCTGGGTGTGTCAACGCGAGTCGAAGCGCCAGTTGGCCGCCATCGCTCCACCCGATGACATCCGCGTTTCGTATCCCAAGCTGAGTCAATAACGCCGCGGTGTCCTCTGCCATGCCTTCATAAGTGAACTCGCGCCCCGCAACATCCGCCGTGTGTCCATGTCCAATCTGCTCGATCGCGACCACCCGATGGTTTCGTGCAAGCACTGGAATCTGCTTCTCGAACGAGAGACGGATCGTCGCCAAGCCGCCGTGCAGCAGCACCACGGGCCGGCCTTCACCGCGGATTTCATAGTACATCTTGATCCTGCGGACCTGAGCGTATTCGCCGGAAGCGGGCGGCGTGAGCAGTAGGGAGAACAATAAGCCGAGCAGAGCAGACATGCACATCGGCTGAGGATGTTACTCGCCCCGGCCGAGCAATTCAAACAAACTGTGCCTGTCGATGCGCCTCGCACTCGACAGTCTCTGCTGGATCGGCCCCTGCCGTACCGCGTAGCCTCACTGAACGGCCACGGCGAACTCTTCGGACGAAGCCATTGTCTCCGAAACGCTTCGCCGTAGACCCGAGCGGCAAGACAAGCGCGGAGGTTTCTGAGTGGATGGTCGGCAAACCGGAAGCTGGAAGGCTCGCTTGTTAACTTCCGTGTGCGCCGTCATCCGACCACAATCGCGGATTGACCCTACCGAAGCTTGCCAATCGATTAGATTTCACTTTTTTGCATGGTATTTACTTGCGTTAATAACTTATCTTAAGTAAGGTTAATTATGCGAACGGTCCGGATGAACGGAACTCGGCTTACAACCATGCTGCGTTCGAATCTTTCGATATTTATTTTTGTCGGGTTGTTTCATTTTCTCTTGCCTGAAGCAACCTTCTCTCAGGGTGAAACTACGAGCGCGATCGTCGGTCAAGTGAGCGATGCAAGCGGCGCGGCGGTGCCCAGTGCCACGGTGACGGTTACGAACAAAGAGACTGGACTGAGGCGAAGCGCGAGTACCGATGACTCGGGCCGATTCAACTTTCCGCAGCTGAAACCCGGTGCGTACTCCGTCAAGGTGGAAGCAGAAGGCTTCGAACCACAGCAGAATGACGCTGTATCCGCTGCCCTGGGCCAGAAGCAAACTGTCGATTTCAGACTCAAGATTGCGCAGTCAAACCAGACCGTTGAGATAAGCAGTGAAGCCCCGATCCTCAACCCGGAGAATGCGAATACGTCCACGACTCTCAATGCACACGCGCTGGAAGACCTTCCCAATCCAGGGGGTGACTTAACCTATCCGCTTCAGTTTGCGGCAGGCGCGCTCGTCAACACGGCAGGCAGCGGCAATGATTTCGTTGGCGGTACGAATGGGTATGGCAACGTTGAGTTCAATGGACTGCCTGCTCTCTCAAACGGCTATATCGTCGATGGCTTGGAAACGAATGATCCGCTGACGAATCTGAACAGCGGACTCTCGACAAACCTTGTCCTCGGACTCAATTCAATATCGGAAGTGACGGTTAATACACTTTCGTATGCCGTCGATCAGGGGCGGTACGGCGCATCGCAGGTCAACTACGTTACAAAGTCCGGTTCGAACCAGTTTCATGGGAATCTGTATGAATTGTGGAATGGCTCGAAGTTCAACGCTGCCAACTATTTCACGAATGCAACTCCAGGAAATCACAAACCGCGCTCCACACTGAACCACTTTGGAGGCAGTGTGGGCGGCTCGATTACCCACGACAAGCTGTTTTTCTTCTTCGATAGCGAGTGGGTTCGGATTGCACTCCCCATCGTCACGGCCACGACAGTTCCAACGCCGGCATTTCAGAATTACGTTTTGCAGCAACTGCCCTTGGGCGGGACCGATTCTGTCACTGGGTCGAGGTATCAGCCCGCACCGCAGGTGGTGCCGTTCTATCAGAAGATGTTTTCACTCTATGGAAATACCGGCGGAACACCACTCACCGTACTTGGCTGTCCGTTCGATGTTGGTGGGGGGTTGCCCGCAATTGCGAATGATGGAGACGGTTGCGCAAATCGCCAGAGCGTGTCTCATTCGAGCGATGATCATGAACAGGTCCAAACTCTTCGGATCGATTACAACATCAATGAGAAAAACACCACCTGGTTTAGGTTTCAAACGGACAACGGACTCCAAGCTGCCTACACCGATCCCATCAATCCTTTGTTCAACGCTCTTTCCCCTCAACCCTTGTACTCGTTTGCAGCAGGATATACGCACGTCTTTTCGCAGAATCTCGTGAATTATTTCAACCCTGCGTTTTCCTGGTATGGAAGCCTGTTTGGTCCTAGCGATTTTCAGAAAACCCTCTCCACATTCCCGATCGTTTTGCAAGGTAGCGGCGCGAATGCGCCGTTTATCCGTGTCGGGGGACTTGACAACACTTGGGTCCAGGGAAGACGCGCCTCCCGGTTCTTTATCAATGACAACCTCGCCTGGAGCACTGGGGCACACGAGCTGCGTTTTGGAACGAATACTCGGATTCTTCTGCTGAATGACTATGACTTCGGCCAGGGAACCGTCCCAACTGTGACTTACACCACCCTGCCGCAATACATTTATGGAGTCGCATCCACGGCAACAGAGACTTTTCCCACGTCTGCAAACGAACCATTTAATTTCCTGAATCTCGACCTGTATGCGCAGGACACCTGGAAAGTGACCAGGAAGCTGACGTGGACGTTCGGGATGAGGGACACTCTTAACTCCAATCCACTAAATCCGCATCAGCATATCGCTCGTCTGAGCGGCTCTTTCGATTCGATCTCGCATGATGTGAATCAGCCTTTGAACGCCGCGATTCACACGGGTCTCGGTAACGTGTTTTCCTCGACGCCCCTGGCGATCCTGCAACCGAGAACAGCGATCGCATGGCAATTTGAGTCCAAGTCCGTGCTGCGTGCTGGCTTCGGCGTTTTCAGTGACATTTTGCCCGGCAGCATCGCCGATGTGGTCGGTGTCAATCCACCCTACGTCAAATCTTTCCAGGGTGGCCTTCTTGGCACTGTCGGCGGTACAGCGATTGCGCCGGGAGTTCCTAACAGTGCGATTGACGCAACCGTGGCCGCAAATAAGACCTTCAGCTTGGGATTTCCGCAGGGCCAGCTTTCCTGCGCGTCTGAACAAGCGAATCCCACAACTTGTCTTCCCCCAGTCGCCATCACGGCGGTACCGGATGGAAAACTTCATGCGCCTTACTTCATGGAGTGGAGTCTTAGTTTGGAACATGAATTGGGAACCACGGGAAGCATCCACGCACAATACGTCGGCACCCGTGCTGTAGATCAGCCGTATCTGACGCAGGTGAACGGTTATCAAACGGTCTGTGAGGGGTGCTTCGCGCCGTTTCCCTATGCGCAGTCTACGGATCCTCGATTCGGAGCCGTGACGCAGTTTTCCACCGGTGCGAACAGTCACTACAATGGCCTCCAATTGTCCGCCATGAAGCGTGTTGGTCACGGCCTAATGGGACAAATCAACTACACCTGGAGCCGTTGTATGGACACCGTCTCTAACGGCGGATTCCTACAGTTCTCGGCAGGAGGAATCCTGTCCCCCCTCCCCGGAGACTTAGCTCGCGACTACGGTCCCTGCGACTACGACATTCGGCACAATCTCAATGCTCAATATGTCTATCAATTTCCGGTCAAGGTCCAAAATCGTCTTCTTGGCTATGCGCTGAACGGCTGGCAGGTGTCGGGAACCGTGTTTTGGCATAGTGGGATTCCGTTCTCCGTCCTGAGCACGCCCTATTCCGCAAATGGAGATGGGATCGTGAACGGTAGTGGGTCGCAATTCGCAAGCGTTGTTCCCGGCGTTCCGCTTTACGAACACAATCCCATTCCAGGTGTCACACAACCAGGCACGGTTCAGTGGCTCAATCCCGATGCTTTCGTCTCTACTGTGGACCCGAGTACTGGGGCGTGCTTTGCTGGCAACAGCCCAAAGAACTGTCAATTCGGGAACCTCGGTCGCAACGCGCTGCGCGGCCCCAATTTCACGTGGAATGACTTCTACCTATCCAAACTGTTTTCCTTAACTGAGCAGTTAAAGCTCAGGTTTGACGTCCAGTTCTTCAACGTATTCAACCATCCGAATTTTGGCCTTCCGAGCATGGTGCTGGCTGGCATTCCGGGGAAGCCTACTACGCAGACTGGGTTTGGTGCGCTTACTTACACGACTTCGCCGCCGACTGGCTTACTCGGCGTTGGTTTGGGCGGTGATAGCACACCCCGCATGATCGCGTTTCAATTGCGCCTGGAGTTCTGAAATTGTGATCGCCAAATGATTGCGCGCACTGAGCACCCTTGACCCAGCGGTCGCATCTGAAGTTGGCGACGATAAAAGGTCCTCGGACACCATCGGCTCTGAGAAGTAAAATACGAGATCAAATGTCTATCGCAGCAGTACGTCCGGCTCCAGATTTACTTCGTCGTGTTGTCCGCTGCAGATGCTAACAATTGTCTGGATGTGCATAGAAGCCGTCGTGGCGCTTGTTGCCGCTTGGACGGCGAGAAGCCCCGCTCCTCTAGGATTCGGCGGCGACAGCGCCATTGAACTATTCTCGGCGATCATTGTCCTTTGGCGATTTCGTTCCAAACCCGATTTTGCGATGGCCGAAAAGTTGGCTGCTCGGGTGGCCGGAGGTTTGCTCTTCTTTGTAGCCGCCTTCGTCATCGTCAGCTCTGGATTGTCTCTCCTAGGATATCGCGAACCCCAACCTAGCTTCGCCGGGATCACCCTGTTGATAGTAGCAGCCATCGGTATGCTGTGGCTGGCACGTCAGAAACGGAAGCTGGCAACTCAAGTTGCGAGTGCGTCATTGAAAGCAGATGCAACCGAATCCGCTCTTTGTGGCTACTTGTCACTGATCGCTTTGGCAGGACTGTCGGCAAACCTGATCTTTCACGCGCCGTGGGCAGACCCGATCGCGGCCTTGGCCCTCGTGCCGCTCATCGCGTGGGAAGGATGGGAAGCCATCCACGCTTCGCGACACTGCTGTAACTGATCCTCGATTCGAGCCGCGACGCGATAACTCCCGGATGGTCGGCAACTCGGAAACTATTCCAGCGCCGTGCAACTCCTCAGCTGGCGGCGGCGCTCACCGCGCGTGGGGCCGCTACCTGAGCGAATAGATTCGGGACGGCCTACCTTTGCGGTGTTGGTTTGTGTGCGGCATTCGCCTCAAACGGACACCTTGCTATCCCGCAGAATCCAAAGCACTTAATTTAATCTTTGACATAGGGTACCAATACGCTATAATGGTTTGGTTAAGTCGGCTCGGTCCTTCTGTACCTGCCCAATGCTCGCCCGCCAAGTGGTCCTTCTAACCCGTTCAATATCTTTGCGCCCCGTTTTTTCACGTTCTTGCAAACAGATCGCCCACGAAAGTTCTCAAACTCCGTTCTTTGTTTTCAAGCGGTTACGCACTCTTCCAAGTTCCGTATCCTCTAAGCCCTTTGTTTGCCACTCTTACGAAAACTGCCGGGTGTGTACCAACAATTCCCATTCCGGGACGAGTTCACCTCGAACTAGGCCGATGGTTTACTCGTCACAATGCTTAAGTTCTTTTTTTTTATACTCTTCCGGACTCTTTTTCCGTCTGCTTACACTACAGCCCAAAACAACCCATTTGAAATCAAATGGTTCCGCACTCTTTGCCGTTGCAACAGGGGTGGGTGGGCACGGAACCTCTCCCCCTCGGAGTATCGCGAAGAGGGAGGAGCCGCCAAGCAGATGTTTGCCACTGACTGTGTTCGGTGCGTCCGTGGCAAACCTTCTTCCACGGGTCGCTGGCCGCTTGTCACTGTCTACGAGTCACGAGTCACCGCACCGGCTGTCGTGCCCCACCGCTCGCGGAAGGCAGGGTTTCCTGCTCTCGCTTCAAGGATTTTTCCACCGGTGCCGCTATGATTTCCCGGACGCGTTCGCGCAGCGCCGGCACGTCTTCCTTGGTCAGTCCCTTGGTCTCGATGGTGTCGTGCAGGTGCACCGTAATCTTCGCTGGCCAGAGCATCCAGTGCCCCGTCCGGTGGTGCTGAAAGGAGCCCACAAGACTCACGGGCACGATGGGAATTCCCAGTTGCTGCGCGACGCGAAAGCCGCCGTCCTGAAATTGACCCACTCGTCCGTCGCGCGTCCGCTTGGCTTCCGGAAAAATAATCAGGCTGGTGCCGCCGTTGATGGCGTCCTGCGTGAGCCGCCACATGCGCTTCAAATCCGACGGCCGCCGCACATCTGGAACGGGGACGTTGCCGAAGCGCTTCATCAGCCAGCCGTACGCGGGAATCTTGAAGTGCGATTCCAGTTCCCATCCGCGGACAAACTGCGGGATGGCGCAATAAAGCATAAAGGGATCAAAAAAATTGACGTGGTTGACAAAGAAAAAGCATGTCCGGCTGGCGTCGAACCCGGCGGAACGGATGGCTCCCACTCGCGCGCCCGACAAAAAAACGATACGTCTGCAGAGGCCGCGCTGGAGCCAATCGTGTTTGCGGGCATCGAGAAAAATCCCCAGAAACACCAGCACCGGGGCAACGATGAAAAAATGCAGCCCGCTGAAGATCCAAAGAATGGCGCTGCGGACCGCAAGCCATGCCTTCTTCATAGGAAGACATCCACGGCGGCGGGAACAACCTCGAGCCGACGACATTCCAGCGTCGCGACTTCTCCATCAATCATGATGTCCACCGGCCCGGCTGCTTTGAATTCGACGCGGCGCACCGCGCGGCGCGAAGCGAGCGGATGTTCGATATGAGAGCCGTCGTAAAGACGCGGCAATGTGCGGAGCAACCCCAGTCGGCCGATCGGGCCCCAGCGCACAAACTCAATGAGCCCGTCGGTAGGATCGGCGTGCGGCGCAATCAGCATTGTGCCGCCAGTGTACTTGCTGTTGTTAAACGTCAGGAAGAGAGAGCGCCGCTCGTCCCACTCCGCATCGTCATCGCAGCGCAAGGCCAAAGAGCGCCGGCGCAACTGCACCACACGCACGAAAACACCCAGCAAATAACCGAAATCGCCAAGCGGCTTGAACATGCGATTGGTCAGTGCAGCAACATCAGCCGTGAAGCCAACGCTCAGAAGATTGAAGGAGTAGACTTCGCCGGTAGCGTGCGTCAGGCGCAAAAGGTCGACACTCCGAGTGCGGCCTTCGAGAAGCGCCTGCATCGAAGCCGCCGCGCCCTCTCTTGTAAAATCGCGCAAGAAGGAATTGCCGGTGCCGAGCGGAAGGAAACCCAGTGCGATCCGTTGAACCGCAGTGCGTCCCGCAAAAACTCCGTTAAGGATTTCGTGAGCGGTGCCGTCACCACCGACGGCAAGAAAGCGTCGGTAGCCCTGATCGTAGGCCTCGCGGGCAAGTTGCACCGCGTGTCCCGGACACGTCGACGCGATGATGTCGACCTTCAATCCTTTCTCGCGCAAACGCGCAAGAGCCGGCCCGGCGAGTTTCGCGGAGCGCCCGCCGCCGGCGGCGGGGTTGACGATGGCGAAGAAACGATCCATTGGAAGCAGGCACGAACCCGAAATTCTAACTTCCGATCCGCGCAATCATTTCTATACGCGCCTCACAAAGGCAGGACTGCGGCGGCGCTGTCCAGCTTCGCGAGTCGTTCTGCCAGAACGTTGCGTTTGATCTTTAGAGAAGCCGTCCGGGGAAAGTCCTCGTCCAGCAGAACAACCCCGTGGATACGCTTGTAGTTTAGCAGGCGATTGTTGCGCGCGTTGATGTCCAGCCGGAGTTCTTCGCTGTACTGCTCACCCGGCTCGAGATGGATCGCCAGCACAAGCTTTTCGCCAACCATCGAACGATTCGGCCAGATGTAGTTAGCGGCGAAAACGCAAAATTCCTTTACAGAAAGGCTCTCGAAAACTGCTTCGATGTCCTCGGGATAAATATTCTTTCCTTCCTCGGTGACGATCATGTTTTTCTTGCGGCCCGTGAGCTGCAAGTGGCCCGCGTCGTCGAAACGGCCGAGATCGCCGGTCAGGAGCCACCCATCGACGATGGTTTCCGCCGTGAGTTCAGGCTCATTCAAGTAGCCCGCCATCACGGTTTTGCTGCGAACAGAAACTTCGCCAACGCCGTCGGAGGCCGGATTCACAATGCGCACTTCCATCCCCGGCAGCGGCTTGCCAACGGTGTCCGCGCGGAAAGGTTTCAAATCATTGACCGTAATCGCCGTGACAGCTTCCGTGAGTCCGTATCCGTTGGCGACGGGAATCCCGAGATCGTAGAAAAATTGCAGCGTCTGCGGTTCGGTGAAGGCCCCGCCGACGATGATGGCGCGGAGTTTTCCGCCAAACCCTTCATGGACTTGTTTGAGCAAGAGGCGGCTGATTCCGAGACGCGGCCGGCGTTTCGTCAGCGCTTTGTTCACGCCAACGAGCGCATTGAAAACTTTCCGTTTGCCCGGTGGCATAGCGTCAAAGCGCCCTTGCAAACCTTTCTGCAAGTTTTTTAAGACGAGAGGGACGAGACTCACATAAGTGATTTTATATTTCGGAAAAGCTTCGCGCACGTATTCGGGACGCAACGTGCGCAAATGCACGACCGTTGCACCGCACGCGAACGGCCCGAAAAACCCGACCATGAAATCGATGGCATGGTTCGTTGGCAAGATACTGAGGTAGCGCACGCCCGGCCAGAACGGATAAAGCGATGTGAGCGCGACGCACTGCTCCAGATAATTTTCGTGCGTCATCATGCAGCCCTTCGAGCGGCCGCCTGTCCCGGAGGAGTAGACGATGCACGCGGTGTCGTCGCGCCGGCGCGGCACGAACACCGGCTCGCCCGCTCCACGAAATTCTTCCCAGCGCTGCGCGCCGGAGAGATCGGCGTTTGCCGGTGCTTCCGTGACCAGCACGGTTCGAACGTTTGCCGCGGCGGCGCGGCCAGCCGAGGCGCCGAGTTGCCGCCAGATTGGATGTTCCGTGATGAGCACGGTAGCGTTCGAATGCTTGAGCAGTTGCCATTGCTCGTCCGGGGTCAGTTTGTAATCGAGCGGAACGAGAACGCCGCCGGCGAAAAAAATCGCGTACGCGGAGATCAGCCACTTCGACTGATTCGTCATGATGATGCTGGCGCGAGCGCTGCGGGAGAAACTACCGTCCTGCAAAGCTTTGGCCAGCGGATGCGCGCGTTGTTTGAAATCGTCGTAGGTCAGCCGTTCCTTCTCGCGCTCGCGATCCGTTTCGATCAAACACACTTCATTCGAATACTGATCCAGCGCATCCCGCAGCGCTTCGCCGATGGATTGATATTGGGATAGGTCCAGCATTACAGGCGGGACTGAATCCGTTCAGCAAGAGTCTTGAAATCGCTCACGCCTTGAACCTCGTAATCGGGCAGCTCGATGCCGAAATGATTTTCGAGACGCGAGAGCATTTCCAGCGTCTGCAGGCTATCGATGCCCAGCTTCTTGAAAAAATCGTCTCCCGGCGCGAGTGATCCCGCGGGAAGCT
>WNFB01013649.1_pt1 | contig 10720 bp, 8 predicted proteins | sample 5400501 | NCBI WGS metagenome assembly WNFB01 (sample SAMN13153341, study PRJNA577476) | soil metagenome | isolation source: 200 cm saprolite under Douglas fir tree site 2 hole 1 | place: USA:California | collected 2015-04-18 | reverse complement strand
CAGTCGGCTGTGCCAGCCCAACCGTTAACATGCTGTCCAAAACTCCAATCCTGCGGACTGAAATATCCTCCCGCTCCCAGCGTCATCGACTGACCAAAGACGCGCTGGCGAATCGCTGTTCGAAAGGCATATGCTGGCTGGCCTGTTCTTTCTCCAGCTTGCGGAATGCGTTGTGCCTGTAAAAAGGGTGGCTCATCGACCAGATTATCCAGGATGCCGGCCTGCAAAGTCACATTAGAATCATCTCCAAAGTCGAAGCGATGTTCCACGCGCAGTTGAGGAATCCAACCCCAAAGATCGCCCATGTATGCAAAAGCCGGCACCGAGAGCGATGCAAATGATGTAGGAGAAAGTGGAGAAAAGAAAACGTTATCCTGCCCCGCAACGATGGAAGTGCGAAGCCAGTCCAGACGAAGCGTCGCGGTGCGCAAACGCACCAGGCCCGCTGTGACTCCATTAACGTTTTGCGGAAATCCGCCGGAGAAATCCAACTGAACATCACCTCTGGTGCGTGCGCCCGCCAGTTGCGGTCCGAAGATTTCCAATCCGAGTTCCGACTGTCGTAGAGTTGCGCCGAAACTTCTTTGCGACCCTCCCAGGGCAAGTGTCGGAAAATCCTGGTTGTCGACATCCCCACGATTATTGAATAGATTAAACAGCACGATCCCGGAGAGTCGTACGCGGTACTTCGATGCGCTCTCGATCTTAGTTTGGTGCTGCTCGTCGACCTTGCCATTCAATAGTTGTGTTTCCTCTTCGACCTTGGAAATGCGCTCTTCCAGGCCGGGCGCGGAACTAGTTGTTTGGGAAGCAACTCCTGCATCCTGAGGAGACGCTTCCCCCGTATGTGTAGCGGCAGGGGAATTTGAGGCCAGGCTGCCGGTAGCATCGAGACGCTTCTGTGTTGCCCGCAATTCTTCCCGAAGTGCGGCTGTTTCCATTCGATACTGGGCGGCTTCCGATCGAATTTCACTCACTGCTTCGCGCAACTGACGGACTTGCTCCTGAAGATCCCGGACTGATGATGAAACTGGGTTAGTGGATGGGTTGGCTGGAGTCTTTTCAGCCGTCTGCGTCCAGGCAACGCAATTCAAAAAGCAGCTCAAAAATATGAGCATTCTCCATATGGAGAAATGGGAGAGCTCCCGTTGAAGCAATCTAGTCCGGTGTAGCACAGTTGCCTCCTTTGAGCGAAGCTTGAATGATCGACACTGCGGTGCGGTGGCACGAAAAGACTTTACGTCCACAACCGAAGTTGGAGAATCTTACTCGGCTTCTGCCGGGTTCGCGCGACTTAAAGGTGGGGCTCCAACCGTTTTCGCCGCTCCATCAGAATGATCTGCCGCAGACGTTAGCGGGAGAACTAACTTAAAAACGGTTCCTTCTCCCGACGTTTTTTCCACGGTAACGTCGCCTCCGTGATCCTGGACAATTTTCTGTACCACCGTCAATCCCAGGCCGGTACCGTTCTCCTTGCCATAGCTCACAAATGGTTGAAACAGGCGGTCCCGAATGGGTTCTGGTATCCCGCGGCCGCTGTCAGCAACGCGTATTTCTACCCCACCGGGAAATGCCGCCGTCTTAACCTCGATCTTTCCCGAATTCCTGGCAACCGCTTCGCAGGCGTTTAGCAGCAGGTTGTAAATAACGCGTTCCAACTTCCTGCCGTCGAACCATCCCATCATATGGGCGTGGTGCAACACTGCAATGTGTACCTGGTGGAACTCCGGATGAGCTCGGATAGCCTGCACCGCATGATCAATAGTATCTTCGACGTTGCCGTACGAGGGCCGCAGTGACTCCCGTGTTCTGGAGAATTCCAGTAGAGAATCAATGAGGTCTGTCATTTGATTCACCGCAACGCGAACTTCCTGATAAAGCTCTTCTCGTTGGTCCCGTGATAATTCGCTCTCGCAAAGAAATTCAGCATTCGCAACAATCGCAGCCAACGAGTGACGCAGATCATGGGAAATGGAGCTCGCCATACGACCTATGGTTGCCAGACGCTCAGCCTCCAGTAGTTCCCTTTGGGTCTTGAGCAGATTGTTTCGCATCCGGTCAAAGGCTTCTGTAACTTCCGCGACTTCGTCTCCCCCATGGGCCGTCAGCCGATAACTGAAGTCTCCTCTTCCCAACGCTCGAACTCCTCGAACCAGATCCTGTAACGGACGAGTGAAGGTGTGGGAAATCAGAAACACCAGCGCACTTCCCCCCATGATCGCAACAATTCCTAGCAATAAAAGGAGCCGGTTCAAGCTATCCAAAAAGGCAGTCGCTTGATCGTAGGACTTGAGAACATTGAGACGAATGGCCGGCGTTTTTTCTGGAGTCAGATCCAGAGATGTCGCCAGAAATTGCTCAGTGCCAAGCTGCACTTTCGCCGGCCCGGGACCGTTGGCTACCGCAAGTGTTGCTGGTTGATGGGCCAGTTCCGACTCCTTTGATGGAGGTAAAGTAGTTCGGACAATAGTGTCCCCATAGTAGAAGGCCACCTGACTGGCTGAAATACGGCTCACTTCCGCTGCAAGACGATCGTCAATCTCATATCCGACCGCAAGGAACCCGAGTAACCGATTGGCAGATGCCGGGCCAAAGTAAATAGGCTTGACGAAAACTTCATAGAGGTGCTGCCCACCGAACCACCACTGGCCAGAACCCTCCTGAGCCGAAGTATCTCGAATGAATTGTTGTGCGAGATCACGAGTTAGGCCGGGGGTTGTCGTATGCAGAGCAACCAGTCTTCCCTCCCGGTCCGCGAGCGCGAACAAATCGCTGCCTTCGAGCCGCCACAGGCTGGCAGAGGCATCCTGGATTGTGGCTTCGTGCCGGGTCGTCATCAGGGCGCGCAGATTTGGCAGGTCGGCCAGCAATTCCGCGGAGCGGGCGAGTGTGTTTTCGCGCTGATTCTGGAAAATCTGGAAGGCGTTCACCGAATTGCGCAAGCCGGCAAAGATTTCATTTCGAACTTGTTTTTGAACGCTGTGGCGTACCAGGAGCAGCGTCGTGCAAGTGAGCCCGAAGGAAATCAGCAGCATGGAGAGTAGGAATTTGGTGCGTAATCGCAGACGAGCCACGCCTCACCACCTCCCTGCAAAGCCATAGCCGTGCAGCACAGCCCAAGCCTGCAAGTCAGCGCACAAATTTGTATCCTACTCCATGAACTGTCCGGAAATGTACTGGGTTGGTTGGTTCTTTCTCCAACTTCTGCCGGAGTTTAAGAATGTGGTTATCGACGGTTCGCGTGGACGGGTAATTCTGATATCCCCAGACCTCTCTTAAGAGTTCATCGCGAGAGATAACACGCTCTGCGTTCTGCACCAGAAATTTCAGGGTATTAAACTCTCGAGCCGTAAATTCAATGGGGTCCCCTTCGCGCACCACTTCCATCCTTGTGAAATTTATGGATATTCCATCGAATGTAACCACTTCACCGGGTTCGGTTCTACCTGAGCGCCGGATCGCCGCTCGTACTCGTGCCAAAAGCTCTCTGGGACTAAACGGTTTCGTCACGTAGTCGTCTGCACCGAGTTCTAGAAGCAGCACCTTATCTGTGACATCGCTGGCAGCACTCAGAATAATAATCGGTAACCCGGGAACCTGCTGTTTGATCTCGCGACAAACGTCCCGGCCCGACATGGCCGGCAACCGCAGGTCGAGAACAATGGCCGATGGTGAGGCCGCACGGAATGCCTCCAACGCCGACTTGCCATCTGCCTTTATTTCGACCGCGAAGCCGTCCGATTCGAACAAGCGTTTCAGGGCCTTTTGAACCGGACGGTCATCTTCTACCACGAGGATTCTTTCCATGGTAATGATCCTGGAGGAAGCAAGTAACGGACCAATGCACTCAAGCTTACTACCACTTCATCAATATTGAAGAAAGCAGCGGGATCTTGACAATCTTTTTACATCTTGGCGACAAGGTTGATACAAATTGCGCGACTCTCCCTCCCTTCTTGTAATACTTTCTCGTCGCGGGATGGCCACAAAGGCTGCTGCGGGAGCGGCATCTCGGGATCACGCGGCGTACCCCCTGTACAATTGAGCGGAAAACCATGAGGATCGAGCGAGACTCAGAATGAGCCTTAATCCGACTCTGGCAAAGAGCGCAATCGTGGCCGCCCTGGGTGGTCTGCTGTTCGGCTTCGACACCGCTGTAATTTCTGGCACTACAAGGGACTCTCACAAACACCTATTTGCTCTCACCGACGATGTTGGGAGTGACCGTTTCCAGCGCACTTTGGGGAACGGTTCTGGGTTCGATGCTGGCGGGAATTCCAGGTGAGCGGTTTGGGCGACGCGACAGTCTGCGGGTTATGGCCATTCTCTATCTGGTTTCTGGGCTTGGCTGCGCGGCCGCGTGGAATTGGCCTTCCCTGGTGGCCTTCCGCTTTATTGGCGGACTCGGAATCGGAGGCTCATCCGTTCTTGGCCCCATGTATATTGCCGAGATCGCTCCCGCGAAATTGCGCGGACGTCTCGTTGGACTCTTCCAGTTCAACATAGTGTTCGGCATCCTGCTGGCATACTTTTCCAACTACTTGATTAGCCTTCAGGGCTTTGGAAAGTCAGAGTGGCGATTGGAATTGGGTGTCACAACCATTCCCGCTGCATTGTTTTTCGTTATGTTATTCAGAATCCCTCGCAGTCCACGCTGGTTGGTGGAGAAGGGGCGAGTTCCAGAGGCCAGAACCGTGTTGCAAATGATCGGAGAGAAAAACTTTGAACAAGAACTCCAGGAAATCGTAGCGTCCATTGATGTAGAAAGAAAACAGGCAGCAGAGAAGTTGTTTTCGCGGCGGTACCTGTTCCCGATTTTTCTGGCCGTTAGTGTCGCAATGTTCAACCAACTCTCCGGCATCAATGCAATCCTCTATTACTTGAACGATATCTTTATCCACGCCGGTTTCAGCAAGATCTCCGGCAACCTGCAGGCAGTGGCAATCGGCGGCACGAACTTGATTTTTACCGTTGTAGCCATGTCGGTGATTGATAAGATCGGGCGTAAGACTCTGCTTCTGGTCGGCTCTGTTGGGACTGCGGCATGTCTCGCTGGAGTAGCCGCAATTTTCTTTAGTGGCCAGCATCAAGGTCGCCTCCTTTGGCTCCTCATTGGTTACATCGCATTTTTCGCCTTTTCCCAAGGCGCCGTCATCTGGGTGTACCTTAGTGAAGTTTTCCCGACCACCGTGCGAGCCAAGGGACAGAGCTTAGGCACTTTCACTCACTGGATCATGAATGCTCTTATCTCTGGAACGTTCCCTCTCATGGCAGCTTCTTCCGGCGGCTACCCCTTCGTTTTTTTCTCTCTCATGATGGTGTTGCAATTCTTCGTTGTGCTGCTCGTGTACCCAGAAACAAAGGGAGTGTCTTTGGAAGATATGCAGAAAAAATTGGGGATCAGTGACGCTCTTCCTGGTTGAGTCATCTTGTTCTATTTTGCGATCCGGATCTGACTCCATTATGCATTTGCTTGGATTGGAACGCGCTTAATGCTTGGTAGTCGCGGATAATGAATCAATTCTCCACAAGAGATGGGGTTGTGGTTGGTGTAGACATTGGCGGCACGAAAATTGCCGCAGGCCTGGTAAATCATGACGGAGAAATAATCAGTCGAACCCGGGTCCCAATGGTGGCAAACGGAGAAGCTGCGATAGGCCTCTCCGCAGTGATCTCCGCGATCGATTCGCTTTCCAGCACAGCGACGCCCGAACCGAAAATCCGACCACTGATTCGCGCCATTGGCATCTGCTCGCCTGGCCCGCTGGATCCGATCACTGGCGTTGTGATCAATCCTCCTAACCTCCCATGCTGGCGTAATTTTCCCTTAGCCGCTGAAATCGCGAGGGTCTATCGTCTGCCCGTGAAAGTGGATAACGATGCCAACGCGGCCGCACTGGCTGAGGCGCGGTGGGGCGCTGGACGCGGATATCGGAATGTCTTTTACGCCGCCATCGGTACCGGAATCGGCACCGGAATTGTGTTCGATGGCCGCATACACCACGGCCGAACCGTTGCCGCTGCAGAAGGCGGACATCTCAGCATTGATTATCGCGGTCCCATCTGCGGATGCGGTAAACCGGGCTGCATCGAAGTTTTCGCATCTGGCCCTGCGATCGCGAAGAGCGCCCATACCAAGTTGGCCGCCGATCATACCCGGCGGTCGACCATTCTTGAATTGGCTAATGGTTCGGTCGATGTAACCAGCGAAATGGTCGGTAAAGCCCACGTCGGAGGTGATCCGCTCGCTACGGAAGTGTTGCAGGAGACGGTCGGATTCTTGGCACTTTGGCTGGGAAACATTGTGGACCTGCTTGAGCCCGACGTGGTGATCATTGGTGGCGGGGTAGCTTCTATGCTCACTCCCTTTTTCGACGAACTCCGAAATCGGCTTCCGAGTTGTAGTGTCAATTCACGTTGCCAGGAGATACCAATTGTAGTGGCGCACTATGGCGCGGATGCGGGTATCGCAGGCGGGGCAGCGCTATGCGCACAAGCGTTTGCCAAGTCCTGATCGCATTGAGATTCCTCAACTGTGCGCAGAACTGGCCGACTTACTTTTAAGGAATTTCCTGAGTCGTGGCGCCTTGGCAAGAATGTTAGTCTGACCGGTCCCGAAGGAGAGGGTGATGCGACTCCATGCTCAGCAGTGCCGGCTTCGTTACGCTTATTTGTTGTTCCTTTCCACGTTGATCGCGTCGTCACTGATAGTGCCTGCCCAATCCCCAGCGCAAGGGCGGCGAGAACTACCCCAGAGAGTTCCTCCCAAGCGCTCATCCCAGATACAGGACGGATTTGGCATCAACTCCGACCTGCCGCGTGATCCGTATCTGCCATGGAATCGCTGGTGGTGGACCCGCATGTTCGATGCGGGGTTCAAATGGATTCGCATTGGTCAATACGAAAACAGTTCGGATCGCACCAGTTGGGACTGGATCGAACAGAAGCGTGGGGTTTACGCAGCTTCGCCGGAATTGGAGGACTATGTTGATTCGCTAGTGGACAATGGCATGAACATCCAGGTTCAACTGATGTACGGAAACGCGATGTATACCTCGCCTGGCGGCAAGCTGCCAGATGCGAGTGTTCCTGAGCCAGGATCTTTCCACAACGACGACCGCAGCTTGTATTCCGTGTTCTGGCCGCCCAATACGCCGGAACAGATTGCCGCGTTCGACCGCTACGCCGCCTGGATGGTGAATCATTTCCGTGACCGCATCCACTATTGGGCGTTGTGGAATGAACAGGACATTGGATACTGGAATCCATGGGGCAATGCCGAGAAATACGGGAGACTCCTTGCCTCTTTTGTCCCCACCGTGCACCAGGCGGACCCACAAGAGCCGGAATAGATGTGTACGCCTATCACACGTATCCGGGATACGGTCAGAACGTCAATCCAGAGGCTATGGATTACGGCGCCTATGGCAACGAATCGCCGCAGGCCCTGCGTGAATTAGTCAATCACTACCCCGGAATCAAAGCGGACTTACCTTTCTTCGACGATGAATTCAATTCCATTCCCTCCTGGACAGGTTCAGATGAATCGGTGCAGTCGAAATACCTGCCTCGCGGCCTGGTGTATAACCTGGTCACGGGCGTCAAGACCTTTGTGTGGCTCCTCACCGCGGGAACAGACGGTAACGAGTACGATGATTTTGGGATAATTCATGGCCTAACCAATCACGACACTGATTTCACACCCCGGCCCGTGTTCTACGCTCTGCAAAATACGAATGCACTCTTTGCCGATACCAAGTTCGATTCTTCAATCGAAGTCACCAGTCCCGATCTTCCCACATTGCGCCGCCAGACCGGTTTTCCCTTTATGAGATATGGTTTCCGCTCGAAAAATGGCAAGGCAATTGTCGCCTACTGGCTGGCAGCGCACAGTCTCGCAGGAAATTCTTTCTTACCGCTCTATGCAGATTTATCGCTCAAGAACACCCGGATAATACATCCCGTCCTGATCGATGTCGTTAGTGGAGAAATCAAGCCTCTTGTTTGGAAGCAAGGGACATCGGATACGCTGGAAGCTTTGCCGATAAGACCTCATGCGCCTCTGGCGCACCACCAAGCATGAAAATAGGGTTCAGCGGGCTAGCTACGTAGAAACGGGTCAGTCTGTGATACAAGCATCCGTGGTTGGCGATTGCTTGAAGGTCGATAGTCTATGTGATGACACAGATCCCGTCGATAAGACTGACCCGCGCCGGTAAAGGTACCACCGTTTGTCGCACCCGCAAAAACGGGAAGGACGCATGACAGTGTCTGCACCAGACCTGCGGCGCAGCAATCGCCTCCGATGGAGGCGTTATGCAAACTCTGATCGAACGCGGTTGTGGGCTGGACGTACATCAGGCCACCGTAGTGGCCTGCTTGTTGATTGCCCGCAAAGACGGAAAGGTTCAGAAGCAAATGCGAACGTTCGGCACCACGACGCGAGAGCTGGTGGGTCTGCGCGAATGGTTGCTCTCTGAAGGCTGCACCCATGTGGCGATGGAGAGCACGGGAGTGTACTGGAAGCCGATCTACGCCATCCTGGAAGGAGCCTTGGAGATTGTGGTGGCGAACGCGCAACACATCAAGAAGGTGCCAGGGCGTAAGACCGATGTGAAGGATGCGGAATGGATCGCGGACTTGCTCTGCCACGGGCTACTTCGTTCCAGTTTCGTTCCGCCTAAGCCCATCCGCGAACTCCGCGACTTGATGCGCTATCGTCGTAAGTTGGTGGAAAGTCAGGCGGCGGAGCGCAACCGTCTGCTGAAAGTACTGGAGACCGCCAACATCAAGTTGGCAAACGTGGCCACGGACGTGTTCGGAATGTCCGGCCGACTGATGCTGCGAGCTCTGATCCAAGGAAAAGCGACCCCACAAGAAATGGCCGAGCTGGCCAAAGGACTTCTACGCAAGAAGATTCCCGAACTGCAACTGGCTCTGGAAGGCAAACTGGAAGAGCACCATCGTTTCCTGTTGGAGCTTCAGCTGCAACGACTCGAAGCGGCGGAAAGAGACCTGGCGGTTCTAGAACAACGCATCCGGCAGATGCTCGAACCCTATGCGGCGCAGCTGGCCTTATTGGACGAGATACCCGGTGTGGATTGGACTCTGGCCGCGGTGATCATCGCTGAGTTGGGCGTGGACATGAGCGTGTTCGGAAGCGTTTCGCAGTTGGCTTCTTGGGCAGGAGTTTGCCCCGGTAACAACGAATCCGCCGGCAAGCGCAAGAGCAGCCGCATCCCCAGTGGCAATGTGTATCTGAAGAGCGGACTGGTGGAAGCCGCCAACGCAGCGGCCCGAGCCAAAGGCACTTACCTGAGAGATAAGTTTTTCCGACTCAAGGCGCGGCGCGGGTACAAGCGGGCCGTGGTGGCGATCGCCCACAAGATCTTGGTCGCGATCTATCACATGCTTTCCCAGCAAGTCTCCTACAACGACTTGGGAGATCTTTACCTAGACAAGCTCAACAAGAACCACCTCACGCGAAACCTGGTGCATCGGCTGGAACGTTTGGGCTACGCGGTCACACTGACCCTCCAACAACAAGCAGCATAGGCGGAGATAATTTTCATGACAGAGACAGCGTCATGGCGATTGCCGACGATACCTACTTCGACTGGCCAGTGCTTCCCGAAGCGCCAAGCTCTCTCAATATTGATGTTGCGGGCCGTGGCGCCAGACTTACGTGGCAGCTCCACGGTGGAAATCCAACTGGCATGGTGGTCGAGCGCCGGAATGAGGACAATCCTGGCCGACCAGGAAAATGGGAAACAGTTGCAACCCTGGGGTTGATTACTTCATACAATGACGTTCGCGATGGGAAGGGCCACCACGTCGCCTACCGAGTAAGGGCTGTCAACCCTGACGGCAAATCCGCATATTCCAATATCGCGCGCCTGCAACCACACTTGTGATTCTATTGGCCAGCGCACGACTTTCCCCCCAGCCGATTGGCGACGCCTGGTGCAGGCAATTGTGCAACTCTTTGCTTCAAAAATGCATGATTTTGCGCCACAGCTTATTAACTTACCGCTCGTAGGCAGCTTACACAGCTCTTGTGGCCGGTCGCCGTTGGCATCAAAACTGCGCTAGTGCCTTACCGGCTACGAATCGCGGTGACTCGTGGTTTCCTCCCCCGCCAAATAGTTCTCCGCGCGCTTCCCCCATTAAGTCTTCATAAGCGCTGGCGGACTAAATCGCTGTCCAGCGAGGGCGTTCGAATGAAACCTTGCGCCTCTTTGTTTGCGCCTGCAAACCTGTTTCTGGCGATTTATTTCGGGATGGTGTGCATTCCAGCTCGGGCCCAGGCTAATGTGCAAGGACAATGGACAACTCTGCCGACGGTAATGCCGATTAATCCAATTCATGTGGTGCTTTTGAATACAGGTAAGGTCCTCGTCGTGTCAGGCTCGGGGAATGATCCAAGCGTCACTAATTATCGAGCCGGGATCTGGGATCCAATCACGGGTTCGACAACCACTTGGCCGATTGGCTGGGACATGTTCTGCAATGGGATGGCAATGTTGCCCGACGGAAGAGCTTTAATTGCCGGCGGCACGCTCCAGTACGATCCCTTTCACGGACAGATGCGTGCTTCAATATTTGATCCCTTCACCAACTCCTTCTCGGACACTCAGTCCATGGCACACGGACGCTGGTATCCCACGCTCACCATGTTGGGCGGCGGCCGCATCATGGCATTCTCTGGCTTAGACGAAAA
>WNFB01006194.1_pt1 | contig 10721 bp, 7 predicted proteins | sample 5400501 | NCBI WGS metagenome assembly WNFB01 (sample SAMN13153341, study PRJNA577476) | soil metagenome | isolation source: 200 cm saprolite under Douglas fir tree site 2 hole 1 | place: USA:California | collected 2015-04-18 | reverse complement strand
CGTCGTCCATCGCGACATCAAGCCCGAGAACGTGATGCTGCACGAGGGCGAGGCGCTGGTGACGGATTTCGGGATCGCCAAGGCGATCAGTGCGGCCGGAGGGGCGAACCTCACCCAGACGGGTGTGGCGGTGGGGACCCCGACGTACATGAGCCCGGAGCAGGCCGCCGGGGACGCCGAGCCGGACGGGCGCAGCGACATCTACAGCCTGGGCTGCATGCTCTACGAGATGCTGGCGGGGGCGCCGCCGTTCACCGGGCCGACGGTGCAGGCCGTGATCACGCGGCGCTTCACTGAGCCGGCGCCCTTGCTGCGGGCGGTGCGGGCCACGGTGCCCGAGGTGGTGGAGCAGGCGGTGGCCCGCGCGCTCGCGCGGGTGCCGGCCGACCGCTTTGCCACCGCCGCGCAGTTCGCGCAGGCACTCGTGGTCCACACCGGCACGACCCCGCCCGGGGTCACGGTCGCCGCCCAGGCGGCGGCACCCGTCTCAAAGTCGATCGCCGTCCTGCCGTTCGCAGATATGAGCCCGCAGCGGGACCAGGAGTACTTCTGCGAGGGGATGGCGGAGGAGATCATCAACGCCCTGGCAAAGATCCAGGCCCTGCGGGTCGCCTCCCGCTCGTCGGCCTTCGCCTTCAAGGGCCAGAACCAGGACATCCGGCGGGTCGGTGAGCAGCTTGGCGTCGCGAGCGTGCTCGAGGGCAGCGTGCGCAAGGCGGGGAACAAGCTCCGGATCACGGCGCAGCTCATCGACGTGGCCGACGGCTACCACGTCTGGTCGGACCGCTACGACCGCGACATGGAGGATGTCTTCGCGATCCAGGATGAGATCGCCCAGAACATCGTGCGGGCGCTCCGGGTCGTGCTGAGCGAGGAGGAGAAGCGCGCCATCGAGCGGGCGCCCACCGCCGACGTGAAGGCGTACGACTACTACCTGCGGGGGCGCCAGTTCTTCCACCAGTGGCGCCGGAAGGGCGTCGAGTTCGCGCGGCGCATGTTCGAGCGCGCAATCGAGATCGACCCGAACTATGCGCTTGCCTGGGCCGGGATCGCCGACTGCTGCTCGTTCATCTACACCTACTGGGATGCTAGTGCCGCGCATCTGGAGCAGGCCGACACGGCGAGCCGGAAAGCGCTCGAGCTCGCCCCGGACCTGGCAGAAGTCCACACGTCGCGCGGCCTGGCGCTGGCGTTCGCCAAGCGATTCGAGGAGGCGGAGCGGGAATTCCAGACCGCGATCGGGCTGAACCCGAAGCTGTTCGAGGCCCACTACTTCTATGCGCGCGCGCGGGTGCAGCAGGGCAAGCTCGCCGAGGCGGTGGACTCGTTCGAGGAGGCGTGCCGGCTGCGGCCTGATGACTACCAGCCCACCTGCTTCCTCGCCATGGCGTATGAAGGACTGGGTCGTAACGCAGACGCCGAGGCTGCATACGGCCGGACCCTCGACCTAGTCGAACGACATCTGGAGCTGAACCCGGACGACTCCCGGGCGCTGAACCTGGGCGCCGTCGCGGCCGCCCACCGGGGCCGGCGCGAGCGCGGGCTCGAGTGGACCCGGCGGGCGCTGGCGCTCGATCCGGAGGATTCGGGGATGCTCTACAACGCCGCCTGCTTCTTCGCCGTGCAGGGCGAGCGGGACGAGGCGCTCGACTGCCTGGAGAAGGCAGTCCAGATGGGGTTCGGGCTGCGGGGGTGGATCGAGAACGACGCCGACCTCGTTTCGCTCCGCGGCGATCCCCGGTTCCAGGCGCTCCTCAAGGGCATGTGACCCATCGCTACCCGTGCGGTCTCGCATAAGGCGCGAGGCCGGGCTCTCCGGATCCCTGAACGCGAGGGTCTTAAGTCTGATGATCCCCAAGGATGCCGCGGCACCGACCGGCGACCGGTTCGGGGCGTCGCGGTGGGCCTCCCCCCGTACTCCCAGCAGCGCCGGCCGACTCAACTGCGATCTCGCCCGCACTGCGTGGTCGGTTTGGGCACGCTCGAAGGGCGCGGATATGCAGCATGGAGGGCGTGCAATAGGACGTTGATTTCAGCGCCCCGGTCTCCTGCTGAGCTGGCCCCGGTCCACCTTCCCCAGGTGCGTGGTTGGGAGGGAATCGACGAAGATCACCTCGCGCGGATGCTTGTACGGTTCTAACCGATCGCGCACAAAGGCCTTGAGTTCCTCCGCCAGGCCGTCGCGGTGCTCGCGAGAGACGACGTAGGCGTACGGCTTGACCAGCCCGTTGGCGTCGGCCACGCCCACCACCGCCACCTGCGATACCGCCGGGTGGAGCAGCAGGCAGCCTTCCACCTCGGTGGCGGAGAGCCATTTACCCGACACCTTGAGCAGCTCGTCGGCTCGGCCGCCGTAGGTGTAGTACCCGTCGGCGTCACGCCGGACCAGGTCTCCCGAAACCACCCACTCACCCCGGAAGCAGGTCTGGCTTTGCTCCAGCTGCTGCCAGTAGCCCAGGGCCCGCGACCCGCCCCGTACCCAGAGGTGCCCGATGGTCCCGTCCGGCACCTCCCGACCCTGCTCGTCCGCCACCTTGATCTCGAAGCCGGGCACCACCTCGCCCAGCGTCCCATGGCGAACCCGGCCCACTCGATTGGAAATGAAGATGTGCCACATCTCCGCGGTGCCCAGGCCGTCGAGGAGCGGAACCCCGAAGCTCCGGTCCCACTTGGCGTGCAGTTCTTCGGGCAACCCCTCTCCCGCGGAGGTGGCCAGGCGTAATGAAGAGAGGTCCTGGCGGCCGGCCGCTGGATGACTCACCATCTGGTTGATCATGGTGGGCACAGTGATCAGGATGGTCGGCCGGTGCCGCGCGATCCGGCTGAAGATGACTTCCGCAGTGCAGCGGTCATCGAACAGCACGCTGGCGGCGCCGGCGGCGAAGGGAAACAGGAGATTGGAGCCCGTAGCGTAGCCGAAATAGAGTTTGGGCACCGAGAGCGTTACATCGTCCTCGGTGTAGCCGAGGACCTGGCGGGCGTAGCACTGCGCGGTGTTGGCGAACGAGCGATGCGGCTGCATGGCGGCTTTGGGCCGGCCGGTGGTGCCGCCGGAGAAGAGCCAGATGGCGGCGTCGTCACGGTGGGTGGGGAAGTTCCGCCAGGTCTCCGGTGCCGCAGCGAGGCGCGTTTCCCAATCGCTGGCGCCCACCAGCAGCAACGCGGGCGCGTGGGCAGCCCGGCCGGCCCCGGCGCGAAACGTGTCGGCCCGCTCCGCGGCTACCAGCGCCACGGCGGCGCGGCTGTACTCGAAGAAATACTCGATGGCCTCCGGCTTGAGCTCCGGGTTGACCATCACTACGACGGCGCCGATCTTCAGGATGCCAAACAGCGCCCCCACGTAGTCAGGCCCGTCGGGCAGGGCAATGATCACGCGCTGTTCCGGAGCCACTCCCGCCGAACTGAGCACGTTGGCATAGCGGTTGGCCAGTGCCTGAACCTCACGGTAGCTCCACCGTCCGGCATCGGTAAGCAGCGCGGTCCGGTCTCCCCGACCCTCGCGCACCCGGGCATCGAGAAAGAAGTCGGCGATGTTGAGGTGCGCCGGATGTTCGACAGTCATGGCTGAAGTCCCCGGCTGGGAAGAGCGATGAGGACACAATAACGGTGCAGCCGCTTGCCGCAATGACCTGGGAAGAGGCGCGAGACGCCGCCGGCCCGGGATCCGCCGCCATCCTGCCGGTGGGCGCCATCGAGGCCCACGGCCCGCACCTGCCGCTGGAGACCGACGTGATCATCGCCCAGGCGATGGCGCGCTCCGGCGCCGCCCGGCTGTCCGCGCGCGGGTCGAGCGTGGTGGTCCTTCCACCTCTGACCTACACCGCGGCGGCATTTGCCCAGGGTTTTCCCGGCACGCTCTCGCTCCGCCCGGAGACGGTCACGGCAACGGTGCTGGATATCGCCGGCAGCCTGACTCGGCATGGATTCGGAGTCCTGGCCATCGCCAACGCGCATCTCGATCCGGGACACCTCGCCTCGCTGGAGGCGGCCGTGAACGTCATTCGACGCGACCTCGGGCTGGCGGTGGCATTTCCCAACCTCGCCGCCAAGCCGTGGGCCGCCCGCCTGACCGACGAGTTCCGAAGCGGCGCCTGCCACGGCGGCCAGTTCGAGACTTCGATGGTGCTCGCCGAACGCCCGGAGCTGGTGCGCGACGCCACCAGGGCAGCGCTGCCACCCAATCCGACGTCGCTTTCCCGTGCCATCCGGGAAGGCAAGCAGAGCTTCGCCGAGGCGGGCGGCGCCCGGGCCTACTTCGGGTTTCCGGCCCAGGCTACCGCCGAGGAAGGCCGGGCGACCATCGAGGTCCTCGGCTTGATTCTCGACGAAGCGGTCCAGGCCGAGCTCGGCGCCAGGAGCGAGCAGGCGAAATGAATACCCTGGCCGGCCGGGTGGCGGTGGTGACCGGCGCCGGCCGGGGGATTGGAGCTGCCACTGCCCGAGCGCTGGCGGACGCCGGTCTCAGTGTGGTCGTCGCCGCCCGCAATCGAGACCAGATCGAGCGGCAGACCGCCGAGCTGGTGGCGCTGGGCCACGAGGTAAAAGCGGTGGTCTGCGACGTGACCAGCGAAGCGAGCGTGCAGGCCCTCGCTCGCGAGGCCGCCAAGCTGGGACCGGTTGCCGTGCTGGTCAACAACGCCGGAACCGCCGCTTCGATGCCTGTCGTCAGGACCTCGCTCGAAGACTGGAACCGCCTCATCGCGGTCAACGCCACCGGCGCCTTCCTCTGCACCCGGGCCTTTCTTCCCGGGATGCTCGAGCGGCAGTGGGGTCGAGTGGTCAATGTGGCTTCGACGGCGGGGCTCCGAGGCGGTAAGTATCTCGCGGCCTACGCCGCGGCCAAGCATGCACTGATGGGTCTCACCCGGTCGGCGGCGGCGGAGGTGGCCGGCACCGGGGTCACGGTGAATGCAGTGTGCCCGGGCTTTGTCGATACCGAGATGACCGCCGAGACCGTGGCCCGGATCGTGGCCAAGACCGGCCGCACTCCGGAAGAGGCGCTGGCGGCGGCCCTCGCGTCGGAGGGCCAGACTCGGCTGATCTCGGCGGAGGAGGTAGCGGCGGCCGTGGTGTCGCTCTCAGTGGCTGCTCTCACCCACCCCCCTAATGGTGAGGTCCTGGTCCTGGACGGGAGAGACTCGATGAGTGGCCGCTTCGCGATCATCAACCCCGCAGAGCTCGGCGCGCCCCGCGGCTGGAACAATGGGCTGCTCGCTCAGGCTGGGACCAGAACGCTCTTCATCGCGGGGCAGACCGCCCGTGACGCCTCGGGCCAAGTGCCGGCCGCCGACTTCGTGTCCCAGTTCGACCGGGCGCTGGGAAACGTGCTGGCCGTGCTCCGCGAGGCCGGCGGCGAGCCAGGGGACATCGGCCGATTTACCATCTATGTCACCGACATGGCGCAATACCGCACCAGCCTCAACCCGTTGGGCGAGGTGTACCGGCACCGGATGGGGCCTCACTTCCCGGCTATGGCGCTGGTGGAGGTGAAGTCGCTGGTGGATCAGCGGGCAGTGGTGGAGATCGAGGCGACGGCGGTTCTGGGATGAGATGCTCCGGTTCAACTGCGCACCACGGAAGCACGGAATACACGGAAGGGGCACGGAAAAGCAGGATCAGAGGAGGATTCTGCGGATTCCGTGGGGTAGAATGGCAACGTTGAAGTTCATCAGAAGACCAGAGGAGACTCCCTGCAGGCGCATATAGGTCATGAGTTGGGCAGAATGGATCGGGTGGAGTTACCCTCTTCCGATCTGTGTTCCTTTGTACTCGATGGGTAAGGCAACCTGGCTGTGATACGCGATCTTTCGAAGCTCCAGCTCGCGGCAGAGGCAGGTGTGATAGCTGGACTCCAGAAGACCCGGGCCCAGATGACGATGTACCTCGATTGCTGCCCCAATGACCCTTTCACTGATTGGATTGGTGGGATGCTGGATGAGTCCCACGGGCCCCTCCCGGAGAACCGGACGATAGGAGCGCTAGTGGATAATTCAGCATCAAACCCATGCGGATGTTGCTTTTCCACCTCACGTGCGAGTGGTTCGACACTAGCCTTGATGCATCCGTACGGCTTCCGTGCAATTCCGTGTTTCCGTGGTAAGCAGTCCATGGATCGGCCGGTTCACCACGGAATCACGGAGGCTGCACGGAACCGCAGGATCAGCGCGGTATTCTCCAGAGAGCACTCCCGGAGGCGCATGAACTGGCTGAACCTGACCAAGCGAGCGCGGTGATGGCCCTGAACCCGAAGTCGTTCCTTTACAGCATCGACTCGGCGAGCGCCGTCGCGACCATCACCCTGAACCGGCCCGAGCGGCTCAACGCACTCACCTTCGAGGTCTACGCCGAGCTCAGGGACACTTTTCGCGCCCTCGATACCGACTCCGGCGTTCGCGCGGTCATCATCACCGGCAGCGGCCGAGCCTTCTGCAGCGGCGGAGACGTCGAGGACATCATCGGCGCGCTGTTTTCGAGGGATCCCGCGGGGGTGCTCGAGTTCACCCGCCTCTCCGGCGATCTCATTCTTTCCATTCGCCAATGTCGTCGCCCGGTCGTGGCGGCGCTGAACGGAACAGTAGCCGGCGCGGGGGCGGTAATCGCGGCGGCCAGCGACATCCGGATCGCGGCGGAGAATGCCAAGATCGCATTTCTCTTTACGCGGGTGGGCCTGAGCGGTGCCGACATGGGGGCGGCCTGGTTGCTGCCCCGGATCGTTGGGCTGGCGCAGGCGAGCGAGCTCCTCATGCTGGGTGATTTCATCACCGCCGAGCGCGCCGCCCAAATCGGGTTCTACAACCGGGTGATACCGGCCGAGCGATTGATGGCGGAGGCGACCGACTTCGCCGCCCGGCTGGCGCGGGGCCCGTCGGCGGCCCTGGGGGTCACCAAGCAGGCGCTCAACCAGGAGGCCGCGATGGATCTGGCTTCCGCGATCGAGTGGGAGGCCCAAGCCCAAGCCGCGTGCATGCAGAATCCCACCTTTCGTGAGGCCTACGAGGCCTTCCGCGCCAAGCGCGACCCGAAGTTCGAGTAGACCATGGCGGACACGAGACTGATCCGCACCTTTCTCGAACCGCATCACACGCCCCTCGCCGAGCGGGCCAGAGGCTTTGCGATGGGAGAGGTCGCCCCGCGCCCTGAACCGGCCGATGACGCCTCCGCCCGGAGGGAGGCGCGGGCCCTGCTCGGACTGTTCGGTGCAGGCGGCTGGCTCCAGCCGATTCTCGATCTCGATCTCCGCGGGTGCTGCCTGATGCGAGAGGCGCTCAGCGAAGCGTCACCGCTCGCCGACGCGGTGTTTGCCCTGCAGGGGTTGGGCACCACGCCGATTCTGTTGGGCGGATCGCCGGCTCAAAAGGACCATTGGCTCGGGCCGATCGCCCAGGGAAAGGTGATGACCGCCTTCGCGATGACCGAGCCTGAGGCAGGGTCGGACGTGGCCGGCATCGCCACGACCGCACGCCGCGACGGATCGGGGTACGTCCTCGATGGAGCCAAGACCCTGATCTCCAACGCCGGGATCGCCGATCTCTACATTGTTTTCGCCTCCACCGACCGAGCCAAGGGTTCGAAGGGGATCAGTTGCTTTCTGGTGCCGGGCGATGCTCCGGGACTCCGGTTCACAGGCCCTCAGGTGCTGAGCGCCCCGCATCCGTTGGGGGAGATCGCGTTCGACGATTGCCGGGTTCCGCCGGATGCGCTGCTGGGCATCGAGGGACGCGGCTACGGGCTGGGCCTCGCGACGCTTGACCGGTTGCGGCCCACGGTGGCCGCTGCGGCCTGCGGCATGGCCGCCCGGGCGCTCACCGAGTCGCTCGTCCACGTGAAGCGGCGGCACCAGTTCGGCACCCCATTGGCGCAGTTCCAGCTGGTGCAGCAGAAGCTCGCCCGGATGGCCACCGATCTTACGGCCGCCCGGCTCCTGACCTATCGGGCGGCATATGAGAAGGACCAGGGCCAGGAGCGGATCACCAGTGAAGCGGCCATGGCCAAGTCCTTCGCCACCGAGATGGCCCAGCGGGCGGTGGACGACGCGGTGCAGCTCATCGGCGGACGGGGCGTGCTGGCCAGTCACCCGGTAGACCGCCTGTACCGCGCGGTACGGGCGCTCCGGATCTACGAGGGGACGACGGAGATCCAGCAATTGATCATCGCGGGGGACCTGCTGAAATAGACATCGCCAACCGGGCTCCCCGTTCGACCGAGCGGCCGTATGTGCCAGCCCCTCTTGCAAGCAGGATACAGATCATTACGTTGAATGGTACAGATTGGGGGAAATGTGGCGAAGAACAAGGCGACAGCGCGGAAACCCAAAGAGAGGTCCAAGAAGGTGGTCAGATCGCTGGCTCGAGTTCGCAAGAATATGGACATGGATCCTGCCAAGCTCGCTGCGGTGAAGGCGATTCTAGGGGCTCCCACGGAAACTGAGGCTGTGGACCGAGCCTTCGACGAGATCATTCTTGAACACGGGGTCACCACTGGGTTGGAGCAACTTGCCGAATCCGGTGGGCTCCCGAACGTCGATCCTGACGCCTAATGCCGTTCGTCTTCGACACGAACGTTGCAATCAGGGCGGCTCGCGATCGAGGTGAAAGAGGGCGATTCAACTCGTTTATCCGAGCAAAGCGCGGTCAGGTGTGGCTTCACGCGACCGTCTGGCTCGAGCTCCAGGTCGGTGCCCGTCAGGAGAACGAGCGAGCTGCCTTGGACAGCTTCGTAGAGCCCTTCGTTGACACCGACCGGGTACTTGTCCCATCACAGGATGCGTGGCGCCAGGCCGGTCGAGTCCTGGCGCGCCTCGCCGACAACCATGGTGTGGATGTCCGAAGGAGCTCCGTCCATCATGATGCTATTATCGCGGCATCCACGAGGGAGCGCGACTTCACCATGGTCACCAACAACCTGGCTGATTTCCAACTGATTGCTCCGTATCTCAGTAAGCTGACCTTCGTCGCGCCCTATCCCTGAGCGACCTCGAGTCGCTATGTGGCACCCTGATCCCTTTGTCAAATATCCCATCCCGGCGACGCATCCACCCACCGCGGGGGAGGCGGCCCGGTCACTCTGGTTCAGCCCCCTCCGCTCCGGCCGGCTCGAGCTGCGAGAGCGCACCTGGGTCCCGGCCATGGTGCCCTGGCGGGCCACCGACGACGGGTTGGTCACGCCTGAGGTTCTGGCATGGTACGAGCGCTTCGCGCGCGGGCAGCCCGGTGCGCTGGTCGTCGAGGCGACCGGAATCCGCGACGTTCCCAGCGGACCGCTCCTCCGGATCGGGCACGACCGGTTCATCCCCGGCCTGGCCGAGCTGGTGCGCATCGTCCGTCAGGCTAGCGGCGGACGGACTCGGTTGTTCATCCAGATCATCGACTTTCTCCGGATCCGCCGCCGGCCGGAGCCGGAGCGATACTTCCGGGAGTTCCTGGTTCTCACCGACCGGCACCGCGCCCTGTTGCCGGGCACCGACGACGCCGTCCGGGAGGCGCTGGCGCGGTTGCCGCAGGCGGAGTGGCCCGGATTCCTGAGTGAGCGGGAGCTCGAGAGCCTGCAATTCGGCGAGCGGGAGCGGGTCACCGATACCGAACTGCCTCACATTCGCGAGCTGCCACGGGTACTGCCGGGATTATTCGCTGAAGCGGCGGCGCGCGCCGAGCAGGCGGGGTTCGATGGGGTTGAGCTGCACTACGCCCACGCCTACACCATGGCGTCGTTTCTCTCCGCGCTCAACCAGCGGGATGACGGCTACGGCGGACCCCGTGCGAATCGGGTGAAGTTGCCGCTCGAGGTCTACCACGCGGTGCGAGGCGCGGTCAGCACGCGATTCGTGGTAGGCTGCCGGTTCCTGAGCGAGGAATGCATCCCCGGAGGCAACACCGCCGATGACGCGTCCTGGTTCGGGGCCGAGTTTGCGCGGGGCGGGATGGACTACCTCTCGCTCTCTCGCGGGGGCAAGTTCGAGGACGCCAAGCAGCCGCGGGTGGGCTGGGCCCGCTATCCCTACACCGGGCCCAGTGGCTACGAGTGCATGCCGACCGTGCGGTCGGACGAGCGAGGACCGTTCGGGCGCAACCGGGCGGCCACCCGCGCCGTGCGGGAGGCGGTGCGCGCCGCGGGGTGCCGGACGCCGGTCGTCTTGTCCGGGGGCATCTCGACCTTCGAGCAGGCCGAGGAGATGCTCCGCGCTGGCGTGGCGGACATCATCGCGTCGGCCCGGCAGAGCCTGGCGGACCCCGACTGGTTCCGGAAACTCCGGCTGGGCTTGGGGCAAGAGGTGCGGCGCTGTGTCTTCACCAACTACTGTGAGGGCCTGGACCAGGTGCACAAGCCCGTGACCTGCAAGCTCTGGGACCACCTCGAGATCGAAGGGGACCATACGCCGCGTACCGAGGACGGCCGCCGCCGGCTGGTCGCCCCGGCGTGGGAGCCGGCCGCCAGGTGAACGTCGCGATCGTTGGGGCGGGGCCCGCCGGCCTCTATCTCGCCATCCTGCTCAAGCGCGACGACCCGAGCCATCAGGTGACGGTCTACGAGCGGAACCGGGTCGAGGACACATTCGGCTTCGGGGTGGTGTTCTCCGACGAGACCCTGGAGAACGTCGGCGAGGCGGATCCCGAGACCAACCGGGCGATGGGTGCCACGTCCGCGCGCTGGGAGGATATCGAGATCCACTACCGCGGCACGGTCATGCGGTCGACGGGACATCGCTTCTCCGGACTAGAGCGGAA
>WNFB01006193.1_pt1 | contig 10722 bp, 11 predicted proteins | sample 5400501 | NCBI WGS metagenome assembly WNFB01 (sample SAMN13153341, study PRJNA577476) | soil metagenome | isolation source: 200 cm saprolite under Douglas fir tree site 2 hole 1 | place: USA:California | collected 2015-04-18 | reverse complement strand
GGGTTCTGCAATTTGGAATTTCCGCGCACGAAGTTCTCCTGGATTTGGAAGAATCGCCGCCCGAAACGCGGCGTTCGAGCCTCGTGCATACTAAAGTGCATGCGCAGTTCCAAACACGGAGTTTTTCAGCACCCTGCTAGGCGGGGGGATGACTGCGGAGTCGGAACTCGAGGCCGCCCTCGACAACATTTTCAACCATCCCAACGTCGGACCCTTCATCGGAAAAATCCTTATCCAGCACCTGGTAACCAGCAACCCGAGCCCCGAGTACGTAGCCCGGGTCGCAAGCGCATTCAATGAGAGTGAGGACGGTGTTCGCGGCGACATGCAGGCCGTGATCCGCGCCATCCTGCTCGATCGCGAGGCCAGGCACGAGTCCGAGCACGAGTCCGAGCACGAGTCCAGGCGTTTGTCTCCGAATGCCGATTTCGGCCACCTGCTCGAGCCCGTGCTTTTCATCACCAACACTTTGCGGGCTTTCGGTGTCGACCAGAACACCACCGATTTTGTGCTCGGCGAGTCCTTCCTCACTCCCAACGAACCCACTACCCTGGGGATGGGACAGGATCTGTTCCGGTCTCCCAGTGTCTTTAACTACTATCCACCGGGTTATCCCCTCGCGGGGACCAGCTTGAAGGCGCCGGAGTTCGCCCTTCTGTCCACAGCCAGCGCGTTCGCGCGCATCAACTTGCTCTACCTGATCGTCTATCACCAGATGCCCACCACCCGGGATCGCCCGAAGGGCACGTGGCTGGATCTTTCCTCGTTCACGCGCCTTGCCAAAGGTCAAGGGTTGCGGCTCATCCGCGAACTGAATTTCCGCCTGCTGCACGGCGCTATGTCTGATTCTCTGCGCGATGCCGTCTTGCGGGCGATCAGTGAGATCCCAGGATCCAACCGGTTGGCCCGCGTCCAGGAAGCCGTCTATCTGGTTGCCACATCGCCTGAGTTTCAGGTGGGGAGGTAATACACATGGCTCAAACACGGAGGCAGTTTCTGCGTCACGCCGCGTGTGGGACTCTCAGCGCCAGCGCGCTCCTTGCTGGATTGGGCCGCTTCGCGCTAATTGATGTTCTTGCCAAGCCACCCAGCGGTGGCGGATACAAGGCTCTGGTCTGCATCTTTCTGTTCGGGGGAAACGACTCCAACAACATCGTGATTCCGATTGACGACTACTCGCTTTACGCAAACGTCCGCGGCAGCTCCGGCATCGCCATCCCGCAAGCGGATCTGCATCCCATCCTTCCGCCAAGTGTGGGGCGCCAGTTCGGATTGCATCCCGCTCTCGCAGAGCTGCAGTCGCTTTGGCTGCGGAAGAAGCTGGCGATTGTATGCAACTCGGGTACGCTCACGACCCCGCTCACCCGCAATGAGTATCTCGCTGGTGCCGGCCGGCCGTACCAGCTTTTCTCCCACTCCGACCAGCAGAATCAGTGGCAGACCGCCTACGCGACCAACCCGATCGGCACTGGCTGGGCCGGCCGCGTCGCCGATGAAACCAGCGCCATCAACGGCGATGGCCGGTTCCCCGTGATTGCCTCAGTAGCCGGCGTGACGGTGTTTAGCACCGGCGCCAGCACGCGTCCGATTGTGCTCTCGCCCGCTCCCACGCCGCTGAACCAGACCTTGCGCCTGCTAAAGTCCGACCAGGCCCTGCTGGATGTGTTGTTGGGCGACGAGGAGGACGTGATGCCGACGCTGGTCAAGAGCGCGGCGCGTGTAACCTCCCAAGCTGTGGACAACAGTTTATTGCTCAACACCAATCCCTCTCTGCTAACGGCGTTTCCGAACACGTCCCTGGGCAACCAGTTGAAGCAGATAGCCAAACTGATCAAGCTCGCCACCCAGAGCTCCAGTCTCGGACTAAACCGCCAGATCTTTTTCTGCTCGCTCGGGGGATTTGATACCCATTTCAACCAGGGCAACATCGCTGGCGCCCAGGCCAGTCTTCTCAAGCAGGTGAGCCAGGCGATGAACGCATTCTACGATGCCACCGTGGAACTGGGCGTCGCCTCTCAGGTGACCACTTTCACAGCCTCCGATTTCAGCCGGACCTTCAAGCCGGCGGGGACCGGAGCCGCTACCGGCACGGACCACGCTTGGGGAAGCCACCACTTCGTGATGGGGGCCGGAGTAGCCGGCGGGGATTTCTACGGCCGTTATCCAAGCCTAGAGCTCGGCGGGGCCAATGATGCCGACGCTGGCTCGAGCGCACGCGGACGATGGATCCCGACGACGTCAGTAGATCAGTATGCCGCAACGCTTGCGCTTTGGTACGGATTACCTTCTTCGGAGTTGAGAACAGTCTTTCCCAACATCGGGAACTTCACGAAAGCGGTCCTCGATTTCATGCTCTAGAATCTCGGAGTTTCGGCAGTTTCGGCTCAAGACCAGATTCGAGGATTCTGCGCAGCCGATGAACTTTGGGATTACGGAGGAATCGCCTTCGACGAAAATCGCTAGTGGCTTCAGCTCCGTCGCCTTCCTCTGGGCTGAGGCACCGTTTAATAACAGTAATGCGGCGTCAATGCAGGCGCTAGTGAGTGCGAAGGCAGGATGCTTATTCTTTGGCTAGCTTTTTCAATGTCTTGTAGTACCTCGTGACAGAAAAGACCACCGCAGCGCTCGGGCGTACGCTCGACCTTGCGATCATCTTTTCGACCTGCGGCTTGTTTTCCCTGAAGCTGCGCTGAATCGCCCGCAGCGTCCCTCCTTTCCGTCTCTGCATTCTCTGTGCCTTCGTGGCCTCTGTTAAGTTTTTTTTCCTTGCCTTTTTCCGCTGCGTCACTTGCCACCCTCTGTCCTCCCAAAGTACCCTTAATGAATGCGGGCCCTGGTCAAGCCGCAGCTTTCGCACGCGGTGTCCTAATTTGGTCAATTAAATATCCGCAGCTTCCTCTAAGCTCAGATCAGAGGGCTCAGTTTTCGGCCTTTCAGTGGTCGGTTTTCACTGTCACCTGCCAGCTCTCCCCAGGTGATGCCCTTTCGAGCCCGTCGCAGCTGGAGAGGGAGCTCTGCAGAGTTGTCATGCTGAGCCTTCGGCTTGGTGCAAGCTGAACTTCGCGAGACCTCCAAGTTGAGACTCTTCGCGGAGTTTGCTCAGCAGCGTTGGGGCCCCCTAACCGCGCAGGGCTCCGCTCAGGATGACGTCACACACCTGACGCGCAGGGCCGGAGGAAACTACTCTTTGCTCAGTTGTTCGAGCTGGCGGCGCCAGTCGAGTTGGCGGACCAGCGCGGGGCGGTCGCGCCAGTCGCGCTGCACCTTGACGTAGAGCTCCAGAAAAATCTTTACTCCCAAGAGGTGCTCGAGCTCCTTGCGCGCGGTAGTGCCAATCTTCTTCAGCACTTCTCCGCCGCGACCGATGAGGATGCCCTTCTGGCCTTCGCGTTCGACGTAAAGCGTAGCGCGGATGCGGATCAGGTTGGCGCTTTCCTCGAAGCTGTCCACCAGAACGGCGATCGCGTGCGGCACCTCCTCATAGGTTGCCGCGATCGCCTTCTCGCGGATGATCTCAGCTCCCAGGAACCGCTCGGGCTGGTCGGTGAACTGGTCCGGCGGAAAGTACGGTTCGCCCACGGGAAGGTGCTCGATGAGTTTGTCCAGAAGCAGCGGTAGCCCATTTCCCGTCAGCGCGGAGATGGGAATGATTTCGGCGAAGTCGCCTTCGCGGCGGCAGAGGTCGATCAGGGGCAGCAGGCGCTCCTTGGGAATCAGGTCAATCTTGTTCAGCAGCAAGAGTGTCGCGCTGCCGAAGTCCCGCGCGCGTGCGAGCACGAAGCGGTCGCCGCGGCCAAACTCTTCGCTCGCGTCCAACAGCAACGCGAGCACGTCAACACCCTCGAGCGCTTGTTCAGCTTCGTCCATCATCTGGCGGCCGAGCGCTGTAGCGGGCTTGTGCAGCCCCGGCGTATCAATCAACACGATCTGGGCGTTCGCGCGATGGACAATGCCCTGGATGCGGTTGCGCGTGGTCTGCGGCCGCGGCGAGACAATCGCCACCTTGCGGCCCACCAGTTGGTTCACCAGCGTCGATTTGCCCACATTCGGCCGCCCCAGGATCGCGACGAAACCCGAACGAAATTCCATGGCAGGGATCATCTTACTCCGCCAGGAGCAAGAGCGCATTGGCAACGAGGCAGAGGCGGCGCATTGCACGCTGGGCCAGCGTGCTACACTGCCGGAGCTTCGGCGATGCCGAGGCCGTCTTTTCCCTTTTAATTCATCGCCTGCGAGGAGAATGCATGCCCATTACGCCCCACGTCGAGAAGCACTTCATGGGGAGTGCAGCAGTCCGCGACATCGTGATCGGCATGGCCGACGGCTTGACGGTCCCCTTCGCCCTGGCTGCCGGAATCTCCGGAGTGGTCGCGGCCAGCCCCAACGCCACTGCTCTCGTCGTCACGGCAGGGCTCGCCGAAATTGCTGCCGGCTCGATTGCAATGGGGCTTGGCGGATATCTTGCCGCCAAGACTGATCTCGAGCATTTTGCTTCCGAGCGCGAGCGCGAAGTGCGCGAAACGCTCGAGCTTCCCGGCCACGAAATGGAGGAAGTGGCCAAGATCTTCCGGGAGTACGGCCTGAAGGATGTAGAAATGGCTCCCGTGGTGAACGCGATCTGCGCGAATCAAACGCGCTGGGTGGACTTCATGATGCGCTTTGAGCTGGGCCTGGAAGCACCAGATCCCCGCCGCGCGCGCCGCAGCGCCCTCACCATCGGTGGGTCATACGTCTTCGGCGGGCTGATTCCACTCGCGCCCTACATGGCGCTGCACAGCGTCTTAATGGGTTTGTGGATCTCGGTCGGAATCACGCTGTTAGCCCTGCTCGCCTTTGGCTACATCAAAGGCCACTTCATAGGCATCAACCCGCTGCGCGCCGGGCTGCAGACGGTTCTTACCGGCGGGCTGGCAGCGGGGGCGGCATTTCTGATTGCAAAGCTAGTGAGCTAGCGAGCCAGGTCCAGCCCAGCCAGGAGGTCTGCTCTTGAAACAGGCCGCGATTCTCGCCTCTTCATCTCAGCAAACGGTAACTTCTTCATGGACAACGCTGGAACTAATCCCACCGCGACCGGCCTCTTGCCGGTCCTGCCGCCGAATGCGACCTCTTTCGTAGACAGGCAGCAATTGCCTCTCCTACTGGTGGGGCGCCGCGGCCGTAGCGAGGCGGCGAGCGCGCAGGCGCAGGACCTTGCGCTGGTTGGCTTCGAGCACCTCAAAGCGCAGTCCGTCGTAGTCGATATTCTCCCCCGGCGCGGGGACGTGCCCGGCGATACTGTTGAGCAGCCCGGCGACGGTCGTTGCCGCCTCGTCCGCTGGCGCGCCGAATTTCGCTCCGAACAGGGCTTGTAGCTTTTCCAGGGGAACGCTGCCGCGGAGAACCAAACTGCCGTCCGCTTCACGCACCGCGTCCGGCGCCTGCGGGCGGTCTTCCTCGCCGATTTCGCCGACAATCTCCTCAATTAGGTCCTCGATGGTCACCAGACCGGCCACCGAGCCGTATTCATCCACAACGATGGCTACCTGCTGGTTCTTCTGCTGCATTTCTTTCAGGAGTTGTGAGCCGAGTTTGGTCTCCGGCACGAACAGCGCGGGGCGCATCAGCTCGCGCACGCTGCGGCGCGCGGCCTCACTGTCGGGAATCTGCAGAAGGTCGCGGGTATAAGCGATTCCGGCGATTTCCTCGATTGAACCTTCGTAAACCGGAATGCGCGAAAAGCGGGTCTCTACGGCTAGGCGGCGGAATTGCTCGATGGTAGCGGTTGCGGGGATGGCCACGATGTCCGGCCGGGGCGTCATCACGTCGCGGACGCGCTTGTCGCTGAACTCGACCACTTGCTCGATCATCTGAGCCTCGTCACGTGCCAGAATGCCTTCTTCCTGCGCCGCCTCGACCAGCGCTTCAAGGCCCTCCTGCTGCGCCTGTTCGGCACCAGGGTCCTCTTCTTCGGAGATGTGCGCCAGGGAAACCGCCAAGTCCACACCTGCGCGCATTGGCCAGACGATCCATCTGAACGCGCGGATCACCGGTAGCAGCGGGACCAGCCAACGGCCCGTGGTGCGCGTCAGAAGGAGATAAGGAACGAAGTGCATGGCCAGTAGGACTTCGAGCGGAAGGAAGACGAGCAGTTGAACCAGCGTCTCCCAGACGCCTGGCACGAAGAAAATCACGCCGCGCGCGGTGGCCACCGCCACCACCGCCAGCCAGAGATTCGCCAGCAGGCTGAAGGTTAACGCGGCACGGCGGCGATCCATACCCAAGCGCGGCTCGATTTCCGCCTCGAAGATGTCGAGATTGGCGTGGAGGCGTCCGGTGGTGACGCGACCCAGTTCGCGATAGATGCGGTCGAGATAACAGAACACGGTGAGACCCGCGATCAGCGCGAGAACCGCTAGCGTGTAGAGCAGGATTGGCATGGTCAGCTCAACCCCAGCCGATGGCGCAGCCGGCGCTCGATCCGATCCATCTCCCCGTGGTCGGTCTCGTGGTCATAGCCCGCCAGGTGCAGCATGCCGTGCAGAATCAGCAAGCGCAGTTCTTGCGGCAATGGGCGAGTGAAGCGGCGAGCGTTGCGGCGAGCGGCTTGCAGTGAGATGGCAATATCGCCGAGATAGGGCGGCGAGGAAGGAGAGGAAGTAAAGGAACTGGGGGACGCAGCGAAAGAAGCAGCCGAGCCGCTTGCACTCCTCTGTGTTCTCCGGCCCACTGCGGTAAGCCCTTGTCTTTGTTTCTCTACAGATCTGATTCCCCGCCTCCGTCGTATCCCGTTAGCCGGGAAAGACAGCACGTCCGTGGGGCCGCGCTTGCCTCGGAAGGCCTGGTTGAGGCGGGCCATAGCCGCGTCGCCAAGCAAGCAGATGGTCACGTCGTGTGCGGGCAGCCGCAGGGTGTGTTGCACGCGCCGCAGAAAACCCTCAAGCGGTTTGACGGCCACCGGGACGCGGCGTTGGCGATTGACAACCATGGAAGCGGGTGGCGGCTACTTGGCCGAATCCGTTTTGCCATTTTCCTGGGACGCTGGCGGAGCGGGGCGCGCCGCCTGACTCGAATCAAATTCGTCGTAGGCCTTGATGATCTGCTGAACAAGATTGTGACGCACCACGTCGCGCTCGTTGAAATAGATGAACGCAATGCCCTCGATCTTTCCCACGACGTCGACGGCTTCCACCAGCCCGGAGCGCCGGCCGCTGGGCAGGTCGATCTGGGTGATGTCTCCCGTGATGACGGCCTTGGAGTTGAATCCCAGGCGCGTCAGAAACATCTTCATCTGCTCGCTGGTGGAATTCTGCGCCTCGTCGAGGATCACGAAGGAATCGTTCAGCGTGCGCCCGCGCATGAACGCCAGGGGGGCGACTTCAATGATGCCCTTCTCCAGGTAGCGCTCGAGCTTGTCCGCATCCAGCATGTCGTAGAGCGCGTCGTAAAGCGGGCGCATGTAGGGGTCGATCTTCTGCTGCAACGTCCCCGGCAGAAACCCCAGCCGCTCGCCTGCCTCGACCGCCGGTCGCGCCAGAATGATGCGATTCACCTGCTTGGTCAGCAGTGACGACACGGCCATGGCCACGGCCAGATAGGTCTTACCCGTGCCGCCGGGACCGATGGCGAAGACCATGTCGTACCGCTCGATGAATTCCATGTAGCGGCGCTGGTTCGCGCTCTTGGGCGTGATGGATTTCTTGCCGAAGGCGCGGGGCCGGCCTGGCTGAAGAATGCCCCGCAGGGAAATGTTAGGCTCTTCCGTGACCACGCGCAGTAGCGCCTTGACCGCGCCGTTATCGAGCACGCGCCCCTCGTGCACAAGCTCGTTGTACTCATCCAAGATCCGCACGGCGCGCTCCACCTGCGCGGGTTCGCCGTCAATGGCAAGCTTGTCGTCTTGCAAATGGGTGGTCACGCGCAGAGCGGACTCAAACAGCTTCAGGTTCTCGTCGAGGGTGCCGAACAGGGATTCAATCCCACCGGCAATTTGGACCGTGCGTCGCATTCAGAAGTTGCTGATGGACTCCGACTCGCGGGGCCTCCTGGTCAACGCTATTAGCCTACGCCAGGCCGGGGCAAGGGTCAATATAACACGCGTATGTTCCGCCTGATCAATACACCAGCGCCGCCAAATTCGCAGTGGGCCCCAGTCCCACGGCTATTGTTTGGGCCCCGGAAACGCCACCTTAGGAGCCTGCCGGGCGGCCTCCGCAGCCCGGAAATAATCTTCGTTGCGCTTGAAGCCTGCCCACGTGGCGAACAAGCTATTGGGGAACAGCCCAATGTAGGTGTTGTAGTCCTGCAGGGTATCGTTGTAGCGCTTACGCTCGACGGCAATACGGTTCTCCGTCCCGGCCAGCTCATCCTGCAAGCGGAGGAAGTTTTCATTGGACTTGAGCTGGGGGTAGTTCTCCACGACAACCAGGAGGCGCGCCAAGGCGCCGTCCAGCTGGCTATTGGCGGCGATGCGGTCCGCCGGGGTGCGCGCGCCCACCAGCGCCGCGCGGGCCCTGGCGATTTCACCAAAGACGCTCTGCTCCTGCGCAGCAAAGCCCTTCACCGTCTCGACCAGATTCGGAATCAAGTCGGCGCGGCGCTGCAATTGATTGTCCACCTGGGACCAAGCCGCCTTGATCGCTTCGTTCTTGCGAACCATTTCATTGCGGCGGTCGATGTACATCCCGCCAATCCAGACGGCCAGCAGCGCGATCACAACGACAACCGCCAGCAGCTTCTTCATCGTGTTCCTCCTCGACCTAGCCTAGTGTACGCAGCGTTATGGGCCCGCGTTCCCCACGGGGCCCTTGCTCGTGACTCATAATTTCGTGATTCATGCTCCTCGACGCATCATTTGTCACTCATCACTTTTCCCTGCCCCGCCGCCAGGCGCCGGTCCATCTCCTCGGTCACATGAGTGACTGCGGCTAGAAAGGAGCGAAATGTCGCCAGGACGTCCACCTGGCTCTCGAGCCGCTTGCCCTCGCGCACATCGAGCACGGCGTGGAAGCCCGAGCCATCAAAGCCGAGCGATGCCGACAAGGCATCCACGGCGGAGCGCTTCGACTTTGCCGGCGCCGCGCCCAACACCAGCAGCGCATGGCGAAACAGCGTGGTAAAGGTCGAAACGGAGCTGGTCATAACTCCGAGCAACGCCTTGAGGTCGCGCGGCACAACCAGATATCTTTGCCGCAGGCGAATCAGGTTGGTGCGCAGTTCGCGTTCGACCTGCAGGCTATGCAAGCTGGTGGGCACCTCGAGCCGGGCGAAAAAGTCTTCCCCGAAAAGCACCCGATGGCTCGCTTGAATATCCAGCAGCTCGATCGCAAATACATCAGCGGAGGTGCGCAACTCGTCGCGGGTGAAGACCAGAGGTGCCGGATGGCCTTTGCGCGACCACCAGGTCGCTGGTGGATTCAACTTCTCCAACTCCGAAGCGTCCAGGCGTTCCAGCACGCAGAGCACGTTCAGGTCGGAGTGCTTGGCATGAAACTCGTCCGAAGCTGCCGAGCCGTAGAGCACCACGGACTTTAGATTGGAGCCCGCGGCCTGTTTGAGTCTTTCCACCAACTCGCTCAAGTCTTTTTCCATAACAAACTCTCCCCGGTGCGCCTACCAACTTCCGCCGGCACCGCCCCCGCCTGACGCGCCACCGCCAAATCCGCCGAATCCACCGCCGCCCGAGCTGCCGCCGAAGCCTCCTCCGCCCCAGCCTCCGCCTCCGCCGCCCCCGCCCAGCAACCACCAGCCGCCGCCCAAACCTAGGCCTCGGCCTCTGCCTCTGGGGTTTCCGCCTCCGGTGAAGAGCCGCACCAAAAACCCGATGACTTTGCCTATGACCACGATGGCGAGCAGAAATAGCAGGACGGCGCCCTGCGGTATCCGGCGCGATTCGCGTTCCCGTGGCTTCATCGGCACGCGACTGCCGAGCGTCACGCCGCGGTCTTGCGCGATGACCTCGGCGATGCGCGAAGTCAATTGCAGCATCGCGCCGCCATAATCGTTTTGGCGCAGCAGCGGCACGATCTCGCGGCCGAACCCACCCACCTTTCCGTCGGGCAGGATGGGCTCGAGGCCGTAGCCCACTTCGACCCAGTACTTGCGATCGCTGACCGCCAGCAGGACCAGCACGCCGCGGTCGTCAGGTTTGTAACCCACGGCCCACTGCTTGAACAGGCGGTTCGCGAACTCCTGCAGCGGGATGCCTTCGAGCGAGCGGATGGTGACCACGGCAACTTGCGCATGCGCTTTCTGGTCCACTTCGGCGCACAACGCCGTCATCTGTGAGCGCGCGGGAGCGCTCAGCACTCCGGCGAAGTCGTTGACGTAGCCCTGTGGCTTGAGCTGTTCGACCTTCTCCGCCCTGACCGTCAGCCCAAAGGGAATAAGTATCAAGGCTGCGCTGAGTGCGGCGAGCACGGGCCATATGACCACGAAGCAGAGCTTCGTTGGCAAAGGATGGGCGGGAGCTGCGCGGTCAATCATGAATGGGCTATGAGGCAAGCATCACCGCGGCCATATTAGAGTTTGCCTCTGGGCCAGTCAACGACCCTCCATTCGGCGCACTGTCGAATATTTGTGTCGGAAGAGACGCTGAGAGCAGGAGGCACGCGAACAAAGACAAGAGTTGTAACCACAGATGAACACTGATGAACACCGATTAACAAACGAAGATTTGTAAAAGGCAGGTAGGGAGGACCCCCCGGCTTTTTTGTAACTGTTCATTCCAGGAGACTTTAAGTCCAA
>WNFB01007279.1_pt1 | contig 10725 bp, 8 predicted proteins | sample 5400501 | NCBI WGS metagenome assembly WNFB01 (sample SAMN13153341, study PRJNA577476) | soil metagenome | isolation source: 200 cm saprolite under Douglas fir tree site 2 hole 1 | place: USA:California | collected 2015-04-18 | reverse complement strand
TTCAGGTCAACGCGCGCGCGCTCGGTTGTGCTCTTGCGCGCGAAGGTGAGCAGATTGCGGACGATCCGTCCGGCACGCTCGGCCTGCTCGTGAATCACGCGAAGGTGGCCGCGGTCGTTTGGGCCCAGCTCGTGCTGCTCCAGCAGGAACTCCGCCAGCCCGGCGATCGACGTGAGCGGGTTGTTGAGCTCGTGCGCGACGCCCGACACGAGGTGGCCGACGGCGGCCAGCTTCTCGCTCTGGAGGAGCTGGGATTCCATCGTTTGCTGGTCCGTCACGTCCTCCACCAGCACGACGAGGCTCTGCTCGGCGGTGGGGTTGGGCATGCGGGCGGCAGCGACCCGCATGGTGCGACCCGGCCGCGAGGAGCGGGCGACCAGGGGAGAGGGGCGCTCACCGCGGCGTGTCGCCTCGAGCAGCTCCTGCAACGCGGGCGACTGTCCTAGCGCGTGGGAGAGGTCCTGGCCGACGACGTCGATGACCGGGCGACCCAGCATTGCCGCGAGCGCGCGGTTGGCGCGGCGGACGCGCCCCTCCTGATCCACAACGGCCATGCCTTCGCTCAGGGCGTCGAACGCGGTCTCCCACTGCTCCTTGGCGCGCCGGACCATCTCGAAGAATCGCGCGTTCGCGAGCACGACGGCGGCGTGGGTGGCAATAGTCGATAACAGCCGGATGTCGTTGGCGTGGAACACCCCGCCTCGCGGCTCGGCGACGACCAGCGCGCCCACGACGACGCTGTGAGCGCGCAGCGGCACGGCTGCTGCCGCGTCGGCCATCGTCTGGCCCACGAGCCCGTTTCCCCCCCCCCCCCCCCCCCCCGGCCCACCCCAGGGCTGGGCGAATTGCGGACCTGCTCGAGGCGGTCCTTCCCCACGGCGCGCGCGATGAGGCCCGCGTCGTCGCCCGGAATCGTTGTCCCCTTGAGGTGGGCGAGCGAGCCCTCGGCAGCCGCGACCCGCAGCGGGTCTGTGTCCCCCTCGCCGGCGAGCGCGATGAGAGCGCCGCGCGCCTCGAAGAAGCGCAGCGTGTAGCGCACGACCTGATCCACGGTGCGCTCGAGCTGCAGCGAGTCGGACAGAACGTAGGAGAGCTCTTGGAGTGAAAACAGTTCCGAGAGCCGACGGTTGAGCTCGCTCGTGGCGTGCCGCCGCTCCCGCTCGCTGCGCGCGAGACGCGCTCCCAGATACCAGAAGCTCCAGCCCAGACCGAGCAGGGCCGCACCACCCAGGGCGAGGAGCGTCGGAGGCGAGAGGGCGGGCACGCGCTACGGATTCTGCTTTACTTGCGCCCGTGCCAGCACCCGTGCGCGCTCCTGGTCGAGCAGCCGCGCCGCGCGGGTCCAGGAATCGCTGGTGAGGCCCTCGTAGCTCACGGTGAGCTGCTCACGGAAGCTGATCCCCTCCTCGAACAGGTAGATCGCCACCGCCTGCTGATGGGCCTCGAGTTGCTGCGAGCCCCACACCGGCGAGAGCGGCACGATGCCCACGGGGCGGAACAGGCGGCCGCGGCTAGTGAGGTTGACGTCCTCGGGAACGAAGCGCGCCTGCGGCACGTCGCCGAAAAACGTGACCAGGACCAGGGTGGGGTGACGGACGCCGGCCCGCTGGGCCTGATCGTCGATGTCGCTGCGTTTGGTCTTGATCAGGTCGCGCAGCGAGCTGTAGGTATCGGTCGCCAGCAGCCGGATGACCTGCTCGTCGAGCGGCAGGATCTGGATCTCCACCTGGCCGGTCGCGAAGCGGACGACGATGTCGTCGCGCTTCAAGGTCCCGTAGCCGACGGGGAGCGTATCCTGGCTGGACAGTCGGACCGTCGAACTGAGGGATAGCAAAGACCCAACGATCGCCGCTCCCCGCAGCAACCGTCCGAGAGTCCGGCCGTCCGATCCCACCGTCACAGGTCTTCCGCCTTTCCGATCAAGCCTGCAATCGCCTCTCGCAGCTCCGCGATTCCTTCGCCGGTCCGCGCGCTCGTGACGATAAGCTGGTCCGTGTCCAGTCCCAGGGTCTCTTGCAACTCCCGCTCGCGGCGCACACGCGATTCGCGGCCGAGCTTATCGCTCTTGGTGACGGTCGCCAAGACCCGTGTGCCCGTCGCGGCCAGGAGGTCCTGCATCGTATTGTCGCCCGCCGACGGCTCGTGGCGGATGTCGAGCAGCCAGACGACTCCGGCCAGGCGCTCGCGCCGCAATGCGTGCGCGACAAGCCGGCGGAACGCGGTCCGGTCGGTTTTACTCGCCCGCGAGTATCCATACCCCGGGAGGTCGAGAAAGTACAGAGAGCGAGGAGTGGAGAGTGGTGCCCGACCGTGGGAGACGGGGCCAGGCCCTGCACGATCACGTACGACTTCCCACTCCCCACTCCCGGGGTGTACGAGGAAAACATTCAGCATCCGGGTCTTCCCCGGGGTTCCGGACACCTTGGCGATGCGCGCCCCCGTGACCGCGTTCAAGAGGCTCGACTTGCCGACGTTGGAGCGGCCGATAAACGCGATTTCGGGGAGCGGGGGATCGAGCGGGGCATCGGCGCGGGGAAAGGAGCCGATGAATCGTGGAACGGGAGCTGTCAGGCTTCTTTCTTTTGGCGCGCCCGCTCGGTGACGAGCAGTGGCTGCCGGCCCTCGCTGACGCATTCGGCCGTGACGGCAACCTCGCGGACATCATCCCGGCTGGGCAGGTCGAACATGATTTCGGTCATCATCTCTTCGAGGATGGCGCGCAGACCGCGGGCACCCGTGCCGCGCTTGATCGCTTTCTGCGCGATGGCGCGCAGGGCCTCCTTCTCGATCGTCAGCCGCACGTCCTCGAGATCGAACAGCTTCTGGTACTGTTTGACCAGCGCGTTCTTGGGCTCGACCAGGATGCGGATCAGTGCCTCCTCATCGAGGGTGTCGAGCGGCACGGTGACCGGCAGCCGGCCGACCAACTCGGGGATCAGCCCGTAGCGCAGCAGGTCGTCGGGCTCGACGTCAGCGAAGGGGTTTCGCTTAGCCTTCTCCAGCGCGCCTTGCGCGATCTCCTCGCGGGTGAACCCGATCTGCCGGCGGCCGGTGCGGGCTTCGATGATCTTTTCGAGCCCGTCGAACGCCCCGCCGCAAACGAACAGGATGTCCTTGGTGTTGACCTGGATGTACTCCTGCTGCGGGTGCTTGCGGCCCCCCTGGGGGGGCACGCTGGCGACGGTGCCCTCGAGGATCTTGAGCAGGGCCTGTTGCACGCCCTCACCCGAGACGTCGCGCGTGATGCTGGGGTTCTCGGACTTTCGGGCGATCTTGTCGATCTCGTCGATGTAGACGATGCCGCGCTCAGCCTCGGACACGTTGAAGTCCGCCGATTGCAGCAGCCGTACGAGGATGTTTTCTACGTCCTCGCCGACATAGCCGGCCTCGGTGAGAGTCGTGGCGTCGGCGATGGTGAAGGGGACATCCAGGATGCGCGCCAAGGTCTGGGCGAGCAGCGTCTTGCCCACGCCCGTCGGGCCCATCAGCAAGATGTTGCTCTTGTCCAGCTCGACCTCGGCCTCGCGGCCCGAGTGCGAGTTGATCCGTTTGTAGTGGTTGTAGACCGCGACGGCGAGCGTCTTCTTGGCCCGCTCCTGGCCGATCACGTACTGATCCAGCACATCCTTGATCTCGGCCGGGGTGGGGACCTGAGTGATTGCCTCGGCGACCTCCCGCTCCTCGTCCTCAGCGAGAATCTCGTTGCACAGCGCGATGCACTCATTGCAGATGTAGACCGACGGGCCGGAGATGAATTTCCGAACCGAGTCCTTGGACTTGCCGCAGAACGAGCAGCGTAGGTGTTTATCGTGCGACATGGCGCCCTAAGATGGGAAACTCCCGGGACCGGCGCAAGTGATCAGGCCTTCTTCTTGCCGCCGTCCATCTCCTGAAGATGGGCGATGACGTTGTCGATGAGGCCGTAGTCCTTGGCCTCGTCCGCGGACATGAAGCGGTCGCGGTCCATGTCCTTTTCGATGTGGTCCAGTGCCTTCCCGGTGTGCTTGGCGTACAATTCATTGAGCTTCCCGCGCAGGTACAAAATCTCGCGTGCCTGGATCTCGATGTCAGCCGCTGTGCCCTGCGCCCCGCCCGAGGGCTGGTGCATCATGATGCGGGCGTGGGGGAGCGCGGAGCGCTTCCCCTTGCGCCCCGCCGCGAGCAGGAAGGATCCCATCGAAGCGGCCATCCCCATGCAGATCGTGTTCACCGGAGCCCGCAGGAACTGCATGGTGTCGTAGATCGCCATGCCGCTGGAGATGATGCCCCCGGGGGAGTTGATGTAGAGGTAGATGTCGCGCTCGGGGTTGTCGGCGTCGAGGAACAACAGCTGGGCGATGATGATGTTGGCGACATCGTCGTTAATTGGCGCGCCCAGGAACACGATGCGGTCCAAGAGCAGCCGGCTGAAAATGTCATAGGTGCGCTCGCCCCGGCTCGAGCGCTCGATTATGTACGGCGGGTAAATCGTGCTCATCGTCACGAGAGCTCCACAGTCGACTGGGACAGGAGATAGGCGAACACCTTCTCCTCGGTGATGCTCCGCTCGACGTCGCGGAGCCGCTTGGCTTTCTCAAGTGAAGCGTATAACTGCCCGGCGGGCACTTGGCGGCGCGCCGCGAGCTGCTGGACCCGCTCGTCCAGCTCGGCCTCGGTCGCGTACAGCTTCTGTTGTTCCACCACGGCGTCGAGCACCAAGTCGCGCCGCACTTGAGCCTCGGCCACGGGCCGGAACTCAGTCGCGAACTTCTCCCACCGGTCCTCTGGGATTTCGTACGTCTGCGCGTAGACGAGCAACGCGCGCTCGACCAGTGGCCGAGGCGCCGTCACGCGGTTGGCCGCCACGATCTGCTCGATCAGCTCGCCACGCAGCCGCGCGTCCGCTTCGCGCCCGGCGTCCTTCTCCAGGTCCTCCCGGACTCCCTGCCGCAGTGCCGCGAGCGACTCAAAGTCCCCAACTTCCTTAGCGAAATCGTCGTTCAGCTCGGGGAGCTGCTGCCGCTTCACCTCGTGCAGCGTCAGCCGGATGTCCCGGATCTGCCCGCGCTTGGCCTCCTCGGGGAAGTCCTCTGGAAAGCGCACCATGGCGTCCACGGTCTCGCCGGGCAAGAGACTCATGATTCGCTCCTCGACCTCCGGAATGGCCCGCCCTTCGCCGAGCACGAACTGGTAGGGCTGGTGGTCCTTAACCTCACTCCCCTCACGCTGGGCGATGGTGACGTGGACCAAATCCTTAGGCCGGGGCTTCTCGCCCGCCACCGGGGTCCACGGGGCGCGTTGGTCACGCAGCGTGTGCAGCTGGGCCTCGACCTGCTGCTCGGTCACCGGCGGCACGGTCCGCTTCAGCCGGAACCCACCGAGGCGCTCGAGCTTCAAGTCCGGTTTCACCTCGACGTGAAATTCGAAGGTGACGGGCGCGCCTTCCTCCCACTTGAGGTTATGGATGTGCGGGTCGGCGATCGGCTTCAGCTGCTCCTGGGCGAGGACGGCCTTCCAGCTCTCCTGCAGCAGCTCTTGCAGCACCTGCTGGCGGATGTCGTCGGCGAAGCGCTTGCGCACGACAGCCGTCGGCGCCTTGCCTTTGCGAAACCCCGGGAGCCGCGCGCGAGATTGCCAGTCGCGCGTAGCTCGCTCCTCGGCCTGCCGCACGTTCTCGGGCGGCACCGTCACGGCGAGCGACGTCTCACCCGGCTCCTCGTGGGTTTTCTTGATCTGGATGGTCGTCATGCGGAGTGAAATCTAACTCCGGGGTCTAGGGGCCAGGGGCTCGCCCTCGAAGTCCCGCACCAGCGCGGCGACTAGCGCTTCACGGACAGCGTCCCGTTAGCCACCCCCCAGTGAAGCCCGCGCGGCACAGCCCGGTGACGATGTGAGGGCTGCCGCGCATCACCCGCCAGACGAGCCCCGTGCGGTAGTTCTCGAGCATCGCGAGGATCGGACCCTGGTCGATGCCGAGATAGTCAGTGTCGAACCAGCCGGCCTGCGGATCGACCCGCCCCTGCTGCGGCGTGCCCCGGAAGGTGGGGTTGAAGGCGTCGAGGAATCCGTACGTGGAGAACAGGTTGGTCCCGTAGGTCCGGCGCATGGCGAGCAGCGCAGGAATCGCAAGCTCCGGCGCGAACGCGACCGCGGCGCCTGCGGCGGTAGGCGCGATGGTCCCGTCATCCTGGATCTCGGTGAACGAGGCCCCGCGGGCGAAGTAGGTGTGGAACTGTCTGGTCTGGCCGCCGATCTGGAGGGTCGTGTTGGCCGGGCCGTCGGACGCGGTGAGGCCCCAGACCTGGGCGGCGTAGCCGGTCCAGCCGCCGGGATTGGCGGCGCCGTAGGCCTGCTGCGCGTACGTCGCGCGCCGCGAGTTCTCGAAGTAGTCGAGGCTGCGGCTCCGCATATACGCGTCCTGGATGGCGCGGAAGTCGACCCACACGTGTGAGTACTGGTGTCCGAAGAGCGGTGCAAATCCGAGGTGGGTCTGCCCCTCGAAGGTTCCCCAGCTGTAGGTGGCGGTCCAGGCCGTCCAAGCATCGGGGCCGACGGGGTGCGTCGGCGATCCCAGCGCCAGGATGTAGATCAACATCGCCTCGTTGTAGCCGCGCCACTCGTAGGGGATGAACCCGCTCTCCGGGTGCCAGCCCATTGCGATACCGGGCGGGTGGTGCTGCGCCCACTGCCAGTCGGTACGCGTGTAAATGGATTCTGCGAGTGCGCGGATCTCGGTCTCGCCCGGGTCCGTGCCCGCAAAGTACGATTGGCACGTCAGCACGCCGCCGAGCAGCAGTGCGGTGTCGATGGTGGAGAGCTCGACCGTTTGGTAGCGCTGACCGGTGGTCATGTCGAGGAAGTGATAGAAGAAGCCGTGGTAGCCCGTGGCGACGGCGCTCGAGTCCTGGGGGGCGGTCCAGAAGAAGCGCAGCGTGGCCAGGACGCGGTCCCGCGCGGCGGCGCGGCTGACGTAGCCGCGCTCGACGCCGATTGGATAGGCGGTGAGTGCGAAGCCAACCGCCGCGATGCTAGAGAAGGAGGGCGTCGGGGACCGGTCAGGGGTCAGTCCGTTGGCGGGGTTGGTGAGGTCCCAGAAGTAGCCGAAAGTGCGCAGCTGGAGGGTGTCGAGAAACGCGCCCGCTCCGGTGGTGTCGGTCGAGGGCGGGGTGAGGGTGTGGTTGGAGCCGCAGGCCGCGAGGAGGGTCGCGGCCAGCGCTGCCAGGCTGCGTCGCATGGTGGGAGAATAACGCGGCCCCCTCGTGCGGGCTACCGGCGTAAAGCGTGCCGGTAGCCCGCTGCGGAGGAACAGGTCAGAAGGAGTATTCGCCGCCGATCTGCAGGCGACGGGGGTCGCTGACAACACAGCCGGCCGTCCCGGCCGTCGTGTTGTAACAACCGAGGTTCTGGAAATTGAGCGCGTTGAACAGGTCGGCCGTCACCGCCAGCGTGGTTCCCGAGATGTCCGGGAAGTCCTTGCGCAGCCGGAGATCCACGCTCCGATAGGCCCAGCCACCCGGGAAAACGAACCCGTACTGGGTCGGGGTGAAAGCACCGGGGTGGTAGTTCTTGTAATCGAACCGTCCACCGACGTCGAGGCGCGCCCCTGTGCCCAGCGTGACCAACCCGCTGAACTGCACGCCGGCCGCGTAGGGGACGTCCACCGTCCAGTTCGCCACCAGACGGCTCTTCTCATCGTTGATCGGATGCTTGTGGATCAAGCTGTCGCGCGGGAACGCGAATTGATCGCCCACGGCGTCGATTCCCTGCAGGGAGCGGCTCGAGACGGTGTATGCCAGCCCTGCTCCCCATCCCGTATTCCCGGTCCTGCGGTACGGGCGATTGATCTGCACCTGCAGGGCGTCGTACCAAGTGCGCACGTCGTTGGTCGTATAGAGCACATTCGTGAATCCGTGCCCGAGGTCGCCGCCCACACAGCAACTGGTGTCCGGCTTGAAGTTGAGGTTGGCCCAGTTGAAGACCAACCCGTTGTAGCCGCGCACCCCCACGTAGGCGGTCGAGACCAGGACGTCTCCGAATAGCCGGCGGATGCCCAGATTCCACTGCGTGGACCTCGGCACCTTCGCATGATTGCTGATCAGCCAGATTTCCTTGCCGGCGGAGGAGCTGGCCACAAGGGAGTCGAGCGTCGCCCGACTTGCCGTTAGATAGCGGTTGTCCCAGGCGATCTGGCCGGCGGCAGGCGGGGTGCCCGGGTTTGCGAAGTGGACGGTGTACGTCGCGTGCGTCAGCTTCAGGGTCTCGTCGACCGAGATGTCAAAGTAAGACCGGTCGTAGAAGATGCCAACGCCGCCGAACAGTGCGGTCTTGTTCTCCGCATCCAGCGCGTACGAGAAGCCGAGCCGCGGCTGGAACGCGCCGTAGAACTTCTTGCGCTGGGTCCCGTCTGTGAAGAACTGCGTCGGGTCGATGGGGCGCTGCAACGTATTGTTGTACGCGAGGATGGTGTCGCGGACGATTTTCGGGGTGACGTAGTCGTAATTGAACATGTGCGACTCGAAGTCCCACCGGATCCCGAGATTCAAAGTCAACCGGTTCGTGGGGCTCCAGTCGTCCTGCAGGTAAGTGCCGAGCTGCAAGTTGTTGGCTGTGAGGAATGGGTTGCCGGTGCCGTAGACCAACTGATAGGGCGCCCGGTACAAAAACCCCTCGTTCCCCGTGCAATTCGGATTGCAGTTCACCGAGTCCGCGTACACGAACCGGGGCGTTTCATCGTTCCGCTTTTCCACGTTGTAATGCAGGAACTCCGCATCGACGCCTGCCTTCATCACATGGTCCCCGCCGGCGTGCCACCCAGTGTAGGTGACATCGTTGCGGACTCCGATGCGCCGCTGGGTGAAGTCCTGCGTGCTCAGATTGCTGCCGAGTCGCGCGAACTCCGTGCAGCAGGTCGGGGGTGCGAAATACTGCCGGCTGCTGACGCCGGGCGTGTTCGGCGACGGGTTCCGACGGAACCGCTCGTACGTGACCATCGTCTCGTTGAGCCAGGGGCCGGAGAAGATGTTGTACTTCAGGATCCCAAGGGCGGTGGTGTTCCGATAGTTGACCGCCGACTGGAAGGAAGTGGTGACGCCGAAATCGCGTACGTCTGTTTCGTGCCGCAGGTTCAGGCTGAGCTCCGCGGACGAGTGCTCGCTTACGGCATAGTTCAACTTGCCGAACAGCAGGGTCTCCCTGAAGGGGGATACAAAGGTCCCGGCGTACTGCGCGAACGGGACCGTATCGAGGGCCGCGAAGCCCGTGGGCTTCGTGATGGTGACTTGGTTGTTGCGGTTCTGATAGTTCCCCTCGTAGGAGCCGAAGAAGAACAGCCGATTCTGGATCAGCGGGCCGCCGACACTGAGGCCGAGCAGAGACCGCGTGTAATCGGGCTTTTGGAATGTCGAGGGGATGCTCTTAACCCTGGCGATGCTGTCCGCCGTGTGTTTGGTGACGAGCTGGAACGTGTCCAGGGACAGCAGATCCTTGTTTTGGTAGCCGAAGAGCACATTCCCCGACCAGACACTTCCACCCGATCGCGTACTCGCCGTGACGATGGCGCTCGAGGACTTCTGGTATTCGGCCTTGAAGTTCTGGGTGAGGACGCGGTATTCCTGGATGGCGTTGCGGGGGAACGGATTGCCGCGACTCGCATCCTGCCCGGCGATACCGCCGGCCGTGAGGTCGTTCTTCAGACTCGCCCCGTCAACGAACACGTTCACGTCGTTCGCCCCTTGTGCGCCGGCCGAAAAGTTGCGCGACGCGACACCTTGAGAGAGCGATGGATTGATGCGGTCTTCGCTGACGATGACTCCTGGGGCGAGCGCCGCCAGGTCGAGGAAGTTCCGGCTGGAGGTCGGCAGCCGCTGGATCTGTTGCGGGGTCACGTTCGTCGCGACCTCTGACGTCCGCATCTCGACCGCCGGATTTGCCGCCTGCACCACGACTTCCTGCAGTTGCACCGCACCCGCCGTGAGCGTGAAGTCCAGCGAGAGCGTCGCCCCGATCAGGACCTCCACCCGGCGCGTCTGCGGCGCGCTGCCGATCCGCCTGGCGCTGACGTCGTAGAACGCCGGCGTGAGGCCGACCAGAATGTAGGACCCATCCGCGTGGGCCGATGCCGTGCGCACCACCCCCGTGGCGACGTTCTTCGCTTGGACCTCGGCGTCGGCGAGCGCACCCCCGCTCGCGCTTTTCACCGATCCGCGAATCGTGCCGGTTGTGGTTTGCGCGGCCGCGGGTCGTGGCGCCACGGCCAGAATGCCTGCGAGCAGCGCCAGGCGTCCGAAGGGTCGCACGAAAGCGTGAAAACTCATGATACCCCTCCTCCTGATGTGAAAAGGCAACTGGTGGTGGCGGCGTTAAGCGCCTCGCTAAACCGGTCGGCGATGGGGCGGAAGCGCCGGCGCTCGGCCTCCTTGACGAGGCGGCTGTTGTTGTGGACGCGGGAGACAGTAGCGACGGAAACTCCGGCCCCGCGCGGGACGTCTTTGATCGTGATCATGGGCGCCTGCGCGATGAAATCGGTTACATGCCCACATCGCTGTCAAGGGTAGGACGCCCCTAGACTTGCCTCGTTCAGCCGCCTCGCCGGATCGCCCGGATCCGGTGATGCGGCCGCGGATCAGGTTTCAAGTCATCGTTGCGGATCACGCTGATCGCCCCGTCGGGCTCGAGCACGGCGAGCCGCACGTCCGTCACGCTGGACACGCCGTGCTCGCGCAGCGCCTGCAGCAGGTCGTCCCGGCT
>WNFB01006188.1_pt1 | contig 10726 bp, 8 predicted proteins | sample 5400501 | NCBI WGS metagenome assembly WNFB01 (sample SAMN13153341, study PRJNA577476) | soil metagenome | isolation source: 200 cm saprolite under Douglas fir tree site 2 hole 1 | place: USA:California | collected 2015-04-18 | reverse complement strand
ACCCGCTCCCGTTGCCAACTTCAACCTCGGTCTTCAAGGCGAGCGCACGGTCTTCCCTGTCAGCTCGCTCCGGGGAATCCTCTTCCAGCAGGAGGTAACAACGGCGCCCACCTTCCAGACAGTTCCGGTGCCGACCCCCGCACTACAAATATTTCCTTCCGTAGGCGCAATCGCTTTTGGTAAATTCCGCGCGCTCAACTTTGAAACGCCTGGCGGATTTATTCCCGCTGTTCCCACACGCACCGGGGTACCAGCCGTACAGAGCACACAAGACCTCTACTTCAATGTTTTCCTTCCAGCCGGACCGCGGCCCGCACAAGGATGGCCGGTCGCCGTCTTCAGCCACGGCTTTGGCGACAACAAGAACAACAGCCCCTTTGCCGTTGCCTCCGTCATGGCGGCTGCCGGTGTTGCAACCATTACCGTGAATACTGTCGGCCATGGCTTTGGCCCGCTCAGTGCATTAACGGTGATCGAGCAGAATGGGACTGTGGTGATTCTGCCCGCGGGGGGACGCGGAGTTGACCAGAATGGTGACGGCAGGATCGAGGCCATTGAAGGCTTTCTCACAGCGCCGCCGCGCAGCAGCCTGGCGGCGCGTGATGGCGTGCAGCAAACCGTGGCCGACCTGATGCAGGTGGTACGCGCCATCCAGGGTGGCATGGATGTTGATGGCAATGGCTCAGTGGCGCTGGATCCCTCACGCATCTACTTCTTCGGGCAATCGCTCGGCGGCATTACCGGTACGGTTTTTCTGGGAATCGAGCCCGACGTCCGCGCTGGAGTGGTCAATGTTCCCGGAGGCTCGTTTGGCGAAATCTCACGCCTGAGCCCGACCTTCCGTCCACTCGCAGGGCTGCTGCTGGCCACACATGTGCCGTCGCTGATCAACGTTGGCGGTCTCGCCTTTAACGAGAACGAGCCTTTACGCAATCAACCGCCGGTGACCAACAACGTGGCAGGCGCCACGGCCATCCAAGCTTTCTTCGATAGCAGCGAATGGATGGCGCAGGCCGGCGATCCGGTGGCATGGGCGCCGTTTATCCGCAAATCTCCGCTCAAGGGCGAAAACAAGAAAGGCGTCATCATTCAGTTCGCCCGCGGCGATGAAACTGTGCCCAATCCGACAACCACGGCGATCATTCGCTCCGGCCTTTTAATTGACAGGACAACCCTGTTCCGCAACGATATTGCCTTTGGCTTGGGAGTCGGATTCCCCAAAAACCCGCACTCGTTTCTTACCAATCTGGCAGCGCCGCTTCCTGTGGCTGGGACCGCCATAGCCGCGCAGAAGCAGATTGCCTTGTTTTTTGCCACCGATGGCGCTGTAACCATTGATCCCGATGGACCCGGACCGCTTTTTGAAACACCGATCGCTTCCCCGTTGCCCGAAGACCTGGCGTTCATTCCGTAAGGCGGGCAGGCCTCAATGCTGTCCAAGGACTGGTCATGATTGATCTGCACAGATCATCGGTGGACCAGCCCGGGGCCGCGTTTCTCAGAAGTTAAGTTCCGACACCATCGACCAAAGCTTGCGTTTTATTGAATGAAACCGGATGCGCAATCCGTGAGCAAGTCAATTAACACGGTTTAACAAAAATTTTACATCCCGGAGACAAAACCGGGACCTTGCATTTTTATACTCTATTAGCCGTATCAACACTGAATGCGGCTTATTACTGGTTGTCTCTCCTCTCATCGTCGGAGAGATTTGAGACAGCTCCACTGAAACACTGCATCAGAAAGAATCTGGTTCAACGTAGTTCCCAAACTTGTCACCGAGGAGAATCCAAGATGAAGAAACTTGTGTTAGCTGTACTCTGCATATTCTGCCTAAGCGCACTGTGCGTGGCAGCCGATAAGGATGATGTGGTTCTCAAAGCCAGGCTGCGGGGCGTGCAGGAAGTGCCTCCGGTTGCTTCGGCAGCCACGGGCTCGTTCGCCGCGCTCATCAGCGCCGATGGTATGAGCATCACTTATAAGCTGACCTACGCCAATCTAAACGCCCAGGTGCTGGTTTCACACATCCACTTTGCTTTCCCCAAAGAAAATGGTGGAGTGGTGGTATTCCTGTGTGGTCCCGCTGCCGGCGCTCCCGGCGGTCCCCCGGCCGGCTTCCCTAATCCCCCCGCGTGCCCAGATACTACTTCCGGGACCGTGACCGGCACTGTTACCGCTGCTAATGTCGTCGGGCCCAACGCCCAAGGCATTACCCCGGCGATGGATTTTGCCAAGCTGATACAAGCGATCCACGAAGGAGCAGCTTACGTTAACGTCCACTCAACCCGCTCTCCAGGCGGCGAGATTCGTGGACAGGTTCATTCGAGCGATCTCGGCCATCACGACGGAGATGACCGCTAATCTTTCGTTCCCCCCTTGCAAAAGCCTCGCCTCGCGCGAGGCTTTTTCTTTTTGATGAATGTTCTTTAATTACGATTATGCTGCTGTGGGTGCGGCATCGCTCCAGTCAATATATTTGAAGTTGAGATCACATCCCTGAACCACAGCGGCTGCCACGTAACCTGCGGGAGCCGGAACATTCCGCAACTGCCATCTGGCGCCCTCATCCGGGTCGTTGTGATTCGAAAGCCACAATTCTTCTGTTTCTTCGAGGCATACCTCGAAATCGGCCAAGGGCATGGAGAGCCCTTCGCCGCGGGCCTTGATATAAGCCTCTTTTCTCGTCCAGCAGCGGAAGAAAGCGGCGCACCGCTGTTCGGCAGGAAGCGCGCGCAAAGCACGAATCTCCTCCTTCGAGAAGTAGCGGTTTGCAATATCATCGGTCGCGACATCCGCGCGCACATGCTCAACGTCAACTCCAATGGCGCGATTCCGGGTTATGCCGAGAATCGCCATCTCGTGTGCGTGCGACAGATTGAAGGCCAGCGAGGGATGCGAAAGGTAAGGCTTGCCGTGCGAGGTATAGCTGAAGGCGAGCTGGACCGGCAGACAGCCTGAGTAAGCGGAAAGCAAGATGCGCATACGCGCCCGTGCAACCGCGAAGCGCTGGCGATGGATTTCAAAATGAAAGCGGGCGGCGCGTGCGCGTTCGTCTGGCGCGAGCAGTGAATGATAGTGCACCAGCGCGGCCGGCGTGGCCAGCAGCGGGACGCGCCAGATGTGGACAGCGGCATCCGACAGGTCCGGTACGGAATGAATCTTGTCGCTCATTCAAACTTGATCATTTAAACCAGAATGTCATGGCCATGAAGCGCGAATTTCGACGGCCGCGCCTGGGGCACAAACTACGCACTCTCGAGGATAGTGCCCCCGCGTCCTCTCTTTCAAATCCTTCCCGAGGTATTAAGTTGCCGTTCGCGGCAACTTCGGAGAAAATAGAAGTTGCTCCTCTGCAAATAGTCGCACCCTACTTGCGAGCAAGAGCGCTGCTCGTAGAAACAAATGAAGATTTCTATCTTTGACACGACGCTTCGCGATGGAAGCCAGGGCGAATCGATTTCATTCTCCCTGGAAGACAAGCTCCTCATCGCGCAAATGCTCGACGAACTCGGCATCGACTATATCGAAGGCGGCTGGCCCAGCTCCAACCCCAAGGACAAGGAATTCTTTGTCCGCGCGCGCGAGCTGAAGCTGCGCCATGCCAGGCTTACCGCCTTCGGCTCCACGCGCTCGGCGAAAAATACCGTGGAAAGCGACCGCAGCGTCAAAGGATTGCTGGAAACCGGCACACCCGTAGTTTCAATTTTCGGCAAAAGCTGGGACCTGCATACCCGGCGGGCCCTCGGGGTCACCGAAGAACAAAATCTGCAATTGATCTCGGAAACCGTAAGCTTCCTCAAGCAGCATGGCAAAGAACTTATCTACGACGCCGAGCATTTTTTCGACGGCTACAACGCCAATCCGGATTTTGCCCTGCGAACGTTGGAAGCAGCGCAGAAAGCCGGCGCTGACGTTCTTTGCCTTTGCGACACCAATGGTGGAACACTCCCTGGCCGGCTGGCCGAGGTGGTGGCGGAGGTGCGCCGCCGTTTTGACGGGGTCATTGGCATTCACACCCACAACGACTGTGATGTCGCCGTCGCCAATACCTTGGCAGCGGTTGAGCAGGGCGCGACGCACGTGCAAGGCTGCATCAACGGATATGGCGAACGCTGCGGCAACGCCAATCTCTGCTCTATTATCGCCAACCTGGAGCTGAAGATGGGCCATCATGTTATCGGCGCAGAAAAGCTGGCTCACCTGACCACACTGGCGCGGGCCATTGCCGATGTGGCCAATCTCAGCCCGCGCGGAGAGCAGCCGTTCGTCGGCAAGAGCGCTTTTGCGCACAAAGGCGGCATCCACGTCAGCGCCATCCTCAAAGATTCTGCCACCTACGAGCACATTCGGCCGGAAGCCGTTGGTAACAGCCAACGCGTTCTGGTCAGCGACCTTTCGGGACAAAGCAACATCCTGTATATGCTCAAGCAGCATGGGCTGGAGGAGCGCCTCAATGAACAAAGCAGGCGCGAGCTCCTGGAACGTATTAAGCACATGGAATTCCAGGGCTATGAGCTCGAATCTGCCGAAGGAACGTTTGAGTTGCTGGTCTATGAGGCCCTGCATCCGCAAACTCACTTCTTTGACATAAAGCATTACGAAGTGGTCACTACGATGACCGAAAGCGGAAAATCTTCATCTACCGCCAGCGTGACGGTGGCGGAAGGAAATCAGGTTCACACGGCGACTGCCATCGGCGAAGGTCCGGTGCACGCGCTCGACCTTTGCCTGCGAAAATGTGTCTCCTCGATGTATCCCCAACTCACCCAAGCCCGGCTTACGGATTATAAAGTGCGGGTGCTGGACTCCCGCAATAACACGGCCGCCAAGGTGCGCGTGCTGGTGCAGTGGGCTGGAGGCGGCAAAAGTTGGTCAACCGTGGGAGTCTCTAACAATATTATTGAAGCTAGCTGGAATGCGCTGCTCGATGGAGCCCGCCTGGACCTTATCCGGCTGGCGCAGCAAGACACTTCTCCCAAAATTGCCGTGGGCGGGTAGTATCCCTAACGTTTGGGATTCATTCTTCTTCAAATCGAAGTGCTTAAGTAAATCGACGTGCTTATCTGGTTTATGGTGAGCGCGGCTGGATTCGAACCAGCGACCCACGCCTTAAAAGGGCGTTGCTCTACCAACTGAGCTACGCGCCCACAGTTTCAAAGACAGCGGGTGGGTACTTTTCCATTGTAGCGCAAGACAGCGATTCTGCCGATTGAGGCGTACAGCTTGATTGGACCTTGACGAACTTTGAGTCACGCTGCGAGATCAATTTTTGTGATAGCGGGCGGCTCATGCTTTTGCTCCAGTTTGCCCTCGCGGCTCCGCTTGGCCAACTCGGCATTTAATTCCGCTCCTACCAGCATGGCAAAACCAGTCCAGTACAACCAGACCATTAAGGCGATAGCGGCGCCCAGGCTGCCATATGTCTTATTGAAGTTGGCAAAATGGCGAAAATAGATGCCCAGCAGATACGACAAGCCGATCCAGCATCCCACGGCGAGCACCGCGCCCGGCAACGTAGCCAGAAAACGCTGCTTCACGTTGGGAGCAAGAAAATAGAGGACCTCGACCGCGAGCACGGTGAAGCCAACGGCGATGGTCCAGTGAAGATAGGGCCAAAGCAGGATAAATAACCGGGAAAGATGCACTCGAGCGGCGAACCACTCCCCAAATCTGGGCCCCACGATCATCGTCGCCAGGGCGACCAATAGCAGGATCCCCGTGATGAAGGCCAGCGCCAGGGCCAATGGCCGCGTCTTCCAGAATGGCCGGTCATCCTCGACGTCATACGCAACGTTCAGCGCTTCGATTGCCGCCGAGAAGCCGCCGGAAGCCGCCCAAAGCGTTCCCAATATTCCAAAGGAAAGAAAAGTTCCTCGATTGGGTGAGATCACATCCGCCAGAACCCGGCGAACCAGGCCCATCGTATCCGGTGGCAGGAAGCGTGCCATCATCGCCAAGGTCTGATTGAACAGGTCTGGAACAGGTAAATACGCCACCACTGCAGACAACAAGATCAGTGCGGGAAACAATGAAAGCACCGAATAATAGGAGAGCGCAGCCGCCATCTGCATGGTATGGTTGCGGTTCACATCATCGTAGGTGTGTACAATTGCCGTCTTTATGCCTGCCAATCTCACAAAAACTTAGATGCCATTAGACGGCGAGACGCTTGCGGCGGGGTATACCACTTTCTTCTGTGTAAATTCGAAACATCGGTTTGTTAGGCGTGTTTACACTCTCGTGTGCTTCCAGGGGAACTTTTGCCAACAAATTTACGAATATAACAATATGATTCCGATAGAAGTCACGATGCGCTTCTGCAAAAGCCTGCGCAATCCACTTCAACAGTCTCACTGGGTAACGTTCTAATGTCGCTCAAATCCAAAAACCGGGTGGTATGGCCGCTATTGCTGCTGGCCGTGTTGTCGTTACTGGTGCTGGCGCACCAAAAAAGCCTTTCCCACGTGGAAGAAAATGTCAGCTATGGCGCCGCGCAAGGAGAGCCTCTGTTGCTGGATGTTGTACGTTTGCCGGCCGCGGGTCTCAGGCCGGCGATCATCTTCGTTCACGGTGGCGGCTGGCGCGGCGGGGACAAAAGCGACTTCCGTGCCCTGGCGGAAGGCTTTGCCCAACGCGGATATGTATGCTTCGTGGTGAACTATCGCCTGGTGAACGCCACCGATCACCACTTTCCCGCGCAACTGGACGACGTGCAGCACGCCGTGCGCTGGATACGGGCCAACGCCGCACGCTACGGTGTTGATCCTAACCGCATTGGCGCCATGGGAGCCTCCGCCGGCGGACACCTGGTCGCGCTGCTCGGTACGGCTGAAACACGTGACCATCAGCCGCCGGAACTGGCGGAATACTCCAGCCGCGTGCAGTGCGTGGTGGATATGTACGGCCCCACCGATTTAACTGCCTTATCTGCAACTCCAGCCGATGTGCCCAAGCTGGTGCACAACTTGATGGGCGGAACACCGGAGCAGGAAATTCAGCTCTATCGCTCTGCCTCGCCCATCTTTAACATAGATCGCGAAACTGTTCCCTTTCTGATCTTTCACGGCGCGCTCGATCCTCTGGTGCCAGTGGAGCAGTCCCGCCGTTTTGTAACTGAGCTGCAGAAAAACGGCGTGCCGGCAACCTACATTGAGTTTCCCGATGAAGGACACGGCATCGAAAAGCACGCAAACCTGGAAAAATTCGTAACCATGACCTCACAATTCTTTGATTCTCATCTGAAGCGGTAAACCCATTCCGCCAGAATGCCTCGTTGAAGATATATGGCTGCGCGCCTCCAGGCCGCGGGTCAGGTTTCTGTCTTTGCTATAATCCAGCGCTTAAGAGGCGCATTTTGAAGGACTTGGTATTAACGGCCCTCCCCCAAACCAGTGCATCACCCAGAAGGCCAGCCAAGCCTGCCTTGCAGCGTTACGGAGCGGCACTGTGCTTTGTGGCTTTGTCGCTGGGGCTGACGCTGCTGGTCCAGCACCTCTTTCCTTACCCATTTCTGTTCTTGTTTTTCGGCGCGGTGATGGCCAGTGCATGGTTCGGCGGCATGGGCGCGGGACTCTTCGCGGTGCTCATCTCAACTCTCGCGGTTGATTATTTTTTTGTGCCTCCACTCTATTCCTTCGCCATCAACGCGACTGCAGAGACATATTTCGCCGCATTTGTCATTTGCGCACTGGTCGCGAGCTGGGTAAGTTCGTCGAAGAAACAGAGTGAGGAGGCGCTCATGGAAGCCCGTGATCAACTGGAGATCCGGGTCGCCGAGCGCACGGCCGAGCTCGAAAAATCCAATACCGAGTTGCGCAGGCGGGAGCACCAACTCCATCTCTTAACCGAAGTCATCCCGCAACAGATCTGGAGCGGCACCGCCGACGGCTCGATTGATTATTGCAATCAGCGTCTTCTCAACTATGTTGGCCGGACCGTGGATGAAATGAAGGGTGAGGCTTTTGTCGAAACCATTCATCCCGAGGACCGGGAAGGCTTCCGGCGGCTTTGGCGAGACGCACTGTCTCAAGCAAAGCCATTGGAAGGCGAATGGCGCGTGCGCGGCGCTGACGGGCAATATCGTTGGTTTTTCACGCGCGGTGTACCTCTACAAGATCAGCAGCAAAAAACCCTCCGCTGGTACGGGACCAACACCGACATCGAAGAGTTGCACGAGACCGAAGAAGCTCTGATGAGAACCCAGGCTGAGCTTGCCTATCTTTCCCGGGTTTTGAGCATGGGTGAGCTGGCTGCCTCCATCGCTCACGAGATCAATCAACCGCTGGCTGCTGTCGTTGCGCATGGCCATGCGTGTTTAGGCTGGCTCTCGGCGAATCCGCCTAATGTAGGCAAGGCTCTGCAGACAACCGAGAGAATTATCCAGGATGGAACCCGTGCCGGCGCCGTACTGGGCCGAATTCGCGCTCTCTTCAAAAAAGAAGCTCCTGCCCAGGAGTGGCTCGATATGAATGAACTCATTCAAGAGCTGGCAGGTTTTCTCGGTGGTGAGGCCAAGAGGCGTCGCATCGCCATACGGACGGCCCTGGCTTCTGCTCTTCCCAAGATCAAGGGCGACCGGGTCCAGTTGCAACAGGTTGTGCTTAACCTCATGATGAATGCTATGGATGCCATGGCAGGAATCGCCAGCCGTACCAAGGAGCTGCTCATCAGCTCTGGCACGGAGAACTCTACTCAAATAGTGGTTCGAGTTGAAGATAGTGGCGTGGGATTCAGCCCGGAAATCACGGAAAAGATCTTCGAGCCGTTCTTCACCACCAAACCTCAGGGTATCGGCATGGGTTTATCAATCAGCCGTTCCATCGTCGAATCGCACCAGGGGCAGTTGTGGGCAACGTCACGTCCTTCCGGCGGCGCCATTTTCCAGTTCACCATTCCCATACGCTCCCAGGATTCCGATGGCTAACCCGCGCCCGGTAATTTACGTTGTTGATGATGACGTCTCTGTTCGCGACGCCGTCAGCAACCTTCTGGAATCGGCGGGACATCACGCCGAGCTGTTCGCCTCCACGGAAGAGTTCATGGAAGCCACGCGGCCCGAGGTTCCCAGTTGTCTTGTGCTCGACATAAAACTTCCCGGAGTCAGCGGACTTGATTTCCAGAACCAGCTCGAAACATCAGGCATACCCATTCCCATTATCTTTATTACCGCCCATGGCGACATTCCTATGACCCGCCGGGCGATGAAGGCGGGCGCAATAGAATTCCTGACCAAGCCATTTCAAAAAGATGAACTTCTCGCCGCCATCCATCAGGCGCTTGAGCGCGACCTCGCACGCCGTGACCAACAGGCCGCTATCGCTTCTCTGCGCTCCCGCTTTGACAGCCTCACACCACGAGAGCGCGAGATCATGGACCTGGTGGTTCAAGGGCTGCTGAATAAACAGATTGCCGCGCAACTCGGACTCAGCGAAGTCACCGTGAAATTTCATCGCAGCCATGTGATGCAAAAAATGCAGGCTGATTCATTGCCGGAGTTGGTAAGAATGTCAGAAAAGTTGAATGCTCGCTCCCGCCGATAAGATTTCTTTATCTTTACATTTCTATTTTTCGATACGAAACCTATACCAAGGTATCGTTGTCTCTTTCATCTGAACCCCGCTACTCTTAGCTACTCCAAATATTCTTGCTCGACGGCGAGACAAGGGATAACCCTTCTATGTCGAATGGTATGTCAACCTATATGTTGAATGAGGATTCTGAAACCGCCTTCCTGCAGCGCATGGCCAGCCGGACGGCGGCGGAGCCGTTACACGATGTGCTGGCCGATGTAGTCGAATTCGTGACCTCCGTGGTGAAGTGCGATTCATGCTTCATCTATGTGCTGGAAGGTGACGAGCTTGTTCTGCGCGCTTCTAAGAACCCTCATCCCGAAACTGTGGATCGCTTGAAGTTGAAGCTGGGACAAGGCATTACCGGCTGGGTCGCCGAACATCGGCAGCCGGTCGCCGTGCCAGAGAATGCCTCTGCCGATTCACGTTTTCAATTTTTTAATGAACTGCCGGAAGACCGCTTTGCGGCATTCCTCTCCGTTCCCGTGCTCAGCCGCGGGCGGCTGGTGGGTGTAGTCAATCTGCAGAATCGCGCGCCCCACCCCTACAGTCAACGTGAAATCCGCCTGGTTTCGACCATTGGCTTCCTCGTAGGCGCTGAGATCGAGATGGCACGGCTGGAGAGCGAAAACTTGCAGCTCTCCGAGCAACTGGAAACCCGCAAGCTCGTAGAACGCGCCAAGGCAATTCTGCAGCGCGATCTGAAGATCGCTGAGCCAGAGGCCTACAAGATTCTGCAACGCCAGAGCCAGCAGCGGCGCAAGTCCATGAAAGAAATTGCGGAAGCCATCGTCCTGACTGACGCGGTAAAAAACGATTCTCATTAGAACGTGTTTCAAAAATAGGTTTTGCAGGGCACGGCTTCAGCCCCTGGGGGTCGCCGGCCAGTAGTTCGGTTCGGTTTATTTCTAAGTATTTACTTCTAAATTAGGATATCTAATTCCCGCTATCAAAAATTTCAATTGGACTTTTGGAGTCGATGTATAGAGAATGATTGACCAACAGTTGCAGAGAACCTGCAGTCTGGCCTCTCGTAAGTGTTCTCGAAGAGAGGTATTCCTCGGGCACGACGCTGTGCCCAACTCATAGCTACAAAGTGCTCAACGACGAGCCGGCAAGTTGGCCCTGTGCGGCGATAACAAGCGGGTGTGCGTTCG
>WNFB01011362.1_pt1 | contig 10727 bp, 14 predicted proteins | sample 5400501 | NCBI WGS metagenome assembly WNFB01 (sample SAMN13153341, study PRJNA577476) | soil metagenome | isolation source: 200 cm saprolite under Douglas fir tree site 2 hole 1 | place: USA:California | collected 2015-04-18 | reverse complement strand
CAGAGATCAAAGGACTGCGTGATTGTTCAGTTGACGCTTAACGAAGGTCGAACGGTCGATCAAAAGCGCGCCTTCTACAAGGCCGTTGCGACGGGATTGCATCAACGCCTGAATCTCCGCCCGCAGGACGTGTTCATCAGTCTTGTCGAGGTGAAGAAGGAAAACTGGTCGTTCGGTAACGGAGAGGCGCAATACGCCTCGTAGGGCTCAGCGGAGCATTGCATCTGCGCAAGGACCTTAAGGCAAGGCGTGTGCATGGACCTAACCCATGATGACGATGATGACAGTACCCCAGATGACGGTCATATTTCTGGCCACGGTGGTTTGCCTTGGCGCGGCATTTGTCTGGATGTTCTGGGAATTGCAGAAGCCGGCGCAACTTGCGCGCCGCAGCGATCGTTTCGAGCGAGCTAACGAATGAAGGCCTGCCCGCGAATTTGCGCGCCGTAGATGGCGCGCGCTTCAATTGCCTTCCGATCCATCGGCTTCAATCTCGCCGGCGGCTTCCTCATGGCCGGCAGCCCAGCGCGCGTGTTCCTGGCTGCCGTCCTGATACGGATTGCCCTCAGCCGGAATGTTCTCCCGCGCGGCGCGCTGGCCTTCCTCGAACGGATCTGGATCGGTCGTCATGATCTCGATTTCCTCGATGGACTCGATTTTACATGGCTTTCCGCCGGTGTCTTGGCCGGTGTCATGGCGAGCGATGCGCTCTTGTGAAGCGCGTCCTTCAGGTCGACCGGGATGCCGTGCTTCTTGAGCAGATCGGCGAACGCTTCGTCGGCCAGTTCCTGAACCGTCGCCATCCGGTCGCGCCCAAGCTGCTTCAGCTTGTCGAAGGTGTCGTCGTCGAAGGCGATCAACTTGCGCACGCGTCGTCTGCTCCTGCGCCAACGTCTTTGCCAAGACCTAAAGCGGACCGGATAGGAATAGTTCCTTGGGTCGGCACCGGATCGCTCCGTAGTAATACGGGTAGCGGAATTAAGGTCACAATAGCGCTGCGCGGCCTAAGACTCAAACAAACCCTCCTGCGAACGAGTTCGATGATGGACGCAATCCCGAATGCCGGACCCGGTGCAATGCCCGGAGGCGGAAGCATCAGAAGGATTGCGGTGAATTTCGCCAGGCGGGTGGATGATCTCGGCGTCGCAGAGAAGATCTATAGCATCGTCGCGTTGCTGGTCATCCTTACGACCTTTCTTGTGGTGATGTCGATTCAATCGGTGCGGCTGCAAACCGCGTATCGGCATCTGCTGGCATCATCCGCTTCGGCTGCAATCAATATCGAGCGGGTTAACGGCCTGATCTATGCGATCGTCATGGAATCGCGCGGCATCTACATGTCCACCGAACGGACCAAGGTCAAGCAATTTGGCGATGAACTTCTCAAGCGCAATCGCGAACTCGCCGAGGTCGTAGCGGGATGGGAGGAAACAGTTCGCTTCGACGATGCGGCGCAGTTTTCTGCCTTCAAGCAGCGAATTATGCAATTCATCGAATTCCGCAAAGAGTTGGTTCGGCGTGCGATGCAGATCAGTCCGGCGGCCGGGCGCGAGTGGGGCGACAACGACGCCAACCGCGCCTTGCGCAGCCAGCTCAACGCCGACCTCGAGGCTTTTGCAAGGATTTACGCGGACCGCGCCGGCGACGTTGCGGAACTGGACGACAAAAGCCGGTACGCTTCGTGGTACCTGTTCGCCCTTGGCCTTGGCGCCTTGATGCTCGCGGCCCTGAACGTCTTCGTCATGAGACGCTACGTCACCGGGCCATTGTCTCAAATCACCGAGGCGACGGCTCTGATTGCGGCCGGGAAAATCGAACTCGATATTCCCTTCGTCGCCCGCAAAGACGAGATCGGACATCTCGCCCGTGCCGTGCGAAACTTTCGAGACGCGGCCTGCCGTAACCTCGAGCTTGAGCAACTCGAAATCGGCACGGCCAAGCAGCGCGATACCGCGATGGGAGAACGCGACAAGCTTACCGACAAATACCACGCGACCAAGTGGCAATTGTCCGCGGCGATCAACAGCATGCCGCAGGGCATGATCATGCTTGACGCCGCGGCGAAGGTTCTCGCGGTCAACGACCAGTACCGGAAAATTTACGGGCTGCCACCGACCATCAAGACCGGTTCTTCGCTCCAGGAGATCCTGCAGCACCGGGCCGAGAACGGACTGTTTGCCGGGAACGTCGCCAGGGATCTCGTTGCGGTCGTCGCGCGGATCGCGAAGCGGCAGCCTTCGACCGATGAAATTTTACTGGGCGACGGTCGTGTGGTCAGCATCCGGGAGCGGCCAATGGATGGCGGCGGCGTGGTGGCAGTCCATGACGACATTACCGAGCAACGGCGGAGTCAGCGGATCCTGGAGCGGACCGAGCAGTTTCTGGCGACGATCATCGAGAATGTGCCCCAGGCGATTGTCGCCAAGGACGCGCGTAACTTGCGCTACGTTTTGGTCAACCGGGCGGCCGAAGCGATGATCGGCATGTCCCGCGCTGAGATCATGGGGAAGACGGCGCGTGAGCTGTTTTCCACGGAGACTGCCGAATTGATCGAGCGAAGGGACCGGCAGCTGCTGGGACAGGAACATCAACTCGATGCCATCGTTGACACGATGGACAATCCCGTCAAGGGCCGGCGCACGGTCGCCATACGGCGGCTTCAGGTCGGTGGCCCGGACCGCGAGTCCCATCTCTTCGTCAGCATGATCGAGGACCGGACCGACCAGGCCAATGTGGCGGGTGCCGCGGCGTAAACACGCCGCGGCTGCCAAACGAGCCGGTTTTGACGCCTCGCTTGGTGCTTGTGCGTTGCGGCGCTCGCACGGAGGTCGGCGTGGTCGTCTGCCGCCTTCGCTGCGGCGACAACACATTTTCACCGCGTTCCCGAACCCGCCGAGTCTAAATCGGAATTTATAGAAAGGTCTGCGACGGCCTATCAACTTCCCCTGAGGCTGAAACTATCTCCTGCTGGACGCGTCTTGTTGCTGGGAGCAGTCAATCTTACGGAGTGCAATTATGTTGCGCAAAACGATGATAGCTTTACTGGCAGCCACCTCGGTTGCCATCCTGGCGCCGGGCGCCGCCTCGGCTCGTGGCGGCGGCGGAGGTGGCGGCGGTGGCGGAGGCCACGGCGGCGGTGGTTTTGGCGGAGGAAGCTTTCATGGCGGCGGCGCGATGGCCTTTCATGGCGGCGGGATGGGCGCCGGCGTCGGAGGCGGAGGTTTCCGTTCAGCCGCTATCGGAGGCGGTGTCGGAGGCGGTGGACTTCAAGGCCGGGGTTGGGAGGGCCGAGGTTTCGAGGGCCACGGTTTCCGCAGCGATGGCTTCCACCACCACGGGTTTCACCACGGCCGCGGATTTGGAGTGGGCGTATTTGGCTATGGACCGTACGCCTATTACGGCGACGACTATTATGATTATCCCGACTACGCCTACGACGATTCCTATTACGACAATGGCGACTGCTACGTGGTGCAGCGGCGCATCCACACGCGCTACGGCTGGCGCCTTCGCCCGGTCCAGGTGTGCAGATGACCATTGGGGCGGCTGATCATCTGGTAGTACCGGTCAAATAAAGTTGAGCACCGGCCCCGACCGGCAAGATTGGCACGGCCTTGGTGTATCCTGCACCAAGGCCGTTTTTCTGACGCCATGCACTGGTACGCCGCTTGCATTCTTCTACGGATGTTCACCATGCTCACAGCCCCGGGCCTGACGTTGGTATTTTTGGGCGTCGTCGTCGGTCTGGGCATTGCCTTTGTTTGGATGCTCTGGGAGGTCGAGCAAACGTCCAAACCGCGTCGCAACAGCGATCGGTTCGGATAGGCTGACCGGCATCTTTGGCCTTGGGAAGAGCGCGCGCGGCGCGAGGCCGAGCGCGCTCGGCGAGCTTGCATGTATTAGCCCAGCACTTTGTACTTCTTGAGCCAGGTTTGCATCTGGCTCCATGCATCGTCGGCCGCTTCCTTGCGATAGCTTGCGCGATAATCGGCATGGAAGCCGTGTGGCGCGCCCGGATAGATCTTGAATTCGGCGGGCTTCTTGGCCGCCGCGAGAGCGGCCTTCAGCGCCTCGACCGCCGCGACTGGAATGCCGGTATCCGCCTCGCCGTACAAGCCCAGCACCGGGGCCTTCATGTCAGGGGCAAGTTGGGTCGGGCTCTTCGGCCAAAGCGGGTTCGGCGGATCGACCGGCGGGCCATAAAACGCGACCCCCGCCTTCAGGGCGCCAGAGTGAGCGGCGTATTCCCAGACCGTGCGTCCGCCGCGGCAGAATCCGATGATGCCGAGCCGGCCGGTGTCGCCACCCTGCGACTTGGCCCAGGCGACCGTGCTGTCGAGATCGGACAGCAGCTCGGCATCCGGCTTGGAATTCACCACCGGCAGCAGTTGTTGGATGTCGGTAATCTTGGTGAGATCGGCGCCCTTGCGGAAATAATAGTCCGGCGCGACGGCGAACGCGCCGAGCTTGGCAAGGCGCCGTGTCACGTCCTTGATATATTCGTGCAGGCCGAAAATCTCCATCGCCACCAGCACGACGGGCGGATTGCTGACCCCATTCGGCCGCGCGAAATAGCCGGGCATTTCACCATCGGCCACTTTTATCTTCGCGTCGCCTGCGGTGAGGCCGTCGGTGTCGGTCTTGATGACGTCGGCGCGTACGGGTCCCGCAGCCAGGGTATAGCCGGCCGTCACGGCGGCGGTGGCAGTCATGAAGCCGCGGCGCGAGAACGGCGCGACTTTTGTCAGCCCGATGACATCGGACGTCTCTATGGGTTCGGCACTCATGATGGATTTCCTCTGGCGCGTGTGATGGTTGAGAAGTTCTCCTCATCCGTGCAGCAAGCCCGCCCGAGAAGGCTTCGGAGAGAGCGTCCGGGACCAAAGCCACACTGGAATCATCGATTTCCAGGCTTCTTTTGAATCCGAATCTCGGAAAAAAGGCGGAGCCGCAAGACGGGTATCCGGGAACCGCATTCAGCAGGCAATCGCTGCGGAACGCAAATCACCAGCCTGCGAGGATGCGGCTGGTACCGGGGCAGAAGCGTTTTGGGGGGGGCGGGCAACTCTGCCGCAAGAAAAGAACAAGGCCGTCAGCGCAGTATACCGCAAACGGCCTTGCCAGCCCCGGACATTGAAATCGGCTTGCGCCGCCCGGTAGACGCTATCATGCCCCGGTTCCAGTCCGGCCATATGTGATCCAGTTCACAATCGTCGTAAAAAAGTTGCGGGCAGCCGTTGGCACATGATAGCCGCCGCTCGGGCATCATCGTGCTTACTGTTTTTGACGGCCCGCCGCGGCCAAGCCCTGCAAATCCGCTTCCGCCATCGCGCCATGCCGCTCGCTCGTGGAAGCCAAGCGTCGGCGCTACGCATTGACAACCGCCGCCGCGCGGATGCGGTAACCTTGATCGGTTACGTTAAAACCGAAGACACGTTGATCTGGGGCCGGTTTCTGCTCTGCTGCGGCGATGATCGACGACGATGAAAACTTCATGCTGGACGCAGACGGCAATCGCGTCCTGATCGGCCTGACCTTGGAGGAGACGCTGGAATTCGATCGTCTCGAACGGCATATCAACGAAACAGGTGCATTTCCGCATATCTCGCGAGACGAGTGGCATCGTTCGGAGGAAAAGCGCTGGCTTGAACTTTGGGATCAGCATCAGGCAGCAATGGTAGAGTTCTTGCGAACGAAGACGCGCCATTGATCACCTTGATCCGCACACTGGCTTCGACAGGCGTTGGCGAAAGGTGGTAAGTTAGGTCAACCGATGCGAGGGCGATCCCATGAAAATCTCGCTTGCACTTGTCACCGCAACGCTCCTGATTTCTCACGTGCCTTCAAGGGCTGGAACGGTCTACCCGAGACAGCCCTGTCGGGTGTACGTTGACACCGACTACACCCAGATTGCGGAGCAATGCGGGACGGTAGGGCCTTTCTATCACCGTAGACTATTCTTACGGGTTGCAAGGCAGTCGCCCTATTACGGCGGTCGTTATTATTGATCGGCGAAACCCGCTTCATAGCAATGGGGACGGCGATGCCATTAAACGAAGAAGGGTTTATCTCCCGGGTCTCTATCCGCCATTCAGTCTCCACAGATGCCGTTCGCACCATCCTGCGAGCGCTTCGTTCTGGCGGTGGCAGCATGGCGCAATTCAGCCATCCGGACTTCGGCGGGATGTCGCAATGGTCGCCCGGCATGGCGATGGTGGGCGACATGTTCAATAACAGCCTGAAATCCAAATTGGATGCCGTGTGCACAGAATTGGCGGGCTACATCGCTCAATCGGCCTCGACTGATCAGGGCCGCAGCCGTGACGACCCTGAGGTCAGCTATCGTGCAGTCCGGCAGGGTTCAGATTGGTGGCCCGCCAATCTCGGAACACCCAGCGCAGTTGGCGCCCAAAATGACCTTCGGTACGCGGTTTTTCCAGGAAGATTGGTCATTAAAGACGGCGGGCATGTCGAAATTTACGACACGGGCGATCATCGCATCTCAGGCGTGGCGCAAGCGCAAAGCGCGGACCAGACGCTGACATTCACGAGCCAAAACGGGTTGGTGCGGGTGATGGATTTGCCAAGGATACGAGAGTAGCGATGCGCGTGTTGCCAATTGGGCGACCGATACACGACGCTCTCCGCGTCTGATTTTTGCCAGCGCCGTGCGGGTTGACTGCAAATCGCAGCACCAAAGCAGGACCGGTGGCGCACCCCAAATTTGTCGCGCTGAATTGTTGACGCGGTGGAAACCGATGGTCGGCGCTTCGCCGCGCGCGCTTCTCGCTGGCGCGAGGCTGGCCCAGTCAGCAACGGGCTTCAATCGTCCGCCCAATTCTCGACAGTCGGAGCCTGAAGTCTCCGTGGTTCTACGGGGTTTATCCATTCAATCTTGGCACATCCTGTGCTTCACAACGACGCCGGGGGTTTTAATTGTTCGGCGCCTAAGCCAGCGCGGCCTGGCGGCTATACTCCGCCAAGCGGCATTGAGCATGAGGGAAGCGCCGTTCAGCCTCGACGGGTTGATATCCAATGATGGGACGTTCATCGCTTGTATTGTTGGCGGCTCTTGCAGTTGTATTGCCGCATGGCGGCGCCGGCGCGCGCACCAGGATCCCTTTCAAGGCCAGTACTCCAGTCGTTGAATCCGGTCCGACGCTTGCTCCATTCCAACACATTCGATTTTGCCTGCAGTATCCAGACGATTGCCGATCAAATTCCGCAGAAAGTGAACGCATTGACCTGACTTCCGGGAGTTTAGAACTGCTCAAACGTGTCAATCACCGTGTCAACGTGTCGATTGTCTCGAAATCAAAAGCCTACGGCAGTAGTCTGGAAGACACGTGGACCATTGCGCCAGACCGGGGAGACTGCAACGACTACGCGGTCACGAAGCGACACGAACTCCTGAGGCGCGGCTTCCCATCGAGTGCTTTGCGACTGTCGGTGACCAAGACTGCCGCAGGGATCGGGCATCTTGTCCTTGTCGTTGTGACGACGAAGGGTGACCTCGTCATGGACAACCTGGCCGATGCAATCCGACCGTGGCAGACCACTGACTACCAGTGGCTCAAAATTCAATCAGCTCGCAATCCCCATTATTGGGTTGCGATTAGATCGCCAGCCGCTACGCGCCCGCAGGCTCGCTCTTGAGCCTGGCGTCTAAAGGTCCCTTTTACTGAACCTCGGGTGGTTAATCACGTCTGCTACGCGATGAGGTGGGGGCAGGGGGATATCGGATCGTTTCCAGCTCGTTGTTTTACGCGAAGTGATGCGCGTGCTCCTGCGAGATGTGAGGAACCTGCGGCTGGGCCATTTTTCTCGAAACAGCCAGTGAACAAATTCCGCGGATCTCCACGCGTGACCCGCGCGGTTCGCCAAAAAAGTTGCGGCCAGCTCTTGGGGGAGAGCTGGCCGCGCGCGATCCGGTCTGGGACGGGGAGGGGTGGGGATGTGACCGGATCGCGTGTCCTGTTATTTCCTGTTATCGATCGTGGGCGCTGGCGGTGGCGACCGCGGGGCGGCCGTCGCCAAGCGAGACCCAGACGTTGGGATCGCTCTGCGACTGACGCTTGACGAAGCGGTAGCCGGTCTCGGTCCAGGCCACGACGTTTTCATTCTGATTGTCCAGGATGAACTCGCCCTTGTCGGTTTTGACGGTCAGCACCGCGTGGCCTTCGCCCTTCTTGTCGCGCACCACCGTGATCAGCAGCGCTTCACGCGGCCAGCCGGCGTCGATCAGCATCTTGCGCTTCATCAATACGTAGTCCTCGCAGTCGCCGTAGCCGTCTGTCGGCAACGACCATTTCTCGATCACGCCCCAATGATCCATGTCGGTCATCGGCTTGACGGTTTCATTGACCCAGCGGTTGACCTGCAGCAGATCTCGCCATGCCGTCTGCGACATCACGATATCGCGCGGCTGCGTCGTGCCGCCGTGGCAATCGCCGGGATTGTCGGCGCAGAATTCGACCCAGCCGATCGGCGAGCGCGTGGTGTCGCCCAGGCTCGCATAAAGAGCTCGTTCCTCGCCGGCACTGGCCGGCGCGTTGATACCAAACAGGATGGCGACAACCGCCAACCCTTTCCCCTGTCCCCTGAACCCAAACATTGCGGCCCCCGTTTCTTGTTGGGACCATGTTTCGCACAAAGGTTTTGCGCCGCCGCTAAGTAAGCCAAGTACATTTAAGACGAATACGAGTAAAAGCTTCGGTTAATTCGATCTATACTTGAGTAAAATTCGATTAAAATTTGAAACAACTACAATTGATTCAAATTTTACGTATTAACGCGGCAAAGCCCGTCGATGCGGAACTTGCGGCGGCAAAAGCCCGACGCGTTAACTTAAAGTGAAGCAGGCGCCCAACGGCGAAAGGGCGGCATCCGCGGCGAAGAGGCCGCTGGCGGGCTACGGAATGTGGGAATGGCAGGGCGGGGCGCTTTACCGCGCGGTAACGCTGTCTTTGGCGATGCAAGGCAAACCTGGCAAAGCGCGGGGTCCGTGCGCCCGGTCGTCGAATTCAAGGGGTCCGGAAACAACGGTTCTGAGGCATCGCCTGCGGGATCAAGGCCGGCGACGTCGTCATGATTCCGGCCGGCACCGGTCACTGGTTTACAGGGATCGAGGACCACCTCGACGATATCAGGGTGCGGATCGACCCGGACGAAGTGACGCCGCTCAAAAGCGAGGCGAAAATCGCAGGAATATTTGTCCAAGCCGGCACGGCGCGGCAATGAGCCGGTGCCGGGCTTTACCGCGCGGTAACGCTGTCCTCGAGCGTCTCGGCCAGCTGCTCGTGGACGAACTCAAGGGCAAAACCTTCTTCGAGGTTTCGCACCACCCGCGACTGGACCTTGCCGAGCAAGACCAGCGATTTCAGCGGCGGCCGGTTTTCCGCCGCGATGGCGGCACCGGACAGCGACATGTCGATCACCCGGCAGGTCATCTTTGTGCCGTCCTCAAGTGTGAGCAGGGAGATCGGGTTGCGCGGGATGATGCGGTCGTGGCGGCGGTCTTCCGGCAGATTGAGGATATCGCGGTTGGCAAGCCAGGTTAGCTGGGCAGCGAGTTTGTCGCGCTTGCGCGCGGTGGCGCCCACGGTCATGGCGAAACCGTTGTCGATAATGCGGGTGATCTTGCCTTCGACCCGGCCGATATGGTCGAGATAGGCGATGACGCGATCGCCGACATTGCCGATGCCGGGCGCCAGCAGGGCGAGCCCCCCCGGCGACATATTGATGATCTGGCATGGAAATTCGCGGCGGTCCGGCAGCATATAGCGGCCGAGCAGATGAACCCTCACCCGCTGAAAGCGGCGGCGCTCTTCGGCGGCCGGAAGTATCGATCTTTTGTGCGCCAACGCCATCTTCGCCACCCGACAACCGGCTGCTCGGTGTCGCCAGACCCTACGGCCGATAGGGTTAATGAGGAGTTAGCGAGGGTTCTGCGAAGCCCGGGCAAATGACGCAGGAAGTGGTTTTGAGTGTTGCGGCGATAGAAACGTTGGCGGGGCCGTACGCTGGCCAGCTTGAGGCGACGCCGCAAGGCCCCCGCTCAGCATCAGCAGCAGGGCGCCGAGTACCGTCCTCTTGTCGCCGAACCTTTGTCCGATGGCGCCGCCCGGCAAGGCCAGCGCGACGCCCGGAGTGAAATACAGGCCGATCAGGATTCCGATGTCGGCCAGTCCAACGCCGAAGTCGCGGCCGAGCAGAGGTGCTACGGCGGCGACGCTTTGAAACTGAAAGCCCATGGTGAGGCGAACCGCGAACAAGACGGCAAGCATGAACCAGCGGTTGTGCAACACCTCACTCCATTGAAATCACCGCGCAACCTCGGACGCGGTGCTGCGCCTGTCAATCGCCGTGCATCGATTGCGACACGGCAAGATTGGCATCGGCGCGGAGTTCACATAGGCTCGCCGCGCCCGAATAAATTCAATCAACAATCGCGAAGGGCGGAGGAGCGACGAATGGCGATGTTGTGACGCCGTTGACGGCAGCTCTATGATCGGTCCGAACATCGTCAAGAACAAAACACAACGGGGGAAATTCCATGCAACAGATTCGCGTCTGCACCTATGACGGCCCCGGCGCGCAGCCGGTCATTCGCTCCGTGCCTTGGCCCAAGATCCCGAAGCAGGCGGCATTGATAAAAGTCGGCGCCTGCGGCGTGTGCGGCACCGATCTGCATATCCTCAAAGGCCACTGGCCGAAGCAGCTGCCGT
>WNFB01011846.1_pt1 | contig 10728 bp, 10 predicted proteins | sample 5400501 | NCBI WGS metagenome assembly WNFB01 (sample SAMN13153341, study PRJNA577476) | soil metagenome | isolation source: 200 cm saprolite under Douglas fir tree site 2 hole 1 | place: USA:California | collected 2015-04-18 | reverse complement strand
GAGTCAGGACGCGAGATACTGACAGGGAATTTGTTCCATGCTTCCCAGATGTTCTTAGAGACCTCAGCGTATTGCGCCGCTGACCCAGCACTCTCAGCGCCGAACCAGTGGGCGAACTCTTCGTGCACGATCCGCTGGAGATCGTCAGGCGACTTCGCCTCGCGGAGTCGCGGCAAAATCGTACTCACTTCTGGATCATATTCATCGTCGGGAGCCCCGACTACGATAAGTTGAATAGGATCCGCCTCCCGCAGGAGCCGAGACACTTCTGTGTAGAGGGCGCCATACGCTGCCTTCAGCGACGCCTGCCTTTTCCGACGGCCTTCACTCATCACTGGTGACACTCTGCAGAGCGTTTCTTTGCGTAACTCTCAAGCTCAGCCGTCGCTCGTAGCGATCGGTCTGAAGCGCCTTGTTGGGCGGCGCATGCGCGACCGTTAACATCACGACCGATCTTTCCATATCCCGGTGTATGGCGCATCGGGCTTGAGCTCCCAGCTTCGGCCGTCGAACTTCTCGATCCGCAACGTGCCGAGATCCACACCGTCCAGGCAGCGCACGTTGATCATGTATTTCGCCGGGTCGGCTCGTGGGCGATAGAAAGGGGCGACACCGCAATTCCGGCAAAACAGATGCCGCGCTGTAAAGGTGCCAAACTGATACGTCTCCAGATTCTCTGCTCCGGCGAGTAGACGAAACCGCTCGGGCGGGACCATGTGATGTAGGTAGCCCCTCTTGAGACAAATTGAGCAGTTACATTCGCTCGCCCGCGAAAGGTTGGTCGTTACCTCGAAGCGGATCCGCCCGCAGTGACAACTACCGGCATAAGTTTGAGTATCCATCAGTCAGATGACCTCCTGCTGTAATCTCGTGCCGCCCAACGTATAGCGTTTTATCCCTAATGCCCATGAGCAACGGAGTACCGACAAGATTGCAGCAGCGCCATTGGGGATAAAACGGGTTGGACTAAGCCGCTGAGCGGGAATTTACTGCTTGCTATGGGGATTGTAAAGTGGCGGGAAGGATGGGAGCGAGTAGGCACGAGTGAGCCGTGGGAGCCGCAAGATCTTAGCAGGGGAACGCACACCCCTGCGCACGGCCACCTCAAACGTCCATCTCCACCGTTCGGCTTTGCTTGTCTCCGTGTAACTCTTCAACGGTTGCCAAATAGGTGGCGATCGCGTCCTTGATATTCTCCAAGGCCTCTTCCTCTGTCTTGCCTTGTGACCAGCAGCCGGGTAAACCGGGACACCACACGGCATAACCTTCATCGGTGAGTTCAAGCTTTACCGTGTACTTCATATGGTCCTCCGTTTATCCACGACTATACATTTGCTGCGGCTCCAAGGCAACGCACTTCGACTTCTTTCAGTGAGACACTAGATAGATTTCAGCCGCTATCTCTTCGCCTTTCCGTCTTCCGACGGCTTCACCTCACTCAACAAGCGGGCGGTGATGTCGAGGGAGGAGAGGCTCTCACCCTGGGCTTTGAAGTTGGGGAAGATGCGGTGGCGGAGGACGGAGGGGGCGAGGGCCTGGATATCTTCGATCGAGACCGCGTAGCGCCCCTGTAGAAGGGTCCGAGCCTTAGCGCCGAGGATCAGATACTGCGAGGCCCTCGGCCCGGCTCCCCATTCGACGTAGTCCTTGATGAACTGCGGCGCCTCGGGATTTTGCGGGCGGGATTTCTGGCTCAGAGATACGGCGTATTCGATGACAAAAGGCGAGGCGGGAACTTGACGCACCAGATCCTGGTAGCGCCGGATGGCGGCGCCGTCCATGACCTTGCGCGGCGAGGGCTTTCCGACGGAGGTCGTCTGCATGACGATCTGCACCTCATCGTCGAAGTTTGGGTATTGAATCTCGATATTGAGCATAAAACGGTCGAGCTGCGCTTCCGGCAGAGGATAGGTTCCCTCCTGCTCGATCGGATTCTGAGTCGCCAGGACAAAGAAGGGGAGATCCAGCGCGTAAGTGGACCCGCCGGAAGTCACCTTGTATTCCTGCATCGATTGAAGCAGCGCCGCCTGGGTTTTGGGAGGCGTGCGGTTGATCTCGTCCGCGAGGAGAATATTGGTGAAGATGGGGCCCTTGAGAAATTGGAATTTTCTTCTCCCGGTGGTTGGATCTTCCTGCAGGATATCCGTCCCCGTGATGTCGGAAGGCATGAGGTCGGGCGTAAACTGGATTCGATTGAACTGGAGATCCAGGATTTCCGCCAGCGTGCTGATCAGCAGCGTCTTGGCCAGCCCCGGTACGCCCACAAGGAGACAGTGGCCCTTGGCGAAGAGCGCGATCAAGACCTCTTCGATGATCTTTTCCTGGCCGACGATGACCTTGTGGATTTCGCCCAACATGGCGTCTCTCTTAGCCGCAAACTCTTCGATCGCCGCGATCTCTTGTTCCCTGATTTCGATTGACTCCATTCGTTTGACCCCTTTATCTGGCAGTTGTGAGCCGATCCAGGATCGCCTTGGATTTATTCGCTTGATCCTTTTCTCCTAACGCCGCATGAATCTCATAGAGCAGGCGGTGGATCGTCGGGTTAAAAGGATTGATCTGGATGGCCTCTTCTAGATTAGCTTTAGCCTCGGAATAATTTTTTCTCGCGTAGTAGAGACGCCCCAACTGGACGTAGGCACTCAGGTTGTCCGGATCGAGATTCTGGGCCGTCTTCAGATGCGGCAGCGCCTCGTCGTACCGGTCGCTCTGGATGAGGAGCCGCGCGAGCTTGTTCAGGATAATCGGGGAGTGGGGACTGGCCTGCAGCGCGCGTTGGTATTCCTGCAGCGCGGCGCCCATTCTCCCTTTTTGCGCAAACTGGTCGCCCAGAGAGGTCCGGTTGCGGGCGACGACGGACTGGATCTCCTTCAATTCTACGGTCTCTTCGTCTTCTTTCTGATTGCTTTTGACCTTGAACCTATGGACCCGGCTCCCTTCGGTCTCTTTCAGCCCCATTCCTTTAAGGAAGGATTTCCACTCGCTTTCAAAGCTTGCGAAGGAGATTCCCATCGCCTTTTCAATCGCAGCCGGCGTCGGCTGCGTGTTCAGCTCGGAGAGGAGACTGCGAATGCCGGCCTGGCCCTTGCGATGGACCATATAGTCGACCGCCGAGGCCGCCTCCGCATAGGCGAGTTGCACTTCTTCGGGCGTATCCAGGTGAATGAGCGAAGGCTCCATGTTTTTGAAGCCGACGAATTTATTTTTTTCCAGCGCCTGGGCCAAGAGAGTCTGGTTGGCCGGAGTGAGGTAGTCTTCTCTTTCCTTGCCGGGATCAGGCCGGCGCCAGCGGGTCTCGTAGAAGCGAGCCATGCCCTCATGGAGCCAGATGGGCGCCTGGTTATTGCTCAGCGTGACGATCGCATAATGGAAGTATTCGTGGCTCAGCGAGTCGAGCCATCGATAGCCCTGGATGAGCGTGCGCGGAGAGATGGTCATGATCTTGTTGAATTTACAGATTCCGACGGCGCCGGTTTCCTCAATGTCGCGCAGAGAGAGCGTCGAGACGGCGTTAAAGGATGCGACATCGGGCGCTATCTCTACTCGGACCTTGGTCGGGGGAAGATAACCCAAGGTGTCGCCAATTGTCCGGTAGCTTTTCTCCAGAGCATCCAGGGCATAGGGCACCAAGATCCCGTCGCGCTCCTCGTCGAGATAGAGCAGGAAATGCGCGCTCTCAAAGCGCTTTAGCTTTTTGACTGTGTCGCGAGTCTGTTGGGCCAGCAGGCGGTAAGCCTGACGTCGCTGGCTTCCGGATTCGATGGCCAGCGCCTGTTCAAGGAGACGAACCGACTCCTCGTACTGACCCTGATAAAAGGCGATCCGGCCCTTCAGCTCGAGCCCGACGGCCGATCGAGGATTTTCGCGGATCAACCGGGACGCGATCTCATCGGCTGAAGTCAGATGCCATGCCTCCAGATACGCGTCAGCCTCTTTGAGCAGCGGATCGCTCTCAGCTGCAAGACATAACGGTTTAAGGGTTAGAAGGGTTAAAAGGGTTAGAAGGAAAGAAAGGGTTAGAGGGATAAAGGGATTAAGGGTTGAAGGGAATAAGACTTTGAACTTCAAGGGAGGCTTACTCTGACAAGTTCTTAAAATAGCTTTCGATCTGCTCTTTGAGCGAAGGAGGGACTCCCTGTTTGAGCGCCTCTAAGATCTCTTCCCGGAAACTGCGCGGCGCCTTGTAATCCTCTTTGCCCGGAAGCTGAAATTTGTCCGTATCGAGTCCGGTCATGCCCCCTTCGATATCAAACTGGGGGAATTGAGGTATTCCGGGGAGGGGCACGAGTTCCCCCGAAGGCAGAAAGCGGCCGTATCGGAACAGACGGGCAACCGGCATGCGGCCCAGCTGGCCGCGCTGCGCCAGCTGCTGCATGGAGCTCTGCATCTGCTGTTGAGACTGAGAGAGACGATCGAGGGCATCCCGCTCCGGAGGAACGGCTGCTTTACCGTCGAGCCCGCTCAGGCGGCCTTGCGCATTGCCCATTGAGTTCCCGGCTTCCTGGATATTCTTGGTGATCTGAGGATCGAGAGAAGGGAAGAGCTGGAAGAGGGAGTCGAGCTTCTCATGCAGCTCTTGAGTGCGCTCCTTGAGGACTCCCTGTCGATGAGACAGCTCGCGCAGCGCGCTCTTATCCTCGTCCTTCAAGGTAGGGGAGGGCTGGCTGAGCAAAGCATCAAGACCTTTCTCGAGATCCCTCAAGCTCAGTTGAGCCTGGCCCACTTTCCGTTCTTGCTGAGCACTCCTTTTCTTTCCCAGCTCTTGCTCCGCCATCTTGGCGACATCGGAAAATCCAGAGAAGTCTTTGTTGAGAAGCCTGGAGATCATATTCTTGACCAAGTTATTGACGGTTGCGTCATCGACGAAGCCTTCTCTAGACGCACCTCCTCCTTCTTCGTCGGGGAACAGCTCAGCCATGCGGGCGAGCTCGCGTTGAGCCTGGGTCTGGAACTTGTCCAGTTTGTCCTTGAGGATTTCTTCTCTAGCGCCTTGGGCCTGTTTGTTAACGCCTTCGGTCTCCCTAAGGATCTCTTGCTGCTCGCGCGCGATCTGCTCGAGCTCGCTTGCCGAGCGCATCATCTCTCCCTGCATCCTCCCCATCATGGACGACATCGATTGCTGGTTGGCGCCCTGCAGCGCCGCCATCATGGAGGCCATTTGGTTGAACAGTTCCTGCGCCAATCGCATCGCCCCTTCGATATCCCCCTGCATGAGCTTTTTGCGAATCTCTTCCAGGGCGGAGAGCATCTCGTTGAAATTCAGTCCGCGCACGGCGTCGCTATTGGCGAACTCCTCGGGCAGGCGGGAAGCCATCTGAGAGAGCGATTGCTGCAGGGAGGCCAGGAGATTGGCCATTTGAGAGATCTCTTTAAGAATCGCGTCCAGGTTTTTGTCTCCACTCTTGAGTTTGTCCAAGGCCTCCATAAGACGCTCTTGGCTTTTCATCAGATCCTGCGCGGTCGAGGCGGCCTCTTGAGCGTTGAGTCTCTTGTTGATCTCTTCGGAGAGCAGCGACATCCTTTCCAGTTCCGAGGAGATCTCATCGTTGAGCCTGGCCTTTTCATCGGCGGAGGATGCCTCTTGTTTTCTCTTTAGCAGCTCGTCTTTGGTGAATTCGAGGTTATGCTTGAGCGCTTCCAGATCCGACCAGGTGGCGAAATCGGAAAGGCGGTCCTTCTCGCTCCGGCGCATGATCTCCTCGATGCGCTTGGTCATCTCGTCCGCCTTTTGGGCAAAGTTCCTGTCGGCCGATGCCTCTCGCGAAAGGGCGTCTTTCTGCGAGAGCGGCGTGGTCTCCAGATGATCTCCCAACAGGTCGACCATCTGCTGCGACAGCTCGCGGATCATCTCGGCAACCTGTTTGTGCTCGCCCTTGAGATTCTTAAGCCGGAGTCTCAAGGCTTTGGAGACTCCCAACTTGGGACCGGAGATGGTGTCGTTGTCCAAGACCTCGAAGTGATAGATCGCTTCGTCTCCTTCGCGCAGGCCGAGCTTTCCCAGGTCCCAATCGAAGCGTTCGCGCGGGATCAGCTTTTTATTTTCTTCCTTCTCAACCGGGACCTTCTCCTGCCGGTCCCCGATTCTTATCGCCAGAGAGACCTCCTGAATGCCGAAATCGTCCCTGGCGCTGAATTCGAGCGGCAGCGTCTCGTCCCCGTTGATTTCGAGATCTTCCGTGGGCTTTAAAATCTCGACCGTGGGGAAACCGTCCGGCCGCACCCGCATCTCGTAGGAGATAGGAGAGTTGTGAAACCCGAGCGGGTCCTCGACCAGGATTTGGTATTTCTGGGGCTGGAACAGGACGAGATTGCCCTGCAGCCGCCTGCCGTCGATTTTTATCGGCACCTCTCTGCCATCATCGAGCACAAGTTTTGCCTTGGCGATCTCTTTAGTGCTCAAGGCTTCCAGGCGCACCGTCGAACCCTTCATCCCTTCGATGTTTCCCCCTTGAAAAGTCTGCGTCGGCAGCCCGGTGTAGTGCGGCGGGTAAAGCGCGATTCTCAAGTTGCCGATTTCCGGCGGATCGATCGCCTCGACACTATAGGTGGTGGAAGAAAAGGGGCCGGTAGTGACTCGATAACGGACGCTCTTCTTGACCTCCTGGAGGGTGAGCGAAAATTTTCCTGCGCCTGCTCCCTCCATTTCGAGCTTTTCCTGAGCAGGGATCTCCTGTTGTCTATCTTCGTCGGACCAGAAGACAAGGTCCATAGACTTTGGGATTGCGCCTGAGGCCGTGGCCTGAATAGTCACGGGCGAGCCGCGCACGATCCGGACTCCTTTGGGCGTCACATCGATGGTTGTTTGGGACGGAGGAAGATCTTTGAGCGGATGGAGCAGCAGACTGAAAGTCTTGCTCACTGAGGAGGGACTCAGAAGCACGACGGCAAGAACCGGGACGAACAGGATTCCGAAGAGACGGCTTTCAGCTTTGATGCGCCGGGTGTCGATGAGCTCTTCCACGCGGAGGTTCTGGAGCTGCCGGCGCGTGGTGCGCAGGAGGGCCAAAACCATGGAGGTAGAAATCCCGCGCGACTCTTTTTGTTCCGCGACCTGGGGATAGAGCTGCAACGAGTTGATGAGATTGTTCCTGAGATTCGGCTGTTTCTTCTCGATGTAAAGCGCCGCCGACTCCCGAGGGACTCTCTTAATGCACTGAAACAGGGTCCAGCCAAAAAAAAGGATCAGAAGAGCCGCGGTGAGCGAGCTGTAGGCGATGGGTGCGTAGGGAAAGAGGAGCTTGATCTCATGAATTCCCAGGCCGAGCGAGAAGAGAAGGAGGAGCAAGATGCCCGTGAGGCAGATTCCCTCCAATCCTCTGAGGATTTTAAGCCGCCGGACAAATCGCTCGAGAAAAGAGGATAATTCTCTATAATCTTCCTGACCCATGGCTGGCCAATAGAGGTATCTTACTAAGGATTGTTTTCCTTGTCTATCATTGCTGGTCTCGGTTCGGAGGCGGACCTGACCTGAAGGAAGGGAGGTGCTTGAAACCAAAGGGCGCCAGAGATCTATTGAGATTAGGTTAATTATCGCAGGGACAGATAAGCAGAGGCCTATCGCCTCCCGATTTAAAGCGCAGGCCGCCTCCGAAGTTCCCTAGGTGGTAAGTCATTGGCTCTTGTGCTAAGAGAATTTTGTAGGAAAGAAAGGCAGCATCAGGGAAAGGGATCTAAAAGATGGAATTAGTTTCGGCTGAGAGCACGCTTCTGTTTCACGAGGGTCACGAGGATGAAGACGATGAGCACGAGGATATCGCCTCTATGCCGATGGACGAGGACCATCCCATGTGGCGGTCGGAGAGAATCGCTCTCACCTCTGTCGGCATTGATATCGGCTTGAATCGCCCATCTTGCTAACGCCCTATGCCGACAAAACGACGATCGATACCGAGAAACTTGGCGATTTTATCCATGAAGCCTACCAGCGCGCCAGGTTGACCCCGAAGGATATCGATACGGGAGCGGTCATCGTCACCGGAGAGGCGGCGAAGAAAAAAAACGCCGAGGCGATCGCCGCGCTTTTTTCCGCCCAGGCGGGGAAGTTCGTCTGCGCCACGGCGGGCCATAATCTCGAGGCGATCCTCTCTGCCTACGGCTCCGGCGCGGTGGCGATGACGCTGAACGAGGGCGGCGGCTTTACGGTCATGAATGTGGATGTCGGCGGCGGCACGAGCAAGATTTCAATCGTCAAAGAAGGAAGGGTGATCGATACCGCGGCATTGGAAGTAGGGGCGCGGCTCGTGGCTTTGGATGAAAATGGGCGGATCAATCGTCTCGAGGATGCGGTGCTCAAGATCGGAAAAGCCGCAGGAGTTGATCTTAGCCTGGGAGGTTCACTCACGGAGAGCAACAAGGAGAAGATGGCTCGCGTTCTCTGTGATTGCCTGTTTGAAGTCTTGGAGCGCCGTTCTCTCTCGCCTTTGACTCAAAGTCTCATGCTCACCCCGGAAGTCGCCTTCAAAGAGCGCATCGATGCCGTGGTGTTCTCGGGTGGGGTCTCTGAATATATCTATGGATTTGAAAAAAGAGATCTTGGCGATCTGGGAAATCAATTCGGGCGCACCGTGCGCGAGCGGGCCTCAAAGTTGGCGGGGGGAATACCGGTGCGGCTTGCCGATGTCCGCATCCGGGCGACCGTCATCGGGGCCTCCCAGTACACGGTCCAGGTGAGCGGCAGCACTATTTTCCTGTCTCATCCCGATCTCCTTCCCCTGAGGAATCTTCAGGTCATCACTCCCGAGATTCCACAGAAGGAGCCTCTGCTTTCGGCGGACGTAAAGAGCGCGATTGAAAAGGCTTTGCAACGCTTTGACATCCAGGATGGCGATCGGGCCGCCGCCCTGGCCATCCATTGGGAGCTTGGGCCTTCTTATCCTCTGATTCGCACGCTCGCCGAAGGGGTGACAAGCGCGATGAAAGAGCACATCCATAGGGGTCAGCCTCTGGTGCTGGTCTTCGACGCAGATATCGCCAAACTGGTGGGGAATATTATCGAGAAGGAGCTATTGCCCGGTTCAGGGATCATCTCGATCGATGGAGTCGACCTTAAGGATTTTGATTTTGTCGATATCGGCGAGGAACTCCCCGATGCCAAGGCCGTTCCGGTCGTGATCAAATCCTTGATTTTTCGCCACAAGGAATGGGGCCGGGGACACGCCCATCACCACCACCATCATCATTAGTGAGGACTGAGTAACGAGGACTGAGCAATGAGTAAGGAGGAGCGAGTTTTTACTCATACCTCAGCACTCAGTCCCCATCACTGAGACAAATGCGACAGATCCTGAACGGCATATTCACCTGGCCTTGGTTTTCCCAACCTCACGGCTACAACTTCAACGGCCATCTTTTCCTGCACGCGGGAGGAAATCTCTGCATCGATCCGGTGGAGCCAACTGGGGAAGATCTGGCGGAGCTTGCCCGCCACGGTGTGAGTCGTATTCTCCTCACCAATCGCAACCACTCGCGGGCCGCGAATAAGATCCGGGCGCGCACGGGAGCGCGGACGGCGATTCATCCTGCGGACGCCCCCCATGCCCGCAGCCAAGGGGCAGAGCTCGACCATGAGTTGAACTTAGGGGAGAAGGTTGGGCCTTTGGTTGTGGTCGGGGCGCCCGGAAAATCTCTGGGAGAGGTCGTGCTTCACTGGCCGGAACGCAAAATTCTGATCGTGGGAGATGCGGTGGTCGGCGATCCACCGGGACGTTGCAAACTTCTTCCCGAAAAAGTGATAGATGATCCCCCGCGCTTACGCGAGAGCGTGCGCGGACTCCTTGGCCTCGACTTCGATATTCTCCTCGTAGGCGACGGCGAGGCGATTCTTCAAAAGGCTAAAGAGCGGCTTAGTGAGCTTGTGGATACCTTCCCTAAGTGAACGCCGCTGATCTTCTCTAAAATTAACTGTTGACAGCCTGTGTCGCTTATCATAGCCTCCGCTCAGCCTACGTAGGTTGGGATTGGTTCATTAGATCTAGTCACACCTCTGGTAGTTTTACATGAGTCCGGACTGGATATTCCAAACCGGGCTTTTTTGTTTTGACGCTGGTTTTAAATATGTCTGTAGGCCGTGAGGCCGAATAACAAATGGAGGGAACTATGGCCACGAAACGACAGTCGGATAAGGTAGACCTGGACCGCAGAGCGGTATTGATGCTGGGTCTTGCGGGGGCATCGGCGCTTTTTGTGGGTGGGAGTCACAGCGTACTGGCTGAGGACCAAGGGAAGGTGGAGAGAAAGGTCTTTAAAGAAGCTCAGTCTATGATCCCGGGTTTCCCCAAGGTACGGCTGCGTGCGAATACGTATCAACCGGGCGCGAGTAGCAAAGACACAATGAAAAACTCCATGATCTGTGAATGTACCCAGGGCACGCTAGAAATTACACAGGACGACGGCAAACCATTTACGGCAAAAAAAGGGGACATCTGGACGTGCAAAACGGGCACTGTCGAGCAGACCGCAAACAAAGGTAAGACTGTAGCGGTGATGCGCGTGATGGATCTACTAACGGCGTAGCTTATCAGATGGTCAGAAGGACCACATTAGAGCCGATCACACCTTTGAATTGGATTACATTAGCCCGGACTGGACGCACCCAGTCCGGGCTTTTTTGATTGTGTGCCAAGCATGTTCGACAGCTTGGAGATGAAAGTTCTCTATCCAACCTGATGGAGGTGAAGGATTAGCGAAGCGCAAGGGCGCTTTCGTGAGAAAGCGTCTGAAGGAAGCGCG
>WNFB01006184.1_pt1 | contig 10729 bp, 7 predicted proteins | sample 5400501 | NCBI WGS metagenome assembly WNFB01 (sample SAMN13153341, study PRJNA577476) | soil metagenome | isolation source: 200 cm saprolite under Douglas fir tree site 2 hole 1 | place: USA:California | collected 2015-04-18 | reverse complement strand
CTCACGGCCCAGCATGGGGTTGCGCCCTGCTGGCTGTCAGAAGCGCTAGAGATAAGCGAAACTTCCGCATAACTCGTGCACTGTGCCGATCATTATGAAACTCCTGGACAAATTCCGCGTAAAAAAATGGCTCGCGGTGCTGCTGGCCACGCCGGACGCCACCAGTCCAGCACAACGCCAGGCCATAGCGAGACTCGCCCAGATCGGTCGACCAGCCATTCCACACCTGCTGCCGGCGTTGGGGAGCACTCCTACCCCCACCATACTGATCGAGTTTCTTACGACCCGCGTCAATCAGGCTTCCTTCCCATACTTTGTGCGGGGGCTGAGCGACCGGAATCCTCGCGTGGTCGCAGGGATCGTCACGATCCTCTCGCACAGTCGAGGCTATGATCCGCATAGCTTGCTCGAACTGTTTATCGATCCAACGACTCCGAAGGCCGCACTCGTCCAAATTCTCACAGCCCACAAGGAGACGCTACGACCCAAAGCCCTCCTAGAATTGTGCAATATCACCGACAAGGATGGACGGATTGCCGTGTTGCGGTTGGCTGACCAGGTGGCCACAGAAGCGATGGTGCCTGATCTGCTGCCTTATACGCGCAGCGACGATTGGCTCATCCGTCTCCACGTCGCGCAGACCCTGAGCCGTTTTAGCACAGCAGCCAGCCGTGAGACCCTGCTACACCTCGTGACGGATGCCCACAAGAGTGTCCGGCTGGCCGCGCTCGAAGGGCTGGCAGGCTTGCAGATACCCGTTGAAGTGGGGCCGCTCTGTGCTCTCCTGCGCGATCCAGATCTGACTGTCCAGAGTAAAGCCATCGAAGCCATCATTCAGATCAATCACCCGCATACATTGCGCCACATCCTCGATCTCCTGCAAGATGAGTCCGAGTACGTACGGCGCGCCGCGGTGGAAGTCCTGAACGCCGTCGGCACCACAGAGGCGATTAAAGATCTCTTAGGGGCGCTTGGAGACCAGGACTGGTGGGTGCGTGTGCGTGCGGCTGACGCCCTGGGCACTATTGGAGGACCCAGGGTCGTTGAGGCGGTCATGCCGCTGCTCAAGGAGTCCGACGCGTTCATCCGCCGCTGCGCCGTGGAAATTCTCAATACGACGAAGGACCCGCGGGCGTTACAGGCGCTCGTCGACGTTTTGGAGGACCCTGACTGGTGGGTCCAGGAACGGGCGGTGGATGCGGTGGCAGCGTTGGGTGATCGCCACGCCGTACCAGCGCTCCTCCGTCTGTTGCAGCGTGACACACCGGCGACCCCCGCAGTGCTCCGCGCCCTGGGAAATCTGGGTGATCCCCAGGTCATTCCGGCGGTGCTGGCGACCCTTACGCATGGGGCACCAGCTATACAAAAAGAAGCGCTGCATGTGCTTGCGACCCTGACAGAGGCGCCCCAGGCGGCCCTTGTACAGCAGGCGATACACCAGGTCGTACAAAGCACTGATAGTGGGGGCAAAGAACTCGCGGAAAGTGTGTTGCGGACGCTCGTGATGAAATACGGCGAGAGGCTGCGGAGCACTCCGATTGCCATGTCGACCGTAGCCGCACGGCACTCCCTCCTGGGCGATTCTGGTATGGACGTGGCGGTCGCTACGGACTCAGACTTCACGCCCTTTGCGACCACCGTGGTCAGTGTGTCTGGAGCCAGCCCGGTATCTGCCGCCCCGCCCCGCTCCGAGGCGCTGCAGCTCGAGCCCGGGACGGTGCTGGACGGACGGTATCGCGTCGTGCGTCGTGTGGGTAAAGGTGGCTTCGGCATCGCTATCCTCGTGGAGGACATGGTCGTCAACGAAGAGATCATTCTGAAATTCTTGCATGCCTCCCTGGCAGCGGATGCCAGGCTCATCAAGGGGTTCATTCGCGAACTGCGATACGCCAGAAAAATCACCCACGAAAACATCATTCGCATCTATGACTTCCTCTCCGTCGGTGGGGCCTATGCTATCTCCATGGAGTATTTTCTCAGTCACACGCTGTCCTCCGAAGCCCTGCCCCTGTCCATACCACGCGGGCTTAAGATCATCAGCGATATTTGCAAGGGGATGAGCGTCGCCCACCAGGCTGACATTGTGCACCGGGACCTGAAACCGCACAATATCCTCATCAATGAGCACGACCTCGTCAAAATCGTCGATTTCGGTCTCGCGGCTGGTGTCAGTCCCACTGACTCCCGTCTGACCCAGCGCAGTGCTCGCATGGGCACACCGGCATATATGGCCCCCGAGCAAGTGCGTGGGGGCTCCGTCGACCCCAGAACAGACATCTACAGTTTAGGAGTTATCATGTACGAACTGTTTACCGGCACCACGCCCTACGTTGGCAAAGATCCCATTGAGATCGCGTTTCAGCATGTCGAGGGGAAACTCAAACCACCTAGAGAGCATGCTCCCGACCTCCCGCCCGTGCTCGAAGCCGTTATTCTCAAGGCTATGGCGTTACAACCTGACGACCGGTTTCAAAGCATGGACACCCTCCGTGAGACCCTCGCCGCACTGGCCGTCTGAAGGAGTGGATGATGGCACGTCTCGACGCCTTTTTGCAGCTTGGCTGCGCCCAGGGGTGTTCAGACATCCATCTGGCCATGGGTGTGCCCCCCATGCTGCGCCTGCACGGAGAACTCCTCCCTGTGAAGTATCGCGACCTGGATGCCGAAGAACTCACCAGCCTCCTGCGCGAAATCGTCACAGACGGCCAATGGGGCACGTTCATGGCGGGGCATGACCTGGATTTTTCCTATGCGCAAGCAGGTATTGGTCGTTTTCGCGTGAACCTGTTCCGGAAAACACAAGGCATAGGCGCCACATTTCGGGTCATTCCCACCCGGGTTCCGACCCTCGACACCTTAGGGTTGCCCCTGGTCGTGCAGCAACTCACCCACGTGCACCAGGGCTTAGTCCTGGTGACCGGTGCCACTGGGACGGGGAAATCGACTACCCTGGCGGCGATGCTGCACCATCTCAACACCACCAGAAAGTGCAATATCATCACGCTGGAAGACCCCATCGAATGCATCCATACAAGTGCCATGTCGCTGGTCGTGCAGCGTGAGGTCGGCACGCACGTGGGGAGTTTTGCTGAAGGGTTACGCGCGGCGTTGCGCCAGGATCCGGACGTGATTCTCGTCGGTGAATTACGCGATGCCGAGACCATTGCCATGGCCCTGAGGGCCGCTGAGACCGGCCACCTCGTGCTCAGTACCCTGCATACCACAAGTGCCACCAAGACCCTGGAGCGCATTATCGATGCCACCCCTGCGGAACAGAAGGCGCAAGTCACGAACGTGCTGGCACAGGTGCTGCATGGCGTCATCAGTCAGACGCTCGTGAAAACAACTGAGAGGCAGGGCCGCAAGGCGATCGTGGAGGTCCTGGTGATGACCCCCGCCATCGCGCATTTGCTCACGAATGACAAGATCTTCCAGATTCCCATGAAACTCGAGACGGGCCGGGCCCTGGGCATGCAACTGCTCGACCAGGCGCTTCTGGAAGCCGTGCAACGCAAGCAGATCGATCCCGACGACGCCTATCTGCACGCCCAGGACAAAAAGCCCTTTCAGCGTTTTGTCACTGATCCACACCTGTTGCCAAAGATTAGTCTCGTGGGAGCCTGAGCACGCCAGGGGGGGACGTGAAGCGTATCAACACTTTTCTCGAACTTGTGGTCAACCAAAAAGGCTCTGACCTGCATCTCATGTCTGGCCAGCCCCCACGCATCCGCTTGCATGGGGACCTCATTCCGATCAAATACCGTGAGCTGAATGCTGACGAAACCGCGGCGCTCCTCGCTGAAACCATGACAGACGAGGTGCGCCAGAACTTCGAAGCGCACTACAATCTCGACTTCGCCTACGAGGTGCCTGGCCTGGCGCGCTTCCGCGTCAATGCCTTTCGCCATCTGCACGGCTTGGGCGCCGTCTTCCGCGTCATCCCCAACGCCATCCGCACTCTGGAGACCTTAGGCGGGCCACCCGTGCTGTCCAGCTTGTGCCGAGAAAAAAACGGCCTCATCCTCGTCACCGGGCCAACCGGATCAGGGAAATCGACCACCCTCGCGGCCATGATCGATTGCATTAACCGGACACGACGAGGCCACATCATCACCATCGAAGACCCAGTGGAGTTTATGCATCAGCGCCAGGGATGTTTAATGAGCCATCGTGAGGTGGGTGCGCACACCCCTAGCTTTGCAGCGGCGCTCCACTCTGCCCTGCGCGAGGATCCGGACGTCATCCTGGTGGGTGAGTTGCGTGACCTGGAGACCATGAGCCTGGCTGTCACCGCGGCGGAAACGGGCCTCCTCGTCTTCGCCACACTGCATACGAATGGCGCGGCGGCAACGGTCGACCGCGTCATCAATGTCTTCCCTGCCAGCGACCAACCGCGCATTCGCACGATGCTGTCCACGTCCCTGCGCAGTGTCATTTCGCAGCAACTCATACGCCGTGCTGACGGCCATGGGCAGGTCGTGGCCTTTGAGGTACTGATTAATAACCCCGCTATCGCCAACCTCATCCGTGAAGGCAAAACGCACCAGATCGCCGGCGTGCTCGAACGCAGTGCCCTCCTCGGCATGCAGAGCCTGGACAACGCCTTGCGGAGCTTGCTCGACGCGCAACTCATTACCCCGCAGGAAGCCTATCAACGTGCGGTACATAAACAGGCGTTTGCAGCCTTGCAGGGCCACGAGGCCTCAGCGTGAGGGGCAGGTCTCAGGGGAAGGGGAGTCTGTGTACCACTCTCATGTGCTCTGATTGAGGCGTTTTTCCAACTGCCGCTGCTCTAATGAACGCACGCGGATTTTGAACACGACGCGTCGACTCCGCACTTTGTCTTCTTTGCCGTCGGCATCCAGCATAGGCTCACTGCTGCCGCGACCACTCGCCGAGAGAAACGTGAGAAAGCAGGCCCGCAGACTCGGGGCTGTAGTCGCCGGCTCACCGAGACCGCTCAAGACACGTAAACTCTCCTGTACCACGGCCATAGCCCGTGCCTGGCTCAGGGGCAAATTGGTCTCATCTTTTCCCGAAGAATCGGAGTGCCCTTCCACCACAATAGAGCTCAGTTCGCCCTTAAAAGTGTCCGAACACGCGGTGGCTGCCAACTGGGGCGTAAAAGCCCGCAGGAAATCGCCCCCGGCTGGCGGAATTTTCGTCTCTCCGACCGCAAAGGCGAGCAGTCCCTCAGGCACGAGCACCAGTAACCCGAGTGGATCCGCGGGGTCTGCCTCGGCCCTGACCCCCTGGGCCGCAAACACCTCCAGCGCCTGTTTCAGGGTCACCAGCATGGCGTTACGAGTCGTGGCCGTTTTGTGTTCAGCGGCGGCCAGCTGCCGCTGTGTGTCTGCGACCTGCGCGCGGGCGGTGTCGAGCTTCTGTTGCTCGTTGTTGTGCGACGCCACGAGGAGCAAAATAAAAATCACCGCCAACGAGGTCATCAAATCGGTGAACGAACTGGCCAGACCCGCACTATCCCCGTGGACTGCCATGCACTTCTCCAAGATGCTGGAGGCGCTCCAGGCTCTCCGTGACCCCACGCAACTGTGCGTCAAGACTGTTCACCGTGTCCCCTAAACGCCTGGTAGCCTGGGCCAGGTGGGCCTCCGCTGTCTGGACCACACTGTCAAATTTTTCGGCGCTCAAGGTCGTGTAGTGATGCAGGTGCTGTTCCATACGCGTAAGGAGGTCATGAGTCGCCTGCGTCGCCTGACTGAAGACCTGTTGATACTGCCGCATACTCTGCGCCACCTGCTGCTGGATGTCCTCCTGACCTCGGACCGTCCCCGCAAAACGCTCAGCCTGCACAGCGGCCATGGTGGCCGTGCGCTCGGCGGTCACACCAGTCTCGCTGATGGCTTTGCTGATGCTCGCCGCGGCAGCAGCGATCTGTCGCACATGCCCTGTCACCGTGTGGTACTGCCCGAGTACTTCCTTGAACTGTCCCAAGCTGGTATCAAACGCCGTTTGCATCTCCCGGCTCCGATCCAGATGCCCCTGATGCCTCTCAAGCAGTTGCGTGAGCTGCGCTGCACTCTGGGTGGACCATCCATCAGCTTTATCAATCACCGCCTGGGCCGCCCCAGCCGCCTGCCCAGCGCTGTCGACAACCGTCTGAGTCATCTGTTGACTGAGCTCAGTCACTTTGCTTGAGAGGTCGTGGACCACGGCCGTCAAGGCCGCGGCCATCTGGTGCACTGAGAGCCCCGTTGCCTCATGCATCTGGCCCATGAAACCTTGCAGTCCGGCGGTGAGATTCTCCATCTGCGTCTTGCCAAGTGCCACCTGTTCGGTTGTGGTCTGCAAGGACTCCGTAAACCTGACATCCATCCGTTCCAGCCCGGTGTCTAGCGACTGTTCAAGGTGCTGGATGAGGCCGGTGCAGGCACTCGTGAGCGTCTCCTGCTGGTGTGCGAGCGCAGTAATCATACGCTCCAACATGGGCCCTATACTGTCACTCATCCCTTGCTGGAGCCCGGTGGTAAAATGGCTCGTAAAGCGTTGGAGCGCTGCCCCCTGCTCCGCCATATCCTGCTGCATCGCTACGAGAATACTGGTCGGCGATAGCCGTGGTACGAGACCATCGAGCGTCGTGACCAGGGCGTGCAGACTGGTGCTCAGGCTGTGTGCTAGCGAGCGTTCGATGGCGAGAAAACCGGTGGCCGCGAAGATGGCCGCAATGGACGACAGAAACTTTCCCGAGAGCCCGCTGATCAAATTGTCGAGCCCCTGAAATTGCCCATCCACAAGTCGCACATCGAGTAAGGCCACCAGGATCGCGACAAACGTACAGAGCAGGCCCAGGCCTGTGACCATGCCTGGGACTGCCACAAAAAAGCTCTGATTCATCCGTGGCTCAATGACTGCAGTGGCATTGAAGGCACTGGTGGCGCTCTCCGTCGCCCACCAGCGAAGCTGGCCGGCAGCGTCAGCCTGCCTGAGCATCTGCGCCTCAAAGTTGTACCAGGCCGGGAGCAACGGCGGACATTCGCGAAAGACCTGGACGACAGCATTATACGCGGCCTCTGCCAGCCCCGTCCGCCCAGGGGCGCGATACTCGGCCTGAATCGCCTCAAGCTGCGCTATGATACGCCGATGCAGGGCCTTTTCTCGGGCGATAAGCCACCACAGCCGGATGCTCTGGGCCAACGTGCCCAGCAGGAGCAGTGCGGCGGCGATCCAGATAAATTGCGGGGCCTCGAGGCCAAACAGTATCCATTTAGCCTTGACCATTGCCAACAGGGGCATAGGTGGTCCCATTTTTCTACGAGTGTAGTGGCTGCTGATGCGTGCGGATGGACACGGATGACTCCGTTTCTCTCTTAAAGCATACCCATGAGAGCGCATCTCTGCCCACTATAAGGAGGGTGTAATAGGTGACACTCTCAGCGGGAGTGCGGGATTGCTATTGCTCTTGACGGCACGCACGTTATAATGTAAGTCTTGTCTCGTCATTGGTCCTGCACTGCTTTCCGGCAGGGAGGGCGGCTAGCAGCGCTAGGTAGGGTAGAGGAGGGTAGGGAGCATGCATGTTGTCCAGCCTGAGCGGCTGTCGCAAGCCATCAGGCGTTCGCAAGACTACATCTTGTCGCAGCAACTTGCAGAAGGATTTTGGGTTGGAGAACTCGAAGCGAACACAACTCTGACCTCAGAGTATGTCTTGTTTCGTCATCTCATTGGGCATGTCGATACGAAGCGAGAGCAGAAATGTGTGCGCTATCTCCTCTCACAGCAACAGCTAGATGGGGGGTGGACCCTCTATTACGGCGGACCTAGTGATCTCAGTACCACCATCGAGGCGTATTTCGCTATGCGTGTGGCCAGGGTCGCGCCGCATGCACCGGCCATGCAACGTGCCCGTCGGTTTATTCTGGCACATGGTGGGTTGACGAAAGCCCGGGTGTTTACCAAAATCTTTTTGGCCTTGTTTGGGCAATACGATTGGCGTGGTATTCCAGTCATTCCGCCCGAAATCATTTTTCTCCCGCGCTCGTTTTATATCAACGTCTATGAGTTTTCGAGCTGGTCGCGCAGTGTCATTGTGCCGCTCAGTATTGTCTTTGCCCAAAAGCCCCTGTGCCGTCTTCCGGCAGGGCTGCATGTCACAGAACTGTTCGTGGAGCCACCTGGTCGAAGGCGTTACGCCATGCCAATACGTGAGCGCAGGTTCAACTGGAACACCTTTTTCGTCCTGCTCGATAGGCTGTTAAAAATCTCGGAGAAATATACCCCCCAAACCTTACGCGAAGCCGCTATGCGACGGGCTGAGCAGTGGACACTCGAGCACCAGGACCATACTGGGGACTGGGGGGGGATCATGCCAGCCATGATGAACTCCGTCCTGGCTCTGGTGAGCCTGGGATATAGCCTGCGCTCGCTTCCAGTGGCGAAAGGACTGCAAGCCATCGAGCGCTTTGGCATCGAGACCGCTGACACCTTCCGCCTGCAGGCCTGTGTCTCACCGGTGTGGGATACGGTGCTCTCCATCATAGCCCTGGCTGATTCTGGCTTGCCGCGCACGCATCCGGATGTGCGCCGGACAGTCCAGTGGGTGGTGGGCAAGCAAGTGCTCCGAGAAGGAGATTGGAAGGTCAAGAACCGGCGTGGACAGCCCGGGGGATGGGCGTTTGAGTTTAACAACGATTTTTATCCAGACAACGATGACACCGTGGCAGTGCTGATTGCGCTTCACAAAGCCGGGCTCCCTGACGAGGAAAAGGGCGAAGTCTTGCAGCGTGGTCTGCAATGGCTCCTCAGCATGCAGTGCGATGATGGCGGCTGGGGTGCTTTTGACGTGAACAATAATAAGGCCATTCTGAACAAGATCCCCTTTGCTGACCATGAATCCATGCTGGATCCTAGCACGTGCGATGTGACCGGTCGGGCGCTCGAACTCCTCGGGCTCATTGGCTTCCCACGTACGCACCGCATCGTCCAGCGGGCGGTGCGTTTTGTGCAGAATAATCAAGAACCGGACGGCGCGTGGTATGGACGCTGGGGGGTCAATTATATCTATGGTACCTGCCACGTCTTGTGTGGCTTGCGCTCAGTGAATGAACCGCTGCACCAGCCCTACATTCGGCGGGCGGTGCGTTGGCTCGTGTCCCACCAAAACCCTGATGGGGGCTGGGGGGAGACGTGTCGTTCCTACGCAGACCCCTCTCTGCGCGGTACAGGCGTCAGTACGGCTTCCCAGACGGCGTGGGCCCTCATGGGGCTACTGGCAGCGGGAGAAGCCCGTAGTAAGGCCGTGGAGCGTGGCATTGACTTTTTGCTCCGCACGCAGACCGCCGAGGGCTCGTGGGACGAGCCAGAATTTACCGGCACGGGGTTCCCCAAACATTTCTTCATCAAATACCACATGTATCAGCACTACTTTCCCCTCATGGCTCTTGCACGCTATCGCCAGAGCCTGCTGGATCTGTAGCGTCGCACCTGCTGAGGACCGCGCATGGCTGGGCACATGGCGATTATCACGGCATGTGCCCACGAAGCGGCGCTGGTGCGACGTCGGTTACGCGTCCAACAGCAGGCTACAGGCACCGCTGGTCTGGTGTGGCAGGGTGTCCTGCACTATCAGGATGTGGTGTTGCTGCAGTGCGGCATGGGGCCGGAGCGTGCGGCCCAGGCCGTCCTCTGGTTGGGGCAACACTATCAGCTTGCTGGGGTGCTCAGCGTTGGTTTTGCTGGCGGACTGCAGGCCGAACTAAGACCAGGTGATGCTCTCCTGGTCACACACATACTCGCACAGGCTGATGTGGCTTCCGCTGCGAGCCTCGCAGCGGGCAGCGGCATCCGACCAGACGCCAGACTGGCGCACATTGCGGCAATGGCCGTGGCGCAAGCCGCCGTGGTGAGTCACACGGGCACGCTGCTCAGTACTACGGCTGTGGTGGCACCGGCGGCAGCCAAGCAAGCGCTTGGGCAGCACTCAGGAGCGCTGGCGGTCGATATGGAGTCGTATAGCGTCGGCCAGATGGCAACCCAGAGGCATATCCCCTTTGCCGTCTTGCGGACGATTTTTGACACTTCTCATGAGAATATGTCCCTGCCAGTGGCAACCTGTACAACTGCTGATGGCTCTTTGCGACCATTCCGTCTGGTCGGCTGTCTCGCCTGCCGCCCATGGCTCTTGCTGCAACTCCCGCACTGGTGGTGGGCATCCCAGGTGGCAGGACGCCATTTGCAGCGCTGGCTCCAGCATTTTTTTCTCCTCCTGAGCCAGGGAGCGTGATACTCTGGCTCCAGAGGATTCCCTCCCCCTCGACGGGGGAGGGCCAGGGTGGGGGTGAAGGGGGGAGGAGTAAAAAGGCCCTGAGTGCAGTGGAGGTCGTTGGTGTGACAACCCTGGTGACTGGTGCAACAGGTTTTATTGGGGCCAATGTCGTACGCGCCTTGCTCGATGCTGGCGCCGCGGTGCGGGTGCTGACGCGGCCTGGGAGTGACACGCGCCATCTCACAGGTCTACCTGTCGAGATGGCCTACGGCGATGTGCGACACATCGCCTCGCTGCGGCCGGCATTGCGGGGTTGTGACACTCTCTACCACGTGGCAGCCCACTATAGCCTCTGGACCCCTCATCCCGACGCCATGTATGCCACCAATGTGCAGGGCACGACCAATCTGCTGCAGGTCGCACTCGAACTGGGGATACAAAAGGTTATCTATACGAGCAGCGTGGCCACGATTGGTATCCCAGACGACGGCTCGCCTGGGGATGAGA
>WNFB01006182.1_pt1 | contig 10730 bp, 10 predicted proteins | sample 5400501 | NCBI WGS metagenome assembly WNFB01 (sample SAMN13153341, study PRJNA577476) | soil metagenome | isolation source: 200 cm saprolite under Douglas fir tree site 2 hole 1 | place: USA:California | collected 2015-04-18 | reverse complement strand
ATCGTCGGCGCACCCGCGGCGCCGGTGCTGGTGGGAGAGATGTCCGTCCTCTCGGGTCAGCGCCGCAACGCGACGGTGACCGCGCTCACGCAGGTGCGGGCCTATCGCATCCCGGCGGCGCTCATCAGCGAGATCATGGCCGCCGAGCCCGAGTTCGCGCGGCAGCTCTCAGCGTTCGCGGCGATCCGCCTGGGGAACAACTTCCTGCGTCGCTCGAGTCCGTTCGCCGATCTCCCGGCCGCCGCGATCGAGGCCCTCTCGTCGAAGCTCGAGCCCGCGACCTTCGCCGCGGGCGACGTCCTGATGAACGAGGGCGAGCGCGGCGACGACGCCTACCTCGTGCGGACGGGCGAGCTCGACGTGCTCCGCGCGGAGCGCATGCTCGCGACGATCGGACCGGGCGCCTTCGTCGGCGAGGTGTCCGCCCTCACCGGGACGCCGCGCACCGCGACCGTCCGCGCCCGAAGCGAGGTCAGCGCGTTCCGGCTCCGCGGCGACGACGTGCGGCCGATCGTCAAGAAGTATCAGGACCTCGTCTCGCGGCTCGAGAGCACGATGCAGTCGCGCCACATCCCGCGCGCGACGGGCGAGGTGGTCGTCGCGCCCGCGCCCGACGACCCGCAGGCGGTGCTGCTCCGTGATGCCGGCGGGACCACGTACCTGCGCGTCACGCACGAAGCGCTCGCGATCTATCACGACATCGACGGCGAGCGGTCCCTGCGCGACCTCGCGATGCGCAACTTCGAGCGCACCGGCGCGATCGACCCCGCCGGGGTGTTCGCCACGGTGGCGACGCTCCAAGCCGCGGGCTTCGTCACGGCGCCGCGCGTAGCGAGTGACGAGCCCGATGCGCGCGTACTCCGCGTTATGGACGCTGTGCTCGCGCCGCGCCTCGAGATAAATGATGCCGATCGCGTCGCGCGCGTCCTGCACAGGCTCGCGGGCGCGGCGTTCACTTCCGCCGGAGCGTGGCTCGGCGTGGTGCTCGGCACGGTCGGGCTCGCCGCGCTCGTCACGGTCTTCCGGCAGTCCTCACCGGGCGACTTCGGCGTCGGCGGGCTCGTCGTGGCATTCGGTGGCCTGTTACTCGCGGGTATCGGGCACGAGGCCGCGCACGCGATCGCCACGAAGGCCGAGGGACGGAGGATCGGCAAGGCCGGGATCGGGCTCTTCTGGTTCACACCCGTCGTTTGGGTCGACACGTCCGATGCGTGGCTCATCCCCGCGCGGCGACGCATTCGGGTGAACGCAGCCGGTCCACTCTTTAACTTTGCGTTCGCGGGCGCATGCGGGCTGCTCGCGCTGGCGCTCAGCGGCCTCGCGAGGGACGTCGCCGTCTGGCTCGCCGTCGCCAATCTCGTCTCGGTGGCGTTCAACCTGTCGCCGCTCCTCGAGTTCGATGGCTATTACGTCCTCGAAGACCTGACGAATGTGAACGGGCTGCGCCGTAAGTCGCTGCAATTCGCGTTCGGCGAGCTCCTCGCGCGCCCGCGCCGTCCGGGCAATGCACGCGAGCGGGGGTTCCTCGCCTACGCGGTCGCCGCCGTGGGGTATGTCGTCGTGGTGAGCCTCGTCGTGCTGGCCGGCGTGCCCGCGCTGGTCAACGGCACGCTCGGTGGCCGGCTACCTCCCGAGATGATCCCCGTCGTGGGAGTCGGCCTGGCGCTGGTGCTCGCGGCGTTGCAGGTGACGCCGCTCGTCACGGAGGTGCTAGCCGCGCGGGCGGCCGCGGACTAGCGGCGCTTCGTTTTGTGAGAAGGCGCGTGGATCGTCGGCGACGACGTCTTCACCGACATGGTCGCCGCGAGGTCGGACTTCGAGATGCGATCCTCTAGGCGCTCCGCACGCGCGCCGCCGCTCTGGAACATGGCGCGCTCTTCGAGCGAGAGGTCGTACGAGGCGAGGGCCGCCGCGGGGTCGCTGACGAGCAGCGCGCGGAACGCGGCGTCGCTCATGGCCCGTTCGATGATGGCCTCGCGCGCTTCTTGGGTCACGTCTTCCCTCCTCCGGAAAGCGGTATGACCGCGCGGGCAGTGTATCGCGGGCCCTTCGACGAAAGGCGGCTTTCGACGACGCTGATCGCGTCCGCATTGAAGTCGAGCCGCGGCACGCGTCCGCGCGCGAGCGCCGCAGCCACGGCACGGACTTCAGCGTGGTCGGCGTTCTCCCGCACGCGACCCAGCGTGACGTGTGGACGGAACGGCTTGGCGTCGAACGGCAGCGATCGCGCTGCCAAAGTGCGGTAGACCGTCGCCGCGAGCGTCGTCATCTCGCTCGCGCCCTGACCGATACCCAGCCAGGCCACAGTCGGCGAGCCCCCTGGGGGGAAGCGGCCGAGGCTATCGAGGGAGACGCGGAAGGCTGGCTGGCCGTCGGCCGCGTCAGCCGCGGCGGCGATGACATCATCGAGACGCGCGTCATCGACGGTACCGAGGAAGGCCAGCGTCACGTGCATCAGGTCGGGTCTCACCCGCCGCAGCGCGGGAACCTCGGGGAGGAGCGCGAACGCCGCGGACGCGACCTCAGGCGGAAGGGCTACGGCAACGAAGAGACGCACACGCAGACGCTATCGGACGCCGGCGGACGGTTTGATGGTTTGGCTAAGGACCTCGCTGCTTCGGGGTGGAAGGGGCGTCGCTTCGCGCCTAGGGGCCCTGCCCCTACCCCTGCGATGGCTAGAAGGCGGCGTGCGCCTCGTCAGCGACGAGCAATGCGAGGAACGTGAGCCCCAGGACGAACGAGAGCGCGGAGAGGATGGCCATGCGCAGGCCTTCGCTGCGGTCGAGCCGCGTCTGCGTGGCGATCACGAGCTTGCTCATGCACCAGCGAATAAGCAACCCGCGTGCCGAGCGTTCATGAAGGCGCGCAAGGCAACGAACCGGTAACGGCGCCGCACAGAACGCCGGCGCGACAGATCCGTGGTTCTAGGCGGGCGTCGGTGCGGTCTGTGGACCCTTGCCCTTCTCTGACTTCTCCCGCGGCTTCGCCTCTCCCGCGGGTGCGCCGGGTGGCGTCGCGTCGGGACCGCCAGTGGCAGCCGCGACCGGCATGCCCTCGTCGGGCTTGCGGAAGAGCGCCTCGAACTCGTCGGTCTCGAGCGTCTCCTGCTCGATCAGCTTGGAGACCACCAGGTCGAGCTTGTCGCGGTTCTGCGTCAGGACGTCGTACGCCCGCTGCCGGCCGCGCTCCACGATGTCGTGGACCTCGGCGTCGATGATCCGGGCGATGTCCTCGGAATAGTTGCGCTCCTCCTGGATCTGCCGGCCCAGGAAGATGAGCTCGTCGGTCTTGCCGTACTGCAGCGGCCCGAGCTTCTCGCTCATGCCGAACTTCGTGACCATCTGCCGCGCCATGTGGGACGCCTTCTCGATGTCGTTGCTGGCGCCGGTGGTGACGTCGCCACCCAGGTGAAGCTGCTCGGCGACCCAGCCGCCCAGCGCGGCGGCGATGTCGTCCTCGAACTCACGCCGCGTGCGGAAGTAGCGGTCCTCCTGCGGAAGCGACCAGGTGACGCCCATGGCCATGCCGCGGGCGACGATCGAGATCTTGTGGACCGGGTTGGTGTGCGTGAGCAGCTTGAAGCAGAGGGCGTGGCCGGCCTCGTGGTAGGCGACGATCCACTTCTCCTTCTCGGTGATCACGCGGGAACGGCGCTCGGGGCCGAGGGCGACCTTCTCGAGCGCTTCTTCGAAGTCGATCTGCGCGATCGTCTTCTTGTTGCGGCGCGCGGCGAGGATCGCGGCCTCGTTCACCACGTTCGCGAGGTCCGCGCCCGAGAAGCCGGGCGAGATCTGCGCGATGCGGAGCAGCTCGACGTTCTTGTCCAGCGGCTTGCCACGCACGTGGACCTCGAGGATGGCCTTGCGGCCCTTGATGTCGGGGCGGTCGAGCACGACTTGACGGTCGAAGCGGCCGGGACGGAGCAGTGCCGGGTCGAGCACGTCGGGCCGGTTCGTCGACGCGAGCACGATGACGTTCGTGCCCGTGTCGAAGCCGTCCATCTCGACGAGGATCTGGTTCAGGGTCTGCTCGCGCTCGTCGTGCGATCCACCGAGGCCGGCGCCGCGCTGGCGGCCGACCGCGTCGATCTCGTCGATGAATACGATGCACGGAGCGTTGCGCTTGGCCTGATCGAACAGGTCGCGCACGCGCGAGGCGCCGACGCCGACGAACATCTCCACGAACTCGGAGCCCGAGATCGAGAAGAACGGCACGCCGGCCTCACCGGCGACGGCGCGCGCGAGCATCGTCTTGCCCGTGCCGGGCGGCCCGACGAGCAGCACGCCACGCGGGATGCGCGCGCCAAGGGTCGAGAACTTCTCCGGGTACTTCAGGAACTCGACCACCTCGGTCAGCTCCTGCTTCGCCTCGTCCACGCCCGCGACGTCTTCGAACGTCACCGTCGGCTTGTTGCCGATGAACATGCGCGCCCGGCTCTTGCCGAACGAGAGCGCCTGGTTATTCGTGCCCTGGGCCTGTCTCATCATGTAGAAGAAGAACCCACCGATCAGCAGGACCGGCAGAAGGCTCAAGAGGATCGAGCCGATGACCGAGAAGGTCGCGCTCGGCTCCTCGTACTTGAGGACGACGGGGCGCGTCGGGTTGGCGGCGTTGTAGGCGGTCACCGCGTCCTGGACCGGGTCGGTCTTGCTGTTGTCCGGAAGCTGCGTGGCTTCCTTGGTGCCGTCGTTCAGCTCGAGCGTCGCCCTGGTGGCGACCTCGGTCACCGTCTTGACCTTGCCGGCCTGTACGTCCTGGACGGCCTGCGTGATCGGGACCGTCGAGATGGCGGGCGTCTGCGACCGGTAGGCGTACAGGAGCGCGAGGCCCATGACGACAAGAAGGAGGGTCAGGATGCCGTTCTTGAAGATGCGGTTGTCGAGGTTCAGGGTCGGCCTCTCTTCTTGCCCCGTGGGCGGTCGTCTGACATCGATGCTACCTGACGATTCTGTGAAGAACTCGTGAATGCGGCCTCACCCACCGTAGGGGTAGTTCCGACCGGTCCGGCGGCGACCAGGATCGTCCCCGTGCGCGGCGGAGGCGTCAGTCCTGGTACCCAGACCACCACATCGTCCAACGTCAGCACCGGCCAAGCGTCGCGCGACCGGCTTGGCACTTTGGCGTCAACGAACACATCCTGCAGCTTTCCCCGGCCGGCGACGCGGTCGCCGGGCCGCCGCGAGCGCACCGCGAGGTGCGACGCGCTGGCCGCGTCGACCGCGGCGGTGAACGGAAGACCGTCCGCCGGCATGTCGAGCCTGATGCGCCAACCGTGCCACTCAACGGAAGTACCCCTTGCGAGCGGTGTCGGTGCGGTCTGCCCAACGCCGTCGTTGTGAGCAGGGTCGTTCTTCAGGACGGGACCGCGCTCGCCTTTCTGCGGGGCAGCGGCGCTCAGCACGAAGCGCATCGTCCCGTACTCGCGGACCGCGCTGCCGCCCGGCAGGTCGATGCTGCGCGTGCCGTCCGTGGTGGCGGCCAGCGCACCGAGCGCCGCGCGGTGACGGGCGGAGAGGCTGGTGCCGGTCGCCGCCTGCCAGCCGTCGGCGAGGATGCGCTCGCGTGACGCGGCGTCCGTCGGGAGTCCGCCCTCGATCTCGGCGGCGGCGTCCGCGAATCGCGCGAGCGCCGCGCGGATCTGCGGGTTGATCTTCGCGAGCTCCGGCAGGACCTTGAGGCGGACGCGGTTGCGCGCGAACTTCAGCGCGCGATTCGAGATGTCCTCACGCGGGCGGATCTTCGCCGCGCGGCAGATCGCCGCGGTCTCCCTGCGGCCGATCGCGAGCAGCGGCCGCATGATGCCGTCGCGCAGAGGCCGCATCCCCGCGGCACCCGCGACACCGGAGCCGCGCGTCAGATGGAGCAGCACCGTCTCGGCTTGGTCGTCGAGCGTGTGACCCGTCGCGATCGCGGTCGCGTCGAGGTCGCTCGCGACGCGGCGGAGGAAGAGGTAGCGCTCGCGGCGCGCGTCGTCCTCGCTCTTGACCGCGCTGACCGCGCGCCCGACTCGGATCGGCGCGCCGATGTGGTCCGCGACCGACGCGACGAACGCGGCGTCTTTCGCGGCCGCGCGCGGGCGCGTGCGGTGATCGAAGTGCGCGACGTGGAGGACTAGGCCGAATTCTTCGCGGAGCTCAGCGAGGATGAGGGCGAGCGCGACCGAGTCGGTGCCACCCGAGACTGCGACGACGAGCGGGCCGGGCTGGAAGATGTTGTTTCGGCGCGCGAACGCCCGGACGGACGAGACGATGGCGCGTGGCGAGGGGGTTGCCACCGGTGGCTGGGGGCGGATTCGAACCGCCGATCTGTCGGTTATGAGTCGACTGCTCTAGGCCAACTGAGCTACCCAGCCGAGAGTGTCAATTCTATCGGCGCTAGTCCGCGTCGCGTGCGAGCAGGGCGCGAAACTCGGCCTCTGTCCGGTCGGCCTTACGCCGATTGCAGCGACCACATGCCGGGATGATGTTCGCGATCGTGTTGTCGCCGCCGCGTGACAGCGGGATCCGATGATCCGCCTGGAGCCCGGCCACCTCGCCGCAATACGCGCAGACGCCACCGTACCGCTCGACGAGAGCAAGCCACTCGCCACCGGTGAACGACCCAAGCGCCGCGCGCTTCCGGGCGCGATAGCCCTGATCTTTGGCCCGACGCACCTCCGGGTGCGCAGCCAGCAGGCCGCCTTCGTGGCATTGATCTCGGGCCCACGGCGCTCGTACGCGGCACGCTTCTACTCACGATTCCGCTCGCGCCTTAAGTCGGGGTTTCGCTCGCGCCAGCGGCGCATCGCTTCACGCGCCTTCTCGGCGTTGCGCTTGATCCACGCTCGTGCGTACTCCCGCTGCCGCTCAGGATCGCGGTAGGGCACGCCCTAACCTCGTTCTGACGCTAGCCTTGCGCGGAACTCGGCCTCGGTGAGCATGTGCTTTCGCGCGTTGCATTTCTGGCACGCCGGGAAGATGTTGTCGATGGTGTTCGTCCCCCCGCGCGACAGAGGCGTGCGATGGTCGGCCTGCAGGGGTCCGATTTCCCCGCAGTAGGCGCAGCGTCCCACGTGCGCCTCGACCAGCGCGAGCCACTCGGCCGAAGTGAACGATCCAACGGCGGCGAACTTGCGCGCACGATAGTTCTGCGATTTGGTCCGACCGACTTCTGGATGCTCGCGGTGGTATTCGGCCGTGTGTGCCAACCGCTCCTCGCGGTTCCGCGCGTAGTAGAGGCGGTTCTTAGCGTTGTGGTCCTCAGGGTGAGCGATCCGCCAACGACGCACCGCCGCCCGAGCCTTGTCGGCGTTCCGCTTGAGCCACTCGCGCGCGTATTGGCGCTGTCGCTCCGGATCTTTGTATGGCACGTCTGTTCTCATATCGGACCAGCGACGGCGTTGCAATAGGACCCAACAAAAAAGCCCGGGCGATCAGCCCGAGCTCGCTGTTGCGGGGGAAGGATTCGAACCTCCGTCCTTCGGGTTATGAGCCCGACGAGCTACCGCTGCTCCACCCCGCGATGTGAGTCTAGTTTACCGCACTTCACCTCGCTCACCTCGCGCCAACGAACAACGTGATCCATCTGACGATCCGGCTCGGTCGTTCGCCCTGCGCTGTCGCCTGCGCGTGTACGTCCGCGCTTCGCTGCACCGCGATGAGCGCCTCCCACGGCCACACCCATCCGAGGTACTTGGCCTTCTCGACGATGTAGTCGGCCGACTTCTTCTCCGTCGCGGACGCCGCGAGCTGGGCGCCCCGCGCCTGCTCTGCCGCGATCTGCACGTTGAGATCGGCGATCGTCCGCGCGAGCGCGTTCTCCTGGATCGTGACGCTCGCGAAGGCGGACGCGACGAGCAGACCGACCAGCAACACGCCCGCGGCTGCCGCAGGCTGTAGCGATCGCCCGGTCTTACGACGACGCGATCCAGAACTCACACGCGAATCATCGCCGACATCGCGCCACGAAGGAAGAGCGATCAGATCGGCGGAGCCCCCGGCGCCGTTCAGTCGCCGAACGGAAGAGGCGGCACGCTCATCCCCGCGGCGGTCGCCGCGCAGCGCCCGATGATCCCAAGCAGGTGCTCCGCGGCAAGGTGGTCCTTCACCTCGCTCGTGAACGCCGCGACCAGCACCGTGCGCTCGGGGCCGCGGAACACCGCGACGTCGTTACGTGACGCGTCGAGCGTCCCGCTCTTGCTCGGCACGTTCACGTTCGGGCCGAGGAAGCGGCGCAGCTTGCGATCGTCATCGCAGCGCTCCATCACCGCGAGCACGGCGTCCGAGGTCGCCCGATCGACACACTCCCCAGCCACGAGCCGGGACAGCAGCGACCCCAGCTCGCGCGCGCTCGCGACATTCTCGAGCCCGCGCTCCGCGGCCGCGAAGTCGTACATGCGCCGGCGCAGCGCGGTCGTCGCGCAGCCCCACTCACTGAGCCGCTGCGCGACCCGCTCCGTCCCGATCCGCTCGATCAGCCGATTCGTCGCGGTGTTGTCCGACAGCTCGATCGCCAGCGCCGCGAGATCGCGCAGCGACAGCGGACCGATGTCGCGCATGTCTCGCAGGACGCCCGACCCGTCGACCCGCTCCCCCGCCTCGACCCGCTGACCGAGGTCGATGCGGCCCTCGGCCGCATCGGCGTAGAGCGCCATGACCAGCGGCACTTTGATGACCGACGCCGCCGGGAACGCGGCGTCCGCGTCGTGCTCCAGGAGAACGTCCCCCGGCGCCGAGCGGGCGAACGCACCGACACGGAAGGGCGCGCGCTCGATGAGCGCGCGGGCTGGACCGAAATGATCCTGCACACGCCGAGGCTACCGCCTACGCTTCGAGAGGTGTCGCGGAGAATCGCGTCGCTGTTGTCCGCGCTTCTGCTCTCGTCCTGCATCTTCGGTCCGGACACGACCAAGCCGAGCCCTACGCCGACCGAATCTGCCACCCCGACCCGTCCGCCGCGACTCGAGCTCTCCACCTATGAGTACGCGCTCCAGACGAGGGGCAAGATCCGCGTCGCCATCCGGGACGACGCGCCACCGCTGAGCAGGCGCACCGCGAGCGGCAGCTACGACGGCCTCGAGCCCGACGTCGCGCGCGAGATCGCGAAGGCGATCTTTGGTACGCTCGACGACCCCGACACGCACATCGAGTGGATCACTCTCGGGCCGGCGCCCGCGCCTCCGTCCGCCACACCCGTCCCGACCGGACCGCCTGCGCCGACCCCGTCGACCACTCCAGCGCCGACACCGGACGTCTCTGCCCGAACTCGGGCCCTCGCCGCTCTCACCGGCGGCCAGGCCGACATCGCATTCGCCGGCCTCGTCGCGAACGATGACAACAAGAAGGTCATCGACCTCTCCGACCCGTACCTACACACCGGACAACGACTCATGGTCAAGACGACGAACGATCAGATAAAGGAGATCTCCGACGTCGCGAGCGGCGACCAGACGGTCTGCGCGATAAAGGGCTCGGTCTGGGTGCAGGGCCTGAAGAAGATCACGAACGACCGCGCGAAGATCCTGGAGCTCGACACGCAGGAGTTCTGCATGCAGGCGCTCGCCTCGGGCGCGGCCGACGCCTACACCAGCGACGAGCTCGTGCTGTTCGGCCTCGTATTGAAGGATCCGAGCCTCAAGGTCGTCGGCAACCGCATGACCGACGATCTGCTGGGCATCGGGATCAAGAAGAGCGTGAGTGCCGACCGGCAGGGCTTCCGCGATTTCATCAACACCGCGCTGCTGAAGATCGTCGCGGACCGGACGTGGGCCAAGCTGTACGAGAAATACCTCACGCCGATCGCCGGCGACAAGAAGCAGCTGCCCACCGACTAGCGCTCGCGGGCGACCCGCCGCCAGCGCTCAGCCGCGGGCGATCCGCTCCTCCACTCCCTTCCGGTCCGCGAGCCCGTCCGTCCCCACGCCCTCGACCGCGAACGACGCGACGCCGTGCGCGAACCGCACCGCCTCGAGCAGCGGCCGCCGCTCGGCGAGCGCGATCGCGAGTCCGGCGGCGAACGCGTCCCCCGCGCCCGTCGAATCGACGACCTGATCGGCGCGGAACGCCGGCACGAGCTTCTCGCCGTCGCCGGTCATGACGAGCGACCCGCGGTCCGCGAGGGTGACGATGATCGGGGCGTGTCCGACCCACCGCCTCGGCTCGTCGAGATCACCGGCGACGTCGTCCTCGCTCAACACGATCGCCGATGTCTTCGCGGCGACCTCGGCGACGTCGTCCCAGCGGCGCGGCCGGACGGTCCCGTCCGCGGCCCATTCACGCAGGTAGCCCTGCGCCGTGACGACCGTCGCGGCCGCACCGAACGCGCCGAGCAGCGAGCGATCGATCTCGTGCGCCACCGATCCGAGGATCACCGCATCGGCCTCGCGCAGCGCGCTCGGTACGTCCGACAGCGCGAGCGCGCGTGCGCGTGCGCGCAGCTTGAGGATCCGCCGACCGTCTTCGTAGCGGAACGCGAACGTCGTGGTGGTCTCCGAAGGAAGCGCGTGAAGCGCGATGCCGAGCGCCGCGCAGCGCTCCTCGAGCACGGGCCGCTCGTTCGGCCCAACGCGCGTGACCAGCGTCGCCTGCGCGCCCAGACGCGCTGCGGTCGCTGTCGTGTATGTCGGTGGACCGCCGAGGCGCCATCCGTCCTCGCCGGCGAACTCGTCGCGCGTCACGTGCCCGATCGCGAGGAAACGCACCGCCATCACAGGTTCACGAGGCAACGCACCGCCATCACACGTTCACGATGAA
>WNFB01006180.1_pt1 | contig 10732 bp, 12 predicted proteins | sample 5400501 | NCBI WGS metagenome assembly WNFB01 (sample SAMN13153341, study PRJNA577476) | soil metagenome | isolation source: 200 cm saprolite under Douglas fir tree site 2 hole 1 | place: USA:California | collected 2015-04-18 | reverse complement strand
CCTGGACGAGCACCGGGGCGCTCAGGGCGACGATTCGGGGTAGGCTACGCGGCGAGTGCTAGCATCCCCTCGAAGTGGATCGTCAGGTCAGGGGTGCAATCAGGTAGTCGGGGGGAGCGGCGTCGCTCCCCCCGACGTCGTTCAGGGCGCCTTCGGCTCCTGCACGGAGGACGGCTTGCGGGCGTGGCGGCGCCGCACGAACTCCTCGTTGAGCGGCACGCCCTTCTTGCAGAGCGGGCAGTCCTCCGGCTCGTAGGTCGGGAAGTCGCGGCTCACCAGGCTGAACACCGGGCGGTCGCCGACCTCGACCGAGGTGCGGCGCCAGAGGCAGCCGATCCCGATCACCTGCGCCCCGAGCTGCTCGACGAGGTCGACGAGGAGACCGAGCGTCGAGCCGGTGCTGACGAGGTCCTCCACGAGCAGGACCTTCGAGCCTCGCCGCACGAGGCGCTGGAACTCCACCGGCAGCGAGACCCGCCGCTTGCCCCCCGAGAGCCCCTTGGTGCCGTAGACCACGATCGGCCGCGACGGGTGCGCGCGGGCCACGCAGTGCGAGAGGATGAGCGCGCCGGGGCCCGTGGAGAGGACGACGTCGATCGGCCACGGGGCGAAGTGCTTGGCGATGACCGCGCCGAGGCCCTCCGTGAACGAGGGCTCGGTCGTCACGAGCGTCTTTTCGATGTACTCCATCGTGTGCTGGCCCGACGGCAGCAGCACGTGGTCGTTGGCGTGGTACGCGCCCGTGCGTTTCAGGATCTCGAGGTGGATCTTCTCGCGGACCTCGACCTCGACGGCGACCGGGTCCTTCCTGGGCGCGGCGCTCATCCGGTTCCTCCCGGGCGCATTATCGCATTTTATTGCTACACTCGGCGTATGCGCGTCCTCGCCGTGGAAACCTCGACGCTCGCCGGCGGCGCCGCGCTCCTCGACGGCGACCGCGTCGTCGGCCAGTACCTGCTCGACGTCGGCGCCACGCACTCCGAGCGCCTCATGGTCGCGGTGGACCGTCTCCTCGGCGACGCGGGCTGGACGCCGGCGCGCCTCGAGGGGCTCGCCGTCGCGGTCGGCCCGGGGTCGTTCACCGGCCTCCGGCTCGGGATCAGCACCGTGAAGGGGCTCGCGCTCGGCCTCGGGATCCCGATCGCCGCGGTGCCCACGCTCGACGCCATGGCCGCGTCGCTCCCGTTCGCGGCGCTGCCGGTCTGCCCCGTGCTCGACGCGCGCAAGCACGAGGTCTACGCCTCGCGCTACCGCTGGGACGGGCGCGCCATGCGGCGCGAGTGGGAGTACCTCGCCCTGGCGCCCGCGGAGCTCGCGCGGCGGCTCGACGAGCCGACGGTGCTCCTCGGCGACGCGGCCCGCGCCATCGTCTCGCCCCACGCGCGCCCGGCGCCGCCCACCCATCAGGCGCCGTCGCCCGCCTGCGTCGGGTTCCTGGGCGCGGCCCGCCTCCGGGCCGGTGAGACCGTGGCGCCCGCCGACCTCGTCCCGATCTACCTCCGGCCCTCCGAGGCGGAGCTGAAGCGCCGTGCCGCCGCGGTCCGTTGACCGGATGGGCCCCGAGGACCTCGACGAGGTCCTCGCCATCGAGCGCGCGTCGTTCTCCATGCCCTGGTCGCGCGGCGCGTTCCTCTACGAGATGCAGCAGAACCGCGTCGCCCGCTGCTGGGTCATGCGGGAGGACGGCCGCGTGATCGGCTACCTCTGTCTCTGGGAGATCGCCGACGAGCTCCACATCACCAACATCGCGGTCCACCCGACGCGGCGCCGCCAGGGGGTCGGGCGGGTGCTGCTCCAGGGCGTCCTCGAGGACGCGCGCGAGCGGCGGCTCCGGCTCGTCGTGCTCGAAGTGCGGCCGAGCAACACGGAGGCCCGCACCCTCTACGAGGGCTTCGGCTTCCGGGTGATCGGCCGCCGGCGCGGCTACTACTACGACACCGGCGAGGACGCCCTCGTCATGGAGGCCGACCTCCAGACCTCGCAGCCGGGAACCCGGACGTAGCGTCGATCGTTTGTGCTACAAGCCGGTGCTGCCATTCCGAGCGACGGCGAAAGGAGACGCAATGACGCGGGCGAAACGACTGGTCAGCCTCGTCGGGTTGCTGACCCTCCTGGAGCCGCTGGTCGGGGCGGGCGTCTACGGCTACGTGGGAGGGCCCGTGCGCAACGTCACGGACCTGGCACCCACCTGCGCGGGTTGCCATTCGTCGTTCTCGAGAGATCAGCTCCGGAACGAGCCGGAGGCGTTTGCAGCCGGGCAGGTCAAGGAGGTCAAGCACTACAAAGCGATCGAAGACGGGACGGGCCCGTACCAGCAGATGGCCCCCGCCGACCGCCAGAAGCTCCTCGCCGATGTGAAGACGATGGACGAGAACGCGTCGCTCACGCTGCACGCGCCGACCAGCCTGCGGCCCGGCCAGGAGGCGCAGATCACGGTGAACGTGAGGGGCGGCCAGGGCGTCGTGGGCGTATTCCTGATCGACACCGACCTCCGCTTCCAGGCGCGGCCGCTCCAGGGCGAGGGCTGGGTCATCGTCGGCGCGCCGAAAGTCTGGGGGAGCGACGGCCAGGAGCAGACGCGGTGGGTCGACAGCCGCGCGCCCGGACTCCGGAAGAACCTCAACAGCGTACTGATCTTCGACCAGAAGACGGACCTCGCCGCGAAGAAGTTCGCCGAGGGCAAGGTCGTCTGGACGGTCAAGGCGCCCCAGGAACCGGGCACCTACACCATCAGCGTCGCGTTCCACTTCGGCTCCGAGCGCGCGTCGCCCGTCGGGACGGTGACGACGCCGACCGGCCAGGTGTTTCCCCGCGGAGGGCCGGCCGGCGCGTCGGCGCGCGTCATGCTCGCCAAGCCGGTGACCGTGGTGGTCCGCTAGGAAGGCATCGGCAGGGGGCTCCGCCATCGCTCGCCCGCTGGTCCGGCGGCTCGCGCTGTGGGCCGGGGGCGGTGTCGGAGTCCTCGTGGTCACCGGCCTCTTCCTGGCGGGCCTCGTCGTCAAGGAGCACGACGACCGCTTCTGCGTCGCGTGCCACCTGCACGAGGCGAAGTTCAAGCGCTTCACCACCCGGCCCTCCGCGGACCTCGCGGGGTTCCACCATCAGAAGGACGCGACCGTCGGCTGCATCGCCTGCCACGGCGGCTCCGCCCCGCTCACGCGCGTGAAGGTGTGGACCGTCGCGGGCTTCGACACCCTGAAGTTTCTCGTCGGCGCCTACGACGAACCGACCCGCATGCGCGTGGGGCTCCACGACGCGGACTGCCGCCAGTGCCACACCCCCATCCTGAAGCCGGGAGCGTCGGCGGGCGGCTCCCCTCCGGGCATCGCGGTGAACTATGGCGCCGAGGCGCAGGACGAGGGATCGAGCGAGACCAACTATCACGCGATCCGCGATCACAACCCGGTGAGCGTCCGGTGCGTCCGCTGCCACACCTCGCACACCACGAACGGCGAGGCGCGAAACCTCTTCATCTCGCGTCCGACGGTCCAGCCCATCTGCCGCGAGTGCCACAAGAACATGTGACGATCCTCAGGTGAGGACGCCGAGCGTGAGGGCGAGGATCAGCGTCGCACCGCCGAGCCACCGCCCCCGGCGCGGCAGCAGGGTCATCGTGCCGACCGCCAGATGGAACACGGCGAGGCCCAGGAAGAAGTCGTTGAACAGCATGCCGAGGACGTTCAGCGCGAGGAAGCCGACCGCGAGCGCGCCGGGAACCGCGATGCGGGGCGCTCGCATGGCGAGCCCGAGCGCGATCAGACACAGCAGGTCCGCGGTCAGGAGCCAGCGCGTGGCCGCGGGGCCCGGCACGATGAGCGCCAAGCGTTCCAGCCAAACGCGCGCTGCGAGGTCCACGCCCCAAGGATAGCATCACCGGGCGCCCGACCCCGACCCCGCCGCTCCGCGATCCCCCCTGTGCTAAGGTTGAAGTCCACATGAGCGCCGCCGTGCCCTTCCGCGACACGTTCTGGAACGTTCCCGGGTGGGCGCAGGTCGCCCTCTACGCAGGCGGCGCGGTCGCCGTCGCGATCTTCGCCTGGGGCGTCTGGCGGCGCGTGACCCTCTGGCGCCGCGGGCTCCCCGAGGACCGCTTCGATCGCATCCCCACGCGCGTCATGCTCGTCGTCCGCGAGGCGCTCGGCCAGGCGCGCACGCTCTCGCAGGCGTACCCCGGCGTCATGCACGCGACGATGTTCTGGGGCTTCCTCGCCCTGTTCATGGGCACGGTGCTCGCGACGATCGACTGGGACATCACGCTGCCGCTCTTCGGGGTGAAGCTCCTCAGGGGGAGCTTCTACCTCTTCTACGAGACGACGCTCGACCTCTTCGGCCTCTTCTTCGTGATCGGCCTCGGCATGGCCGTCTGGCGCCGCTTCGTCGCGCGGCCCGACCGGGTGGACCCGGCGGCGCGCTTCGCGGGGGTGCTGGCGCTCCTGTTCGTGATCAACCTGTCGGGCTTCGTGATCGAGGCGTGCCGCCTCGCGGCGGTGCGGCCCCCGTGGGCCCCCTGGTCGCCCGTCGGCTGGGCGCTCGGCCAGGGCATGCAGGCACTCGGCATGACCGAGGGCGCGCTCCGCGCGACGCACCTTTCGGTGTGGCTCTTCCACGCCGCGATCTCGCTCGCGTTCGTGGCGATCGTCCCGTTCTCGTACTTCATGCACCTGCTGACCACGCCGCTCAACATCTTCTTCGCGAAGCTCGGGCCCCGGGGCGCGATCCCGAAGATCGAGAACATCGAGGAGGCGGAGAGCCTCGGCGTCTCGAAGCTGGAGGAGTTCTCCTGGAAGCGGCGGCTCGACTTCGACGCGTGCGTGGAGTGCGGGCGCTGCCAGGCGGCGTGCCCCGCCTACATGGCCGGCTCCGCGCTCTCCCCCAAGCAGATCATCGTGAAGCTCAAGCGCCACATGCACGGCGAGGCGGCCGGGCCGATCCACGGCGAGCTGATCAAGCCGGACGAGCTCTGGGCGTGCACGACGTGCATGGCGTGCGTGGAGGAGTGCCCCGCGTTCATCGACATCGTGGACACGATCATCGACCTCCGCCGCTACCTCGCGCTCTCGGAGGGCGCCCTGCCGTCCACGGCGCCCCAATCCCTTCAGAACATCCAGCGCGCGGGCAACCCGTGGGGCCTGCCCCCCGGCGAGCGGCTCGCGTGGGCCCAGGGCCTCGACGTGCCGGTGCTCGAGCCCGGCAAGGAGGTGGACTACCTCTACTGGGTCGGCTGCTCGGCCTCGTACGACAAGCGCAACCAGGCGATCGCCCGCGCGTTCGTGAAGATCCTCAAGGCCGCGGGTGTGTCCTTCGCGGTCCTGCGGGAGGAGCGCTGCCACGGCGAGGTGGCGCGCCGCCTCGGCGAGGAGTACCTCTACCAGACGCTCCAGCAGGAGAACGTCCAGGCGCTCGGCCGCTACCGCTTCAAGAAGGTCGTCACCCACTGCCCGCATTGCTTCAACACGCTCCGGAACGAGTTCCCCCAGTTCGGCGGGAGCTACGAGGTCGTGCACCACTCCGAGCTCATCGACGAGCTCCTCCGGAGCGGGCGGATCACGCCCCGGAAGCCGCTCGACGCGACGCTCGCCTTCCACGACTCGTGCTACCTCGGCCGCTACAACGGCATCACGGAGGCGCCGCGCCGCGTGGCCCGCGCGGTGCCGGGCCTGCGCGTCGTCGAGCTGCCGCGCAACCGTGCCCGCGGCCTCTGCTGCGGCGGGGGCGGCGGCCACATGTGGATGGAGGTCAAGGCGAAGCGGCGCGTGAACCTGATCCGCGTCGAGGAGGCGCTCGAGGCCAAGGTGGACATGGTGGGCACCGGCTGCCCGTTCTGCCTCGCCATGGTGGACCTCGGCCGCAAGGTGGCGGGCGCCGAGGAGAGCCTTCAGGTCAAGGACGTGAGCGAGCTGGTGGCCGAGAGCCTGGAATGATCGCGCTCCTCAAGGCGCTCCCCGACCTCGCGCGCACGCTCGCGCGGCTCGCCGCCGACCCCGTGCTGCCCACGGCGGCGAAGCTGGCGGTCGCCGCCGCGGTGCTCTACCTCGTCTCGCCCGTGGACCTGATCCCCGATTTCATTCCGGTCCTCGGCGCCCTCGACGACCTCCTCGTGGCGGCGATCGTCGTGGACGGGATCCTGAACTTCGTGGACCGCGGGCTCGTGCTCCGCTACTGGCCGGGGAGCCCGGAGTCCCTCGAGCGGATCGCGCGCGTCGCGGGCGTCCTCGCCGCGTGGGTGCCGCGCCGCCTCAAGCTACGCATCTTCTCCCCCGCCGGCCGCTGATGCGACCCGAGTACGCCGAGCTCATCCAGCGCCGCCTCGGCGTCCCGCCGGTCGAGGGACCCGACAAGACCGCCACGCTCGAGGCCGCGGTGCGGCGCCTGATCGAGCCCGGCCAGACGATCTACGCCGGCTCGGCCCACGGCCGGCCGAGCGCGCTCGTGCGCGAGCTGGTGAGGCAGTGGTGGGGCCGGAGCCCCGGGTGGACGCTCGCGCTCACCGGCATCGGCTCGCCCTGGACGGCGCTCGTCGTGGGCGGGCTCGTCGAGCGGCTCGTCACCACGTTCGTGGGCGAGGGCTATCCGTTCCCGGTGCCGCAGCCGCTCATCGCGCGCGCGATCCTCGAGGGTCGGGTCGGCGTCCAGAACTGGACGATGCTGACCATCCCGCTCCGGCTCCTCGCGGGCGCGATGGGCGTGCCGTTCATGCCGACGCGCTCGCTCCTCGGCTCCTCGATGGAGGAGGACAACGCGCGCGACGGCGACTTCCTCGCGGTGGATGACCCGTTCGCGGCGCCGGGCGAGCCGGGCGGCGGCCGGGTCGGCTTCGTCAGGGCGCTCGTGCCCGACGTGGCCCTCTTCCACGCGTGGGCGGCCGACCGCGCGGGCAACGTCCTCTCCGCGGCGCCGCTCAACGAGAACTTCTACGCGGCGATGGCCGCGCGGCGCGGCGCCATCGTCACCGTCGAGAAGATCGTGCCGACGGAGGTCATCCGCCGCCACGCGGGCTTCGTGCGGCTGCCCGGCCAGTACGTCGCGGCCGTGGTCGAGGCGCCCTTCGGCGCGCACCCGGCGGGGATGTACGGCATGGGCCTGCCCGAGCTCGAGGGGTACGCGGAGGACCTCGCGTTCATCCTCGAGGCGCGGAAGGCGTTCAGGACGCGCGAGAGCGCGGAGGCGTGGATCCGCGAGTGGATGCTCGACGTCCCCGACCAGGCGGCCTACGTCGCGAAGCTCGGCTACGCGCGCCTGATGGAGGTGAAGGGACGCGCCGACACCGACGCGTGGGTGAGCGAGCTCGAGATGCTCGCGCCGAACCTCGGCCCCGACGACCGGGTGGGCGCCGGGGAGCGGATGGTCGTCGCGGCGGCGCGGATCCTGAGCGAGAAGGTCCGGGCCAAGGGCTACCGGAGCTACCTCGCGGGCGTCGGCAACTCGAACCTGGCCGCGTGGCTCTCCGCGTACCAGCTGAAGGCCGAGGGCGTGGACGTCGAGCTGATGGCCGAGACCGGGATGCTCGGCTACCTGCCGCGCCCGGCCGAGCCGTTCGTCTTCTCGTTCCGGAACTTCCCGTCGTCGAAGATGCTGACCGACATCTTCCACGTCATGGGGATCTTCATGGGCGGCCGGCACAACCGCTGCATCGGCTCGCTCGCCGCGGGCCAGATCGACAAGCACGGCAACATCAACTCGACGCTCGTGCCGGGCGTGACCTACATCACGGGCTCGGGCGGCGCGAACGACATCGCGTCCTCGGCGCGCGAGGTCGTGGTGACGCTCGCGCAGAGCCGGACGCGCTTCGTCGACAAGGTCGCGTACGTCACGGCGCCCGGCCGCGGCGTCACCACGGTCGTCTCGGACCTCGGCGTGTACGCGAAGGCCGACCCGCACGCCGAGCTCGCGCTGACCGCCGTGTACGCGGACGGGCCCGTGGACGCGGCGGTCCGGGCGGCGCGCGCGGCGTGCGGCTGGGAGCTCGCCGTCGCGCCCGACCTCGCGCGGATCGCCCCGCCGACGCTCGAGGAGCTCCGGCTCGTCCGGCTCTTCGACCCGCGCCGCTACTTCCTCGGCGAGGCCTGACGTCATGGGGCACGGAAGCGTGGTGACGTGGCGGCGGTACCTCCTCGCGGTGGCGTTCGCGGCGCTGGCGACGGTCGTGAGCCTCCTGCTCGAGCCCCACTGGGCGCCGATCCACCTGCTCCTGCCGTTTTATCCGGCCGTCATGCTGAGTGCCTGGTTCGGCGGCCTGGGTCCGGGGCTCCTCAACACGTTCGTGTCGTCGCTCATCATCAACTACTACTGGTTGCCCCCGATCAACTCGCTCGGCATCAGCGACAGCGGCGACTGGGCCGGCATGGTCCTGTTCCTGTGCGTGGGCCTCTTGATCAGCTCGCTGAGCGACCGGCTCCTGCGGGCCCAGCGGCGCGCCGAGGCGACGGCCGCCGAGCTCCGGCGGCAGGTGGACGAGCGCGCGCGGGCCGAGGAGGCGGCGGCCAAGCTCGCGAAGCTCGCCGACGAGCTCCGGACGTCGGCGGAGCGCTACCGCCTCCAGTTCGAGCGGAACCTCGCGGGCGTCTTCCGCGCCCACCGCGACGGCCGGCTCGTCGAGGTGAGCGACGCTCTCAGGCACCTCCTCGGCGTTCACACGCGCGAGGAGCTCCTGGCGCGCTCGGCGCGGGACTTCTTCGCCGACGCGGGGGGCTGGGAGGAGCTCGCGGCCTCGCTCGCCCCGGGCGTGGTCATCCAGAGCCACGAGGTCGCGTGGAAGCGGAGCGACGGCTCGCCCATCGCCGTGCTCGTCAGCGCCCGCGAGGCGGACGGCCTCGTCGAGGCGCTCGCGATCGACATCACGGACCGCAAGCGCGCGGAGGAGGCCGAGCGCCAGGCGGTGCGGCTCCGCGCGGTCGCCGACCTGGCCGCGGCCGCGGCCCACGAGATCAACAACCCGCTCACGGTGATCGTGACCAACCTGTCGATGCCCTCGGCGGAGGGCGAGGCCACCGAGCGTCTGAAACGGGCGCTCGAGGCCGCGCGCCGGATCCAGGAGATCGTGGACCGGATGACGCGCATCGAGCGCGTTCGCATGGCGGAGCAGACGTCGCCACATCTGCCGAGCATGCTCGACATCCGTAAGTCGTCGGACTGACCGGTGGCCGCGGCGGGACCGCCCGAGCCCGCGGGTGCCCGGTCCATCCTGGTCGTCGACGACGACGCCGCGTTCGCGGGCGTCGTCGAGGACGTGCTGAAGGAGGACGGGTACCGGGTGACGGTCGCGACCAGCGGCGTCACCGCCCTCGAGCTCGTGCGCGACACGCCGTTCGACCTGGTCCTGATCGACGTTCGCATGCCCGGGCTGGACGGCCCCGCGTTCTTCCGAGAGCTCCAGGGCCGCGATCCCGAGCTCGCGCGGCGCGTGATGTTCATGACGGGCGGCGCCGTGGAGCCCGACGTCGCGGAGCTCCTCTTCTCGCTCCGCATTCCCTACCTCAGGAAGCCCCTGCCGATCGACGAGCTCCGTGCGACCGTCCGGCGCTTCTTCCTCGCGGCGGGGAGCTTTCCAGGCTTCCGGCGGCCCGGCGAGCCCCGTTGACCCTCCGTGAGCGCCTGGCGGCCCTGCACCCCGGCGCGTCGGGGCGCCGGCTCAAGCAGTGGCTCGAGGGCGCGCGCGTCCGCGTCAACGGCGCCGTGGTCCGGCGCGGCGACGTCCCCGTGCGGCCCGGCGATCGCGTCGAGCTCGGTGTCCCGCCGCCGCCCGCGTTTCCCGCGCCGCTCACGCTGATCCACGAGGACCAGGACATCCTCGTCGTGGATAAGCCCGCCGGGCTCCTCACGATCGCGACCGAGCGGGAGCGCGAGCGGACCGCGTACCGCATGCTGGCGGACTACGCGGGCGCCGGCGAGGGGCACGGCCGGATCTTCATCGTGCACCGGCTCGACCGCGAGACCTCGGGGCTGATCGTGTTCGCGAAGTCGCCGGCCGCGAAGCGGGCGCTCCAGGCGCAATTCGCGGCGCGGAGCCCCGAGCGCGTGTACGTCGCGGTCGTCGAGGGCGGCGTGCGAAGCGCGGAGGGAACGCTGAGCGCGCGGCTCGCGCTGGACGCGGGGCGCCGGGTCAGGGTCGTGCGCGACCGCGGGCGGGGCAGGGAGGCGGTGACGCGCTACCGGGTCCTCGACCGGCGCCCCGGCACGACCACGCTCGAGCTCAGGCTCGTGACCGGGCGGCGCGGCCAGCTCCGGGCCCAGCTCGCGGCCGCGGGCCATCCGATCGTGGGCGACCTGGCGTACGGGAGCCGGCGCAATCCGCTGCGGCGGCTGTGCCTGCACGCCACGCGGCTCGCCTTCGTGCATCCGGACGGGCGGCGCGTGAGCTTCGAGAGCCCGGTACCGTCCGCGTTCGGCCGCGTCTAGGCGAGTGTTCCGTCTGGGAAGTCATGTTGACGACTGCCGCGTTTCGGCCGCGCAGCGGGCCGACGGGCGCGCGCGGCAGGGGTCGAGGGGACCCGTTCCCGCCCGTGGCAACGGACCCAGCGTCCCCCGGTGGAGCCCAGCCGCAACGGGGCCGCGCACGCGTGCCGCGTGGTCCCGCGATCTAGGCGGGAATCAGCAGCGCGAGCCCGGTGAGCGCCGCGGCGCCGAGCAAGGACTCCACGTGGATCTCGCGCGCCTGGCGCCTGAGCTGCGCGACGATGAATGGATCCGCCACGGGCTCGTCGCCGGCGTCGGTCTCGCGCGCGCCGCGCGCGGC
>WNFB01006179.1_pt1 | contig 10732 bp, 7 predicted proteins | sample 5400501 | NCBI WGS metagenome assembly WNFB01 (sample SAMN13153341, study PRJNA577476) | soil metagenome | isolation source: 200 cm saprolite under Douglas fir tree site 2 hole 1 | place: USA:California | collected 2015-04-18 | reverse complement strand
GGACTCCATCGGGGCCCGGGACTACCCGCTCGCCCAGGGCGCCATCACCGTGTTCACCATGATCATCATCGCCGTCAACCTGGCCGTCGACATGCTCTACGCGGTCGTCGACCCCCGGATCACCTACCGGTAGGCCCGGGATCGCGATGGCCATCAGCCCGCGGGCAGAGTCGCTCGACCTCGGCGTTCCCCTCGGTCGTGAGGAGCCGCGGCGGTCCCTCGGCGGGCATCTGCGGCGCTGGCTGCCGCTCGGGCTCGGCATCCTGATGGCGGTGGCCATGATCGTGCTGGCCGCTGCCGCGCCCCTCATCGCGCCGCTGAGCCCGTCGGCGCAGTATTCGGACGCGGTGCTCAAGGGCCCGGGCGCGGTCGAGCGCCACCTGCTGGGGACCGACGAGTTCGGGCGCGACATCCTGAGCCGCGTCATCTGGGGGGCGCGGGTCTCACTGCAGGTGGGCCTCGCCTCGGTGTTCTGGGGCTTCCTGGTGGGCGTGCCGCTCGGCATCCTGGCCGGCACCCGCGGCGGCGCCCTCGAGACCGCCATCATGCGCAGCGCCGACATGCTGATGGCGTTTCCCACCCTGCTGCTGGCGCTCATCATCGTCACCGCGCTGGGCGGCACGCTGGCGAACGAGATCATGGCGATCGGGATCGCGCTCACACCCAATTTCGTGCGCCTGGCGCGCAGCCTGGCCCTGACCATCCGGGAGCAGGACTACATCATGGCCGCGCGGGCCCTCGGCAGCGGGCAGCTCCGCGTGATGGCCCGCCACGTGTTCCCGAACGCGCTCTACGCGCTGGTGGTGGTGGCCACGCTCTACATCGCGACCGCGATCCGCACCGAGGCCAGCCTGTCCTTCCTGGGTCTGGGGATCCCGCCGCCCACCCCGAGCTGGGGCAATATCCTCAGCGAGGGCCGGCAGTACATCAAGTGCTGCCCGTGGATCACCACGTTCTCCGGCCTCGCGATCATGCTCGCGGTGCTGGCGTTCAACCTCGTGGGCGACGCGCTCCGGGACCTGCTCGACCCCCGCCTTCGCGGGGAATAGCCCCTGCTCGGGCAGGGGGCGGCCCTTCCCACAGGCGCGCCGATACTCTCCGTCGCCCAGCGCCAGGCTGACGGCTCGCTCACCGCCGCGCGCATCACCATCGGAGCGAAGGGCCTCGTACAAGCCATGAAGCCTTTCGCAAGATTGACCAAGGGGATCGCCACGTCGCGGGATTCCGCGTCACCCTTCGGCTACAACGAACGCAGAAAGTTGAGAACGTCCTGCTTCTGGTTATCCTGGAGATCATTGAAGTTCTTGATAACTGCGTTCGCTTCAGATGCGTTAAAGGTGAAGAAACTCCCGCTGCGATGCGCCCGGATCGCCTCTCGCAAATCCGAGGTTCGTCCATCATGCAGGAAGAACAGCCGCTGTCCCAAACCCCACAGCGGGGCGGTGCGAAACTCTCTGGGGCCCGCCTGTCCCTGAGTGACCCCATCGGCCAGCCCTGAGCCCATGTCATGGACCAACAGGTCGGAGAAGAGATTCACCGGCTGATTGCGCAACGCAGCGACAGCGGCATTGCCTGTATTGAGCGTTGGCGTATGGCAGAGCGCGCACCCGGTATCGGTGAACAGCTTTCGGCCCCTTGCAATCGAATCGGCCCCTCCCGGTGTATCGGGCGAAGGCGCCGGTGCCGCCAGGAAGCGCGCGAAGAAGGCGAACTTTTCGATCGCGCTGATCACCTCGAGAGCCGTCTTGCCATCGGTCTTGGTGACGTCGTTGGGAACCGCCGCAAACTGGCAAGTCGGGGTTTCATCGCGCTCGGTCTGAAACAGCTCGTTGCTGATACCCATTTCCACGTTGTACGCCTCGCCGGAGAACAGCAGGAGGGATTTGTTCTGGGCCTTCCATCCAAACCGCGCGACCGTGCCGTCATTGCCGTTGTTGTTCGCCTGGCCGGAGATCGCATGGCCAGCGAGGACAATATTGGGCCGGCCGTGGATCCTGAGTGCTTTCTTCTTGGGTGCGTCATTGACCTGGTTCGCAAGGATCATCTTGTCCGGGATCTGTTCGATCAAGCCGGCGCCAAACACCGGGGTAGGAATCCGGAAGATCACGTTGCGGCGCGCGAGCTCCTTCTCGAAGTCCGGCTGCGCAAGCACGCATCCCGGTGCGTCCGCCCGGCCGGCGATCGTGAAGAGATCGTGGACACCGCCGTCCGGCGTTCCGTCGGCGTTCTTCACGAATCTCGCCTCGCGCACCGGCCCTTTCGGCGTGGTAAATGATGGAACGGTGTTGGTCGCGCCGTTCACGGTGGCGAATGCGACCTGGGGATTCACCGCAGGACTGGTTCCACCGACTGCCGGCTGCAAATGGCAGCCGCCGCAGCTTCCAAGGTTCATCGTCGGTCCAAGGCCGTCGGCGACCGTTTCCTCTTCGTCGAAATCGTCCTTGCCCGCGTTGAAAAACGCGAGCTCGGTGTTGGTCAGCCCCGCGATGGGCGCGCCTGCGCCCGCGGCTCCGCCGCGTACCCCGGGGTCCCTGGCGGCAGAGGACGAATCGTCCGAGGACGGAATTTCATCGCGGAAAAGGAAGAAAGCAATGACCACAAGTACTAAAATCAGCGCAATAACAGCTTTTCTCATAGCCACTCCTTCTTCGCCAAGAGATTGGACTCCGGGGAAGGAACTGAACTCAGTGCTGTATTCTTCGTTGAGGGGAGCCGACGGGTCAACTTGTGCTGAATGAGGGCGTAGGAGATATAAAGCCGCTTCTCAGTCAGGGGCTGGCCCGTCCCACAGCAGCTCCTACCGCGGATTCGAGTAAAAATGTCCGTAGCGCCGCTTCGTACTATCAATCCCCGGCCCACGCGCGCACAGTCTCCGCCCTGAGCGTGATGGGGGTGATGTTCGGCAGCCTCAAGGAACAGCATGCTGACCATATCGTCCTGAGCGACAGTACCCGCATCTGGCTCGCAGATGGGCTAGTCCTGGAACAATTCGGCTCTGGGACTCGCGTCACGATCACCTACCGCCGTGACCGGGGTGGCGAGATGATCGTCGAGAGCATCCAGCGCAGCGCCATGCCGAAGGTACGCCCCGACCACCTTCCCTAGGCTGCTCGTGTCGTACTGTGCGCGCTTCCTCGCCTTCGTCTGGCCACTGGGCTTGCGCGTGGTTCACTTGTGCGGGAAGTAGCGGGAAAAGTAGTGGTGGCCCCAAGGGGCTGCGATCGCCGGCCCATTCCCGGTCCGCCTGCCGCTGGCCGGGAGGCTGGAGCTGAAAGCCGCCTGAAAACCCAACGCTCAAGGCATCCCTGTTGCGCGGCCGCGCGGCAAGCGCATGCGAGCCAGCGGTCCGGTCGAACGTGTAGTTCGGCTGCATCTGGTCCAACCACCGGCCCTACTCGATCACCTGATCCGCCCGCTGAAGGAGCGACGGCGGGATCGTCAGGCCGAGGGTCTTCGCGGTCTTGAGGTTGATGACCAAGTAAAACCGTGTGGGCTGCTCGAAAGGCAGCTCGGCGGGTTTCGCGCCCCTGAGGATCCTGTCGACGTGGGTCGCGGCGCGTCGGAAATTGTCGATCAGGTCGGCTCCATAGCTCATCAGGCCGCCGTCTTTCGCGTACTCGTGGCTCACGTAAATCGACGGCGCCCGGTGCTTGAGTGCGGCCTGCGCGATCTGTTGGAAGTGCTGCACGAAGAACGTGTCGCCGAATAGGACGACGGCCTCAGCGCGCTCCCGCGCCAGCGAGGCGAAGCCGGGCTCGATGGCCGCAACCGTCCCGGCTTCCGCAAGCACGACCTGGATCCCGACCTTCTGAGCGGCCAACATCAGCCGCTTCATTTGGGCTGGATGCGACACGTTGTCCGGATTCAATAGCACGCCGACGCGGGACAATTTGGGCAAGACAGCCCTGAAGAGTTCGAGCTGCTTCGGACCCAGATCGGCGGCGGTGTCGGACAGGCCGGTAAAGTTTCCGCCGGGCCGCGCCATACTTGCGGCCAAGCCTTCGATCACCGGATCGAAAGTGACCGTGATCACGATAGGGGGGATGGAGGGCGTTCGCTGAAGTACGCGGTACGTTGGCGATCCTGTGGCCACGATCACGTCGACCTTCAGGCGTACCAGTTCCGCCGCAAGGTCGGGCAGGCGATCGGGTCTTGAGTCCCCAAAGCGCGCCTCGATGATGAGGTTCTTGCCTTCGACGTAACCAAGTTCGCGCATCCCGTCCAGGAACGCGGCGTACCGGCCAGTAGCCAACGCGGATTGGCGCGAACCGAAATAGAAAAAGCCGACCCGCGTCACCGTCGATGGCTGCTGGGCGGCGGCGAGCGACGTGGCGAGGAGGGCGCCAGCCAACGTGCCGAGGAACGCGCGCCGGTCCATCACTCGATCACCTGATCCGCCCGCTGCAGGAGCGACGGCGGAATCGTCAAGCCGAGGGCCTTGGCGGTTTTGGGGTTGATGACCAACGCGAACCTGGTGGGCTGTTCTATGGGGAGATCACCGGGCTTCGCGCCCTTGAGGATCTTGTCGACGTAGGTGGCGGCGCGTCGGACAATGGCGAGACGGTTTGGCCCGTAGGCCATAAGGCCACCCGCCTCCGCGTGGTCACTCAGCCCGTACACGGCCGGCAGACGGCGTCGTGCCGCGAGGTCTGCGATTTGTGTTCGGTGATCGAGGAACATCGCGTCCACGAGAACAATGACCGCACCGGCCTGCTCGCTCGTCATCGTTGCGAAGGCGCTGTCGATCTCGCTGGGGCCACGCGCCTCCAGGGGTTGAAGCCGCACGCCCAAGGCCCGGGCCGCATTCTGCGCCTGTCGTACCTGTGGCGCGTTGCCTGCGTTGGCCGGGTTCCACAGGACGGCTACCAGGGAGGCCTTGGGAACGACCTCCTTGAGCATCTCCAGCTGCTTTCCGGTCACTTCGGGCGCCATGCTGGATAGGCCCGTGATGTTCTCCCCCGGGAGCGCGAGGCTGGCGACGAGACCGGTCGCCATAGGATCAACAACGACCGCCATGATGATAGGGATCGTGCGGGTCGCTTCCTTGGCAGCCCGGATCGCCGGCACCGCCGTCGCGACGATGATGTCCACCTTCAGATCGACCAGCTGGGCGGCGAGGCCCGGGAGCCGGTCGTACTTTCCCTCCGCCCATCGGGACGCAATTGCGATGTTCCGACCTTCCACATAGCCGAGCTCGCGGAGGCCCTCGCGGAAGGCGTCGAGAATACTTGGGTCGGCCGAGGCGCTCGGCGACAGAAAGCCTATGCGATAGATCTTCCCAGTCGGCTGCCCGGCGACGGCGAGCGGCGCGGCGAGGAGGCCGCCGGCCGCTGCGAAAAGGAACGTGCGCCGGTCGATCATTCGATCACCTGATTCGCCGGTGTCAGGGGGGAGTGGACGCGTCAACCTCACGGAGGATCCGCCTGTGCGGGGCGACCGACCGCGGTGCGCACCGCCGCAACGAACTGTGTGACCTCGATCGGCTTCGGCTGGTAGCCGTCGAATCCCGCGGCCAAGATCTTCTGCCGGTCGTGGGTCATCGCCGAGGCCGTCACCGCGATCACAGGGATCGCGCGCGTCCGTGGGTCGGCCCGCAGGTGGTGCAGCGCCTCGATCCCGTTCATCCCCGGCAGCTGGATATCCATGAGGACGAGGGCGGGCGGCGTCACCTGGGCCAGCCGGATCCCCTCCTCCGCGTTGTCGGCCTCGACCGTCTGGTAGCCGTGGAACTGGAGGATGTCGCGCTCCAGCTTGCGGTTCTTCTCGTTGTCCTCGACGATGAGGATCAGCTCGCCCGCCATCAGCGCAAAGGCAACGTGAAGGTGAAGGTGGACCCCCGGCCCGGCTCGCTCTCGACCCAGATCCGGCCGCCGTGCAGCTCGACGAACTTCTTCGCGAGGGTTAGCCCGAGCCCCGTGCCTTCCTGCTTGCGTGTCTCGTCGCTCCCTACCTGGCGGAACTCCTCGAAGATGGCCGCCTGGTCCTCGGGGGCGATGCCGATGCCGGTATCGGTGACGGCGATCTCGACCGCCCCGTCCGTGAGCCCGGCCTTGAGGCTGATGCGGCCCCCCTCGGGGGTGAACTTCACGGCATTGGAGAGGAGGTTGAGGAGGACCTGCTTGATCTTGCGCTCGTCCCCAGCGACCTCGCCCAGCGCGGGGTCGATGTCGAGCTGCAGGGCGATACCGTGGCGGCCGGCGCGCTCCCTGACCAGGGTGACCGCGTTGTCCAGGGCGCTCGGCAGATGGAAGGGGGCCGGGGCCAACTCCATGCGGCCGGCCTCGATCTTGGAGAGGTCCAGGATGTCGTTGATGAGCGACAGAAGGTGTTGCCCCGAGGCGTAGATGTCCTTGAGGTACTCGTCCTGCTTGGCGTTGAGCTCGCCGAACATCCGCTGGAGCAGCACCTCGGAGAAGCCGATGACGGCATTGAGGGGGGTGCGCAGCTCGTGGCTCATGTTGGCGAGGAACTCGGACTTGTGGCGGCTGGCCGCTTCCAGCTGCCGGCTCTTGTCCTCGATCTCCCGGAAGAGCCGGGCATTCTGGATGGCCAGGACCGATTGCGTCGCGAAGGTCCGCAGGAGCTCGATCGTCTCGGCTGGGAAGTCCCCAGGGCGGTTGCGGGTCACCCCAAGACAGCCGATCAGCTGGCCCTCGCGGACCATCGGCACGGCGAGGATGGCCCGGACACCGGACCCGATCAGGTTCTCCCGTAGGCGACCTGCGTAGGCACCAGGCACGGTGATGTCAGGTACCTGAACCGGCTCCAGGGTGATGGCGGTTTGCCCGAGTACGCCTTCCCCCTTGCGGATCCGTGCGGTCCGCCGAGCTTCTGCGAGGGCTCCGCCGGTCTCGGTCGCCACCCTCTGGACGAACTCCTCGGTGTCCTCGTCGTACTCGAACACCACGCCGTCATCCAGCCCCGACAGTTGGACGGCTCGAGACACGATGGTGGTCAGCACCGTCTCGAGATCGAGGGTGGAGCTGACGGCGCGGCCGACCTCGCCCAGGGCCGTGAGCTGCGTGACCGAGCGCGTAAGCTCCTGCGTGCGCTCCTCGAGCTCCTTAAAGAGGCGGCCGTTCTCGATAGCGATCACGGCTTGGTCGGCGAAGGTCTTGAGAAGCTCCACATGCGTGTCGGAGAACGCGTCGACTTCGCGGTGGGCCAGACTGATGGCGCCGATGACCTCGTTCTGCCGAAACATCGGCACGGCCATCACGCTTCGAGAGCCCCGCGCCCGAAGGTTTGCGAGCGTTTCCGGAGTGAGACTGAACCGTTCGGGAGCACTCTCGAAGTTGCGGATCCGGACCGGGCTTCGAGTCCTGATCGCTTGGCAGGCCGGGCTGGGCGCCGTCACGGGCTTGGGCCACGTCGCCCGCCATTGTTGGAGTTGTTCCAGCGTGTAACCGTCGTTTGCCACGCAATGGACAAGTTCCCCATCGAAGCGATATACGCCTCCTTGTAAGGCGCCACAAAGGCGTACGGCGTTGCGCACGATCGTGTCGAAGACGGGCTGTACGTCCGTCTGCGACTGGCTGATCACGCGAAGGATCTCCGCGGTCGCCGTCTGCTGCTCGAGGGCCTTTGTAAGGTCACGATTCCGTGTCTCCAGCTCCTTGAACAACCGCACGTTCTCGACAGCGATGACCGCCTGGTCGGCGAAGGTCTTCAGGAGCTCCACTTCCGCGTCGGAGAACCGGCCGGGCTCCCGGCGGTTCACGATGATGGCCCCGACGGCCTCACCCTCGCGCAGCATCGGCACCGCGACCGAGCTACGGAAGCCGAGCGCTCGTCCGACCTGCCGCACGAGCTCGACCGCTGATGGCTCCTCGATATCTGGCACATGGACGACCGACCGCGTCAGGATCGCCATGCCGGGCGTGGAATCCATCCCCACCGGTCTGGGGTACGGCGAACCGGTAGCGGCGAGTGCCTCGGGCGAGCTGCCGTAGTTTGCCGGGTGGTGCACCATCCGGCCGTCGGTCAGAAAGACCCCCGCAACGGGCGCGTGGCAGAGCCGGGCGGCGCTCCGTACGATGGTGTCGAACACCGGCTGCACGTCGGTCGGCGAGCTTGAGATGACGCGGAGTATCTCGCTGGTCGCCGTCTGCTGCTCCAGAGCCTCCGTAACCTGCCCATGCGCCTGGGTCAACGCGCGATTCTTTTCCTGCAGCTCGGTGAACAGCCGCACGTTCTCGATGGCGATGACCGCCTGGTCCGCGAAGGTCTCGAGCAGGGTAACCTCCGAATCGGTGAAAGGGCGCACCTCGGCGCGCAGGACCGCCAGATTGCCCAGGGGCTTCCCCTCGCTCAGCAACGGGATCTCCGCGCAGCTGCGGACGGTGTTGAGTTTGAGCAGCTCGAGCGTGTCGGGGTACTCGCTTTCCGCTACCTGTTGCATGTCGTCGATGATGATCCGCTTCCGATCTAGAATCGCGCGTCCCCCGGGGAACCGGCGGGTGAGGGGAAGCGGCAGGCCCACCAACCCCTTCATCTGGGTGCCAGCGTGCGCGGCGTTGTAGAAGCGCTCGCCTTCCAGTCGCTCGATCACTACGTCGCTCGCCGCGCAGAGACGAAGGGCGCTCATTGCGATGACTTCTAGCACCGGCTGCAGCTCGGTTGGTGACTGGGCGATGATCCGCAGCACATCCCCGGTGGCCGTCTGGCGGTCGAGCGCCGCGGTCAGGTCGCGGTTGCGCACCTCCAGCTCCTTGAACAGGCGGGCGTTCTCGATAGCGATGACTGCCTGGTCAGCAAACGTTTTCAAGAGCGCGACCTGCTTGTCGGTGAAAGCCCTGGGCTCCCGGCGCCACGTGTTGATCACGCCGACGAGGCTGCCTTCACGGAGCATCGGCACCGACAAGATGCTGCGGGCTCCCTCGAATTGATACGACGGCACATCCGCTGGAGAGAATCGCGGGTCATCGAGAACATCCGGCACGTGGATGACCGTCTGCTCCAGCGCCGTCAGGGCCACGGGGCTTCCACCCCGGCGCGGGCGGGCGCGGGACGTCCGCAGGTGCTCAGCCAAGTTCGGTGACACATTGGCGTGAGCCGCCGGGATGAGGGCCTCGCCGTCCCAGAGCCAGAGGACGGAGAAGCTAGCCTCGCACAAGCGATTGGTACTGCTCAGGATCGTCTGGAAAACTGGCTCGACGTCGGTGGGCGAGCTCGAGATTACCCGCAGAATCTCACTCGTGGCTGTCTGCTGCTCCAGGGCCTCAGTAACCTGAGCGTGAGCCGCTGTAAGGGCGCGGTTCTTTTCCTGCAGCTCCGTGAACAGCCGAACGTTCTCAATGGCGATGACGGCCTGGTCGGCGAAGGTCTTCAGAACCTCGACTTCAGCGTCTGAGAATCGGCCCGGCTCCCGTCGAGCCACGATGATGGCACCGACGGCCTCGCCCTCGCGCAGCATTGGGACCGTGACCACGCTCCGGAATCCGAGCAGTCGTCCGCTTTGCCGCACGAACTCGATCGCCGACGGATCCTCGACGTCCGAGATCTGGACAATTGACCGCGTCAGTATCGCGATCCCCGGCGTGGTTTCCATGTCCAGTGGCCGAGGGTACCGGGCCCGCGTGGTCGCCAGCGCCTCGGGAGAGCTGCCATAGTTCGCGGGCTCGTACACCGTCCTGCCGTCGGTACGGAACACGGCGGCATTGGCCGCGTTGCAGAGTCGTACGGCGCTCTGCACGATCGTGTCGAACACCGGCTGCGCGTCGGTGTGAGCGCTGCTGATCACGCGAAGGATCTCGCTCGTCGCCGTTTGCTGCTCCAGCGTTTCGGTCACCTGCGCATGAGCCTCGGTGAGCGCCCGATTCTTCTCCTCCAGCTCCTTGAATAGCCGTACGTTCTCGATGGCGATCACGGCCTGGTCCGCGAAGGTCTTCACCAGCTGCATCTGCTTTTCAGTGAAGGGGCGCACTTCAACACGCCGAATCACGATGACGCCGATAACCGCGTTCTCGCGGACCAGCGGGATCGACAGGATTGTCCGGAAGCCGGTGGCCTGCTGCAGCCCCCTCGCCTCGAGATACTCGCCTCGCGCGAACTCTTCGAGGATGTCGTCGATGTGAATCGTCCGCTGCTCGCAAATGGCGCGGCCGGATGGAGTGTCCCGCGTCACGGGAAGCACGTCGCTTCCCACGGCACTGGTCATCGTCCCGCGATGTGCAACCCTGCGCATCCCTTCTCCCTCCAGCCGATGGATCAGCGCATCGGTGGCGCCGCACAGTCGCGCAGCATTCTCTGCCACGGCATCCAGCACCGGCTGGACGTTGGTCGGCGAGGACGAGATCACGTGCAGGATTTCGCTCGTGGCCGTCTGCTGCTCCCGCGCCTCGCTCAGGGCGCCCGCGAGATGCTCGACTTCCCGCTGCAGGTCCGCATACGACGCCACTCGCAGACCACTCGGATTAGGGCGCGCGAGGGACGTACCACACGCCTCGCAGAAATTCGCTTTCGGGGAGTTCTCGTGCTGGCACTGGGGACACTGCATAGCGAGGCCTCCCAGCAGGTCGGAGCCGAAAACGGTCAGACAGGTGGCACGAGGGTAGTCTGCCGAGTGGGAGGGGTCAAGGACGGAGAGGCCACGTGTAGGGAGCACATGATCTGTCCGCTCCCGAGAGCAAGTGAAATGTCCGCTTTTCGGGTGGTCTCGGCTAGAGCCATGGTCCAGGGGGGTGACCATGCTCTATACCGCGGTCGCCGTGGAGCGGGCCATGAAGGTGCA
>WNFB01018435.1_pt1 | contig 10733 bp, 13 predicted proteins | sample 5400501 | NCBI WGS metagenome assembly WNFB01 (sample SAMN13153341, study PRJNA577476) | soil metagenome | isolation source: 200 cm saprolite under Douglas fir tree site 2 hole 1 | place: USA:California | collected 2015-04-18 | reverse complement strand
AGGCCGTCGCGCAGCATGCTGTCGTAGAGCTGTCCGTCGCCCATGCGGTAGCCCCAGCGCCCGCGCGCGATGAGGTAGGGGGCGAGGTCCATGTTCTCCATGCCGCGGGCGACCGCGGCCTCGACGGCGCCCGCCGCGATCTCGTGCGCCGCCGACACGATCGCCTGTGCGCCCGAGCCACAGACGCGGTTGACGGTCATGGCCGGCACCGTCACCGGCAGGCCGCCCCGGATCGCCGCCTGGCGCGCGGGGTTCATCTTCTCGCCGGCCTGAATGACGTTGCCCATGACGACGGTGCCGATCTCCTGGGGCTCGACCCCGGCACGCTTAAGCGCTGCCGCGATCGCGGCGGCGCCGAGATCGGGCGCCGGGATGTCCTTGAGGCTGCCACCGAAGGTGCCGATCGCGGTTCGCACCGGAGCGGAGATAACGATCGAGCGTTGTGTCGTCATGATGAGGCCCTCCTGACTGCGGCCATTTGCTGAGCTGTCGACATGAGCACATGGGCGTATATGCGCGTATATGGGCGGATATGCACCTGCGTCAAGCGACGTCTATGTCGTGAGGAGTACCCGTCCGAAGGGCCGGCTCTCGACGAGGTACCGAAGTGCCTCCGCAGCGCCTTCGAGCGGAAATGTCCTGGCGATGATCGGCTTGACCTGGCCCGACTTGAGAAGCCCTGTCAGCGTCGTCCATGCTTCTGCCCAAGCAGATGCAGGCTGAGAGAACAGTGAGAAGCTTTTGATGCTGGCGCGCTTCCAGATCAAGTTCGTCACATCGATCGTCGCTTTCCGGCTCGCGGCGTAGCCGAGCGTGGTGAGGCTGCCGCCCGGCGCCAAGACCTCGAGCGCGTCGCTCAAGACGTCGCCGCCGATACTGTCCACGATGATGTCCGCCCCGTAACCATCCGTGAGGCGACGCACGCCTTCCGCCAGCCCTTCCGCCGAGAGGTCGACAACCTCGGAGAAGCCCAGTTTCCTCGCCTCTGCGGCCTTTGCGTGGCTGGTCGTCGACGAGATCGCATGCTTCGCGCCCAACGCCCTGGCCGCCTGGGTCACCGCGTTGCCCACCGAACCTCCGATGGCCGGCGCGAAAACGGTATTCCCCGGCTGAAATCCCGCCGCGCGCAACCCCATAAGCGCCGTCAGGTAGGCGACGGGGAGACCCGCGGCGGCGTCATCGATGTTCGCGGGAATGAGGCACAGATGCTCCTTCTTCACCGCAACCCATTCACTGAACGCTCCGTTCTCAGAGACGCCGTATGGGCCCGTGAACATCACGCGCGAACCACCCGGAAACCGCTCGTCTCCGCTCCCCTCGACGACGCCGGCCCCTTCGTTGCCGAGCACGAGAGGCGCTTTTGCCCGTGGATGGCCTCCAGAGAGAATGGTGTGATCGAGCGGGGTGACGCCGGCGGCGGTCATCCGCACCAGGACGCGTCCATCCGACGCCGCTGGCTTGGGGATGTCCGCAAGTTTCAGATTCTGATAGCCGCCGAACCGCTCTGCCACAATTGCGCGCATCTCTCGATCCTTTCAGCTCTGAGCGGCGATGTGGGCGCGCTGCGCCAGGCCGCTGCCGAACGAGGCGTTCTCGCCGGCGATCTCGTAGAGCATGATGACCAGGTCGGACGGGGATATCCTGGCGGCCGCCACGACCTTCTCGTTGAGCGACTTGAGGAGGGCGAGCCGCGTCTCCTTCGGACGCCCGGTGATGAATGTCAGTTCGAGCAGGATCATGTCGTCGGAGTATTTCTGCCCAACGAAGGCCGGCGTGTGGAGGTAGTGATCGCTTGGCAGGACATGGTGGATCTGAAAGAAGTCGTCGGGTGGGATCCCGAGAACTTCGATCAGGGCGTTCTGAATCGCCTCCGACATTTTCCCGAGACGGGCCTTGTCATAGCGGCCTTCGAGCACGTGGACTTTTGCGAGCGGCATGTCGTGATGTCCCCTGTCAAATGCCGCCCCGGGCCGGGCGCGGCTGGTTTCTAGAACTCCGTGGTCGCGACCTCTTTGAGGATGGTGCGCAGGCCGAGGGCCGAATCCGCGCCAAAGACGCGTTCGAAACGACGCTCCGCCTTCGCCCAAAGCGGATGCGCTTTCTTCATGAGTGCCGTTCCCGCGGGCGTTAGCGCGATGACGCGGCTACGCCGATCTTCTTCGGACACGTCGAGTGTCACGAGACCGCGCTTCTCGAGCGGGCGCAGGAGGTGGCCGAGCGTCGAGCGATCCATGACCAGGAACGCCGCGAGGTCCTGGAGCGGCTTCGGACCCACGCGTCGCAACTTCGCCAGGATCGAATATTGATTCAGCCCCAGTTTCACCGGCGCAAGGGCGTCGTCGTAGAGCTTCGTCACGTGCCGCGCGGCCTGCCGGAGGGCGGAGCAGCTGCAGATTTCCGGCGCAACGTCTGACATAGTGCTCCTCGATCACGTGCGCCAAAGTTAAGGGCAATTGCCCCCGTGTCAAGGGCGGCGCCCCCGATGATTCCTCCTCGCCGGTAAATGCTGCCTTGCGCGTCTGCGCAATTATCGAATCCCGGAGCTGATCTTAATTCGGCCGGACCGAGAGCGCGGCAGTTGCGCCTCGCCAGAACGCGTAAGGAGTACCCGCAATGTCATCGATCTTCCGCATCGCCGCGCTTGGCGCGATCGCCTTGCTTCCCGCCCAGGCAAGCGCAGAGCAACTGGCGCAGGCGCACAGCAAACTGGCGCCCGTTTGCCTCGATGTCGTACACCTGGGTTCCGTCTCGGCGATGACGTACTACACCGAAGAGGAAGACGGCTTCCGGCTGGTAACGACGATCCAGGAGGACGGCCGCGACACGCCCGTCCCGGTTCGCTTCGTCACCACCCTCCAGCCCGGCCAAAGAGCCATCGTCTCCGTGCCTGCGGAGCTTGGCGTGAAAGCCTCAGCGCTCGAGTTTGTGCGGGACGGAGATCGGCTCGTCGCCCATCATCCGAACGCCCCACATCCGACCGAGTTACGCGCGGCCACTCCTACTTCGGATTGAAGGCCTGAAGCAGGAGCGGCCATGGGCATTCGACCGCGGCGCTCAGCTAATCGCTGCGCTGTTGACATGAGCGTATGTGCGCCTATATGGGCGCATATGCGCCCACGTCCAGCAGCAGCGGCCCCGACGATGATTCGCGACACCCGAGCGACCCCCGAGGCCTGCAACTGCCTGGCGCTGCGCCAGGCGGCCCGTCACGTCACTCAATTCTACGACCAAGTCCTGGCGCCGGCGGGGCTGCGCACGACCCAGTTCTCGATCCTAGCGAAGCTGAACGCGATGGGGCCGACGACGATCAACGCGCTCGCCCGCGACCTCGTAATGGATAGGACGACGCTCGGGAGGAACATCCTGCCGCTCCAGCGCGAGAAACTCGTCACCGTAGCGAAAGGGCGCTCCGACCGCCGCAGCAAGGAGCTGCACGTGACCGATGCCGGCGCCGCGCGGCTGCGTGCGGCCGCCAAGCACTGGGCACAGGCGCAAACGCGGTTCGAGGCGGTGTTCGGTGGCAAGCGCACCGCGGAGCTTCGCACGATCCTGCACGCGGTCGCGACGAGCGACTTCGGGACTGTTCGCTCCGGTGCGCAGGAATGAAGTCCCTGCCATTCAAGGTCCCGGTCGGGCAGGCGTCACGTCGGAGGCAGATGGAGACGTATGGGCAGGGCGATTTCCGATCGCTGAGACTCGGCAATGTCCGCTTATGGCACTTCTCGGAAGAGCGGGCTGTCGAGTCGGATCGCCGCTATGCTGCAGGAAGCGGACTTTGGTGGGCCAACGGGGAAGCTGGCGGATTTTATGAGTTCACGGCGTTAGGACACAAGCCGCGAACGAACCTTGATCTCGTGCGTGAGCGTTGCGTGGACGGGACACCTGTCGGCGATCAGCAAGAGCCGCGCCCGCTCGGCTTCCGACAAATCGCCGTCAATGACGATGTCGCGGGTGATTTCTCCGATATTGCCTTCCCTGGTCTCGCAATCCGCGCAATCCTCGGCGTGAACCTTGCGGTGAGAGAGGCGCACGGCGATGCGTTCGGCGGCGATCCCCCTGCGCTCGGCATAGAGGCGCATCGTCATCGATGTGCAGGCACCAAGGGCAGCGAGAAGATAGTCATAGGGTCCCGGCCCGGCATCGTCCCCGCCGGCTGCGATCGGCTCATCGGCGATAAGCACATGGCGGCCCGCTCGCACGCGCTGCATCAAATGCCCGGTCCGCGTCTCGCTCACTTCGACGACGCCCGGCGGCAACGCGGCCGCCTCTTCCGCCGCCGGCAAATAGCGCGACGCCCAAGCGGCGATCACGTCGGCAAGGTAGATGGCATCCGCCCGCTTGTGGACGAGATGATCCGCCGTATCGAGCGAGAGAAAGCTCTTGGGATGCCGCGCGGCCGTGAAGATCGCGTTGGCGTTTTCGATGCTGACATATTCGTCGCGCGGCGCATGGCACACCAGCAGCGCCTTCTTCATGTTCGCCAAGCCATCGATGAAGTTCTGTCCTTCGATGTCATCGAGGAACTGCTTGGTGATCGTGAAAGTACGGCCCCCCAGCGTGACCGCCGCCGTACCTTTCTCGGCGATGTTAGCCAGGTCGGCGGCAAAATTATGCACGACATGGGCGGCCGAGGCCGGCGCGCCGATCGTGACGACAGCGGTCGCCTCGGGCATTTGCGGCGCCCCGGCAAGGACCGCTGCCCCGCCCAGGCTGTGGCCGATCAGCAGGGACGGCGCGGCGTGGTGCTGCCGCAAGTAGCTCGCGGCCGCCACGAGGTCGCGAACGTTGGACGAGAAGTTGGTGTTGGCGAACTCGCCTTCGCTGCTGCCGATGCCGGTGAAGTCGAAGCGAAGCACGGCAATGCCGCTGGCGGTGAGGCGCTCGGCGATGCGCGCGGCGGCGAAGACGTCTTTGCCGCAGGTGAAGCAATGGGCGAAGAGCGCAAAGGCGCGCGGCCGTGCCGGCAGGTCGAGGCGGGCAGCAGCGCCTGGCACGCCGCGCGCGCCGCCGCCGCGGCGCAGGCGCCGGTGGTCCAGCCGCGCCGCAGAGTGCCGCCGGGTCGCCGTGACATGCGCCGGAGTTTAGGTAGCGCGGGACCCCGGCGCCAGAACGTCCTGGTGAGGCGTCTGCGGTCGATGGCGCCGCCTTCGGTTGTCACATCGCCGGAAGAGGCGCAGCACGGCATCAGCGCTTGCGGCAGATCCGATATTCCCGCCCATCATGTAACCAAACGGGCGTCCCGTCCGAACTCCCTTGCATCCGGGAAAGGAGCGGGCCTTGCGGAGTGCGACGGTGGCAGTGCAGCCTCGGGGATACGGCGGCGTAGTGCAGCGGTTGAGTGCCCGCGGCTCCGGCGCGGATAACCACGCGTGGAACGCGATGATGGCCGCGGCTCAGAGCGGCGATGCGTCGAGCTATCATAGCCTGCTTTCCGAGGTGGCCGCCTGGTTGCGACGCTACTATGCGCGGCGGCTGCCGCCGGCGATGATCGATGATGCGATCCAAGAGACCCTCATAGCGATCCATGAGAAGCGACACACCTACGACCCCGCCCGCCCGTTTGGCGCATGGCTCGCGGCCATAGCACGCTACAAGTGGATCGATGCGCTGCGGTCCTTGAAGACGAAACCAACGGAGGCGCTGGACGACGACATTCCCGTCGCCGACCACGAAGAGGCCATTATGAGTGCCTGGTCTCTCGAACGGTTGCTGGCGACGCTCAAGCCGGCACAATCTCAAGCGATCCGTCTCGTCAAGCTGCAGGGGCTCAGCATCGAAGAAGCATCCAAAGCCACCGGCCAGTCCGCTGCGCTCGTCAAGGTAAATATCCACCGGGGCCTTAACCGATTGACTTCACTCCTTCGGAGCGACTCCGATGCGCGCTGAAACTCTCATTGACCACCTTGCCAACGAGCTGAAACCGGTGCGTCGCCGGACCGGCTGGAGCGACGCGCTTGCACTCGTTGTGCTGTGCGCCGTCGAGCTCGGCTTGTTTCTCGCCATGGGCATGATGCGGCCCGACATGCCGGCGGCGATGCATCTCCCTTCGTTCTGGTGGAAGCTCGCGAGCCTCGGCATCATCGGACTCGTCAGCGGCACCGCGGCGATCATGTCGCTCGATCCGGTGCGCTCCCCGCGTCGGGGCCTGCGCTGGATTGTGGCGCTGATCGCGGGGTGCTTGGTGAGCGGATGGTTCCTCGACGCGTCGCGCGACGGGTTTTCGACCCTGGCAAGCCGCCTCAATTGGGTCAGCGGACTGGAATGTCTCTACGCGATAATGGTTCTTTCAATACCAGCGGTCATCGGCCTTGGCCTGCTGATGCGGCGCGGCGCGCCGACGGATCACGCCGGAACGGCATTGACCGCGGGTTCTGGTTTTCGCTCGCCTGCGGCGCCGTTACGCTGTTCGCTCGATTTACGCTGCCGCGCCTGACCCGTTGGTGACCCGGGGCTGCCTCAATCCGGCGGATATTTCCCTGCTGCGTTTGATCTGCGCCCGGCGGCCTGCTGGTCGCCATGGAAGCGAAATGCGTTGTCCAGCTCCGGCCCGAACGTCGCTGCTGCAGCGTGCTCGCGTCGTGCCGATCTGAAGAATCCAGACGGGCGAAATACACGGCTTTCACGCCTGGCTCGCCCAAGAAGCTCAGCACCCATCGGCCTGCTCCGTCGATCGCGGCAGAGAATCACGAAGGTGAGACCGATCGTGATCCACGCGCCGTAACCGGCCGTCGACCAGGCCCGAAAGTCGGACTGTGCGCCATGCCAGCGCCGTCAAGGCCCTGGTCGCCGAAAGGATATCGCGTCATGAGCCATGTTTTTCTCACAAAGACCTTCGCCGCAGGATTGGGGCTCCTACTCGCGCTTGCCGCGGCGCCGATCGCCCTTGCCGATCCCCCAGGATATTACTTCCAGGATTCCGACCCGCACTCGTCGGTCAACGCCTCTGGCATCGCCGCCAGCACCGCGAACGATGCGCAGATCGCCGCGGCCAACCGGAAAGCCAATCAAGCGCTCGCGACGGCGCAGCAGGCTTTGCGGGAGGCGCAGCGGGCTTCCACCTCTCGCGAATCAGCGCCGGCCGTCAGTACCCCCAATCGAGAGCATGTGCGCCCCATCGTCGACGGGCACCACGTGCAGCCGCGGCGGGACGAAATGTGCAGCCTGTCGCATCGCTCGTCGGATTGTGTCGGGGCGGCAGTGCGAATGGGGTTGGATAAAGATCTCCTCCAGGAGATCCTTAGGCGCGCGGCGCCATGACCAAAGCCATTGGCCGCGGCGAGAGCAGCGGTGCCGGAACCGCGGAGAGAATGGAAGCGCCGCGCACGGCCGAGGCACTGCGCAACCTGGTCCGGCGAATAAACCCCGCCCGCGTCACCATGCCAGGGCTGGCGGAACCGTCACCAGCATCTCATCGCGATGTCGCGCCGGACGATGCACAGTTCGTGACGCGATCTTACCGCGACCAAGCCGGAAGCCTCGCCTACAAGCTCTACATCCCCAGCCGCTATCGTCGTGACCAGACGGTCCCGCTGGTGGTGATGCTGCATGGCTGCAAGCAATCGCCCGACGACTTCGCCGCCGGCACGCGCATGAATGCGCTCGCCGAAAAGCATACCTGCCTCATCGCTTATCCTGCGCAGACTGCCTTCGCGAACGCTTTGAAGTGCTGGAACTGGTTCAGCCCCGGCGACCAGCGGCGCGGCCATGGGGAGCCCTCGCTGATCGCCGGCATCACCCGCCAGATCATGCGCGATTACTCTGTAGACCGGCAACGAGTTTACCTCGCCGGGCTTTCGGCCGGTGGCGCGGCCGCTGCGATCATGGGGACGACCTATCCCGATCTCTACGCCGCGATCGGCGTGCATTCCGGTCTTGCTTACGGAGCTGCCAGCGACGTGTCTTCCGCGTTCGCCGCCATGCGACAGGCAAAGCTCGTCCCGACCAACCGAGCCAGGGATGCCGAGCGGTACCGGCGTAGCGTTCCGACCATCGTGTTCCATGGAGATCAGGACACGACCGTACATCCCGGCAATGGCGACGCCGTCATCGCCCGGGCGAAGGAGACCACGACCCCGGACCTGCGGCTCAGCGTGCAATACGGTCGCGTGCCCGGCGGCCATGCCTACAGTCGCACTGTTCAACGCGATGCAAGCGGGCGGGCGATCCTCGAGCAATGGGTAATTCACGGATCCGGTCATGCCTGGTCGGGTGGGAGTCCCGCGGGCTCCTACACCGATCCCCGAGGACCCGATGCCGCCCGGAAGATGCTGCGCTTCTTCCTCGAGCAGCCCGCTGCCGACAGGCTGACGAAACGGATACGAAGAGGGTGAGCCGGCGCCGGCCCGAGCATGCGCTGTGCAGAAACTCTCGTAACCTGATCGCGGCAGAGGATCACGAAGGTGAGACCGGTCGTGATCCATGCGCTGTAACCGACCGTCGACCAGGCCCGAAAGTCAGACAGTGCGCCATGCCCGCGCCGTCATACCAGTGTGGCGAGCGCGGCAGCAGCGCCTCACAAGAACGCGCAAAGGAGTATAACGATGTCGACCAATTTTCGCCTAACCGCCCTGGCCCGCGCCGCCGCGATCTCTATCGCCGTGGTCATCCCGGCCATCTCCGGCGCCGTCACCTCCGCCTATGCCTATGACGCATTCGGCGGCGATCCCGCGCTGGTGGAGCAGTCCGCTCAATCGGCCCGGTACGCCAATCCCAATGATACGCCGCTGGCAAAGGCGACCGCGCAAGCCAAGGCGGCGGCATCAGCGTCAGCGTACGCCGCCAACCGGTCGAGCGTTGCATCGGACGCATCGAAGGCTGTCGGCTCGACGGATCTCGTCGGCCAGGGTGGTCCGCAGGATGACTTCGCCCGCGAGATCTACCATCCCGGCACCGGAACCGACTGGTAGGTACGCAGCCGCGCGATCGTCTCAAGAACGCCGCACCCCTTACCACGGCGCTCGGCCCCCGCCTTCGCGGTTCAGCTGAATTGATCCCGCACAGGGCGGGTGCCGGGCCCGGGTCGCCGAAACAAGGATAATCGTGTCATGCATCATACTTTTCTCAGAAAGACCTTCGCCGCAGGATTGGGGCTCCTACTCGCGTCGGCCGCTGTGCCGATCGCCCTTGCCGACGTCCCGGGATATGAGTTCCAGGATTTCGACCAGCAGTCGTCGGCCACACACTCTGGCATCACCGCTCGTGCCGCGACCGATGCGCCGAATGCCGCATCGGTCCCCCAGCCCGATGCGCAGATCGCCGCGGCCAACCGGAAAGCCGATCAAGCGCTCGCGACGGCGCAGCAGGCTCTACGGGAGGCGCAGCAGGCTAACCAGCAGGCTATGCACAAGGGGCGGTGACATTCTTTCTTGGCAAGCAACGAAGTGATCTCCATGAACCTACTAGGCCGCGCCAGCAGACTCGCGATCTCTCCTCTCCCCGCTCCCACGGCATGGTACGCCATTCCGCTTCGACTAATTGTCGGATTCGGCTTCATGCAACATGGCTATGCCAAGCTCGCCCGCGGCCCGGAGGATTTCATCAATGTGCTGCACGCCATGGGCATTCCCGGCAGCTTTCTGCTTGGTTGGGCGACCATTATTGTCGAGATGATCGGAGGACTATCAATCCTCCTCGGAGCGCTCATTCCTCTTGCGACGATGCCGATGGTCATCGTCCTGCTCGTAGCCATAGTGACGGTTCATCTTCCGTACGGCTTTAGTTCGATCAAGCTCCAATCCTTCGATGCTGCGGGTGCCCATTTCGGGCAGCCGGGATACGAGACCGACCTTCTCTATCTCGCGGGCCTTATCGCACTGTGTCTGGGGGGAGCCGGACCATTTTCCATCGATGGACTTCTGGGGCGATTCAGATCATCCCCCTCTCGCAGCTAGCCCTTCAGCGCGGGCGGCCCTCATCTATGTTTCTGCGCTGTTCCGAAGCGGGCTCGCCGCATTTGCGGATATCCGGCTGAGGCGGCCTTCGGCCCATCTGCAATTACGAGTAGACGCCCTACGACACGAGCCGCGTGCGAATCTTGATCTCGTGCGTGAGCGTCGTGTGGACGGGACACCGGTCGGCGATCGCCAGGAGTCGTGCCCGCTCGGCGTCCGACACATCGCCGTCGATGACGATGTCGCGGGTGATCTCTCCGATATTGCCTTCCCTGGTCTCGCAGTCGGCGCAATCCTCGGCGTGCACCTTGCGGTGCGAGAGGCGCACGGCGAAGCGCTCGGCGGCGATCCCCTTGCGCTCGGCATAGAGGCGCATCGTCATCGACGTGCAGGCGCCCAGCGCGGCGAGAAGATAGTCATAGGGTCCCGGCCCGGCATCGTCCCCGCCGGCTGCGATCGGCTCATCGGCGATGAGCACATGGCGGCCCGCTCGCACGCGCTGCATCAAATGCCCGGTCCGCGTCTCGCTCACTTCGACAACGCCCGGCGGCAGCGCGGCCGCCTCTTCGGCCACCGGCAAATAGCGCGACGCCCAGGCGGCGATCACGTCGGCAAGGTAGATGGCATCCGCCCGCTTGTGGACGAGATGATCCGCGGTATCGAGCGAGAGAAAGCTCTTGGGATGCCGCGCCGCCATGAAGATCGCGTTGGCGTTTTCGATGCCGACATATTCGTCGCGCGGCGCATGGCACACCAGCAGCGCCTTCTTCATGTTCGCCAAGCCATCGATGAAGTTCTGTCCTTCGATGTCATCGAGGAACTGCTTGGTGATCGTGAAAGTAC
>WNFB01006176.1_pt1 | contig 10733 bp, 10 predicted proteins | sample 5400501 | NCBI WGS metagenome assembly WNFB01 (sample SAMN13153341, study PRJNA577476) | soil metagenome | isolation source: 200 cm saprolite under Douglas fir tree site 2 hole 1 | place: USA:California | collected 2015-04-18 | reverse complement strand
GCAAGAGTCCCTCTCGACGTCGACCTCGAAGACAAGCTTGTCTACGGGCTGACGCCGATGCGCATGGCTTATGCGGTGGTTGCCTTGCTGATGGGCCTGGCGCTCTGGTCGGAACGGTGGGCACCGGCACCGGTTCGAGGCGCCGCGTGTGTGTTCGTCGTCGGCGTCGGTGCGACCGTCGCTTGGGGTCGTTGGCGCGGCAGGGCGGTGGACCGCTGGTTGACGGACATGGCCATCTTCGTGACCCGAAGCTACCGCGTCACATGGAATCCGCGCTGGGTGCGAGCTCTGCGGCGGACTCGCGAACGGACACCGCCGGTCGCGATTCTTGTGGTCGGTCGCGAGGCACGTGCAGGGGCGACCACGGTCGCAGTGGAACTGGCCGCGTGTCTTGCCGCCAAGGGTGACAGCGTCGAGCTCTGCGGCGATGACGCCGCGCAGCGATTGGGAATGGTTGCGTGGGGACGACACCGTGTCAGCGGGGTCGAGGTACGGGCCATGGTCCAGCCGGGCGCACCGGTCAGGTGGTCGATACGGCAGGCACCGCGCGAACCCGGACGCATCAGTCGCTCACATCTACTGCTGTCGGTCGCACCCGCGGATTGTGGACGTGCCTGCTACCTCGATCGCGGCTACGGGCCGCATGCGGCGGGTCTCATCCCTGAAGACGAATGTGTGCACCAGGCGGAAGCCATCAACGAAGCTACGGTGATCGCATTTCCGGACGCGCCTGCGAGCCGCGCCTTCAGGGAGCTGGCCGAGGTGGTCGCCGCGGCAGCGTGATCGCCGAAATAGCCCTGGGCCCCATAAAGGTCACCGCGCGAGTCGCATCGACGCTGTGGGCTGGTGCGAGCCAGGTCGCAGTCATCAAAGCCGGCCCCATCGGTTTTGCCGACGCGTCCGAAGCCGATCGCACGCGCTGGCTGCACGGCTTCCGCCGTTTGCTCGATGGATTGGACGCGCCGATGCAGGTTCTGATTGAAATCGAGCCGGGATCCGGAGTCGACCGAACTGTTCCGGCACCGCTCCCGTTCGATATCGACGACATGCGCGGCGCCGATCTGCGGTTTGCCGACGAGATAGCAGAGTCGCAGTCGGCGCATCGACGGCAGGCCAGTTTCGTGATTGCAACAGGCGAGGCCTGGCGCCTCGAAGCCGCGCTGCATGAGATGGGGATTACCTCCGTCACGTCAGCCTCGTCCAGCGGCGCGGTCTTCGGCAAGGAGCAGGCCAAAGACTTCCTACACGCCGGCGGCTGGAGCCGAAGTTGGTGTGTGCAACGCCTCCCCGGCAATGAGCTCGACGCAGGCTGGCTGTTTCGCCTGTTGCCTCATGGCTTGAACGTGAGCCTCGCGTGGCATGCCACGCCGCTGCCGGTGGCGTGGATCGTCGAGTACCTACAGCGGCAGCTGGTCAACATGCGAGCCACTCGCATGCAGGAGCAGAGAGCGGGCACCGCCGATCCCGCGCTGGCGGGTGCACTTCCCAACGCCGAGGATCTGCAACGGCGCCTGGCCGCGAGTCAAGAGAAGGCCTTCCACGTCTCGGTGTACTTGACGCTGACCGCAGCGACGCAAGCGTTACTCGATGCCGGCTCGCAGCGCATACAGGCGGCTGCGCGAGCGGTTCTCTGCGAGCTCCAACCCTGCACTTTCCGCATGCTCGATGGCTTCTTGGCAACTCGCCCGTTGGGAATCGATCGCCTTCAACGCAAGCGCGTGCTGGACAGCAGCGCCTTGGTGACCTTCTTTCCATGGCTGGACGCCGATCTGCAACAGCCCGGCGGCCTGGTCGTCGGCCGCAGCCTGGCCACCGGATGCCCTGTTCTCGTGGATCCCTTCGACCAGCAGCGATATGCCAACGCCAACATTGCCGTATTCGGTCACTCGGGCGCCGGCAAGACGTACCTCATGTCCACCCTGGCGATGGGAGCCCTCGCCCGAGGCACCCAGGTCTATGTCATCGATCCCGAGCACGAATACGGCAACCTGGCGAAGCAGCTCCGTGGCGTAGACGTCCAGCTCGCGCTTGGCACAGGCCACGCGCTGAACGTCCTCGACCTGCGCCCATCGGACCGCCGCGATGAGGCCTGGCTTGGACCTGCCACGGCCGATGCCGTCGACCTTTGCTCCACCATCTGCGGAGGCCTGGACGAGCCGGAGCGAGCGATCATCGAAGCTGCGGTCCGAGCCGCCTATCGCGAAGAGGATCAGCCGTTGCTCCGCGACGTGGCCACTCACCTGCCCGTCGACTCGCGCGTGGCGGCGATCCTGCGGCGCTGGGTGAACGGCAGCCTGGGTCAGATGTTCAGCGCGCCGACCAACATCGACCTCGAGGCCCCGATCGTCGTGTTCGGCATGCGTGAGCTGCGCGATGAGATGGTGGCACCCGTCCACTTCCTCCTCGCCGAAGCCCTGTGGACACGCATCAAGCGCAAGGATCGCCGTCGGATGCTGATCGTCGATGAGCTCGGCCTCCTGTTTGAGGATCCGACCATCCGTCGATTCGTGGTCAGCCTCGCGCGCCGCATTCGCAAGTACAACGGATCGCTCGTCTTCGCGACCCAGAATCCCGGCGATCTACTCAGCTCGGATCAGGGAGCGGTGGTTGCAACCAACCCGGCGCTGTTGTTCTTAGGCGCCCAGCGTCCCGGCGAGGCGGCAAAGCTGGAGAGCACCTTTCATCTGAGCCGGCCACAGCGGGCGTTTCTCGAGTCGGCTCGCCGTGGCGACTTCCTGCTCGCAGCGGGCCCGGATCGAATGTCCGTCCACGTCCAGGCTCCTCCGTGGCAAGAGGAAGCCATGCGTCGAGCCCGGGAAGTGGCGCGACCACCACCATGACCGCGTAGGCTTACGTGCAAGTGGCGCGAGTCCTCCACTACCGCTTGCACAGGCTTCCCGACCACCGCCTCGAGCGGGTCCACGAGCAGTTCGCGGCGCTGGCCATCGCCCGGACTTGGCGTTGCCAGCCACCCTGGGTTGCGACTGCCCGCTCGCGCGCACTGTTCGAGATGGAGTACTTCAGGCATCTGAAGGACGAGGATCGCGAGGACACCATGGCGGCGGGATTCCTGAAGATGGCCGCTGACGAGACCGACGCACTGATCATCACGATTTTCCTGCGCGACCTCAGCGCGGAGTACGGGATCACGGTCACTCTGAAAGACGAGGACCATCCGCTGACCAAGCTTCGCCATCTTGAATTCGTGGGCGGGCTCCTTCCGAGCGGCCAAACGCTCGAGGATGTGCTGGCGAAACGCCCTGTCATAAAGAAGGTCGAGGGGGAGCGCATCCTCTTCTATCCGCCTACTTTCCGCCTGCACTCGCAGAGCCCACCCAGCCCGGAGTGGGCTTACGCGCTCTGCGGAATCCGAGCCTATGCGCCCACGCTGCTTGAGGCCGAGCAAGAGGCGCTCAAGATTCTCCGAGGCCTCGGCCACCTCGGTGGCTGAGAGGACGATCGCTGCGGAGGGGGTTGTGGCGTCCGCCGACGGAACCAAAATCGCCTATCGAGCCTGGCCAAAGCCGGACGCCGAGATCACGTTTGCGGTCGTACACGGACTGGGCGAGCACGCCGGCCGCTACGCCGGCTTTGCCGCGGGCATGGCCAAGCACGGGATCGGTACATATGCGATGGACCTGCGTGGCCACGGCAAAAGCGAAGGGCAGCGGGGCCACGTCGACTCGTGGTCGCAGTGGACCGACGACGTGGCCGCGTTTGTGCGGCATGTCGAAGCAGTTGCGGGCGGCGAGGTGGTTCCGCTCGGCCACTCATTTGGCGGGGCCGCCCTGCTGAGCACGGTGCTCGCCGGTAAGTTGGGGAGGAGCAAGCGTTTCGTGATCTCCAGCCCAGCGTTGAAGTTGAGGGTGGCGGTGCCGGAATGGAAGATCCGTCTGGGGAAAGCAGCCTCGAAGGTGGTACCTAGGGCGGCCTTGGAAAACGAGGTCGACCCCAAGACGCTCTCACGGATCCCTGAGGTTGTGGAGGCTTACCGCACCGATCCGCTGGTCCACAGCAGGATTTCGACCCGCCTGTACACAGAATGGCGTGCGGCAACCGGACACATCCACGAGCACGTGGGCGAGATCCAGATTCCTTTCCTTATCCTGGCCGGCACGGACGACCGCCTCATCGACCCGGAGGGCAGCAAGCGACTGCACCGCAAGGCGCCCACCACGAGCGAGTTGAGGCTGCTCGAGGGCCGCTACCATGAACCGCTCAACGACCGGGACAACGAGGAGGTCTTCGCTTTGATTGCCGGGTGGCTGATGAGAACGAAGTGATCGACGCTGCAGCCGTGATGCCGCTCGCCGTTAGTCTCAACCTGCAGCCCGGATCGTGGCTGGCCTGGATCGTTGTCGGCCTCATTTCGGGCGGGGTAGCCGCTCGCGTGGTTGCCGGTCGTGGCTTCGGATGCATCGCCGACATCGTGGTCGGAGTCGCGGGCGCCATCATCGGCGGCTACCTGCTCGGCCTTTTCTTCAATGCCGGCGGCACCGTTGGTTTCTGGGGGAGCATCGTGGTCGCTTTCATCGGCGCCGCTGTTCTCCTTTCGGCGCTGAAGCTGTTATCCGGCGGCCGCCTCTGACTCTGGGCCGCTGGCAGCCAGCGAGCTGATCCGCTCCACCTCGGACGCGACCTCGGCCGGCGCGAACAGGGGGATGTCGTGCGGCGTGTCGAACCAACGGACTCGCACGCGTGGTGCGAGGGTGGCAAGGCGCTCGACCCCCTGCTCTTTCGATCTCGAGATCCTGGCCGCGCCCTGCCGCGCGAGCAGCGCGACTGCTGGCACCTCGATGTGTGGCCAAAGGACATCTGGCTGCGAGTCGTAGAGGCCGCGCAGCAGCTCGATCCTGGCGGGTGCAGTGAGGGTCAGGATGAGCGCATTGCCGTCGGGGACGACCCTCGCCTCCACGAATGGCTCGAGGTCGTCGGCCCAAGCGCCCTCGAAATCGTGCTTTGACTCAGCAACGGCGTCCGCGAGCGACCCAAAGCGTGGCAACGGCGGTTGCATAAAACGTTGCGCCTCATCCCAGCTGAACAGATTGCTGGCACTCTGTACCGGCCCATCGACGAACACCAGGCCGGACGCCAGCCCAGGTCGGGTGCCGACCAATTCAAGCGCGATGGTCGCTCCCCAGGAGTGCCCGACCACTACCGGTTTCGGCAGGCCGAGCTCGGCGATGACAAGGGCGGCGTCCTCTAGCAGCTCAGGCATGGCGTAGCCACCTGGGAGAGAAGGCGAGTGCGGCGCTCGCCCCGTGAGGCCGTGGCCGCGCTGGTCCAGCGCCACGAGCCGGCGCTGTGTCAGGTGGCGCGCGAGGCGCTCCCAGTACCTGGCGTTGGAGCTGAGTCCGTGCAGCAGCAGGACCGGAGGGTTGCGCGTGTCTCCCTCGGGGCTCCACTCCAGGTAGTGGAGCCTGACTCCGTCACGTTCGAACCAACCATCAGCCGGTCTGGCCACCGGCGCTCAGCCTAGCCCGTGGCTGCGAGCTCGTCCGTGGGCGCCTCTTGTTTCTGCACTGCGGGCCGTTGGCGGCGCTTGATCAGAAGCGTGGTGAGGGCAGTGAAGGCGAGGAAAACGATGGGAACCACCAGGGTCGACTTCATGGCGTCGATGTAGCCGCTGACGAAGACGCTGTGGGCGAGCGCGCTGATCTGGTGCGCGACGGCGGGCGGCAGCCCGGATGGCAGCCTCGCTCCGCTTTGACCCGTCCCGATCTCGAAGCCACTCGAGGCGACCGCGTTGAACGCGTCCACGAACCGGACCCTGAAATTGGCCGGGAGGGCGGCAGATTGGCTCACCGCCTGGTCGTGCAGCGTGGTCGCGAGCCGGTTCTGGAGGATGGCGCCGACGACGGCGCTGCCGATCGCAGCCCCGAGCTGGCGTGTGGTGTTGAGCACGCCGGCTGCTGCCCCCGCCACGCGAGGTGAAATGTTCCGCATCGCGACGGTGGTCATGGGCGCGAAGGTCATTCCCATCCCCGCGCCCGCCACCATCGCGGGCACCAGGAAGTTGATCCAGGTCGAATCGGGTCCCGCGACGAGGGTTACGGCTCCGATCCCTACGGTGAACATTGAAATGCCGGCCATCAGGATGTACTTGCCGCCGACGCGATCGGCAAATCGTCCGGCGAACGGAGCTGTGAGCATCGAGGTCAGTGACATCGGGGCCAAGGTAAGGCCCGCCGTCAGCGCTGAGAAGCCGCGCACGGACTGCAAGTAGATGGTGAGTGGCAGGAACAGGCTGAGCATGCCAAAGCTGATGGCTGCCGCGATCCAGTTCGCGACGGCGAAGTTGCGCTCCTCGAAGAGCGACAGCGGCACGAGCGGTTCGGTCTGGAAGCGTTCCCAGACGACGAACACCGCCAGCAGCAGTACGCCCGCCACGATGATCTCCGGGATGGTGACGGCGTAAGAGCCGATCTCGCCCCAGTTGTATCGCTGACCCTCGATCAGTCCGAAGACGATCCCGAATAGTCCGGCCGTCGCCAGGATGACGCCGACTATGTCCCAGCCGTGGTGCCGGCCTGGCCGCAGGTCAGGGATGATCAGGAAGGTCGCCACCAAGGCAGCGATCCCGATCGGCACGTTGATGAAGAAGATCCAGCGCCAGTCGATGTAGGTGATGATCGCGCCGCCCACCGTCGGCCCCGCGACCGTCGCCAAGCCCGCCACTCCACCCCAGACGCCGAACGCGGCTCCACGCCGCTCGGGGGGAAAGAGCGAAGTAATGATGGCCAGCGTCTGCGGTGTCAGCAGGGCGCCGCCAATGCCCTGGAGGATGCGGGCTGCGATCAACTCGCCGGCGCTTTGTGAAAAACCGCAGAGCGCCGAAGCGAGCGTGAATATGGCGAGGCCGATGGCAAACATGCTGCGCTGGCCGAACAGGTCACCGAGCCTGCCGGCCGTGATCAGCAACACGGCGTAGACCAGGATGTAGGCGTTCAGGATCCACAGGATTTGGTCGAGGGTCGTGTTCAGCCCTGCGCTCATGGCCGGAATGGCCACGTTCACGATGGTGAGGTCCAGCAGGATCATGAAGAACCCGGTGGTCAGCACCAAAAGCACCAGCCAGGGATTAGTTCGCGCTTGCGCCATGTCTTCTCCTCAACCTTTCATGGCCGGAATCGATTCCGACCGCCCACTCCAACTTCCCTTCCGTGATTTCTTGCTCCAGCTTCCGCACCCAGTTGCGCTCGGCCTCGAGCATGGCGATCTTGTGCTCGACCTCGATCAGCGATAGCCGAGTCAGTCCGCGCTCACGCAGCTCAGCCAGGACGTGCTCGAGCTTGTTGACATGCGCATCGAGCTCGTCCGCCCGCTCCTTGAGGTTGTTGGCCGCGTCCGCGGCGCTCAGGTGGTGCATGAACATCAATCCCGCAACGAAATGCGGGTACTCTCGCACCGGTCTCTTGAGCAGCTCGCTCAGGGTGCTGGTCAACACGCCACGCCCGGACTCCGTCAGCGTATAAGTCGTTCTCTCCGGCCGCCGGCCCTCCTTCTCGCGCTCGGCTGGAAGAATCCAGCCGTTTCGCTCGAGCATCTCGACCGTGTGGTACAGAGTGCCGAAGTTGAGCCGGATGAACATGTCGTGGTGGCGCTCGCGCATCGTGCTGGCCATCTCGTATGGGTGCATGGGCCGCTCATCGAGCAGCTCGAGGATCGCCAGCGCGAGGGGCGAGAGGGTCTCGCCTGTGACTTCCGTCATATTCTATATAGAATATATGACCTGGAGTGTACGCTGTCAAGTAGTCCAAGCGGGGCAAATTAACAGGCTGGATTGGCAGGCTCGAAGTTGAAGGCTAGATTCATCCCAGGTGTGTAAGGCTCGGGGGTGGGAGCCTGGGAGGAGGGTGGGCCCCGCGCGAGCCCTGAGCAAGGTTTGCCCTATCGGAACCGATAGCGAGCGCGACGTGTAGTTACCGTTGATGCATGCCCAGGCCGCGGCTGGCACGCTGCCGATGACCGGCACTCAGGACACCGGCGCGCTACAGGCTGCCCAGCTCGTTCGTAAGGCGACGGGTGGGGATCTCGACGCCTTCGAGGAACTCATCCGGCGCCTGCAGCGCCGCGTTTACGGCTTCGCCTACCAGCACCTCCGGGATCTCGACGAGGCCCAGGACCTCGCGCAGGAGATCTTCGTCAAGCTCTACCGCAACCTCGCCCGGTACGACCAGGCCCGGCCCTTCGAACCCTGGTTCTGGAAGCTTGCCGCCAACACGGCCATCAACTACCACCGCAAGCGTGTGCCCGTGCCTACGGACCAATCGACGGACAGCGCCACGGCTGCCACCCTGGGCGGCGCCGGCGCGACGATCCCCGATCACGATCCGACGCTCACCGACGCGCTGGCCCAGCTCGACCCCGCCTATCGGCTGCCGATCCTTCTCCATTACTACGCCGACCTCTCGCTCGAGCAGGTCGCCCAGACCTTGACCCTGTCTATTCCCGCTATAAAGTCGCGCCTTCACCGCGCCCGCGCCATGCTCCGAAACTCGCTCGCCGAGTCTGATGAGGCGGCCTACCCGACACACCGCGAGCCGCCCCGATGACTGCCACTCCCTTCCAGGCCGCCCTCGCGTGCGCGCGCGTGCGCGTCCTACTTGAGCCTTATGTCGACGGCGAACTGGCCAGGACGGATCCTGCCTTGGCTGATCAGGTTCGCGCCCACCTGGCCACGTGCGACGACTGCCGCCACCAGCATCAACAGGCGGTCTCCCTTCCATTCCGTTTGAAGGCGCTTCGCTCGCCGGTGCCGCCCGCATCCCTGGTGGCCAACGTCATGGCCTCGGTCGCTCCCGTGCGTGCGACCGCGCGCCGAGCCTGGGCGCTGCTTGCACCCGAGGCGCTGCTGGTGGCCTTCGTGTTGTGGTACCTATCCGGCCTCAGCGGCCTGGCCGGCGTCGCGACCGGCGTCCTCAGCGATCTCCAGGCCCTCGCCGGTTGGGGCGAAGGCGCTGCCCCACTGCCCAGCGTCCCAGCCGCTGACGTACTCCTGCTCGCCGCGCTGATCGCCCTGACCGCAATCGCCGCCTACCAGCTATCCGTACTAGCACGCCTCAAGACCGACGTGAATCCGACCCGGCGACACAACCTGTACGGGCACCGGCAGGCGTGAGCGAACCGCAAACACCCGAAGGCTCAGCGGCGGAGCCTGCGAAGCCTGCCTCGCCGCCGCCGGCGTTGGCCGCGAGCTGGGGCTGGCCCGTGATCCTCGGAGCCCTTGCGCTCGTAGGCATCCTCCTGGCCATCGCCGACATCGCTCTGTACGGTCCTTCCCTGGGCCCGTTCGGCGCGGCGATGCCGGGCACCCCTGCATTGAGCGTGACCAGCCCCATCCCGGAGCGGATTCCCAACTACGAGCGCATCGATCGCTCGCGTGTGGTCAGGGGATTCACTTTCATCGCCCCAATTGGCTTTCCAGGGCCCATCAGCCCGGTGCGGGGGTTGAGGGCGTTGCTGAGCAATGGCGCGGGCTTGGTCTTCCTCGCTCTCTCCGCGTTGGTCCTATTCCCGAAGCAAGTCAGAACCGCCGTCGGCCGCCTCGAAGATCGGCACGGCCCGGAAGTCGCCCTGGCCGGTGGCGTGGTGACTTTGCTCCTGTTGCTGGCGGCGATGCTGTTGCTTCGCTTCACATTGATCTTCCTGGCCCTGGTCCCCGTGGTGCTGGTGCTGGCCCTGGGCACGACGCTGTTCGGAGTCGCCTGCATCTCGTTGGCTGCCGGCCGGCTCCTGAGGCGTCGGCTCGGATTGGGTGACGCCCACCCGCTCATCGCCGCGCTGGCGGGCGCCCTCATCGTCTTCGACCTCGCGGCCATTCCATACGTGGGCGTCGTGGCCTTAGCCGCTGTGGCAATCGCCGGGCTCGGACTGGCCGCGGTCACCCGCTTCGGATCAGCAACCGGATGGACCTTCGCCGACTTGAAGTGGTGAATCCAACCCAACACGGAGTGAGAGCCAGATGTTGAAGAATCCCCGTTTGCTCGTGGCCGGGTTGGCGGCGGTGGCGCTCGTGCTCGGCGGTCTCATATTCCGCGACATCTTCTTGCCGGCCAAGAACACGGGCAGCTCGCTGAACCTCTACACAGTCGCGCGACGAACGGTCACTGCGAGCGTGTCGGGCACCGGCAATCTGGTGCCGATGGCGCAGGCCAACGTGACCTTCAGGGTCGGCGGCACGCTGACCGAGATCGATGTCCGAGTCGGCGACCACGTCACAGCCGGACAGACGCTGGCGAGGATCGATTCGACGTCCCAGCAGCAGGCGCTCGCCGCGGCCCAGGCCAACCTGCAGACCGCCCAGGCCAACCTCCAGTCGGCCCAAACGCCCCTGACTCAGTTTCAGATCGACCAACTCCATCACAACGTGCAGACCGCCCAGCAGTCCTACAACGACACGGTGGCCCAGGTGAACTTCACCAACACCCAGGATGCCAACCAGGTCGCCGCGGATCAGGCCCAGCTCGCAGCGGACCAGCAGGCGCTCAACTTCAACGCCACCTACCAGGCCGACAAATCCAATCTCGCCACCGCCAAGACCCAACTGCAGACCGACATCGCAAAGTTCAACGCTGACGGCTGCTCGAGCCAGTCCTACCCCTACTCGGGTGCGTGCGCCCTCGACTTCACAACGGTCTCCAGCGATCAGACCGCGGTCAACACCGACCAGGCCAAAGTCAACTTGGATCAAGCGCAGGTGACCGCTGACCAGACCAAGCTCAGCCAGGACA
>WNFB01006172.1_pt1 | contig 10740 bp, 7 predicted proteins | sample 5400501 | NCBI WGS metagenome assembly WNFB01 (sample SAMN13153341, study PRJNA577476) | soil metagenome | isolation source: 200 cm saprolite under Douglas fir tree site 2 hole 1 | place: USA:California | collected 2015-04-18 | reverse complement strand
TTCCCGCTGTAGGGGCAGCGCCTGCTCATACGTCTTTTTTGCAGCGGTCAGGTTTCCCTGGTCATAAAGCACGTTGGCAATGGCGTTGATGGCTTTGGCCATCCCCTTGCGGTTGCCGCTTTGGCGAAACAGGACAAGCGAGTCTTCGTACATTTTCTTGGCGCCGTTGAAATCTCCCTTGTCGTAGAGCACACTTGCGGTGGTGTACTGGGTCGATGCCACGCCTTGGGTATCGCCCGCCGCGGCGAAAAGACTTCTTGCTTTCGCCAGTGCGTCGGCTGACTTCTGCAATTCTCCTAGCCGGTCGGACGCCCAGCCTTGCTCGATCAGCGCTCGCGCCACGAGAAGGCGAGCTTCATGCCTTTCTCCCTTTTCGGCGGCGTTCGAGGCGGCTTGCAGTTCACGCTTGAAATCGCCGAGTGATTCCGCAATGCTGCCTTCCGCCAGGTCAATGCGCGGATCCTCACGGGCGGGACCTGGCAGGTTTCGCAACGCTACCAGAGTGCTGAGAGCTTCCTTTCCGCGCCCCCCGGAAACTTGCGCGGCCATCAGCCTCAGGGCGTAGTCCAAGTTATCCGGGAAGGACTCCCACAACTTCAGATAGACCTCTGCTGCCTTGTCCCACTGGTTGGCGAACTGGTGATAGCTGCCCTCGACTGACAGGCGCTCCTCGCGCGACAGTTTCGCGGAAAGGTCGAAAGCCTTCTTGGCCTCCTCTTGCGCCTTGGCATCAAAACCCAGGTCCGACCAGGCTGCCGCAAGCGCCGAATGAGCCAGGGCGTAGTTCGGATCCGCCGCGACCGCCTTCTCGAGAAGCTCTCGCGCGGCCAGCGCATCGAAGACGCGCAGCTTCACCAGCCCTTGCGAATAAAGTCGCGCGACCTCAGTGTCCGGTGGAAGCGAGGCTCGCAGGCCGGCGCTTTCCAAGGTTGAAACTTCACCTATGCCGAGTTTCTGGCGAAGACTCTCGCCAGTACGCGCCACCAAATCCAGAAGACTGCTTTCCGTCCCCATTTGCGAAACCGAGGCAATCGTCTCTCCTGCGACTGCATCCTGCAGCCGCAGGTCCAGACGTACCTGCCCGCCAGCGTCTTTGCCCCCGTCGTAAAACGAGCCGATCACCACAAAATCTGCGCCAAGATTTTTACGAATTCGAGCCAGTGTGTCCGGAGCGTAGCTGTCCGCCTCCGGCAGCGAGAGGTCAACTCGGGTGCGCGCCACATTTTCGCCCGAAACCGTACGGAGCTTTTCGCCCACCGCCAGTTCAGTGGTGAGCATTTCTGAAAGAGCCGTGGAGAGCCACGCCTCATCGGGCCGTCCCGATAGATTCTTGAAACCAAGTACGGCCACCGAACGGCGTCCTCTTGCCGACACACTTGCTCTACTTGAATTATTTCTTCCCAGTAGCCGGTCGCGCCACCCGCGAAGATTCAAGCCGAGAGTCAACCCGATCAGAAGAATAACTGACAGCCCGAGGGTACCTAGGGCAGCGCCTGGCCAGCGCAGGGGAGCCCTCGTCGCCGGCCTAACGCCCGCGCGTATGCCTTCGAGCGTGCCCAGCAGCTCCCTGGCCGACTGATAACGCTTCTCCGGTTTCTTATCGAGCGCCTTCATCACGACGCCTTCGAGCGCGGGTGTGATGTGGTGATTGTGTACGCTTATCGGCGTCACTGCCTGGTGCAAGATGGCCCCAATCAACTCCGCAGTCTGCGCCTGGGGAAAGGGACGCCGGCGGGTGGCCATCTCGTACAGCACCGCTCCCATCCCCCAAATGTCGGTGCGGGCGTCACATTTCTCTCCGCGCAGTTGCTCGGGTGCGATGTACGGTAGTGTGCCCCGCACTTCCTGCGGTTGAGCGAGGCTCACAGTGAGGTCTACTTGGCCTTGCGGCTGCATTAACTGTGCCAACCCGAAGTCCAGAATCTTCAACCGACCGTCGGGCGTCAGACGCAAGTTGCCCGGTTTGAGATCGCGGTGAATCACCCCGTGCTCGTGGGCCGCGGCTAAGCCTTCTGCTAACTGCGTTCCCAGTCGCACGATTTCCGTTTCCGTCAGCGCCCCGGCCGCCAGGTTGGCATCCAGCGTGGTTCCCGGTATGTATTCGGTCACCAAAAAGTCCACGCCGTCCTGGTTGCCAAACTCAAAGACGGTTTCGATGTTAGGGTGGTTCAGCTTGGCGAGTGCGAGCGCCTCCTTGCGGAATCGCTTGCGTGCACTCTCGTCAGCCAGCATCCCGGCAAAAAGGACCTTGAGAGCGACGTCGCGGTCGAGTTGCTCATCGTGGGCACGGTAGACAATACCCATGCCACCGGCACCAATTTGCTCAATGATGCGATAGTGGCCAAGCACCTGGCCGACGAGTTGGAAGGGGGCCGTCATCGGCGAGGAGAATGTTAGGTCCGCGAACGACGTTGGTCAATGCAACAGTCGGACCCCCTGATCTTCTCGGACAACCTTGGGGGGTGCTGCCAGTCTAAGTCGGCAGAGAAGGTCGGATCGGCTGGTACCAAGGATGGCAAGGACCGTATAAACCTCATCGCTCGTTCTGGAGTAGAGACTGCGAAGCTGTTTTGCTACTCTATTGCCGTAAGCGGTAATCCCCAGTAGCCTGAGACTGGTTGGGGTGACCGGCATTGCGGTAGCGCGAAGGGATTACTGAAAAACTTATTAAAACCTATGCTCATCGTCTGCATACTTTTAGCGATCATTCCCCTGCTCGGTGTGGCTTGGATCTTCTCTCAAGGCTTGGCCATCACCGTAGATAATCTTTTCATGTCGCTCATCCTGCTGGCGATTTCTGCCAGCTTCGGGATCAATGTGCTGATCGAATTGCGTAACCGAAAATTGGGCACCGGAAAATCTGGCAAAGCGGCAAGCTCATCGGCGTCCAGCTCGCGGTCCTCTATCGCGTCCAATGAAGCTGTTTTAGAGAGAGGACGAGTGGAAAGTGTTCAGTTCTTCGAGTCGCACGTCGGTCAACGAAATACATCGATTGTGACGTTGTCTGACGGTGGCACTGCCTCCCGATTGATGGCATTCGAGGGAGATCTGAGGAATGCTTTGCCGGTGGGGAAATCGGTGGAGATTACGGCGCGAGACGATGCCGGCCGTAAGATCCTGCTCAATGTGAATTATCGCTGAATGGATGCTTGGCGCAGGTTACACGCCTGTTCCTCACCTCGCTGATGCGAGAGAAATCTTCACCCCCAACAATTTAGTTTCCCGGCCGCGTGGACTTCTCCCCCGGCGGAGGCGGAATTGTAATGTCCAGCGGCATTACCGGGCCGAGAGTAGAGAGCGGTTTATCGAACTCAGATGTGTTTCCCACTACCAGCACGGCCAACTGATCTTTATGAATGTACTTGGTAGCAACGCGTGCAACATCGGCTGTCGTGACCTTCTCCACGCCGGCGCGGTAGCGTTCCAGAAAATCAAGAGGATATCCATAGAACTCATAAGCCATGCGTTCGCGAAGGACTTTTTCCGGAGTGTCGAAGTTGAAGATAAACGAATTCAGGATGGAATCCTTAGAACGCTTGATCTCGTCTTCGGTAATAGGTTTCTTGGATAAGTCATCAATTTCTTGATAAATCGCTTGAATCGATTCCACTGTGCTTTGGCTTTTGGTGCCGATTGAGAAGCGGAGAATGCCGGGATGGTCGAACGCGGTACCAATGCCACCGCCTACGGCATAGGCGAGTCCCTTGCCGGAACGGATATCACTGAACAGGCGCGATGAGAATCCTCCTCCGAAGGCCTCGTTGAAAACTTCAATCGCGTAGTAATCGGGATTCTTGCGCGTGGTGCCGAGTTGCAGCATGCGTACCGCGCTCTGGTTCACATCTTTCTTGTCCACCAGGTAATAAGCTGGCTTCGCGGGTTGAAACTGGATTTCGGGTTCATGCAAGGGGGGACCCTTCGGCCACGACCCGAACACCTGTTTCAGCTTTGCTTCCATGGCCGTTGAATCGAAATCGCCGGTCACGCCAAGAATGATGTTGTTAGGGTGAACGTAACTGCGATGCCAATTCACCAAATCTTCCCGCGTAACCGCCGCGATGGTGGCGTACTCCGCTTCGCGAGCGTAGGGATTGTTGTTCGCGCCATAAGCGAGCTTTCTGGATTCGCGTGCTGCGATTCCACCAATCTCGTCATTGCGGCGCGAAATGGCGTCGAAAGCTCCCTTCTGCGCAAGATCAAGTTTTTCCGCGCGGAATTCTGGTTCGCGGAGCAAGTCCAGAACAAGTTTGAAGACATCTTCGAAATCGCCCTTCAGGCAAGACCAGCCAATACTGGTCGAATCGACGCTTCCGCTGGTCTCAACCTTCGCCGCCCGGATTTCTAGAAAGTCATCGAACTGATCCCCGGTTTGCGTCTTAGTTCCACCCGTACGCCAGACTTCGCCGTAAAGTTCAACCAGCCCGACCTTGCTGCCGGGCTCGATTCTCGACCCGCCGCGAATGCGCATCACTCCATCAATGAGAGGCAGTTCGTGATCTTCCTGGAGAAAAATCACCATGCCATTGGGCAGCGGAACCCGCTTGGGTTCTGCTGGGTGGAAAGCGGGCAACGGAGGAATCTTGATTTGCTGCCAGTCCGCCGCTTGTGCGGTGCCGCGAGGAACAGCCGCGAATATCATTGCCAGCAACAGGAGAGGCAACGCATTCCGCTTCATTGCTGGCCTCCTTGCGGCTGGGCTGCTGACGCCCGCGATACATTCTCGATCACGCCTACGGTCCGATTCGTGAGGACAAAGGTTCCATTCGCGACCCGTCGTATGTCTGCCTTTGTTACTTTGTCGATGTTATCCACCTGGCGGAACAATTCGCGCCAGTCGCCGTAGCGCGATTGGTAGATACCCAACTGCAAGGCCAGGCCTTGATTGTCGGCCAGTCCACGAATCAGATTCGCCTTGGCGCGGGTCTTGATCATTTTCAGTTCCTCATCACTGATGTCTTCTTTTTTGATTCGTTCAATTTCAGAGTGAATGGCGTCCCCTACTTCCTGCGGCGAATGGCCAGGCAGGGGAGTGGCATAGAAAGCGAAAAGATGCGCGTACTTGTTGCCGGGAAATCCCGTGAAACCGGCGGCGAAGGACGCAATCTTCTTGTCACGGACCAGGGCACGGTAAAGGCGAGAGGTGCGGCCTTCCGACATTAAATCAGCAATAGCGTCGTACACAGCGTCGTCTTTATCGTGATAGTCCGGCCGATGATAACCCTCGATATAAAAAGGTTGAGAAGCCTCGTGCAGCACAACCCGCCGTTCAGAGTTCTGTGGCGGCTCAAGCGTGGTGCGTTCGTCCGGTGTTGGAGGAGAAGACAAGTGTCCAAAATATTTTTCAATGATGGGCATCACCTCAGTCGCCTTCACATCGCCAACGACCGCCACCACCATATTGGACGGTATGTAGTAGCTATCAAAAAAGTGCTGTGCATCTGTCGCTGAAAAGGAATTCAGGTCCGAAATCCAACCAATGGTTGGCCTATGGTAGGGATGAGCCTCGAAAGCCGAGGCGATGAACTGCTCCACCAGCCGCCCGATGGGCCGGCTATCAGTGCGCATGCGCCGTTCTTCTATGACTACATTGCGTTCGTCGTAAAACTGCCGCATGACCGGGTGCAGAAAGCGCTCGGATTCCAGATATGCCCAAAGCTCCACCCGGTTCGAAGGAAAGGCGTAGTGATACCCAGTCTCATCGTCGTTGGTGAAGGCGTTCATTCCTTCACCGCCTTCACGCTCCACGATCTCGCCAAACTCGTTGGGCTTGACGTACTTGTTCGCCTCAGCAACGGCATCTTTCCAGGCTTTCTCCAGCTCTTTTACTTTCTTATCGTCCCTGCCCACAGTTTTGTCGCGCTCCGCAATGTAGGCTGCGTATGCCTTCTCGACCTTTTCCAACGCAACCTTCTCGGCGGCATAATTCGTTGTGCCAATCTTGTCAGTGCCCTTAAAGGCCATGTGCTCGAACATGTGCGCCAGCCCCGTCTTGCCTAGCGGGTCCTGCACCGAGCCGGCATCGACGTGGGTAAAGAAAGAGAAGACCGGGGCCTCCGGGCGTTCGTAGATCACCACCGTGAGACCGTTCGCCAGTTTCTTGACGGTAGTGCGCTTTTCAAAGGATGCCAGGTCTTGAGCGGCGGCTAGCGCAGTGGAAACAAGAAGAAGGAGGATTGCGTTTCGGATTGCACGGTATCTCATCAGACCTCCGCAACGGTTGGACGTGCCAAAAACCAGGCAGAAATCGAAGTTACGTTGCGGATAGGGGAATTGTCAAACTTGGGAGCAACACCCCTGTTTTTTGACTGCTACAGAGTTACACAAACTTCCAGCCTACTGACCCGGTCAGAGGCATCCCAGAATCTTGGCGGATATACTAAAGAGCTTTCGCGCGATTGACTGGCATCAAAGGGGCATTGTGAGCGAATCGCAACTGGTGGAAATCGCTGGCAGGAAGCTGAAACTCTCGAACCTGGACAAGGTCTTATATCCGGCGACCGGGTTTACCAAAGGCCAGGTAATCGACTATTACGCGCGGATAGCTCCCGCGCTGCTGCCGCATCTCGCTGGACGGCCGCTGACCATGAAAAGGTATCCCGGAGGAGTGGATGCCGAATTCTTTTTCGAGAAAAATGCCCCCATGCACCGGCCGGACTGGGTGAAAACCGCCCCCATCTGGAGTCATGGAAATCGCCGCAATGTGAATTACATTCTTGCCAACGATCTTCCCACGCTGATTTGGATCGCAAATTTGGCAGCACTGGAACTCCACCCCTCGCTCTCGCTTGCCAAAAATATAGAGTGTCCGACGATGATAGTTTTCGATCTGGATCCCGGGCCTCCCGCGAATATCGTTCAATGCGCGCAAGTGGGGCTGTGGGTGCGAGAAATCTTCGATCACTTCAGGCTTCAAAGTTTTCCCAAAACGTCCGGCTCCAAGGGACTTCAAATTTACGTTCCGCTGAATACGCCCACCAGTTATGACGTGACCAAGCCTTTTGCCCATGCATTGGCGCGCTTGCTTGAGCAGGAGCATAAGGATTTCATCGTTTCCGACATGAAAAAACAGTTGCGCACCAATAAAGTCTTTGTGGACTGGAGCCAGAACGATGAGCACAAGACGACCGTGTCTGTGTATTCGTTGCGTGCTCGGGAACGGCCGACGGTTTCTACGCCGGTGACCTGGGAGGAGGTCGAGCACATACTGAAGAAAAAAGATCCCAAGCTGCTGGTTTTCGAAGCCGGTCAGGTGCTAGAGCGCGTGGAGAAGATGGGCGATCTGTTCGAGCCGGTACAGAAGCTAGAGCAAAGGCTGCCGGATCTGGCGAAGCTGGCGACGGTTGCACCCGAAGCCGCAACCGTCGATCTGGCTGCCGAGGCAGAGAAGGTAACCGCACCGAGAACGAAAGCGAGAAAAAAGACATCTCAGAAAGAAGCCGCAGGCAAAAAACTAACGGCCAAGAAGAAGAAAAGCGCGTCTCCAAAAAAAGCTTCGCGAGTATAATCCGCAGGTCCCCGATAATTCTAAGTACCGAATAAAGGTTCCTGCAGACGTTTCGGTGCGCAACACGTGGGACTTATACCATGGCGCAACTTTACGCTGGCACCTCCGGATGGGCGTACCCGAGCTGGAAGCCCGAGTTCTATCCCGAAAAGCTTCCCCAGAAGAACTTTCTCAAGCACTACACAACGCAACTCAATACCGTCGAAGTCAATTTCACTTTTCGCCAGTTGGTGAAGGAAACCACTATCGAAAAGTGGCTCAACGAAAGCCCGCCGGAATTTCGTTTCGGCATCAAGGCCCACCAGGTCATCACTCACATCAAACGTCTCAAAGACACTGAAGACTTTGTAAAGCGTTTTCTGGGTACGATTGAGGCGCTGGCGCGTGCTGACAGGCTTGGCCCGGTATTGTTTCAACTTCCGCCGAACCTGAAGGCCGACAGGGAACTGCTCGATACTTTTCTTTCCACAGTTCCGCGAGGCCTGCGGGCCGCATTTGAATTCCGTCACCCATCCTGGCTCACCGATGAAATATTCGATTGCTTGCGCAGCCGCAACATTGCATTGTGCGTCGCCGAAACTGAGGAGCGAACAACTCCGGACGTAGTCACAGCCGATTTTTGCTATTACCGTTATCGCAAGCCGACCTATACTGCCGAAGAGCGTCGCTCCATGGTTGATCGAATGAAAGAGCATTTGCGGGAGAATCGCAATGTTTTTGCCTACTTCAAGCACGAAGAGACGCCCGAAGGCGCGCTGTACGCGGTTGACGTGTTGCGCGGCATGAATACGTAAGATGCTCTCGCAGTTTTCTCGCCTGTGAGAACTGGCACCCGCCTCACTACTTTTCTCAGCGTCCGATAACTTGCATACTCAAATTAATGCCCTCTGAATCCAATAGCCGTCTGGTGTCTGGATTCCTCGACTACTTGAAAGTCGAGAAGGGCCTGGCGCGCCTGACCATCGCTGCCTACACCACCGACATATGTCAGTTTTCCGAATTCCTGGAGAAACGTAAGCGGGTGCTGACCGTCGCCCGCCGCAGCGACGTTCGCGACTTTCTCCAGCAATTGTTTTCCAATCAAGTGGACGGACGCTCCGTGGGACGCAAGCTTTCTGCGCTGCGCCATCTCTACCGCTTCTTGCTTTTGGACAAACTGATCGGTCACGATCCCACACTGAACATTGATTCTCCCAAGCAGTGGAAAGTCCTGCCCAAGTCGCTGGCACGCGATGAAGTCGAAGCTATGCTCGCGCATACGCAGCCGATTCGTGAAAGCAAGAAAGCAGGCGCCATCGCCGCTCGCAACCGCGCCATGCTGGAGGTTTTTTATGCGGGCGCACTGCGCGTGTCAGAATTGGTCACTATGAAGATTGAGGATCTGAAACTGGATATGGGATACGTGCTGGTGCACGGCAAGGGAGACAAAGAACGAATCGTTCCTTTAGGTAAATCGGCGCAGGATGCCTTGGCGCAATATCTCAGTCAATCACGCGCGCTCTTGATGTGTGGCAATACCTCGCCACTTCTTTTTCTCGGCCATCGCGGCGTTAAACTCACCCGCCAGCGAGTCTGGCAAATGGTGCAAAATGCGTCGTCCACCTCCGGACGCAAGGCATCGCCTCACATGTTGCGCCACTCCTGCGCCACCCATATGGTCGAAAACGGCGCCGACCTGCGCACCGTCCAAACTATTCTCGGCCACGCTGATATTTCGACCACCCAGGTTTACACCCATCTGGCGCTCGACCGGTTGAAGAACGTTTACCAGAAGCACCATCCCCGGGCGAAGGTGCGGTAGGGAAATGCGCAAAATGAAGGTGCAGCCTCGTACCGCAGTCGAAAGAGCAGTCCGGCAATTCCTTAGCTCGCTAGGCGGACGCAATGCCTCTCCACACACCGTAAAAGCGTACGCGGGTGATCTCGAAAATTTCGCGAACTATGTCGGTTCACGCGACTGGAAGAGTATTGATCACGTCTCCATTCGTGGTTTTCTCTCTCTTCTCTACGAAAAAGGCCTTAGCAAGGCTTCTGTCGCACGCACGCTCGCGGCTGTGCGATCGTTTTATCGGTGGCTGGCACAGGAAGGAGTAGTCGAGCAAAATCCCGCGGCACTCGTTTCTACACCGAAGCTTCCCCAAAAACTCCCACGCGTGCCCACCATCGAAGAAATGAATACAGTGCTCGATGGCGAGATGCCCGATGTCGCGTCGTTCCCCCAACGCGATCTGCTGATGCTGGAATTGCTCTATGGCTGTGGCATCCGTAACTCGGAGATGGTTGGAATCAATTTGGACGATATCCGGCTCGGTTCGGAAGCGATACTGATTCGAGGGAAGGGGAAGAAAGAACGCTACGTGCCCTTTGGCGGGTCGGCCAAGGCGGCGCTTACCACTTACTTGCCGGAGCGGCAGCAACTGCTCGCGAAAGTAAGAAGTAAAACGCCGGCGCTGCTGGTAAACCAGCGCGGCGGGCGTCTGACCACGCGCAGCATTGGACGAATCGTGAAAACGATCGCCGTAGCCAAGGGACTTTCACCGGACGTCCACCCGCACACCTTGCGCCATGCTTTCGGCACACACATGCTGGAGGAGGGTGCCGATCTTCGCGCCATCCAGGAAATGCTCGGACATGAACGCCTCTCGACGACGCAGCGCTACACCCAACTTTCGATGAAGCATGTGCTTCAGGTCTACGATCGAACTCATCCCCGCGCAAAATGAAGAGTAAATAAATCAGTCTGCCGCGGCGGCACGCGCCTTTTCATTCGATGCTCGTAACCCCTCCCACATTTCTACGATTCGTTGCTTCAGTTCTTCCGTGAGCTTTTCGTGCGCAGCTTCAGACGCCTCGGACTCCTGCGGCGGATAGATAGGATCGCCAAAAACGATCTTCAATGGCGCAAACTTCTGGAATTTCATGCCGCGTGGCCAAGCGTCATGAAAACCCTCGATCGCCACTGGCACGATAGGCACTTGCAGGTGGATGGAAAGAATGGCGGCACCCTTTTTGAAGACCTTAGGCTGGCCGTCAATGCTGCGCTCACCCTCGGGATAGAGAATGAGAATGCGTCCGTTGCGCAGCCCGAACGCCCCCGCTCGCATCGCAGGAATCAGGTTGGCATCGGGATCAACGACTACGGTCCGAACCCAAGGCGCTAGCCGTCGCATGAAACCCGAGCCAAAAATATCGCTGGTTCCGACCGCGAACAGGTTGCGAAATAAAAACCACGGTAG
>WNFB01006170.1_pt1 | contig 10741 bp, 7 predicted proteins | sample 5400501 | NCBI WGS metagenome assembly WNFB01 (sample SAMN13153341, study PRJNA577476) | soil metagenome | isolation source: 200 cm saprolite under Douglas fir tree site 2 hole 1 | place: USA:California | collected 2015-04-18 | reverse complement strand
TCGGGGATCACTTCGAGGAAGGCCGCAGCGAGCATGAAGCCCGCGCCCAACGCGATGAAGTACTTCAGGTACTGGCGCGACCAGTCGCGCCGCACGATGAACAGACCTCCGAGCACGTTGGCCGCGGCGGCGGTCAGCCCCAGCCCCAGGGCCAGGACGGTGCGGGACTCTCCAAAGGCCGGCATGGGTGTGCTCTTCAGCCGCTGTGACGGAACAGGATGACCTCGCCATCCTCCACCACATACTCCTTCCCTTCGAGTTTCACGCGTCCGCGCTCGCGCGCCGCGGCCAGACTTCCCGCGGCGAGCAAATCCTCCGAGCGCACCACTTCTGCCTTGATGAAGCCGCGCTCGAAATCGGAGTGGACCGTGCCGGCGGCTTTGAGCGTTGTCGTGCCCCGGCGGACGGCCCAGGCGCGGCACTCCGCTTCGCTACAGGTAAAAAACGAAATCAAGCCGAGGAGCTTATACGTCGCGTGGATCAGCCGGTCGAGCCCCGACTCCTTGAGTCCATAGGCGGCGAGCAGCTCCGCCGCTTCCGCCTCTTCCAGCTCGGCCAGCTCCGCTTCGATCTTGCCGCAGATGGAGACCACGGCCGTATGGGGTTTCTGCGCCAGCGCGTCGAGTTTGTGACGCTCGATCGCGGTGTCGATCTCCGCCACCTCGTCGTCGCCAAGGTTCAGCACATACAGCATCGGCTTCTGCGAGAGAAACAGGAAGCCGCTCAGCAGCTTCTGCTCCTCGGCGCTGAATTCCAACCCGCGCAGCGGCTGCTCGGCTTCGATGGCCACGCGGCAGCGGCGCAGCAAGGCGAGCTCGTGTTCGAGCGCGGCGTCTTTCTTCTTCTTGAGATCTTTCTCGACGTGCTCGATGCGGCGCGCCGCCTGGTCGAGGTCGGCCAGCATCAGCTCGAGTTCGAGGGTCTCGATGTCGCGCAGCGGGCCGATGCTCCCCGAGGGATGCGGCACCGCAGGGTTTTCAAACACGCGCACGACGTGCGCCAGAGCGTCCACTTCGCGCAGTGGCGTCAGCAGGGTCAAGTCCTTCGCGTGGTCGCGCGCCAGCCCGCCGATATCCACGTACTGCACAGCCGCATGGGTCACCTTGCGCGGCCGGTAGAGCTGCGCCAGGTTGTCCAAGCGCGGGTCCGGCACATGCGCCACGCCGACGTGGGTGGGGGCATGCGCCGCCTTCGCGTCGAGGTGCGCGCGCGTGAGGATTTTGAACAAGCTGGTCTTGCCAACCTGCGGCAATCCAACGATGCCCGTCTGCATTCCGGGCGCATACTAGCATAGGTGGCGCATCCCCACGGGAAGCGGGTCCTTGGCATCCCTGGCCGGGGAATCCGGTCCGTTTGCACGCCGGCAGGGCGACAAAACTCAGGTCGAGCATGCCGCGCACCCATGTTCCCAAAGATAGAAACTCGAGGTAGCGCAGAATGTTTGACATCGCGAGAATTCCGCTAAAATGGGTGACTCTGGGTTCGCCGCAACCGCCGGGTGCGCCGGAGAGCACTGAAAAAGCCTCGCGTGCCAATCCATTTACGGCGAGGCACAGCGGGCGGGCTCCAACAAAAATGGTGGGCGATCAAGGACTTGAACCTTGGACCTCTCCCGTGTGAGGGGAGCGCTCTAACCACTGAGCTAATCGCCCACAAGCAAGCTTTTGTAACAGAAGCGGAGCACTTTTTCAACCGCCCCGGTAAGCCGGGACAGCAGCCATGACCACCGCCACTGCCGGTCAGATCGCGCAACTGCAGCGCTCGATCGGCACCGTCATCAAGGGCAAGGACGAGGCCATCCAACTCGCCATCATCGCGCTGGTGGCCCGCGGGCACCTGCTGATCGAAGACGTCCCCGGCGTGGGCAAGACCACGCTGGCGCAGGCGCTGGCCCGCTCATTCAACTGCTCGTTCCAGCGCATCCAGTTCACCTCGGACATGCTGCCGAGCGACTTGATCGGCATCAGCGTCTTCAACCAGGTCCAGCAGGAGTTCGAATTCAAGCGCGGGCCCGTCTTCGCCAATATCGTGCTGGCCGACGAAATCAACCGCACCACGCCCAAGACGCAGTCGGCGCTGCTCGAGGCCATGAACGAAGCACAGGTGACGGTGGACAATCGCACGCACCCGCTGCCACAGCCTTTCATAGTGATGGCCACGCAGAACCCCATCGAACACCACGGCACCTATCCGCTGCCCGAATCCCAGCTCGACCGCTTCCTGCTGCGCATCCGCATGGGCTACCCTTCGCGGGCCAGCGAAAAAGAGATTCTCCGCGAGCACAGCGGCATCGGCTCGACCGCCGCCCTCCGTGCGGTGATGGAGGCCCGGGACGTTTTGGCCATGCAGGAAACGGCGCAGCACGTGCGGGTGGACGAGAGCCTGCTCGACTACGCGCTCGAAATCGTCGAACGCACCCGCCAGACCGACCAGCTCAGCCTGGGGGTCAGCCCCCGCGGGGCGCTAATGCTGCACCGCGCGGCACAGGCGCGCGCGTTCGTCGAAGGCCGCGACTTCTGCCTCCCCGACGACTTCAAGCAGCTCATCCTGCCGGTGTTCGCGCACCGCGTGGTGGTGAACACGCGCTACGCCTCGACGCGGAAGAAATCCGAGCAGGCGGAAGCCATCCTGAGCGAGCTGGTCGAATCCACTCGCGTTCCACTCTGATGGCGGAAACGTTTGTGGCGCGCTGGTGGCGCGGGCTGGATCGGCCCGGCTGGCGCACCTTCGCCATCGCCATGGCGGCGCTGGCGATTGCCATGCTGCTGGCGCTCTACTCCGGCGCCGCCGCCGAAACCGGGCGGCTGCGGCTGGCCGGCATGACGGCGCTGGCCGCACTGGCTCTGGCGGGATGGGTCGGGGTGACCATGGTGCCGGTGCTGGCGCGGCGCACGCCGCTGCGCTGGTTTGCTTACCAGATTGATTACAAGCTGACGCGCGAGGGCGCCATTTACCTGGTCGGCGTTTTCGTGGTGACCCTGGCAGCGCTCAACACCGGCAACAACCTGCTGTTCCTGGTGCTGGCCAGCCTGCTGGCGAGCATCATCGTCTCCGGCGTGGTCTCGCGCGTCGTGCTGACCGGCATCGAGCTGCAACTGGAACTGCCCGAGCACATTTTCGCCCAACAGCCCGTCCTGGCGACGGTCGAGCTGCGCAACGAGAAACAAACCCTCCCGTCGTTTTCCCTGCGCGTGATTGGCCAGCCCGCCAAGTTCCCCGCCGAGATCCTCGCGCGGCCTGTCTATTTTCCCTACATCCCGCGGCGGCAGTCCGCCCGACAGAAAGTCGAGCTGGTCTTCCCGCGGCGGGGAGTTTACCGGCAGGAGGCCTTTGGCATCCAGACGAGGTTCCCTTTCGGCTTCTTGCAGAAGACCCGCAAAGTGGATTCCGGGATGGAGCTGGTCGTGTACCCGCGCGTCGAGCCAACCGAGGAGTTCTACGAGGTTTTGCCGCTCGTGAGCGGCGAGCTGGAAAGTTTCGCGCGCGGCCGCGGCCACGACCTCTACTCGATCCGCGACTACCAACCCACCGACAGCGCGCGCTTCGTCGATTGGAAAGCTTCGGCCAAGACCCGAACGCTCAAGGTGCGCGAATTCACCCGCGAAGATGAGCGCCGCGTAATGCTGGTGCTCGATCCCTCCCTCGACCCGCGCGCCGACGGAAGCAGCGGGGCGAGCCCGGCGAGGGCGAACGAAAAATTCGAGCGCGCCGTGACCTTATGCGCCTGCCTGGCCTGGCACTTCTACGAAATCGACTCGGTGATGGAGTTTCGCTCCGCCGGGCTGACCGTGCGGCTGGCCCCCGCGGGCGAAATCATCTACGAAGTGCTCCGGCATCTGGCGTTCGTCCAACCGCGGCCCGCAGAGCCGCACGGCGACTTCCTCTCCTCGCTCACCGCGGAACCGGGCATCTTCAAGATCATCCTGACCAGCCAGCCGCGCGGGTCGATTCCCACCAGCTTGTGGACTTCGTCGTACTTCCTGTTCATCCAGTCGCTGTAGGCGAGCTTGTTGGCGTGGCGAGGAAATGAAATCGGCCTTGTGGTGTGGGAAAATGGCGCGTGCTTTTCTCAGGCAAAGAGGCCGAACTCCGGCAGCTCCGGCGCAGCAAGATTCGCAGCTTGCGCTTCAAGAGGGCGCTTCTCATTCCGAGGGCGCGCAGCCCCCGAGGAATCTCAGCCGCAAATGCTGGCAAAGCTGAGATCCTTCGGGCCGACCAGCCGGCCCTCAAGATGACCGCGACGGTTTTTCAGCAGCTTGTTAAAGATAGTCAAGGCGGGCGCGCGGGCGCAAGAGCTGTGCGACCGTCGGCAACAGAAATTTGCAGGTTTCAGCGCGCGCTTCTGCGATGGTTCCGCCGCCGCCGGCGCGACCTGCCGTGGCGGCGCACGCGCGATCCCTACCGCATCTGGCTCTCCGAAATCATGCTCCAGCAAACGCGCGTGGCGGCGGTCGTGCCTTACTATCGCCGCTTTCTCCAGCGCTTCCCCACCGTCCGGGCGCTGGCGCGGGCGCGGCCCGAGCAGGTGCTGAAGCTCTGGGCCGGGCTGGGGTATTACCGCCGGGCGCGCAACCTGCAGCGCGCCGCGAAGGAAATCGTGGCGCGGCACGCAGGCCGGTTCCCGCGTGAGCTGGAAGCCGCGCTGCGGCTGCCCGGGATTGGCCGCTACACCGCTGCGGCTGTACTCAGCATCGCGCATGGCTCGCCTTACGCTGTGCTCGACGGCAACGTGGCGCGCGTGTTGGCGCGGCTGTCCGCCTGGCGCGGAGAGCTGCGCGCGCCCCGCCGCTGGAAGCAGTTGCAGGGCGCCGCGCAAGAGCTGCTCGCGCCGGAGTCGCCGGGCGACTGGAACCAGGCCATGATGGAGCTGGGTGCCACCGTGTGCACGCCGCGCGCGCCGCGCTGCGGCGAGTGTCCGGCGGCGCGCTGGTGCCAAGCCTACAAGCTGGGCATTGCCGAGCAACTGCCGGCCGCACGCAGGAAACGCGCGCCGGTCAAGGTCACGCTGGCGGCGGCAGTCTTGCTCGACCGCCGCGGGCGGACGCTCCTGGTCCGGTATCCAAACGCGGATTCCCGCAGCGGCGCTGGGGCGCTTTTTTCGCGGATGTGGCAATTCCCTGCCGTGCAGGTGACGCGCCGCGCGCAGCAAGAGCTTGCGCAGCACTTGCGGACTTTGCTGGGGTGGAGCCGAGGCCGGTTTGAACCGCTGCCCGCCGCGCGGCACACGGTGACGTTTCGCGAGCTTACGCTGGCTCCCTTTCTGGTTCGGCTGGAGCGCTTGCCCGAGGTCACCGGGGCCCGCACGCCGCTGCTCCGGCAGATTGATCGCCTGCCCATCTCCAACGCCACACGCAAGATTGCCGCCGCAGCGCTGCGAGCAGATCCCGCGACCGCGCAGGGGCTGCGGGCGCCAGGCTAGGACGGGGGCCGTGAGACTGGCGGCTACCGGCGGGTGATTACCTTCTCGCTCCTGGTCCTGCTGGGCAAGCTCCCGGGGAGGTTAGAATTATCCCAGTCGCATGCCGACCGTAGATTCACCTAGCGCGGCGCCCCTCTCGGCGGTCCGCCGATACTTTGAGGTTTCCCTTTACCTGCTGCTGCTGACCAGCGTTTTGACTTTGGTTTCCACCGGGAAGCTCGACCTGGCATCCGTCCTCGCGCCTCCGGCGGCTCTGCTGATCAAAGGGTATCGTTGGTGGCGCGGCCGCGGGACAGAGCTTTCGCACCGCGCAGCCACCTGGCTTGTGGCGGCCTACTTCATTTTCTTCCCGGTGGATCTGTGGGTGGTCTCGCGCGGCCTGATGACCGGCGCCCCGAACCCGGGGCTCTATGCGGCGCTGCTGGCCACAATCCACCTGATTCTTTTCGCCATGGTCGTGCGCCTGTACAGCGCCAGCACCACGCGCGATTACCTGTTCCTGGCCATGCTGGCCTTTACGGCCATGCTGGCCGCGGCCATCCTCACGGTGGACACAGCGTTTCTGATCTTCTTCTTGATCTTTCTCCTCCTGTGCGTCTCGACGTTCGTGGGCTTGGAGATCCGTCGGGGCGCCGAAGGAGCGGCTGTATCCCCGCTCGAGGCGGGAACGCCAGCGGCACGGCGGCTGCATCGCGCGCTCGGCCTGATGTCGAGCTCGGTGGCGCTGGGAGCGCTGGTGCTCGGCGCGGCGATTTTCTTCTTGATCCCGCGATTCAGCGCAGGGTACCTGAGCGCCTTTAACCTGCAACCCTCGTTGATCTCGGGCTTCAGCGACAGCGTCGAGCTGGGCCAGATCGGCGAGATCAAGAAAAACAGGGCCGTGGTGATGCGCGTGCGCGTCGCGGGCGGCCCCGCCAGCGCGCTCGGGGTGCGCTGGCGAGGCATCGCGCTGACCACGTTCGACGGCAAGCGTTGGTTCACCGAGACGCACGAGCCGATGGTGGTCACGCCGAGCAGCGACGGCTGGTTCGCGCTCGGCGGGGCGCCGCCCAAAGCGCGGCAAAACGCCGCGCCGCTGCGCTACACGGTGCTGCTCGAACCGATGGCCACCGATGCGCTGTTCGTGGCGGCCCAGCCGGACCGCCTGCGCGGCGGCTTCGCGCCGGAGGCCGGAACGAGCGGACTCCCCGTGCGGCGCGGCTACCTGATGGTGGACAAGACGAACTCGGTCTTCAATCCCTTCCATAATGTCACCCGCCTGCGCTACGAAGGCCTCTCCTATGTCCCGGCCGTGCCGCCGCGGCTGCTGCGCGCCGCTTCGACGGACTATCCGGAGGGAATCCGCGAGGTCTATTTGCAGTTGCCGGAGCTTGACCCGCGCATCGCGCCTTTTGCCGAGCAGGTGACCTCCGGCGCGACGACCGCCTACGACCAAGCTGCGGCTATCGAGCTCTACCTGCGCACGCATTACGGTTATACGCTCGACCTTTCCGGCACGCCCGCGGCGCACCCGCTGACGCATTTTCTGTTCGAGCGCCGCGCCGGTCACTGCGAATACTTCGCTGCGGCCATGACGGTGATGCTGCGCACGCTGGGCGTCCCGGCGCGCTACGTCAACGGCTTTCTCCCGGGCGAATACAACGAGCTAGGCGAAGACTTCATCGTGCGCGCCAGCGACGCGCACAGTTGGGTGGAAGTGTATTTTCCGGAGTACGGCTGGATCGCGTTCGACCCCACACCGCCCGGCAACGCGAAGCGGAAAGGGCTGCTGGGGCGCTTGGCGCTCTACTGGGACTGGTTTGAACTGGAATGGAACGAATGGGTGATCAATTACGACTTCCTCCACCAGGTCACGCTGGCGCAGAACCTGCAGCGGGCCTCGCGCGATTGGACCGAACGCGCGCGAATCTACCTGGCTCGCATCCACCGCAAAACCACCGAGCAATTCAAAAGCTGGCAGGCCCGTGCGATTGCCGCGCCCTACACCGCGGGCGCTGCGGCGGGCATTCTGCTGGGGCTGGCGCTGCTCCTGCGCGGCCGCGCCACGCTGCGCCAGTGGGCGATGCACTGGCGCCTGCGCCTTTCGTCCGAGGCGGAGCTGACGCCGCGCCTAGCTGCGCTTCATTACCAGCAAATGCTGCGCCTGCTGGCGCGCCGCGGGTTGAGGAAGCAACCGGCACAAACGCCGCGCGAATTCGTGGCCTCGCTTCCCGCCACGGAACTCGCGGGGCCGGTGGCGCAGCTCACCGGCCTCTACGAGCTGGCTCGCTTTGGCGCGCACAGCGCCGACGCGCAGCAGATGTCGCAGATACTCGCCCGAGTCCGCCAGCTCCTGCGCCCGCGGCAGTAGAAGCAGCCACCTGAATCGTCGCGCCGCGACGCGCCTCGGAAATGCCTTAAGAAAAAATGTACGTCGCTTTTTGCCAAACGCCGCGAACACGGTATGCTATCCGGCGGGATGCCAGCGACGCTTGCCATCGTCGGTGCGGGACGGGTGGGGCGAGCGCTGGGACTCCGGCTGCAGGAACTGGGCTGGGCGATTGGCGCAGTGGTGACGCGGTCGAAAGCCACTGCGCACGCAGCGGTGCGCGCCATCGGCGCCGGGCGCGCCCATGGCGAACTCACGCGGCAGGTCTTGGCTGCCGACGTGGTCTTGATCGCCACGCCCGACGATGCCGTCCATCGCGTCGCCGCGACGTTGGCGCGCATGGGCGGCAGCGAATGGCGCGGCAAAGTGGTGCTGCATACCAGCGGCGCGCTCGACCGCACGGCACTTGCCCCGCTGGAGCGCTGCGGTGCCGCTGCCGGCTCGCTGCATCCCTTGCAGACGTTCAGCGGGCGAGGAGCGCCGACGCTCGATGGCCTGGTGTTCGCCATCGAAGGCAGCCGCGCGGCGCTGCGCGTGGCGCGGCGAATGGCGCAAGAGCTGGGCGGGGTGCCCGTGCAGCTTGACGGGCGCAGCAAGCCCGCCTATCACGCCGCCGGAGCCTTTGTCGCCGGGCACCTGCTCGGCGTCGTCGAAGCGGCCACGCGTATCCTGATGGCTCAGGGCTTCACGCGGCGGCAGGCTGCTCGGGCATTGCTGCCGCTGGTGCGGCAGACGCTGGAAAATTTCGGGCGGCTGGGGCCGGGGGCGTCCTGGACGGGGCCCGTGTCGCGCGGCGATTACGCGACGGTAGCCCGGCACGTCGCTGCGCTGCGGGCGTTTCCCCGGGAGTATCGCGCGGCGTACAAAGCGCTCGCGCGCCTTTCGGCCGCGGCACTCGCGCGAGACCCGCAGGCGACGCTGCGCCGGCTGGCAAGGGCCTTGCACAAAAGGTAGGCCCGGGCCTTCACCCCGAGACTTTGCCACCGGGACATCCCGGCAGAGAGGCCCCATCTCGAAAAGAGGCGGGCACAGGAACCTGTCGCGACACAAAAGCGGCTGGAGAATCAAATCTCAAGGGGAAGCGCTTTGGCCAAACTGCACATTCCGATTGAGAGCGCAACGCTCGCGAACGGCCTGCGCGCGGCGGTGTCGCCCGACGGCGCGGCACCGGTGGTGACCGTGGGCGTGTACTACAATATCGGCTTTCGCCTCGAGCCGCGCGGGCGCAGCGGCTTCGCTCATCTGTTCGAGCACATGATGTTCCAGGGCTCGGAGCACGCCGGAAAGATGCTGCACATCAAGCTCATCAACGCTTCCGGCGGCGTGGTGAACGGCTCGACCCACTACGACGTAACCAACTACTTCCAGGCCGTGCCGTCAAACGCGCTCGAGCGCGTGCTGTGGCTCGAAGCCGACCGCATGCGCGCCCTCAAGGTGGACGGGGAGAACCTGCGCAACCAGCGCGATGTGGTCAAGGAAGAAGTCCGCCTCAACGTCCTCAACCAGCCCTATGGCGGCTTTCCCTGGCTTGATCTGCCGCCAGTGGCCTACCGCAATTGGCCCAACGCCCACAACTTCTACGGCGATTTCCGCGACCTCGACGCGGCCACGCTCGAAGAGGTGCAGGCTTTCTTCAAGACCTATTACGCTCCGTCGAACGCCGTGCTGCTGATGCTGGGAGACGTCCAGACCGAAGAAGGGTTTGCGCTGGCGCAGCGGTACTTTGCGGACATCCCTTCGCACGCGACACCTGCGCCGGCGGACGTCAGCGAGTCGCCGCAGACCGAGGAGCGCCGCGGCGTGGTGGAGGAAAAATTCGGCACCCTGCCCGGCCTGGCTGTCGGCTACCACGCGCCCGAACGCCGCACGCCCGACTGGTGCGCTGCGGCGATGCTCGACCGGGCGCTGCATGGCGGCCGCGCCGGACGCATCTACCGCCGGCTGGTGCTGGAGAAGCAGATAGCCGTGGACACCGAAGGGGGCATTCACTACCCGTTGGGCGACGTGTTCGATTGCAACGGGCCGACGCAAATGGTCACGCGGATCCTGCACAAGCCCGAACGCACCGCGGACGAGACCCTTGCCGTGTTCGACCAGGTGATCGGCGAGGTGCAGGAGAAAGGCATCGGCACAGAGGAGCTCGAGCAGATCAAGGTCAAGTTCCGCTCGGACTATTATTCGCAGCTCGAGGGCGGCCGGGGCAGCTACGTGCCGCGCTACGGCCTGATGCACTGCCTGGCCTGCTTCACCCTGTTCGACCGCGAGCCGCAACTGGTGAACACGATCCTGGAAGATTTCCTCGAAGTCACGCCGGCCCAGGTGCAGGGGATCGCGCAGAAGTACCTGGTGCCGCGCAACCGCGCGATTGTGCTGCGCCAGCCCGCGGGAAAAGGAGCCGCGTGATGGCCTCGGCCCCGCTGCCGGAAGCGCGCGCCGCTGTTCCCGCGCTCGGGCCCGAGCGGCCGGTGGTGTGGCCGCGGCGCGCGCAGAGCACACTGGCCAACGGGCTCCAGGTAGTGCTGGTCGAATCGCACACCGTGCCCAAGTTCACCGGGCAACTGCTTTTGCGCAGCGGCAACGCCGCTGCCGCGCGCCAAGTGCCGGGCCTGGCGGAGATGACCGCGGCAGTGGTGCGCACAGGAACCGAGTCGCGCGCCAGCCGCCAGATCGAAGAAGACCTGCGGAGAATGGGCGCCGACCTCTCTACCGGTGCGGGCGCGGATTCGAGCGCCATTTCGTTTTCGGGCCTCGCGGAGTTCTCTGCGGGCCTGCTCGAGCTCGTGGCGGACCTGGCGCAGCGCGCGTCGTTTCCCGCCGGGGAATTCGAGCGGGAACGCCGCCAGCGGCTTGAAGAGCTGCGCATCGAACGCACGACGCCCGGCTTTTTGGCGGGCGAACGGCTGCGGAAAGTGCTTTTCGGCGAGCACCCGTATGCGCTGGTGGCTCCAACCGAG
>WNFB01014465.1_pt1 | contig 10746 bp, 13 predicted proteins | sample 5400501 | NCBI WGS metagenome assembly WNFB01 (sample SAMN13153341, study PRJNA577476) | soil metagenome | isolation source: 200 cm saprolite under Douglas fir tree site 2 hole 1 | place: USA:California | collected 2015-04-18 | reverse complement strand
GTTGGGTCAAGCCCGGTCCTGCGGGTGTTTCCGCTCCACGTCCGCTCAGGCGCCGCAAGCGGAATTCCAAGGCGCACCGCTGATGTCGCAGTCGTGCCGCTATCGGACATCTGTCGCAAACCCCCTGGTCCCGAGCCGGCCGCAGCATTTCGGGTTCGAGCAGGGGTCCGGGAGCTCGATGCGACACCGCGTCAGCGAAACCCTGCACGGGAACAAGCGGCTGGGCATGGCGATGGTGCAGCGGCTGCGCGCCCGTTTCCGGTGTGGGCCGACCTGCTGCTTCCACCGCGCAAGAAAGCACCCGGCCGCGGCGCGACGAGCAAGCCGCGGCCTGACCGAGGTTTTCGCCGGGAGCGGCGGTCCACGTCCGGTTTGGAGCGCATTATGGACTCGAGGCGGACGTCAGCCCAGGTCCGAAAGTGCCAAAACCAGACTAACGCCCGCTGAAATCCCTACCGTCCAGCCAGGGCGATCATGTGAACGCACGCTGCCCTTCGGCATATTGTTCGAGCCAGCAAGCGCAAAATCGACAGCCGCGATTGATCCGCCCGCGTTTGCAACATTTTCAAATAGACCCATCACGTGCGAGAACCACATAAATGTTTGCCAGCATAGCCCTGGACAGCGCGTCCGGCTCGCTCACTTCGCGCGCCGGTTTCGTCGCCTCCGGCCCGATCACGTTTTGTGTCTACCTTGTTGCGCTGCAGCATTTACTCCCTATCTATGGCCAGAGGGACAGCAAGCCATTGGAGGCAACTGCATGAGTAATGTTACGGCTAATACGCGAAGGCTCGCCGAACAGAGTGCAGCGCAGGCCAAGAGCACATTCGATAAGGCGGGCGCCGCGAGCGCGGAGGAAACGCGTCGTGTCGAGCAGAGCGCATTGACCGCCTTCAACGGGGTGCGGGAATGTTATCTCAAGATGCTCGAGATGGCGCAGGAAAATACAGTCGCGAGTTTCGATCTTGCGCGTGAGCTTGCGAGCGTCCAGACATCATCGGAGCTCGTCGAGGTTTGGAGCGGCCGGACTGGCGAGGCGTATGAAACCTTCTCGGAGCAGACAAAAGAGTTGTCGGCTCTGGTGCAGAAAGTAGCAACCTCAACTGCGCACCCGCTTGCGAACGGCCCGACGAATCCGTTCCGTGTAGCGTCGTAATAATTCCAAAGATTGCGAAGCCCGGGCGGATGCGCGTCCGGGCTTTGCCCAATTCGTATGTAGGAGGTGACGGTGTCGAATTCGAACGAAGCTAAGGCTCGTGCCGAGGCTAATTTCAAACGGAAAGAAGAGAAGGCCCGGGAGAGCAACAAAGCCTGGGCCGACTATCAAGTCCAGTATCGCGGCGTTGACGAGAAGATCGCGCGGTTAAGAGCACTCCGGTTGGCGAAAGAGGCAGCTGAAGCCGACGCTAAGGGTAAGAAGGAAGCGCAAGGTAATAATAAGGTATCTCCCCGCTCTCGGTGGAACCGGGATCCACGCAAGATCCTTTCGCTCGACCTTCAGCCGCACGAGTGACGGACGCGGCGCGATCGGCACAGCCGGCGTGGCTCGGTAGATGAACCACACCGGGGTTGAAATTGACTGCTCTCCAAGATCATGAATACGGACTGGAAGTCGCGGCGTTTCTCTGCTCCCCAGCGAGGAGGGTCCGACACCGGCGACGTTGGCCCGTCGCGGATCCGACTCGACTCCTTCTCGGAAAGAGCCTAAGCAGACCCGCATGTTATCAATTCACAGAGCCATTTTAGTAGCAGCCGGGCTAACGCTCTGGGATTGCGGTTCGACAGCTGTTTTGCCGCACCTAGTCCCGCACGCGTCCGCAAAGGAACTGGGTATTGGAGACCAGCACAATCGTCGATCCGAGCCAACGTCCGTTACGCGGCGCGAAGCAAAGTCTGATATAGCACCCGGAGCGCCTTATAGCAGTTCCACGACGCCGACCGTCGATTCGCCGGAGTGGAGGAGAGACGCGGCGGAGAGCGCCAGGAGAGATAAGGAACTCGCTCGAAAACTGAACGGGGTCTGTCGTGGCTGTTGATTTTGATCGACTAGAACCTGACCAGGAGCGGACGGGCATACATTCTGACCTCCATCGCCCGAGTTTTGCAGGAAGAAGGCGGAGGAATGTCTAAGCCTCTCTTATCGATTACAGACCCAAAAAGGCAGGTGGCGGTTCTCAAGCTTGCGAACTGGTGGGTGCACCTCGCAGAACAATTACCGTTCCCGGAAGCCGCATCAGGCGACACACGATAAAGCCTCGACCTAGAGATGGTCCATGGCGCTCGAAAATAGGCAGCTCTACAGCAGCCCAAACGGCGATAGATGGTTGCTCGCTTGTGAACCCGAATCAGCGCGCGTTTTTGTCAGGCACATTCCTAATATGCCATCTGGTGGAAAAGCGACTGACATTGAAATTGGCGCATTCCTTTGTGAGCGAAGCTACGGACCTCAGCATACGGAGTTGTTGCGCCTGATCGGAACACTGGTTGAGAAGCGTTCCGATCCCGGAGGCCAGGAACCCCGACCGCCTGGTTAGGGGGCAAGTAAGTTCGATGCGCGAAAGCGTGTTTTGGCATTAGCCCTTCTTCGAGCTCGCTACTGCTACATTGCCTGTCGTCGCCAAATCTCGACGGCCACCCGGCGCCAGTACTCGGCATTCTGTGGGTCGCTCGCCCTCCTCACCGCTTCCTCTGCTGCACCGTTTCGGAATTCGACACGGCCAGGTGCGTGGACGAGCATTTAACCGAAACCGACGCGGGTGATTCGCGTTCAACGGATATCGATCCTATGGGGAGGGCTCCATGCGCAGTTGCCTGCTTACCGCTGCAATCCTCGCGGCGAGCGTTTGCGCGCTACCCGCGGTGGCTCCCTTGGCCGAGGAGATCCGTCAACCATGGGCGGCAACGTCCACATCCAGGGACCCCCATTACAGCGAGGACACCTGGCAATCGATTTTGCTCTCTCATGACGTTCAGGGTGCGCTCGGCAAAGAGGTCCGCAGCGGGACCGGGGAGAACCTGGGTCGTATCGTCGATGTCCTGGTCGATCAAGGCGGGCAGGTGCGTGCTGCTGTGATCGATTTCGGCGGTTTTCTCGGCGTGGGCAGCCGAAAGATCGTAGTTGATTGGGGCGCGCTGCATTTTGCACCCGCCCATGAGCGAGATCGCATCAGCCTCAATTTGACCCGCGATCAGGTCAGCGCGGCTCCCGAATATAAGCCCGGCCAGCCCATTGTCGTGCTCGGCGGCCAGGGACTGACCGCTGTTCCACCGATGTAGGCCGATCTTGAGCATCGGCCCTTAGCGCGTCGCCGAGCGGTCATTGATCTAAAAGAGGCCCCTCCTCCCGCGGCACCGGCCCCGCGGACTTGCCTATGCAGCGGCCAACGAGGTTCGATCTGGTCATTAACCTCAAGACGGCGCCCGTTTGCGCGTGTGGGCCGACCCGCTGCTTCCGCCGCCCAGAAAGCGCCGAGGCGTCGCGCCGCGAAGCAAGCCGCGGCCTGACCGAGGTTTTCGCGAACGGCAGCTGCCGGCGCGACCGGCGCCACCTCGTTCACGCCCCCAACGCGGCGGGTTGCGTGTTGCGCTCGCCCGGATCCTCGTCAACGATCGAGAACGCGCGCTGTAGACAAACTACGTTGACCTCGGTATGGGGCGGCCAGACCCAAGGGCGCCACGATATCGGCCATGCGATCGAGGCACGATTTATGACGTACTCGCAGCGCATCGCCCTTGAGCGAACCATCGCCGCGCTTGATCGCCTCGCTCGCCAAGCCGGCGGAAGCACGTTCCGTCTGGTCCCGCCCGACGGGGTGGCTATCGACTTCGGCAAAGGGGAGCCCGCCTTCACGCTACGTGCCCACCGCCCCTCTGGGCTCGATGCGCTGGCCTCGCTCGACGCGCTCACCATCGCGCACGCCTACATGGATGGGGACCTCGACATAGACGGCGACCTGTTGGCGGCGTTCTCCTACCAGGAGCGCCTCGGCGACTTCCATCCCGCCATCTACCTATGGCGCCGCGTGAAGCCGATCCTACTCGGCCGCCCGCGTGTGAACCCAGCCTGGATCGCGCTGCACTATGACGCACAGAACGCTCAGCTTCACGCCGCCGAGAGCATCTGGCACACTTACACCCCTGGGGTCTACTGCTCCGACGACGAGGCGCTCGAGTCGGGCGCCGATCGCAAGCTCGCGCTGGCGTTCGAAGCGCTGCGCCTCGAGCCCGGCCAGCGCCTGCTCGAGGTGGGTTGCGGCTGGGGTGGGATGCTGCGCTACAGCGCGCAGCGCGGCGTGCAGGTCACCGGCCTCACGCTGTCACGGCTTCAGAAGGAATATGTGGAACAGCGGATCATGGAGGAGCAGCTCCTCGCCGAGGTGCGTTACCAGGATTTCTTCACCTTTCAGCCGACGGAACGCTTCGACGCCATCTCCATGATGGGGGTGATCGAGGATCTTTCGGACTACCGCACGGTGATGCGCTTGCTGTCGCGCTGGCTCAAGCCGGGCGGCCGCGCCTACCTCGATTTCGCCGCTGAGCGCAAGCGCTTCGACACCCACAGCTTCGTCACCAAACACATTTGGCCGGGCACCTTCCGGATGGTGTTCATGCCGGAGTTCATGGAGGCGGTCCGCGAGTCTCCGTTCGAGCTGATGCGGGTCGACAACGACCGGCGCAACTATCACCTCTGGGCTCGCGGCATGTACGAGCGGTGGATGCGCAACCGCGCGCGTATCACGGCGGAGCATGGCGAGCGCCTGTGGCGGACTTTCCTCCTTCTGTTCGCGACGGTGGCCGCGACGATGGACCGCCGCTCCCATACCGCCACCGCTTACCGGGTGGTGCTGGAGCTGCCCTCCGACAGCGACGGCGAGTTCCGCGCCACCAAGCGCGTCGCGGCGGTCGATGGTGCCCGCAGCGTTTTGCGCGCGGTCCGCGACCGCCTGCTCAGCCTCTGGCCCACGAGGGATCGCGGCAGCTCCTGAGCCTTGCGGCCGCAATCCTTTCCGCCACTCCTCGGTCTCGCGGCCGACGGGTAGGAGGTTTCAGAATCTTCCGGAGCACAACGCTCGACCGGGCCAACGCGCTCGCCTTGCTATTTTCGACCTTTGGATGGATCGATTTTCCTAACAGAGTCCTCCACAATTACCTCGTTCATCGCTGAACGCACTTGGCCATATTCCTCTGCAGTCAAAAAACGCGACATTCTCACGGGGATATCATTCAACGTATGAGTTCGTGCGAACACCCGTGGGTCCTTGCCGCGTGCCTCACGGTAGAACTTGCGCGCCTTGCATAATGCCTCTTGATCTGTGGGCTCCAATGCCTCGATGTCGGATTTCGTATATGACTTCTCCGTGGTCTTCGCCAGCGCCTGATAGTCCGACTCGGTCAGCGAGCACGGCAGCGCGAACGCCTGAGTTGACAGGCTGAGGCACAAACAGATTGCTGGACCGATAACGTTTGGCATCTTCAGGGGCTCATGGTGGGAGGGAATACGCTTGGAAACGGGGTTACGCCATTTCGGCGGATTCACCAATCCTTTTTCGCGGATCGATCTCGCCAACACTGCCGTCGACACGGGGTCAACTCGTTTGTATTGTATTGGCGCAGCCGCGATGAACTCCCACCGCCTCATTCGATCACCTCGTCGGGCGTCCAGCCTAGCTCCTGCAGGCTCGCATGAAACGCGGTACGCTCAGTTATGTCCATAGGTGCAACTCGGTGGCGCTTCATCGGAAGTAGCGGGCCGGCGTTTGCAGCGTTGCGACTTGATCTGCCAACTTGGTCCAGGTTTGCGCCATTCGGACGAAGATTGCCTTATCGCGCGGATCGACGGCGGTTCGCGCCCATCGAAGGCACTCCCAGGCATTTTGGCGATAGTCGTCACGCGTACTCACCGGACTTCTCCTGTCCAATGATATTGATGCGCCATTGAGTTTCAGGGATGCGGGCATCTAGCGTGGGGTGCCGCATCCGCGCTTTTCACGCCATTTCGGTCCGGGACCGCGCATGTAGTACGGCTCGGGCCGGTAGGGATCGAGCATCTTCCGCCGGCGCCGAGCAACCAGATCGACGCCGCGCGCCGGCACGTGAGCGGCAAGCAGCACCCGCAAGACATACGAATCTGAGAAAGCGGTCATTCGGACCTCCGTTCGCTGAACCGCACCGATCAACGCGGCACCGGGAACGGCACTGCCTTTTCCGCCGCGACGCCACACTGGCAGCCGTGTCGCCGCTTTGATCGGCTGCTCGGATACTATTCCAGTGAAAGCCGGCAATTCCATTCTGCAGAGGTTGATCCGCATAGTCCCTTGGGTTGACCCCCTCATACTTAGGTGGGACTTAGTTGGCTCTTATTCTGACGAGCATTCAATGGCGCAGGACAACGCCTGCGCGGCGCGATGATCGAAACGTCCACTCGCCGGCCCTTCCTCGGCGCCGCTCCTGCTTTGCTGCTCCGGTACGATGCCGACGATCCTGGGCATGCGCACGCCGGTTCGAGGATAATTTTGCGCGCCTTCATCGAGCCGCTTCGGTACGCATTTGTGAGAGAACGGCGCTTATCTCTTCAACAGTGGCGAAATTCACAATCCGAGCGGCCTCACCAATGAGCAGCCGAGTGGACGAAACGGCGGTTATCAAATGGTGCCACCCCCAATCTCGCCGCCCGGGGCGATGTGGTGTTGACGGCGGGTGACGGCGGCTTTGACTTGGCGAAGCCATTATCTTCCTCGCGACAGATCGCTCTAGTTTCATCCAGGGCGCGAAACTCGCCGTTGATGGAGGCAGAACCGCCCCCTAATTCTTTGGCGTCCGAAGGACGGCTCCCCTTAAGGGAAACCTGACGTCGGACTCGATCCACAGAATTTGTCCGGCGACCCGCGTATGCATTGGTAAACCAAGGTATAGGGCTCACATACCGATACGATATTCAAATCAACCTCAGTCGGATGGAGTCGGCCGTCTGAGGAAACTAGTCTTGGGGTGCCTTTCAAAACGAACGGAGTCCGTAGCGCGGGGAATCGCAGGAGTGTCGATCATGCTCACGGTGTTGGTTCTCGTCTGCTCGGTGTCCGTCACCCCCGACTATTTGCGGAATTGTGACCGCAACAATGCCGTGCAGGTCATGCAGCTGCCTGAGCAGATAGCCTCGCCGTCGATGTGCGCGATGCGCGGACAGGCCTACCTTGCCGGGACAACGCTCGGCCAGGAACTTGCCGAGAACGAGCGGGTCAAGGTGCTTTGTATCAGGAGCGGGATCGTGGCAGGTCACGTGGGCTAGATCCGGATCGCTTCGCTATTTCGCCGTGCATCCGCCTTTGGCACCATCATGATGGCTGCACACATGGATCCGCTTGATATCGACGGGAGCTGCTGCAGGAGTGAGCTAATTGTCGCACGCCTATGTGACCGAGAAGCTCGCGGCGGGCGCTCGCTGCCTGATCCGCAGAGCTCACAAACGGATTGAGCTTAGCAGCGATGGTGGTAAAAATGGCAACTTGTCGGGCGGATCTCGTGCAGCAGCTTTCGGCGGCCTGGCTCAGGAATGTCTTCGCTGGCCTTCTGGCCACAACAGTTCTGATCTTATTCCTGATCCTGCTTCCATGATGTGATTTCGTCGACGGCCGCCCAAGAGCAGCAAGCCACCAACTCGCGGCAAGCGAACGAAAGCGATCGCCACGCCGATGCGGTATCCACCCGCGGCGGCGCGCTTCAGCGGAATCGCGCTTCCTGCATCGGTCGAAGACCTCGTGGGCGGTGCCCTTCATCTTTCCTTAACGCCGAACGCGCCTATCTTCTCCGGGAAAAAGCAGGCTGCCCGGAAGGAAAGGCGCTAGAATATTGGCTTCGGGCGAGGCCGAATGCTCCACGGAGCCAAGCGCGGATCCCCGGTAATGATCGGACGAAGAGTGAGTTGGCTTGACCAGGGCGCCAATGAGGGGAGCCATGGGCCGGCTCTTCCGGTTATCCTCCATCACCGGACAACCTGCAGCTCATGACGGAAGTCGCATTTGTGCCACAAGCGGCCATCAGGCTATTCAATGATCTCATCGGCGCGGGCAGGAGCGCAGGCGGCACTGTGATTCGAATAGCACGCGCCGTGCTCAAATTGATCGAGAGCGTGAGGCGCGTCGGTTCCTGGAATGGCAGATTGGCGACTTTTGCGCCCTTCAAAATCTGACTGACGTAATCCGCGGCACGACGATAGTTGTCCAACACGTCGATGCCGTAGGACATCAGCGCGCCGCGATTTTGTGCGCCCCCTCGCCGTCCGGCGCACTTAGGCGATGTCAGCCGACGGCTGGCAATTCTCAGGCGATGCGAGCCCTAAGCGAGTCGGCGTTTTCAAGGAGTTGCTACCCAGTCTCTCGAATATTGCCGTGATTTACAATCCAGAGAATGTCGCGAAACCTTTTGACGCCAAGACCACAATTGCCGCCGCCGAAAAACTTGGCATCAAAGCACATAGTCGGGAAGTGCGTGAGAGCGGCGACCTCGAGCCCGCATTCGCGGCAGCTGCGGCCGCCGGCGTGAATGGAATCATCGTGTTCAGCGAGGCATTTACGCTCATACACAAGCAGTTGATTACTGATCTTGCATTAAAATATCGCCTCCCAGACATGCACGTATACAGAGAGTTCGTTGATACGGGTGGGCTTGTTTCGTACGGACCGAACGTGCAGCAAATGTTACGCCAGACGGCCAAGCATGTCTCAAGGGTTCTCAACGGCGAAAAGCCCGGCGATCTGCCAGTGGAGCAGCCAACGACATTCGATTATGTGATCAATTTGAAGAGGGCCAAGGCCCTCGGTCTCGACATTCCCGCCGCAAGCCTCGCCCAAGCCACTAGCACTGTCGAATGAACTGCTGCATGTCTCTTAAGGGTCTTCAGCCGACCTGATGACCTTCCATCTTGAAGTCTGCACTGGTCCCAAGTGCGGAACTCGTTGAGCAGACGACGCCCATCCAGTTTCTCGGCTTTGCCTCCGAGACCAAGGCCCTGAACCGCCCCTTTTCTTTGAGCCGCCCGGGCTCTTTCTCGTGTACTTGCACAATGATTCACATATCGGTTCTAAATAACTCAGCTCCCGAAGCATTTACCCGACAGCAGTCAAGTACTCCGGACCACATCATTTCTGCGTCCGTAGCATTGGACCCTCACGGCTGGGTCGTCGGTCGGTGCTGGCATGCGCGCTGATTCCCAGCCCGCGCGAGAGGATGACAAGCGGCTTATCAAACTAAATCCCCGCGACTTGTTGAAGACCCCCGAGTTGTCCCTATCGCCCAAAGTTCTCGAAAGCGATATGCGGGAATGATCGATTGGCTGCAGCGGACATCGTATCGCCGCGGTTCACGGGTATTAATTGGCTGCAACGGAAACTCCAGAACTTCGTAGTTTCCTCGCTCAGTCCTTCTACGCAGCGTCCATAGCATGTCCGTTCCTCGACCGTGAGCGGATCTCCTCGCGGCAAGTCGCTAGGTCACAGAAGTGCCAGCAGCGGACTCATGCGCCGCAGCAAATAGCTGTTACTCGATCACTTCATCGGCGCGGGCGAGCAGCATTGGCGGGATGACCACGCTGAGCCGTCTGGCGGTTTTGAGGTTGATGAGCAGCTCGTACTTCGTCGGTTGTTCGATCGGCAAGTCGGCGGGCTTCGCGCCATTGAGAATTTTGACGACGAACGCCGCCGCACGCCGGCTCAGATCGGGGATGTTCGGCCCATAGGAAATCAGCCCACCGTCCTCGACAAATTCCCGCCCTTCGTACATCGCAGGAAGTCGATGCATCGCAGCAAGCTCACTGATCTGGCGCCGCGCCGAGAAGAACTGCGCGTCAGTCAGGAGAGTCAAGGCATCTAATCCGTCACGAGCCATGGTGGAGAGCACGGTCGGAAGCTCGTTGACGTCCGTCACGGTGAACAAGTGGAATTCCAAGCCGAGCGCATGACTGATCGGTTGCAGGTCATCCCACAGGAAGTGGTGCAGCGGATTTTGGCCATTGCCGAGCACCGCAATACGCCGGATTCCAACCACCGCCTCCTTGAGAATTTCCACCCGCTTCCGGGCGAGTTCAGGGCCATACATCGTGACACCGGTCACGTTGCCCCCAGGACGAGCGAGGCTCCTCGCAAGGCCCATGGCTAGCGGGTCTGCAATGGGCGCCAAAATGATGGGAATGATCGTGGTTTGCCGTTTGAGCGCGAGCGCTGCTGGGGTACCAGTGAGCACGATGGCAGCGGGATCGAGGCGTACCAGCTCCTGCGCAAGCTCGTCGTACGACTTGGTTTGACCGAGCGCGAACCGATATTCGATCGCGAGGTTCTGACCCTCGACATAGCCAAAGTCGCGCAGCCCAGCCTGTAGCGCCTCAATGAGGTTGGGGAGACGGGCGGGCGCGAGATAGCCAAGACGCGCCATCTTGGCTGGTTGCTGCGCCCGAGCGGCGATCGAGTACAGCGCGGATGTCGCACCGCCGAGCAGCGAAATGAACTCGCGCCGTTTCATGAGCTTCTTTCCCAACCGAGGACCGTGCCGACCCGGCACCCGAGGCGAGTTCATCCCCTTCCGGCAGGGCAGCGCGAAGCGTAGCAGCCGCCGCAAATGTTGGTCTGGTCTGGTCCGGTTACTCCGAGGCCGGCTTGAAATCCTCGAGCCAGCGCCGCGCGACGGGGGTGTCGCTCGGTCGGGGCGGAGCCGGCGGCACGATCTGACCGGAGTTGATCCCCGGAATCGGCTTCACCT
>WNFB01006167.1_pt1 | contig 10747 bp, 6 predicted proteins | sample 5400501 | NCBI WGS metagenome assembly WNFB01 (sample SAMN13153341, study PRJNA577476) | soil metagenome | isolation source: 200 cm saprolite under Douglas fir tree site 2 hole 1 | place: USA:California | collected 2015-04-18 | reverse complement strand
AAGACCCTTCTAAGTTCTTGGGACGCCCAAAGCTTCCCAAGTACAAGCACAAGACTGAAGGCCGGAACATCCTCGTTTATACCATTCAGGCCGTGAGCAAGCGCGGCTTAAAGCGTGGTCTTATACAACCGTCCATGCTTCCGATCAGCATTAAAACCCAACAGACAGACATTGACCAAGTGCGCATTGTTCCTCGAAAAGGGTTCTACGTGGTAGAGGTGGTGTACGGGAAAGAGCCTACCCAAGCAGACGTTAACCCTGCTTACTATGCTGGCGTAGACATTGGCATCAACAATCTGGCAACTGTAGCTTCAAACGCCCCTGGTTGGAAACCAGTCATCGTTAACGGCAGGCCAGTGAAGTCAATCAACCAATTCTACAACAAGCGGAAAGCAGAATTGCAAAAGAAGCTTGGGCATACAGGCACAACGGCACGCATGGAGCGCATGACGAACAAGCGCAACCGGCGTATCGAGCATTACATGCACACCGCAAGCCGCAAGATCATCGATCTGTTGGTTGCAGCAGGCATAGGCGTGTTGGTGATTGGAAAAAACGATGCCTGGAAGCAAGAGGTCAACATGGGCAAGCGGAACAATCAGCAATTCGTGCAGATACCGCACGCTCGCTTTATTCAGATGTTGACGTACAAGGCAGAGTTAGTCGGCATTACCGTGTTGATCACCGAAGAGTCCTACACGTCCAAGGCCAGCTTCCTTGACCGCGACCCATTGCCAGTACGTAAGCCAGACGACGACACGAAACACACCTTTAGCGGAAAGCGGGTGAAGCGTGGTCTTTATCGTGCGTCAGGCAAGCGGTACATCAATGCCGACCTGAACGGCGCACTTAACATTATCCGAAAAGTAGCACCCAATGCCTTCGGGTCGGAGGGTGTAGAGGGGTCTTATGTAGTGCCCCCTGTGAGGATTACCCTCACGAAATAAACAGGAAATATGGCGTGCAATAAACCGCTATATTTTTTGGCACTATCGGCTATAATATAGAGTAAGAAAAAGAGTAATCGAAGCATATAAAATAACTGGAACCGAGCACTATATGGACTTCACAGATTGGCGCAAGACGCCAGACAAGCAACCAACAGATACAGAAACTACTCGAGCGAAAAAATTCTACGGAAGGCGATTTGAGGACTACATCGGTGAACAGATTCGCGAGGCCGAGGCACGCGGCGAGTTTGACAACCTGCCGGGATTTGGCAAGCCATTACATCTCGATGGCGACCACTTTACTGGCGACAAAGCTATGGGGTATCACCTGCTCAAAAGCAACGGCTATGCACCCAAGGAGATCGAACTGGCCAAAGAAATACGCGGTGAGCTTACGCGTATCGAGACGAAACTTGCGAAAGTGCGCCACCAGGGTCGCACTCTGCGTTCACGCCGCGTACCTCCTTTTGCCAGTGAAAAGCGAGCATATAACATGTCCGTCAACAAGACTGCGGTTGAGTACGAGAAATTGCTGCGGGAGCTGAACAGCAAAATCCTGACCCTCAATGTAATGGCTCCTGCTCCCATGCATCAACCAATGTTGGATGTAGAGAAACTGACGCAGAATTTTCGCGAAACATGCCCTTTGTTTGAGTGAGCGACCCGTTAACTCCTAAAGTAGAAAGTGATGCGAGCATGTACACCGCTGATCTTCGCCTCGATGACGAGCCTACCATTGAGCAAGTGGCCGCTCTCCTTGTTGAAGGTTTTGCCGCCCACTATCCAAAGGCCTACCCTGACTTGATAGCGGCTCTAGAAGAAGTGCGAGAGTCATTTGAAGGAGGTCGTATTAGCCGCATCGCCCTCGACGAGAACGGCAGGGTAGTGGGATGGATCGGCGGCATTCCTCAATATCGCGGGCGCGTGTGGGAACTGCATCCCCTGGTTGTGAGCGTGCATCATCAGGGGCAAGGTATTGGCCGTGCGCTGGTGGCCGACCTGGAAGCCCAGGTGAAAAAGCGGGGTGGCCTGACAATTACGCTTGGTACTGATGATGAAGATGATCAAACCACACTTGCCGGTATCAACCTCTTTCCAAATGTATTTGAACATGTTGCCCACATAAGGAACTTGCGCCGCCATCCCTACGAGTTTTATCAGAAGCAGGGATACCTGATTGTCGGCGTCATACCGGACGCCAACGGTCTGGGCAAGCCAGATATTCTCATGGCGAAATCTGTTGCAAGAGAGGCATGATTTCTAAAATAATATTGAGCTTTATGATCCGCGAGCAATACCCCCGTACATGTTGCGGCGCAGCCGCAACATGTACGGGGGTATTGCCCCCACAGTTATGATTCCCCCTCGAGGCCCGAGAGGTTAATGCCAAGTTCTGGCAGTGTATCGCCCGAAGCATCCTCAACGAACTGGATTTGTTGTTCGTCCTCGTTGAGGATTTCAACATTGATGCCCAGGCTTTGCAACTCTTTGACCAGCACTTTGAAGGCCACCGGAACCCCCGGCTCTACCATATCCTCGCCCTTCACAATCGCCTCATACGTCTTGACACGCCCCACATCATCGTCTGACTTCACCGTCAGCATTTCCTGGAGGGTGGTGGCTGCACCATAGGCTTCCAGTGCCCATACTTCCATTTCGCCGAAACGCTGGCCACCGAATTGTGCCTTGCCTCCCAGTGGCTGCTGCGTAATCAGGCTGTACGGACCGGTCGACCGGGCGTGAATTTTGTCTTCAACCAGGTGCGCCAGCTTCAACATGTAAATGTACCCCACAGTAATCGCCTGGTCGAACGGCTCACCCGTCTGGCCATCATAGAGCTGCACCTTGCCCGTCTCCGGCAGGCCAGCGCGGCGCAGGTACTCTTCGATATCCTGCTCCGTAGCACCATCAAAGACAGGCGTTGCAATCTTCATACCCAACTCACTGGCAGCCCAGCCCAGGTGCGTTTCCATGATCTGTCCAATATTCATGCGGTGCGGCACACTCAGCGGGTTCAAAATGATGTCAACCGGCGTGCCATTTGGCAGGAACGGCATATCCTCAACTGGCAGCACGCGCGATATGACGCCCTTATTTCCGTGACGGCCCGCCATTTTATCTCCCGCGCCAATCTTCCGCTTGTGCGCCACGCTCACACGCACCAGCTGGTTCACGCCCGGTGGCAGCTCGTCACCGGCATCGCGCCAGAACTCTTTGACCTCGATGACCTTGCCATGCTCGCCATGCGGCACCCGCAGCGAGCTATCCTTCACCTCGCGCGCCTTCTCACCGAAGATGGCACGCAGCAGCTTCTCTTCGGCGGTCAACTCTGTCTCACCCTTTGGGGTAATCTTACCCACCAGGATATGCTGCGGCCCTACCTCGGCACCTACATAGACGATGCCTCGCTCGTTAAGGTTACGCAGCCCTTCTTCGCCGACGTTGGGAATATCGCGTGTGATCTCCTCAGGCCCCAGTTTGGTATCACGTGCCTCTATCTCATAGTGTTCAATATGGATGGACGTGAAGAGGTCTTCGCGGACGAGACGCTCGCTGATAAGTACAGCGTCCTCAAAATTCCCACCTTCCCAGATCATAAAGGCCACCAGTACGTTTTGTCCCAGTGCCAGTTCCCCATGCTCGGTCGAAGAGCTATCGGCAATTACCTGCCCGGCCTCAACGCGCTGGCCTTTGCATACAATCGGCCTCTGGTTGATGCATGTGCCCGCATTTGAGCGCACGAACTTGCGCAAGCGATGCGTGTGCAGTTCGCCCTGGTTATCCACAATCTCGATCCTGCGCGCCGACGCCGAAACCACTTCGCCACTTTCATGGCTGATAACGACATGCCCGGAGTCGAGGGCCACCCGTCGCTCCATGCCTGTGCCACAAATCGGTGACTGTGGACGTAACAATGGCACGGCCTGGTGCTGCATGTGCGCCCCCATCAACGCGCGGTTCACGTCGTCATGTTCCAGGAACGGCACAAGCGCAGTTGCCACGCTCACGGTCTGCTGAGACGATACGTCCATATAGTCCATGCTGTCTGAGCTTTCCAGGAAGAACTCGCCCTGGTAGCGAGCCAGCACTCGCTCCTCTACAAATTCGTTATTTTCTGAGAGCTTCGCATTCGCCTGGGCAATCCAGAAGCTTTCTTCGTCATCGGCAGTGCGATATTCCACCTCGTCGGAAACAAAAGGTTTCACACGGACCTCGGTGGTCCCTAACATCGAAGAAAGCCTCTCGAAGAGCGTTTCATCTACACGTACTGCCCTACCCGCCTTGACAAGCGATTCGCCATTGGGCGCGTTGATGCCCTCGCGTTCCCGGCCAAAGATGCCATATACCTCGCACCCAATTAGGCGTCGATCATTCGCAGGCAGGCGTTTGTAGACCTTCCGGTAGGGCGTCTCGATGAAGCCATATGGGTTGACCCGCGCATAGGTTGCCAGGTTGCCGACCAGGCCGATGTTCTGGCCTTCGGGTGTCTCTATCGGGCAAATGCGGCCATAGTGTGACTGATGCACATCCCGCACGTCAAAGCCTGCGCGCTCGCGAGATAGGCCTCCGGGGCCGAGTGCCGAGAGACGGCGCTTGAGTCCTATCTCGGCCAGTGCGTTGGTCTGTTCCATGAACTGGGAGAGTTGGCTTCCCCCGAAGAACTCTCGCATCGCCGCCACGACAGGACGAATATTGATCAGCGCATTTAGCGTTGCCTGTCCAGGTTCCTGCACACTCATACGCTCCTTTATGACGCGCTCCATGCGCAGCAAGCCAACACGAAACGCTGCCTGGATTAATTCCCCAACGGAACGCACGCGCCGGTTGCCCAGGTGGTCGATATCATCTTTTCGACCGTGCCCGTTGTTCAATGCAATGAGCCGACGAACGATATTGACAATGTCATCCAAAGTCAAGGTGCGCTGGCTGAGTGGTATCGAGAGGTCAAGCTTTCTATCGAGTTTGTAACGACCGACGTTTCCCAGGTCATAGCGACGCGCGTTGAAAAACAGGTTCTTGACGAGGGAGCGCGCATTCTCGACGGTGGCGGGGTCTCCGGGGCGCAACTTCCTGTAGAGTTCGAGCAGTGCCTCTTCCTCTTTTTTCGCCGGGTCGCGCTCCAGCGTTGCCTGGATATAGCGTACATCGGGATTGTTATCGACCCCGGCGAAGGCATTGAGGATGCCCTGGTCTGTTGACAGGTCCAGCTCCTCGCGGTGATAGGAATCTCGCGCCAGGCTGGCTATAGCTCGCAGCAGTGTCGTGACCGGCAGCTTGCGCTTGCGATCGACCTTTACGGTGAGCAGGTGCTTATTGCTCGTTTCAAACTCCAACCACGCGCCTCGGTTGGGAATGAGCTTGGCGGAAAAGAGGCTCATACCGGTCATAGGCTTCTCATCCGAGGTAAAGTAGACGCCGGGAGAGCGTACTAACTGGCTGACGACTACGCGCTCGGTCCCATTGATGATGAACGTTCCTTCCCTCGTCATCAAGGGGAAATCGCCTATGAAGATGTCCTTCTCGATAATCTCACCGGTCTCTTTATTGGTGAGCCGCGCCAGTACATTCAACGGGGCCGCATAGGTGGCGTCACGATCTCGGCACTCTTCTTCGCTATACTTCGGTTTGCCGAAAGGTTCTGGAGGCACGATAAAATCAAGACTAAGATTTTTTCCTGTGAAGTCTTCAACAGGAGAAATTTCTTCAAAAGCTTCGCGCAAACCCTCTCTCTTAAACCACTCAAAAGAATCGAGCTGGATTTGAAGAAGGCCTGGCATAGGTACTATGTCGGGCATACGTGCGAATGAGATACGCTGGGGATGTGTTACAATCTGTGAGCTTACTGCCATAAGTGAAATGCTCCTTTCACGAGTTGCTCATAGAGGCTTGGGAGTGCTATGTCAAACTACTCGTCAGGGGTTAGAGGTCTCCTGCTAGAGGATACCTGGAAACGCGGCAAAATACATCGGCCGTTTGGACGATGTATTTTCTGGGCAGATGCTGTATAATAATAATGGAAGAAATTAACGGCCCTAAAAAGAGACGACCAGGAGCACTACTCCTGGTCGTCCGTATTTCACAATGCATCAGGCAACCGCAGCGACTGTCGCAGGAACTTCTTCCTCGGACTCAGCCGCAACGGGGCGTTTGAGGACAAACAGCATCCCTGCCGTCACCACCGTTCCAAGGAGGATCGCCAGAATGTAGAGGGGCAGGTTGCTGATCACACCCGGAATGAACATCACCCAGATACCTCCATGGGGAACGTGCAGCCCAATCCCGAATACTGCCGTCAATATTCCGGTCACCGCTGAGCCGACCATGATGGAGGGGATCACGCGGAAGGGATCTTCTGCGGCGAAGGGAATGGCTCCTTCAGTGATAAAGGATGCGCCCAATACCCATGCAGCCTTGCCCGCTTCCCGCTCATCATGCGTAAAGCGGTTCTTGAACAGAACGGTCGCTAACGCCAGGCCAAGGGGGGGCGTCATGCCAGCGGCCATCGCCGCGGCCATCGGCAGAAAGACGGGATTGTGGGGGTCAAGCAATAGCCCGGTCGAAAACGCATACGCCGCCTTATTGACCGGTCCGCCCATATCGAATGCCATCATCAAGCCGATGATTAGACCCAGCACTGCTGCGTTGGCTCCCTGCAACCCTTTCAATCCGTTGACCAACGCCTGGTTAAGCAGAGAGACAGGCGTCCCGACCACGTAGAGCATAACAAGGCCAACAATGAGCGAACTGAGCAGCGGCAGAATGAGTACTGGCATAATGCCAGCCAGGTTGCGCGGCAGTCGGATCGTTTTGTTGAGCCAGTACACGAGGTACCCCGCGAGGAAGCCGGCGATGATGCCACCCAGGAAACCAGAGCCGGTGATCCCTGCCAGAACTCCGCCGATCATGCCGGGAGCAATCCCTGGGCGATCAGCGATAGAGTACGCGATGAAGCCTGCCAGGACGGGAATGTAGAGCAGGAAGCCCGCTTTCGCTCCAGTCACGAAGAGGGCCGCTCCTATGGACTGGAGGGGATTGGAGGCGAAGCCACTGGTCAGGACAGTGATATTTGAGGTATCGTAGAAGGCGATGCGATAGCCACCGATTGCGAAGGCCAGGGCGATCAGGATGCCGCCCGCGACTACGAACGGGATCATATAGGAAACACCCGTCAGCAGATGCTTATAGGGGCCGCGCCGGGACTGCGACCGCGCCGCTTTCGCGGCCTGGACTTGTGCGACATAGTCCGATTTGCCGGTCTGGGCAGGGCGGGCCTCCGCCTGGGCCAGTGCCTCCTTGACCACAGCCTGACCATCTTTGATCGCAGCATTCGTGGAGGTTTCATAGACCGCTTTGCCCGTGAAGCGGCTCATCTCCACTTTAGTGTCGGCAGCGATAATGACCAGGTCCGCTGCTCGTACATCGGCCTCGGTCAATGTGTTTTGCGCACCTACGGACCCCTGGGTTTCTACTTTGATGGTGTGGCCCAATGCTTCCGCTCCCCGTTGCAGCCCTTCCGCCGCCATAAAGGTGTGTGCGATGCCTGTTGGGCATGAGGTGATTGCGACAATATTCGCCATGTTGGTGTACTCCTTCCTTATGTGGAAAAGATAAAATGCTATGAAGACGCACTACTCTGACGCATTACCAGGGTCTCAAGCCAATTCCTCCTGGCAATCTCATCACACTTTGTCTCAAGCTGTTAGCTTTCCAGGCGACCCTGGAGGTAGAGCCAGCGGATAAACGCTAGTCGCTTGTGCTCAGGATTGGCCTCGTGATAGGCCCCTCGCTGATAAAGCGCTTTGACTCTGAAGAGTCCAGCCATCTGCTCTCTCGAAAAACCCATCTGCTCGAGCTGCCGAACGTCCGTTATGGGTGGGAAAGGCTCTCGTAATTCCATAGTTATCCTCCTGTGTCTGTGAGCCAAGCTGCCAACGCTCGCATTAAACTCAAGCATTTGTATCTCGCAATTTATTTTAGATGTACAATGGCGTTATTGGCCTGCTACCTTGACTAAGAACCACATACTACGAAGAATGCCGATTTATATTTGGATGGATAGACACTTGCTGAACGTATGCCTGAAGCACCTCAGGCACAGGCAAGTGGGAACGGGCGTGTGTAATCATTCTGAGCGAGAAGGCCGTGGCAAGCCGGGCGCAGTCGGGCAGGCTCAGCCCTTGTACCTGGCCAGCGATCAGCCCCGCCACCATTGCATCACCCGCTCCCACGGTACTTTTCACCTTCACCGGCGGAGGAACCGCGATCAGCGTGGTCGTTGGGCCAACAAACATCGCGCCCCGCTCGCCCATCGAGATAACCACTAGCTGTATTCCCCTCGCCAGAAGTTGGCGAGCGGCTCGCTCAAGAGCGACTTCATCGGTGAGCGATTGCCCGGTCAGTTGCCGCAGTTCGTCAATATTTGGCTTGACGACGGTTGGACCTGCCGCTATTCCTTCTCGGAGAGCATCACGGCTGGTGTCCAGCACCACCTGCTTGCCGTGCTCCTTGAGTTGGGTAATGAGCGTGGCATAGGTCGACGCAGGTACCCCTATCGGGAGTGTCCCTGACAGCACAAACCAGTCACAGGTGGCGGCGAGTCGTTCAATCGCCTTGAACAAAGTGTCCATCGCTTCCGCGGGAGGAGGCAGACCGGGCATGTTGATGTCAGTCGTCTGCTGGTTGGCCTCATCGACGATTTTGACCCCGATGCGGGTACGCCCAGGAATATAGACAAATTGATCGTCAATATGCTTGCTGGCAAAAAACTGCTCGAAGATGTCGGCATTGTCTTGACCGAGAAAGCCCGTCACGGCAACGTCGTAGCCAACGTCCACCAGGGCCGAGGCAACGTTGACACCTTTGCCGCCAGCGTCGAATTGCATTGCTCGTGCGTAATTGACCGTGTTTGGGCGAAAATTGTCTACCCTCACCGTCTGGTCTATCGCCGGATTGAGCGTCACCGTTGCGATCTTCATAGGCTTCTCACCTCCGCCGCCGTACGGCACTGTAAAGCCTGTTGTGCGATATGCTGCATTTCCGAGAGCGAGTGCTTACGGATTTCTGCTTTGACTGCTGCAATGCTGGGGACGCTGACACTGAGTTCTGAGACACCCAGTCCCGTCAAGATCACTGCCCCCTTCGGGTCACCCGCAATACCGCCACACACGCCGACCCACTTGCCCTCGCGCCTTCCAGCACGGACGGTTTGCTCCACCATGCGCAGCACGGCTGGATGCAGGGCGTCGGCCTGTTTCGCCAGTTGCGGATGCAGGCGATCCATGGCCAGAGTGTACTGGGTCAGATCGTTGGTACCAATAGAGAAGAAATCAACCTGCTTCGCGAAATGGTCTGCCAGTACGACTGCCGACGGCACTTCGATCATAATCCCCATCGGGATGGATGGCGCGTTGAGCTCCTGCCGAACCTGTTCCGCAATGGATCGCGCCTGTTCCCACTCTTCGAGCGTTGCAATCATGGGGAACATGATGCTCAGGGGGCCATAGGCGGTGGCACGATAGAGAGCGCGCAACTGCGGGATGAACAGATCAGGGCGCACCAGGCAGAAACGAATGCCGCGCACGCCAAGGAAGGAATTATCTTCTTTAGGAATGTTGAGATACGGCACCTCTTTGTCACCGCCGATATCCAGCGTGCGAATGATCAGTGGGCGACCAGAGAGTGCCTGCACCATCTCGCGATACGCCTCGAACTGTTCATCTTCCGAAGGGGCCGAGGTACGAGCCAGGAACAGAAACTCGGTGCGCATCAACCCGACGCCCTCTGCCCCTGCCTCAACAGCTTGCGGTGCATCAGCAGCGCGATTGATATTGGCTGCCACCTCGACCCGGTATCCATCAGTGGTGAGCGCGGAGGCAAAGCGGTTCACATTGGCCGCGTCTTGCTGGCGTTGCAACTGTTGTTGCTGTCCTCGCGCCGCCTGCACATCAGCTTCACTGGGTTTCACATAGAGCTTGCCGCTCCCTCCATCCAGAATGCCCAGCGTTCCACTCGGAATGTGAAGCACCGCTTCCCCGGCACCAACCATGGCGGGAATGCCGAGCGAACGAGCCAGGATAGCCGTGTGTGAGGTAGGACCACCTCGCGAGGTACAAAATCCAAGCACGATATCTGGATCGAGCATGGCGGTATCGGAAGGGGTGAGGTCCTCCGCGATAAGAATGAATGGCGCATCCGGTGCAATCATGCCCTCTTCAGTTGCGCCAACCAGGTGGCGCAGGACACGCTGACCAACATCACTCAGATCAATGGCGCGTCCAGCCAGAACAGGGTCATCGAGTTTCCCCATCTGACTTACGCGCTCGTTGATGACATGCTGCCACGCCCATGCCGCATTATGCCGCTGGTAAATGAGCACGATGGTTTGCTGAATGAGCTGGGCATCGTTGAGCAACTCGGCATGAACGCGGAAGATAGCAGCCTTACCAGAACCTAGGCGCGTTTTGACCTCCTCGTACAGCTTCTCCAGTTCCGCTTGTGCAGCAGAGAGCGCATCCTGAAAACGATTGCCTTCTGTAATGGAGTCGCTGGGAGAATCCTCGACATGCACTGTTTGAGGGTGATACTGGCGTAGATAGCCGATAGCCAGGCCAGCGGAAGCACTTACCCCACTTATGGTATCAGCAGCATCTTGTGGAACCCAGCCTTGAGTTGCGTTCAACGAGAGCGTGGGTTGTGGCTCCTCTTCATCGCCCAGACCACTGGCAATGGCGGCGTGCAATGCATCTAACGCGGCGACCGCATCGGCACCCTGTGCCGAGACGCGGAGAGATGCGCCA